>Ga0210399_10002641_pt1 | contig 13965 bp, 14 predicted proteins | sample IncBWC14MmetaG_FD_150865 | JGI IMG/M metagenome (GOLD analysis project Ga0210399, IMG submission 150865) | Forest soil microbial communities from Barre Woods Harvard Forest LTER site, Petersham, Massachusetts, United States - Inc-BW-C-14-M | ecosystem: Environmental > Terrestrial > Soil >... | reverse complement strand
ACCCGCGCACGCACATTACCAAAGTAGACACGACTATTTATAAGTCCAGGCAATCCGAATGCGCGACTTGTCCAAAAAAATCTCGCTGCTGTCCGAACACGCCGTATCGCAAAATTGCTCGCAGTATCTATGAACCTGCGCGCGATGTGGCACGGGCTGTCGCCAGGACGCGCCGGTACAAGCAATCGCGCAACGATCGAAAGAAGGTCGAAGTGCTGTTTGCGCACCTCAAGCGGATCTTGAAGCCGGATCGATTGCGATTACGCGGGCACAGCGGTGCACACGACGAGTTCCTACTCGCCGCCACAGCGCAAAACCTGCGGCGAAAGATTCGACGGCATCGGGGGCTGGCTCTTCAAATCGTCAGCCTCGCAACGCGGGCCAGTGGCGTACGGCATTCCCCCACTTTTAACTGTGCCGTGGGCTCCGCCATGATGGATCGTTACAAGCAAGCGCCCGACGGCGCTCGGGATGACAACATGCACATGAACACGCTGCGCTGGCCGGTCAAAATCCTTTCGAGCCTCGCTTTGTCGGCGGCCTGCTTCGCGGCGCACGCGCAAGGTACGGTGTCCGCCGGCGCAGCGCCTGACGGTGCCGCAGCAGCAAGCCGCGCCGCCGCCAGCTACAGCCTCGGCTTATCGTTCGCGAACCAGTGGCGCGAGGGCGGACTCGACGGCGCCCTTTCGGTCGACGATCTGTTGCGCGGTATTCGCGCCGGCCTCGGCGGTACCGCACTCGCGCCAGATGACCAGCAACGCGCGAGCGCCTTGCTGAAAGAGGCCTACACCGCGTGGGCCGGAACCAACAAAGCCGCTGCCGACGAATTTCTCGCGCACAACGCCAAGCAGGCGGGCGTCACGACCACCGCATCGGGCCTGCAATATCTTGTTCTAAAGAAAGGCGATCCGAATGCACCGGCCGCCGCACCGGGGGACCACGTCACCGTGCAATATCGAGGCCGCTTGATCAGCGGCACCGAATTTGACAGCTCCTACCGGCGCGGCAAGCCGGCGCTCATTCGTCCGAATGATGTGATCGCCGGCTGGCGCGAGGCCCTCGGCCTGATGAGACCCGGCGCCGAGTGGCGCTTGTTCATTCCGCCGGATTTGGCTTATGCGCTGACGCCGCCGCCCTCGATACCGCCGAATGCCTTGTTGATTTTCGACGTGTCGATGATCGGGGTGGAGCCAGCCGGCACACCGCACGCCGCTGCGCCCGGCTCGAGGCCGGCCCCGGCATCGGTATCGGCAACGCCTTGAAGCGCGGCGACGAACAGGCGAGCGCTAAGTCTCCCGCATTCGGCCGTACCGTGGCGCTCGGCTGCGCGGTGGCGGCCGCGCTCGGCCTCGGCGTGCTCGATCTGCCGGCGGTGCTTGCCGAGGCACCCAAGACCGCGCCGGCGCCGCCCGCCCCGCCCGCTGCCGAGGTCAGCAGCTACGATCTGGGTCTGATGTTCGGCAATCAGCTGGTGAATAACGGTTTCGGCAAAGCAGCGTCGCGTAAGGAACTGATGCGCGGCATCGACGAAGCGCTCGCCGGCAAAATCCCGACCGCGGAGCAGCGCGAGGCTGTCCAGCAATTCTCGCGCGCCAACCGCGAAGCGCTCGCCGCGAGCAACGCGAAGCTCGCCAAAGAGTTCCTTGCGCGCAACGCGCACGCACCCGGCGTCACGACCATGCCTTCGGGCTTGCAATATCGAGTGCTCGCTGCGGGCGCTCCGAAGGCCGCGCCGGCGGCACCAACCGATCAAGTCACGCTACGGTATCGCTTGAGTCTCGCCGACGGTACGGTGCTGGACCGCTCGGAGGATCACCCGCAATACCAGCCCGTGTTCCGCGTCAACCGCGTGATCCCCGCGTGGCGCGAAGCGCTGCTCGCGATGCGGCCGGGCGCGAGCTGGCAGCTGTTCGTGCCGCCCGACCTCGGCTATGGCGCCAATTCGCCGCCGCCGATTCCGCCGGGAGCGCTGTTGATATTCGATCTCGACCTGCTGAACGTGGAGCGCGCGCCGCAGACGGTGCCGCGAAGGCCGGATACGGCCGCACCGCCGTCGACCGTGCCGCCTAAGTCGCCCTAGCGTTTCCGAGTAGCCGCGCGCACGGACCAGCGCTGCTTGTATGGTCGCCGCCTTCGCCGCACCCGTGATGACGGCGTCGTACTGCGCCGAGCGCGCCAGCCAGTCGATGGATTTTTCCTTCGGGGCGGCCGCGACGGCGTTGGTCGTAGTCGCGATCAGCAGCTGATAGCGGGAATCGGCAGGCACGTTGCTGAAGTGGGGCACGCCGTTGGCGTCGGTGAACGAGTACACATCCGCGCGCGAATTCGGGAGCGGCGCACACGATCACCAGAATCAGCAAGTTAGACCACGCCGACATTTGCGCGGCGTACGCCAACCATTAACGCGCCAGGGTGCCCGATCGCGCGCGCACCGCCGCTTGTCCCGATCTGCTAGCGCGCGACCAGTGCTTCTGCAGCGGGCTCCCACGTCTTGCGTTCCGCCAGCAGATCGTCAGCGCGCGCGAATCCATCGAAGCGAACCCAGGGCTTGCCGGGCGCTGCGCGCGTAAGCGTCAGCGGTATATGACTCATCTTATCGCCGCGATACGCATTGAAGGCCCTTTGCACGGCCAAGCTGGCGGCAAGCGTGCCCGAGTAATGATCCCAGCCCTTCAAGGCATGAAATCGCCCGGCGTATTCGCGCAGCCGGGCCGGCGTATCCTGCTCGGGGTCGATGGAAATCGACATCAGATGCACCGTCTCGTGTGCGCCGCCCAAGTCGTCTTGGAACTGTTCGAAGACCTGGCTGCTCATCGGGCAGATCGTGGTGCAGCTGGTGTAAACGAAATTCAGCACCACCGGCCGGCCGTCGTTCAATTCGGCGGCGAGATTCACCGACTTGCCGTCCTCGCGAACCATCGTGACGTCGGGAATGATGTATTCCACCAGCGAGCGCCGCACGTGGAAGCTGCCGCTCATCTTCGCGTGCGATTCCATCCCGGCGGACCCGCCGCTGGCTTGAGTCGAGGCACCGTCGGCGGCGGCGACGCCGGCCACCAGTGCCAGCGACGCTAGGTTCGCGACCGTCCAGTATCCTGCTCGAATGATCGACCTCATGCGCGTCTCCCGATGCCGTGGCGGAGGATAGAGTATTCCCCTCCGTAATTTCGACGCACCACGGCCACGGCGCCATGGGTAGAACACCTGATACATGACTCGACCCGACTAGGTGTCCGCTTGGGACTAGTGCGGCGCCGACTGTGATTTGCTAAAAGCCACCCAGAAATTTATTTCCTTGGCGAAATCGTCACGGGCCGCCGGCAAGGTTCGTACAGTTGCCGGCGCACCCGCCTGAAATGACACGGCCTTGCGCAACGTACCCGTCGCGGATGACAAATACGCCTTGGACAAGCGGCTTTGTTCGTTGTAGACGATGATGACCACGTCATCTTGGTTGGCCACGCAGACATTGAACGTCCGCACCGTGGCGCCGTCCCGTACCACGGCCTGCTTCACCGCAGTCGCCTGCTCGAGTTGACTGACGCCTATCATGACCGACAGATGCACGGGCAATTGACTGTCTGGCCCGTTGCGAATCACCGCGTCGATCAACGGTTTGAGCACGTGCGTAGTTGCCCCTTGCGCAGCGAGGCCTGCCGCCAGGGCGACAATGATGACCCACCAAATTCGATTGCCGATAATCAGGCGCAAAATACGTCCTAGGTAGCCGTCCCCGGCGAAAGTCTACACCAGCGGCCGTTCGCGTCACCGGGAACAGGCCCGCATATCCCGACGTCTTATGTTCATTCTCGTGCGCAATCGCACACTACCATCGCCGCCGCCGGCGGGTCTTCGCATTCTTCGCGTTGTTGACTTCGTTCACCGGCCCGTCGTCCGACCACACTACTGTGTTCTCCTACCCATGCCTTGCCAGACCCCACGCGTACAATGACTGATATGGATCATGCTGGTAAGGCTTCTGCTGCCGGTTTCACTTATATCGGGCTGCTGGTGGGGATTGCGCTCATCGGGAGCGCCCTTGCCGCTGTCGGCCAGGTTTGGTCGACGCAATCGCGACGCGAAAAGGAAGTGGAGCTGCTATACCGTGGCGATACCATTCGCAAGGCGATTGGGGCCTACGTTTTTGGAGCGGGCGGTGGCGGCCGGTACCCGCGAGAACTCCAAGACATGGTGCAGGATGAGCGCTCGGTGGTAGTCACGCGCTACTTGCGGCGCGTGTACGAGGACCCCATGACCGGCATGGCGGACTGGACCCTGATTCGGGCGCCGGACGGGGGCATCATGGGCATCGCCAGCAGTTCGAAGGACACCCCGCTCAAAGTCAGGGGATTCAACACTAAGAATAAATTTTTTAAAGACGCGACTTGCTACTGCGACTGGCAGTTCATGTACATACCACCCGGAGGAGTAGTTGGCATGCCGGTCCCGCAACCGCAATCCCACTGAAGACATCGAGCGGTTGCCTCGCGTATCACCATAATCCGGCGCCGGCAATTGACAGCGCTACGGTGTTTCCCTACCTTGGCGCCGCACGTCGCTCGCGTACAGTCGGGTCATGAATGACCGCCATCGCCAGACCCGCGGCTTCACGCTGATCGAGCTGGTCATTACGGTTGCAATCGTCGGGCTGCTCACCACGGCGGCGATCCCCCTTGCCCGACTCGCTTCGCAGCGAAGCAAGGAATCTGACTTACGCACCAGTTTGCGCGAGATCCGCATTGCCATCGATGCGTACAAACTTGCGGCAGAGCAGGGACGGGTCGAAGTTAAATTGGGTGACAGCGGCTATCCTCCCACTTTGCAGACGCTGGTCGACGGGGTAGAAGACGCGCGCAGCGAAGCCAAAAAGAAAATCTATTTCATACGACGAATTCCTCGCGATCCGTTTTTCCCGGACGGCACCGTCGCGGCGGCCGATACTTGGGGATTGCGCAGCTACGCAAGTCCGCCCGATGTGCCGCAACCCGGTGACGATGTCTTCGATGTTTACGCGTTGACGAACGATAAGGGGATCAATGGAGTGCCTTACCGTGACTGGTAGCGTTCCCGGTCCGCTGCACCGCGCGCTGAAACTGTGACATGCGTCCCGCTATTGCCGTCAAAAGATGTGGACACTGTCAAGGCAAGTGCTCACTTCGTCTAGAGACATTACGATGATTCAACCCGACTCGATCAGCGCTTCCGACGCGATCTGGCCCGACTTCGTCAGGCGCCAAGCAGAGATTACGCGGCTCGTACTCGTCGACGATCATCCGGTGGTGCGCGAAGGACTGTGCTCGCTGTTGTCGCTGGAGTGCGATCTGACCATCGTGGGCGATGCAGGCGATATCGAGACCGCCATCGAATTGGTCCGCCATCACGAACCTGATTTGGTGATTTGCGATCTCAACATGCCCGGCTGCAGCGGTGGCCTGGCGGTGCGTAAGCTGTGCCGCGAATGTCCCAATACCCGCGTCCTCGTGTTGACTGCACATGATTCGCTGGAATGCATTCGCGAATCGTTCGGCGCAGGCGCGATCGGTTACGTACGCAAGGACGCATTGCGCGCTGATTTGCTTGCGGCTGTGCGGCGTGCGGCCGCGGGAACGCAGGCGACCTGCCGTGGGGTCGGCGATATCGTCATCAGAAGTTGGCTGCATGAGTTGATCACGCCGCAATCAAGCGTCAATACGCCGCTCGACGAGGAAGACCGGCAGATCCTCCGACTCATTGCGCTCGGCGTTCCGACCTGGCGGATTGCGGCAGACTTGGGACGCGGCGTCAAAGTGGTGGAAAAAGTTCGAGCGAGTGTGATGCGCCGCCTCAATCTGCAGAGCACGGCGGCGGTGGCTCGATTCGCGGTTCGCTACAATTTGCTGTCGGATCAGGAAGTCGATCAGTTGGTATCGGCAGAATAGTCCGTGCCCCGCATCCTGATCATTGACGACGAGACCTTCGTCCGCGAGGCGTTGCAGCGGGTGTTGAGTTCGAACGCGACCACGGTGATTGGCGCGGCGGACGCGACTTGCGGCCTCGCGGCGTTAGGCCAGTCGCCGGTCGATCTCGTCATTGTCGACGTGGTTCTTCCGGACATGGATGGCGCCGCCGCGATCAGGCAGATTCGGCGCGACTACCCTGCCGTGCGCATCATCGCCATTTCTGGTGGCGGGAATATCGGGCTCGACTCTTACCGGCCGGAGGCGATCGCAACTCGCGCCCTGCTTGCGGCATGTAGCGCTGCGGGAGCCCACGCGGTACTGCCGAAACCGTTCGAAACGGCCGAGCTGCGCGCGGTCATCGATCAGGTATTTAGCACAGCGCAAACCTACAGCGTCTGAGCTTCCTCGCGCTTCACCAGACCATGCCGTAACGCGAACATCGTCACGGCGGCGGTGTTGTGCAGGTTCAGTTTGCGCATCAAATTGGAGCGATGCTTTTCGATCGTCTTGACAGACAGCCCTAAATCGCGGGCCGCACGCTTATTGGATTGGCCCAGCGCAATGCGTGTTAGCACTTCACGCTCGCGGCTGGTGATCAGATGCACCGGCGCTCGATCGGTATCGCGGCTCATGCTGCTCGCCAAGCGGGATAGAATTTCTTTCGAAAACGTCTCGCAAATATATTTTTTGCCGGCGCAGACCGCCTGAATTCCCTCCAACAATTCCCCGTAGGGGGAATCCTTGAGAACAAAGCCGTCTGCACCCGCATGCATGGCATCACGCAGCCGATCCATGCTCTCCAGGACCGTCAGCACCAGGATAGGCGTGGTGCTCTTGCGCTCGCGCAGCGCCCTGATGAGATCGATCCCCGATTGCTCCGCAAGAAAGATGTCCGTCACTATTACGGATGGTTTGAGTGCTTCGATACCCGCCAGTGCGTCGGGGACGGTACTCGCTTCGCCAACGACGTGAAAGATCGGATCCGTTTCCAGCAGCTCTTTGAGCCCCTGACGCAAAACCAAGTGATCCTCCACGAGCATGATGCGCAGGCGGCATGGATCGCTGCGCAGCACATGAGTATGCATGATATTCCCTTCACTCATAGTAGTGCGCTCCTACTGCTGCAACGGAGTTCTCGCCGAGCCGGCGCGAATAATAGCCACAAACGTTTTGCGTTAACATGACACAGCCCCCTAATTACTCACCAGGTATGTGAGCATGTGCTCGCCCAGCATGATCTGATCCTCGTGCTGCAAAACGTGTCGCCGTACGATTTTACCGTTTAGGTAGATTCCATTCACGCTCCCCAAATCTTCGATAGTCGACACATTGCCGACGGTCACCACCTGGCAGTGATGGCGACTGATGTAAACTGCGTCCAAGCGCACTTCGTTGTCGGGTGCGCGACCAATCGAAATGCGGCCGGCCTTGACGGGCCACGACATTATATGCTGCGTACCGAGACTTACGAACAGCTGCGCCGCGGCGGGCGGCGGGTTTTCGGCCGGCGCAGGCGAGTTGGCTCGATCGCGCGCCACCGCCTCCGGCCATCGCGGGTCCTGGGTAGCGAGGACGATTTCCGCGCCGCTCACATGTCCGGCTGATCGTGCGCAAGCGGCGTGCAGCGCGGCGTCGCAGAGCACGTTGATGAGCCGCGGAGCGCCGCCGGTATGCTGATATACCAACGCGCACGCCTCCGGCGTGAAGAGTTCCTTGCCGCGGGCGCCTGCCACGGCCAGTCGACGATCGATGTAGGCTTTCACTTCATCGGCGGCGAGGGCATGCAGATGCACCTGCCACGGGCCGTCGGTTGCGACGATGCGCGCGGTCAATTCGCCGACATTGTTTCGCTGGCCGTTCTGCCCAGCCAGCAATAACCGCAGCCGTGGCTCACGGCGTACCATTTCGGCGAAGGCGCGCATGGGGCCCGCGGCGAGCAGTTGCGCGTCATCGACGATCAGCAGCGGCGCGCCCATACGGCTGCTGACTGAATTAAGTGTCGCCGCCAACTGCACGAAAAGTTGCTTTCCGCCTACCGCCGGATCCGTCGATGGGACACCGAGTTGCAGCAGCAGCGCCCGCAACAACTCGGTGGCGGAAATATGCGGCTGGTTGATGCGGCACAGCGTGAATCGGCTTTTGATTTCGCGCAGCACATCCTCGAGCAATAGGGTTTTGCCGACGCCGGCAGGCCCCATGAGCAATATCGGTCGCCCCCGGCTCTCGAGACCGGCGAGCACGTTGGCACGTGCCCCGCTGTATTCCGAGCCCGCATACAGAAATTCTGAATCCGGACGCAGGCGGAAAGGCAGCTTATCGAAACCAAAAAATTCCGGGTACATTTCATCCTCGCCGTTGTCGGCGTGACCCGTCGACAGGGCGCAGGCAGCCTGCGCATAACAGCCGACAACCCTCGCCGTCCAAGCGCCCATCGATAATATACCGGGGAGTCTCGCTTTGGGCAGGTCGCGGGCTGGACATAATTGATCTAAATACGGCGACTCCGTAGCAATCCCCGGGGAAGACTGCTTAGGCGTCACTCTCTGCGAGCCATAACCTACTGTGTTTTCCTACCTTCGCCGATTCGGGTGACTGCGTACAGTGAAGGCGAGAACCGGAGCAGCGTTGACCAACACACCACCAATGCAGCGTACAAAAAACAGTGACTGCGGTGGACTCGGGTCCGCAGCCCGTGCCGGCCATCGCAACGGCGAGCACGGCTTCACATTGCTCGAATTGCTCGTGGTCATGGTCATCATAGGCCTATTGGCAGGATTCGTCGCGCCGCGATATTTCTCGCAAGTCGGCAAATCGCAGGTCAAGGCAGCTAGGGCGCAAATCGATGCACTCGACAAAGCCGTCGAAGCGTTTCGGCTCGACATGAATCGCTTGCCGACCACTGAGGAGGGCTTGGCGGCGCTCAACGTAGCGCCCCCCAACGAACCGGACTGGGCAGGTCCCTATTTGAAAAAAGAAGTCCCACGCGACCCGTGGGGCCATCCGTATGTTTATGTGGCTCCGGGAACCCATAACAACGATTTCGATCTGATGTCCTACGGCAAAGACGGTCAGCCCGGTGGCACCGGTGAAAATGCCGATATAGGGAATTGGTAGGCGTCGTGGAGTTTCGCGTCAAGGCACTCGACCGCGAGCATGCCGTCCTTGCGCAGCAGGTCGATGCCATTGACGAAATTGACGCACGCCGTCAATTAGCCCTGCTGGGCTTGCGCATCATCTCGGTAACTCCCGTGCGCCAGGCGCGCCTGTTCGTACGCTCGGCGAAAGTGCCGCTGGTCATTTTCAGCCAGGAACTGGTGGCGCTGCTCGATGCAGGCCTGTCGTTGGTCGAGTCGATCGAGGCGCTGACAGAAAAGGAGTCGAGTTCCACGGTGCGTCGACCGCTCGAACAAATCTTAAGCCGCCTGTACGAAGGTCAGACCCTGGGTGCGGCGCTGGCCGAACATCCCGCGATTTTTCCGTATCTTTACGTCGCAACGGTGCGCGCCAGCGAGCGCACCGGATCGTTGCGCGAAGCGCTCGCACGCTACATCGCCTACCAGCAGCAGATCGACGCCTTGCGCAAGACGCTGGTCAACGCGTCGATTTATCCGGCGGTGTTGTTGGCCGCCGGCGTCTTGGTGATGCTGTTTCTCATGGGCTACGTGGTGCCGCGTTTCAGTTCGATTTACGAGGAGCTGGGCTCCGACCTGCCCTTCGCCTCGCGATTGCTGCTGCAATGGGGCCAGATGCTCGAGGCGCACACGATGGGGGTGGTCCTGATCGGCGGCGGCGCCCTCGCTGCGGCCGCTTACGGGCTGACGCGGCGAGCCACTCGCGCGGCCTTCGGCGCCTGGCTTGCCAAGTTGCCCGCGATCGGGCGGCAACTGCGCCTGTATCAATTGGCGCGACTCTATCGCACGGTGGGCATGCTATTGCGCAGCGGCATGCCGGCGGTTACGGCCATGGGCATGTCCTCGGGATTGCTGAGCGAAACGCTGCGTCCTGCGTTTGCCAAGGCGACGCAATCCGTGCGTGAAGGCCAATCGCTTGCCAACGCGATGGAGCACGCAGACCTCACGACGCCGGTGGCGGCCCGCATGCTGCGTGTCGGCGAACGCAGCGGCAACATGGGTGAAATGACCGAGCGCATCGCCACGTTTTATGACGAGGAGCTCGCCCGCTGGGTGTCGATCGTTACCCGCCTGATCGAACCGCTGTTCATGACCGTGATCGGACTCTTGATCGGCCTCATCGTAGTGCTCATGTACTTTCCAATATTCCAGTTGGCGGGAAGCGTACAATGAACGCGGCAGTCCCTCTTAAAGCGGTGCCGGTGCCGCACGCCGTCCCCGGCGCTAGCCCCGACGCGGCTCTGTCGGTTGCGTCCGTTGTACCCGTTCCAGCCGCTGCGCTGGACGAGGCGCTCATTGCCCGTGCATTGGCCGAGGCTGAACATAGCTCGCGCTCCGCGCTGCAAATCCTGACGGAAACATCGGGTCGCGCACCGCTGGATTTGGCCCAGGCCCTAGCGGCAGCGCTCGATTATCGATATGTGGGCGGCGATGAACTTGCGGCATTTGAGCCCGCTTTTGACATCCTGCCGCCGTCGGAAGCAACGCGTCGCTGTTGCGCCGTCGTACGCCAAGCAGATGGCTTGTTGGCGATCGTTGCCGATCCATTCGATTCCGGCCTGCGTAGTTGGCTCGAGGCGCGCACCGCCGACGTGCTTGATTGGGCGCTCGCGGCGCCGCACGAGCTTGCCAACTTCATCGCGCGTCGCGCGGAAGGCTTGCGTGCGATTGACGCCGTACTGTCGCAAGCGGAGGGCGAAGGCAGCGCAAATGTCGGGCCCGACAATCTGTCGTATGTGTCGATCAGCGAAGATTCAAGTCCGATTGTGCGCTTGGTGCACTCGACTGTGTACGATGCCCTGCGGGCCGGTGCCAGCGATATTCACCTGGAGTCGACCGCCAGCGGTCTCACGGTGCGCTATCGAATCGACGGAGTGTTGGTCAGCATTGCTTCGGTGAGCGGAACGGCGGTCGCGGAACAAGTCATCTCGCGCATCAAGGTGATGTCGGAACTCGATATCGCCGAGCGCCGCGTACCGCAGGATGGGCGATTCACGATTGCGCTCGAGCGGCGCCCGATCGATTTTCGCGTGTCGGTTATTCCCAGTATTTTCGGCGAAGACGCGGTGTTGCGCGCGCTCGATAAACAGGCGCTGACCGAGCGCCTGCACGGTCTGCGTCTCGATGCCCTGGGGTTCGACATGCGCGTCGTAACGCAGTTGCGGCGCCTGAGTTTGCTCCCTTATGGAATGCTGCTCGTCACCGGACCCACCGGCAGCGGCAAAACCACGACGCTGTACGCGGCGATTTCCGAGACGCAAACGGGTAACGACAAAATTGTCACGATCGAGGACCCGGTCGAATACCAACTGCAGGGCGTGCTGCAAATTCCGGTCAACGAGAAAAAGGGGCTGACCTTCGCGCGCGGATTGCGTTCAATTTTGCGGCACGATCCGGACAAGATCATGGTGGGTGAGATCCGCGATTCCGAGACCGCGCAAATCGCCATCCAATCGGCACTTACCGGACACCTGGTGTTCACCACCGTGCATGCCAACAATGTATTCGACGTGGTGAGTCGATTCGTCCACATGGGAGTCGATACCTACAGTTTCGTTTCCGCGCTATCCGGGGTGTTGGCGCAGCGCCTGATCCGCATCGTCTGCGAGCAATGTGCCGAGCGCCAGGTACCGTCCCGCCAGTTGCTCGAGGAATCGCAATTGTCGGTGGCTGCAAGCGCCGCCTTCGACTTTACCGTTGGACGCGGCTGCCAACATTGCCGCGGCACCGGTTATCGGGGCCGGAAGGCCATCGGTGAATTGCTGGTGCTCAACGACGAGCTGCGTGAGGCGATCATCAATCGCGCACCGGTACGTCAGCTGAAGGAGCTATCCCAGAAGGGCGGCGTGCGCTTCATCCGCAGCGTTGCACTCGATCTGGTACGACGCGGCGAGACTACGCTCGAGGAGGTCAATCGTGTCACCGTTATGGCGTGATGAAGTGGGCATGTACCTCACCCCGCGGCGCGTCTGCCTGGTGCGCATCGGACGGGGTATGCGGCCAACCCTGCTGCGTGAGGAGGATCACAGCGAGGCACAGCGTACCGCCGGGTGGGAACCCGCGCTCGCGCTGCTCGAGGGACGGCTGGCGCAGCCCGAGTGGACTGACGCGCGGGCGCGCATCGTCATCGCCGATCAATGGGTGCGCTACGCCGTCGTGCCTTGGTCGGATTCCTTAAGTTCGGCCGATGAGCGTATGGCGCACGCGCGCGAACTGATCGCCAGCATTTTTGGCGATGCGAGTAATTGGGCCGTTTCATTGTCGGAAGCGCCGCCTGGCGCGTCGCGCCTGGCGTGCGCGATGCCAACCGCGCTGCTCGAGTCGTTGCGGCAATTGACCGCTCGCCACGGCCTGAAGCTCGCATCGGTGCAGCCGCAGCTGATTGCCGCCTATAACGCGTGGCGGCACCGCTTGCCGACCGTCGCAGCGGCGTGGTTCGTCACCGTTGAAGAGGGCTCGCTCGCGGCATTGCGGATGTGCGGCAACGGCATCGATCGCGTGCATGCCGTGCGCATCGGCCTGGATTGGGCGCGCGAGCTCAAACGGCTGCAGACCTTCGGCCGGCTCGCGAGCGGCAGCCCGACCGACGGTCGAGTTTACGTCGATTTGCCGGACGCGTTGCGCATCCTGCGTCCCGAGATGTCGGCCGATCTGGAATGGCTGGATGAGCCCAATCCGCCCCTGACGACGCTGCATCAGCTCGAACACTTGCGAAGAAAAGCGGCATGAGACAAAGACAGCTCATCCAATTCGATTTCGCCAATCGCGGTCGCCGTGTATCACTGCTCGGTGCAGCATTGCTGGCGCTGGGGTTCATAGCGACCGTCGCTGTGCTGCTCGAATATCGGGCCGTGGGCGAGCGTCGCGCCGGACTCGAACTGCGGCTTGCAGCGGTGACGCGCGCCAAGAACCCGGCCTTGAGTCCCGGCGACGCGGCCGCCGAGGCGCACATGGCGGTGAGCGGCCAGCAGGCGGTTCAGGATCTGGCGACCCCGTGGACGCTGTTGCTGTCGGAACTCGAGCGTGCGAGCAAGGACGCGCAAGGCGAAGTGGCGTTGCTCGGGGTCGAGCCCGACCATGCCAAACACAATGTGCGCGTCAGCGCCGAGGCCCGCACGCTGTCGCTGGCACTCGCCTACGTGCAACGATTGCAGGCCAGCAGTTCGCTTAAATACCCCATGCTCGATCGGCACGAAATTCGCGCCGATGACCCGCAACACCCGGTGCGTTTCGAACTGACCGGCGCGTGGAGAGATCTGGAATGAACGCTCCTAACGATATTCACGGTACCAACGATATCCAGGGTTCCAACGATGCGCACGGCTCCAACGAGGCGCATGGCTCCAATATCGCGCGGGTAGTGCCGGCACCGGTTCAGCCGATGCCGGCCGTGCCGTCCCTGCCCGCAACCGCTGCGCGCACAATGGCATTGCAGCAGCGCGCGCAGCAACTGCTTAGCCGTGCGGTCCCGCAAGTCCGCTACCAGCTCATGCGGGTGGGTCCCGTCGGTCTGTCGGGGCTCACTGCGCTCATTGCGGCCGGCGCCTTGGCGCTGGTCATGTTGCTGCCGGCGCAGCGATCCGTGTTGGCATTGCGCAGCGAATTGACCACGGCGGCTCACGCGGCTCCCGCTAAGGCAGCGCAAGACGTGAGCCCGCAACAATTTGCCGCAACCCTGCCGACCCGCGAACAGATTCCGGCGCTGCTGGGTGTAGTGCTCGTACAAGCCACTGATTCCGGCATCGTATTGGAGCAAGGCAGATACTCCTACAGTCCGGCAACGACCAGCCGGCTGGCGCGTTACACCTTCGAATTTCCGGTCAAAGGCGCATACGGCAACATCCGCAGCTTCATCAATAACTCGCTGACCGCCATTCCAGCCCTCGGCTTGGACA
>Ga0210399_10002640_pt1 | contig 13970 bp, 13 predicted proteins | sample IncBWC14MmetaG_FD_150865 | JGI IMG/M metagenome (GOLD analysis project Ga0210399, IMG submission 150865) | Forest soil microbial communities from Barre Woods Harvard Forest LTER site, Petersham, Massachusetts, United States - Inc-BW-C-14-M | ecosystem: Environmental > Terrestrial > Soil >... | reverse complement strand
CCCGATCCGTCCGGCTATTGGCTCGTCGCGTCAGTTCCATAAGCTCCGAATTCGACAACGTGATGGCGTCTCTCATGGACGCAATTATAGTCTACAAATGGTTGTTACAGTCAACTAGTGCCAACATCCCATCTGATTAACGCTAACCGTACTGAAGGAGACATCCCATCTCCGGCGGAGAGTTTACAACAATTCGATTAGCGCCCGATCAATGCGGTAACCGGAAAACTGATGACCCACTACCCGCAGCCTTCGTCTTTGTGCCTTCTCGCAGACTTATTTTCTACTCGCGGAAAAAAGTAGGGGCGATTGCTGCCGTCGTAGTTGCCGGTGCGAAGGCAACAACGCTTGAAAGCGGCGGCCGGAGCCGCACGGGCACAGGTCGTTGCGACCGAGTTTCTCCACGAGGTCCTTGTCGCCGTGAGCCACCCGCGCTCCGCGCTTCACTTTGGTTTCGGATGGATAGCCTCTGCGGCGCTTACTGCTGCGCTCGAAAGCAGTGCTGCTCGTTGAAGTGTTCGTCTCGCATGACGGGCCACCGGTATGAATCTGAAATTTCGGTAAATCAGAAGGCCGCACCCTCCGTTCGGAGGACGCGACCCTCTGCTTAGTCTTGCTTCTTCGGATCAACGGAAGCTGTGGGGATGATTTCCGCATCATCTCCTTCGATCTCCCGGAACTGCTTGGCCGTGACGAAGCCGATGGTGCGGCCCGTCTTTTTGGTCAGCAGGATCCAGGCGATCTTTTCCATGTCGCATTTGCTCGGAAGGCGCTTGTCGTCATAGGTGCTGCACTGACTCACCGGAAACGGCACCAGCGGGTTGCGCCGGAGCCAACCGCAGTGAATCTCTTCCTGTGACACACTGAATCCTTTCACGATACGAGCCCAGCGACAGGTCACACACAAGGTTTCGGCGCCCGGTGGAGTGCCGTCCTTGACTTTGATAGTGACCATACTTTTCTCTTTTCTAAGAAGCGCTTCAGCACTTCGGGTTTTGCTCATGGTGTGCAGACACGTCGTGGAGGCCCACCAAGAACGGTGACTCGCGCGAATCGCAAGACCCGCGCGACAATGCGGCGCACTTGGCCGTTCAATGCCGGATTTACTTAAAGTGTCGCCGGAAGAAAAGCGGGCTAGCTGAAGAGAGCAGACAACGCCCATTCGCTGCCGCGACTAAGTCGCTCCGGCAACGCCGCAAAACGGCCTATATGTCTCAACCGCTGCATGGACGTGGTCCTTCTTTAGGGCAGAAGGCAAGATGCCATAGAAAGCGCGCGAGGAAAAATAGAAAAACTTAATCCTATTTAAGAAAAGCATAAGCGGTTTGTGCGACTGGATTTCGCGCGAAATCGCAGCGTAGTATTGCCTGCAATATGATATCATCTGCGATATGAAGGTGGTCTTGGATACGGACGTCATCGTGGCGGGAATGCGAAGTCCCGGTGGAGCGTCCGCTGAAATTCTGCGCAAAGCACGGCAAGGCAGAGTCACGCTGTTGATGAGTGTCCCGCTGGCCGTAGAATATGAGGCGATTTGTTCGGAGGCAGAGCATCGGCTGGCGGCCGGGCTGAGTGAGCGCGAAGTGGGGATATTCCTGGATGCTATCGTGGCGATGGCCGAGCCTGTGAAGACGCATTTTCTCTGGAGGCCACAATTGCGCGACCCTGGCGATGAGATGGTATTGGAAGCGGCAGTCAACGGACGGGCCGATCTCCTGGTCACATTTAACGTACGCGATTTCGGAGCTGCGCCGTCGCGCTTTGGGATAGAAGTGATGATTCCCCGTGATGCACTCGAAAGGATACGACAATGAGCGAGACGAAGACTTACCCGCTGCGCTTGCCGCGTTCGCTGAAAAAGGCAGTGGAGCAGCAGAGCAGAGAAGATGGAACGAGCATCAACCAGTTTGTGGCCACGGCGGTGGCGGAAAAGCTCTCCGCCATGCAAACGGCGGAGTTCTTCGCGAGCCGCAAAGCCCGCGCTGACTTCAAGGCTTTTGACAAGCTGATGGGGCGCCGTGGCGGCAAGCGGCCGCGTGTCGGTGATGAACTGCCGGCGCGCACTAAAGGGGGATAAGCGACGAGATCGCGCCCTCGAACAGCAATTTCAGATCTATTGCGTTATGGTGCCTTTTGCACCGAGATGGTTTTTACCAGGCGCACCCAGCGGCCTTGGCGCTTGTCGCCGGGGACTACCAGGCGCAACGGGCCATGTTGCGCATCCAAGGGCGTGCCGTTTTCGAGGTCCGCCACGAGCACTTGGACGCCGGCAAAATCGGCATCGAGCTCCGCCAGCGAAAATGCCGCGCGATAGCCATCGCTCGCTTCTGCCACAACGACCAGCGTCATATTTTTTCCGCGCAGTTCGCCGCCCTGTGACACACCGGCTTTCGCGAGGAGCGCTTGCAGCGCTACGCCTTCGTATTCGCGGGCGGTTCCGTCGTGATCCTTCGCGGTGACCTTCATTCGCGGCATGGCCTTCAGATCCGTGGTGCTCAGGTGTAGCTCCTGCTTCACTTCGCCTTTGACTGTCAGCACGGCGACGTCATTCGCCGCGCCAGTTTGGAGCCCCGCCGCGGTTGTGCCGACCGTGGCGTGGGCGCACAGCGCGATGGTCCATCCCGCCAGGAAAGAATTTCTTCTTATGCACCCCATCTCAATTCTCCTGTCCCGGGTTCTGCCCGGATGCGGATGTAATCCTAACAGGCTGCTGAAAAATTTCCATTCGTGTCATTTGGGCAGCACGTTCGCAAAAGGCAGATCCCTCGCTGCGCTCGGGATGACCGGAGACGGACGTGTTCGGCAACCTATCAGAACACGCGGCCCAATTGGAAAAACCATTTGCGGTGGCCGGAGTCGCCGACGCTGCCGCCGATGAAGAAGGGGCCGAGGGCCGTTTCGGCCAGCAGACCAGCGGCAACATCATTGGGGAACTCGCTGCCGGTGGTCACGCCGTACATTTTTCCGATTTCGTAGGTGGCAACGGCGTAGACTTTTTTCCCGAGAAACGGAGGAAGGGTGACCAAGTCACGCAAATATCCGGCGCGAATTAAATAATACTGATTGCCCTGAAATTCGTTCTGGCCATAGGCGCTGAGGCGCACCGGCCCGCCCAGGAAGAATTGAGGAACTCCCGTGCTGGTGTTGCCGAAAGTGGTGCCGCCTTCGCTTTCCACGAAAAGCGAGGCCGGCTGTGTAATGGGCTGAAAGTATCCCAATTTCACGTCCATCGAAGGAAAGCCTCCCTTGGCGCCCGGGCTTTGGTCAAACCAGCGGAAATTTGTTTCCGCACTGAAACCGCGGCGGGGAATCACGGGATCGTCGGTGTGGTCCAGCAAGTAGCGCACGCGCGTCTGTCCCACCTGGCCCGCCACCGAGGGAATCTCCGGCGAGCCGAGCCGCAGCTTGGTATTCAGAGAGCCAACTTCGTAGCCAACGCGCAATTCGCTAAAGCGTCCGAAGGTGTATCCCACGTCGGCGCCAATATTAGTACGATAGATGCGGTAGTCCGCCAGGGGATCGTTCTTGGCATAAATCTGAAACGTGGTGTCGCTAGCGTCGGCGTGCGGCGCAAGAAACCAGCGGCTCTCGGCGCGAAATGGGCGGAACAATTCCGTCTGGATGCCGTAGGTATTTCCGAGAAGCACATCGGTGCGCCATTCCGAGCGGAAGCCCGCCACGTCCATGAAGGTGAAGCGCGTGCCCATGGTGAAATCGACGTTGCCGCTCTGAGATCCGTCTACTTCAAAGGCGGTCTGGAACATTGGCGGGGCATTATTTTTCTCGACTACTTGAATGAGCAGCCCCGTCTGTCCGTTCTTGTCGATGAGCCGGTAGCCCGCGGAATCGTAACGGCCGACACCGGTCAAGCGCGTCAAGACTTCGTCAATTTTTTCAGGATTGACCGGCTGGCCCTGAAACTGCTTCACGTAGCGAGAGACGTCGGTTGCTTCGTGCGCGTTGGTTCCCTCGACCTCGATGAATTGAGGCGTGGGAATATCACTGCGCTTGCGGGCTTCACGCACGCGCCAGCGCTCTTGCCAATCGGCATCACCGAGAGCAAACGCTTCGAGCAGCCGCGCGTGTGCATTTGCGGCCTCGTAGCCGCGCTTCATGATCTGTTCGCTCTTGGCATAATCGCGCGTCCGGAATTCGGTCAGCGGGACGGCAATGACGGCGTCCGCCTGCTCCAGACTGCGCAACTCGTTTTCGTCCAAAAGCGCGCTTACGGAATGATCCAGCACGCTGAAGACGGACTGGATGTCCTTTGCTTCGACGGGCCCTCGCTCCAAGTGCACGGCAATGACAATCTCCGCGCCCATCTGGCGCACGACATCAGTGGGCAGATTGTTCAGGAGTCCGCCATCCACGAAAACGGCTTTGCCATCGTGAACCGGTGAAAAAGCTCCGGGAATCGACATCGTCGCGCGCAGCGCCACGGCCAGCGAGCCGTCTTTGAAAACATAGGGCTTGCCGCTGACCAGATCGGTCGCCACGCAGCGGAATGGAACGGGCAACGAATCGAACGAAGACACTCGGTCATACGGCAGGGTGACGCGGTCTATGATCAGGCCGATCTGGTGACCCGCGTTGAGCCCTGCCGGCAACGACAAGCCTTCGCGCAGGCCAAAAATGAGCGAATTCGGATAGGCCCGCTGATCTTCTTTCCTGCGGAACGAAAGGTCTTCATAGGGAGTGCGGTCGCCCAGGATTTTCTGCCAGTCCATACCATTAATGAGAGCTCTCAATTCGTCGGGACTCATTCCCGTGGCGTAAAATCCGCCGACCAGTCCGCCCATGCTGGTTCCAGCAACGTAATCTACGGGAATATGGTGTTCCTCGAACCACTTCAGGACACCGATGTGCGCGAGCCCCATGGCGCCGCCGCCCTCAAGGGCCACGCCGATTTTGGGACGCCGACGCGGCGCGGAACTTTGCTGTGAGCGCAACGGCCCCGGCATCAGGAGCAACAGGGAGATAAGAACAATGCGAAGCATGGGAGACTCCTCAACGATCAAACAAATTGCTCGATTCAGGAATGATTTATGAGTTTGGCTTAGGGTGGAGATTCCAGCAAGCGCGAATGAGCATCATGAACCCTTGTTTTCCTGGAGGATGTTGCCGCCATCGACCACCAGGACTTGTCCAGTGATGTAGGAAGCTTCGGGCGAAGCGAGGAAGCAAACCGCGGCGGCCACTTCTTCGGGCGTGCCGGCGCGGCCTAGCGGAGTATGAAGCGCGGCAATTTTTTCGGATTCCGTCGAGGAGGCCGTGGCGACCCAACCGGGAGCGACGCCATTGATGGTGATCCCGTCGCCGGCCGTTTCGATGGCCACGGCGCGCATCATGCCGTCCATCGCCGCTTTCGCCGCGCCATACGCTGCGGCGCCAGGGTTGCTGACCAGCGGCCCGGTCACCGACGTGACATTCACAATGCGTCCGTATTTTTGCTGCGTCATTCCGGGCAGCACCGCGCGGGTCATGCGGAACGCGGTATGCAGTGTAATCGCGATCTGGTTCTGCCACTCCGCAAACGAAGTTTCCATCAAAGCCTTAGTATCTGTTGGCCGGCCGGTTTGCGCCATGCCTGCGTTGTTCACCAGAATGTCGATGCGGCCGGCGCGAGAGAGCACGGAATCGACAAATCTTTGCACGTCGGTTTCGACGGTGAGATCGGCGATGAAGGAAAGCACTTTCTCGCCGTCGGCGTCGAGTTCGCGCGCGCGCGCGTGGATCCGGTCGGTGGTCGAAGTAATCACGACGCGTACCCCCGCAGCATACAGGCTCCGCGCGATCGCAAAACCGATGCCTTCGGCGCTTCCCGCACCGGTAATCACGGCTGTCTGCTTGTTCAAAGGCAAGGCCATGGAGCGTCCCGCAGAGGGAATCTTACATCGTCCACGAAAGATTGCGATTCACGAGCGGGAACAGTTGCCGAGTTAGCCCACACCGTGCGCGGATAGGTTGGGACGGTCGCTCCGGTGGGCCACGGTTTTCTTGAAGGGAGAGGAAGTTGCGCTGCCCCTTGGCAGGGGTGGCTAGGGGTGGTGATTCGGTATCCGATTTTCTCGGCCTACTCCCCAAGAACTGCTCTACCGGGCCTTTTCTTCCACCGGTATAAGTTACTTTTCGGTGACCGAACGGGGATGATCGCGACGAGCGCGATGGTCTTCGGACTCGGGCACCTCATTTTCGGGAATTGGGCAGCCATTGGCTTGACGTCCATTAGCGGGGTGCTCTTTGGGTCGAGGTATCGGAAATCCGGTCACTGGTCCGGACGTGGCTGGAACACGCGCTGTTCGGCGATTTCATATTCACCATCGGAATTGGGCAATTCCTCTACAATCTCACGCGGCGATGAACGCAACAGAAGTTTACTGAAAAAATGCAAAGATTAGTTCGGAAGGACTATAATTTATTGCAATTTGCAGACGGGTGAAAGGGCAGGGCATGAGCGGCCGGAAAAATGATCGCGAATTGGGGATGAATCGAGGAATCACGCGGCGTGATTTTCTGAATGGGGTGGCCATCGGGGTGGGAGGAACGCTTGTGGGAGGCAGGGTAGGCACGGAGACCCTGCTTGCTGCCGCGGCACTCGATGAATTCGCGCCCGAAAAGGCGCCGGATTACTACCCTCCGGCGCGTATGGGAATGCGGGGCAATCACGACGGAACATTTACCTTTGCCCATCGCTTGCGGGACGGCGAGGGCGCGGATTCGTTCGGAGAGCCGGTCGCTAGCGGTGAGAACTACGACCTCGTGGTTGTCGGCGGAGGCATCAGCGGGTTGGCGGCCGCTTATTTCTTTCGCAAGAGCGCGGGGAAAAACGCGCGCATTTTAGTTCTCGATAATCACGACGATTTTGGCGGACACGCCAAACGCAACGAATTTCGCGCCGGCGGCCGCACGCTTCTGAGTTTTGGCGGCACGGTGGCCATCGAGAGGCCCGCGGAATACGGCAGTATCGCTAAAGGCCTCCTCAATGACCTAGGGATCGATACGCAACGTTTCTACAAAGCTTTCGACCAGAAGTTGTATTCCAAATTGGGCACCGCGGCTTTTTTTGATAAAGAGACATTTGGCGAAGACCGGCTGGTTGCAGGAATGAACGCCACGCCCTGGCCTGAATTCCTCGCAAAGGCGCCTCTCTCAGACGCCGTGAGAAAAGACATCGCTCGAGTCTACACCTCCAAGGCTGACTACCTTCGAGGACTCTCCCAGCAGGAAAAGCTCGCCAAGCTGGCGAAAACCAGTTACGCGGATTTCCTGACCCACTATTGCAAGTTGACCCCGGAAGCTCTGCCGTTTTTCCAGACTTTTCCTCACGATCTTTTCTGCGTGGGAATCGACGCCGTATCCGCGCTGGCGTGCTACTACGCGGGTGATGACAACGCATCTGTTACCTATCCCGGATTCGAGGGTTTGGGCCTCGACGGGAACGAAAAAGAAGAACCATACATTTTCCACTTTCCTGATGGAAACGCTTCGATTGCCCGGCTGCTGGTGCGCTCGTTGATCCCGGATGTCATGCCGGGCTCGACGATGGACGATGTGGTCACGGCCAGGGCCGACTACGGCAAGCTGGACGCCAGCGGTTCCTCCGCGCGAATTCGCCTGAACAGTACGGTGGTGCAGGTGCAGCACCTCCAGGCCTCAAACACTTCGAGCGCAGTACAAGTCGCCTATGTGCGGGGCGGGAAGTTGCAGACGGTGGTGGCAAAGAACTGCATCCTGGCGTGTTACAACGGGATGATTCCCTATCTCTGCCCTACGCTGCCTGAGAAACAAAAGGAATCGCTATCGTATCTGGTGAAAGCGCCCCTGGTGTACACGCATGTCGCCTTGAGCAACTGGACGTCTTTCGCAAATCTCGGCGTGCATCACATTGTTGCGCCGGGCGCGTATCACACCTATACCGCGCTGGACTACCCCGTATCGCTCGGTAGTTACAAATTCCCCAGCAAACCGGAAGACCCCATGGTTCTCTGGATGCTCCGTACTCCGTGTAAACCTGGCCTGCCGACGCGCGATCAACATCGCGCGGGCCGCGCCGAGTTACTTCAAACACCATTTTCGCAATTCGAGAGGAATATCCGCGATCAACTCGCGCGCATGCTCGGCGGCGCAGGATTCGATCCGGCGCGAGAAATACAAGGAATTACTGTCAATCGCTGGGCCCACGGCTACGCCTTCGAGCATAGCCCCTACAACGCGCTCTTTGACCCCGATTGGAAAGAAGGCGAGCAACCGTGGGTGCTGGGGCGAAGGCGATTCGGAAGAATTGCCATCGCCAATTCGGATGCCGCGGCAAGCGCGGAGACGAACGCCGCCATCAACCAGGCCTGGCGCGCGGTCGACGAACTGCTGCACGGCTAGCATCTCGGCCATCAATCGCCACGCCTTGTGACGCGATCTAAGGCCCCAAGGCGGGCGCGAAATGAACATGCGGCCATTCACGGAGAAATGTGTTAATGTCCTCAAGTAGACTCCCGAAGTAGAATTGCCTGGATTCCACGAAGGGTGCGTTTTTTTTGGGGTTCTCCCTCCGCCGATTTCAGACAATTTCAGGCTAACGTCTCGTAGCGTCTGGGAAGCAGCAGTTCACCAAGATCCTGCGCTCGTGGTGCTTCGAAGAGTACAGGGAGATTCAAGATGAAGAGTTTATTTGTGGGCAACATGAGCTTCCAGACCACGGAGGGCGAATTGCGCGAGCTGTTTGCCCCGTTCGGCCAGGTAACCCGCGTTCACATGGCAATGGACCGGGAGACCGGACGCGCCCGCGGTTTTGCATTCATTGAAATGCCCAATGACGCGGAAGCGGCAGCAGCCATGACCGCACTCGACGGAAAAGAAGTGGGCGGGCGCAATTTGAAAGTGAATGAAGCGCGCCCGAAGGGCGAAGGCGGCCCACCGCGCGGTCCGAAGAGCTTTGGCGGCCCCAAGAATTATGGCGGCCCGGGCGGGGGTAGCGGAGGCGGACGCGGCAAGGGCGGCGGACGCGACCGTTTCTCGAACGAAGATTACCGTGAGTCAGCGCGCCAGCCGCGCGAACCGCGCTGGTAGTTTTCCTTTTCCATGGATGGGCTGGACGGCGGGGACCAGGGCCCTTGCCGCACTCTGCTGTGAGGAGAGGCTTATGACCACGACATTCCAGAAGCGCCAGAAAGAAATGAAGCGCATCGAAAAGCGCAAAATGAAGGAAGAAAAGCGCGCGCAACGAAAACAGGATAAACCACCGGCATCCGAAGTTAGCTACGATCCGGCTTCCGATCCGACCATCGATTGGAATCACAGCAACGAGATCAGCACGCAGGAATAATTCCGACTGAATTTCAAGCCCGACCGCACCCGCAAATTTCCTCTGCTCGTCCGCGGAGCGCAGGGACAGCCCTGTTTGGACAGCGGTCTCTGAATGATTTAGCAATCCAGGCCGGCTTGGGTATAATTTTCTTCGAGAAGTCGAAGCCCATCCTTTACGCAGATTTTCGCTGCTCTCGGCGAAAAGGGAAGTCATGCAACCAGGCCGACGATATTTTTGCGCCCGCATTGTGGTGACGGTAGTTTCGGCTTTTTTCGTCGTTGCTCCAGCCGCAGCGCATGCGGTCCTCCTGGAATCAACACCGTCCCTGAAGAGCTCGGTGCCGGGGCCAAACGTTCCGATCAAGCTTCGCTTCAACGTTCGAATCGATGCGTTCCGTTCCCGCTTGACGCTGGTGCGTCCTGATGGTTCCGCACAAGCGCTCGAAATCAGCAAGGGGACTACCGCGGACACGCTCGCAGCCGAAGCTACTGAACTTGCCGCTGGAGCATACCGCCTCCGTTGGCAAGTGTTGGCCTCCGATGGGCACATCACCCGCGGTGAGATTCCTTTTACCGTCGCGCCGTCCTGATCGCGATTCATGGCCCGCTTACTGCAAGTCTTCGGCTTTCTCTCCGTGCTGTTCCGCGGCGCGACGCTGACGTTTCAGTCCCTCGCCATCGGCGGGATTGTTTTTGTGATTTTCGTCGTTCGCCGCTCGAAAGAAGATTCAGGGCCGCTTCAGCGAGCGTGCCTACGTTGGATTCGCCGCTCGGCCGCCGCCCTAGCCACGATGCAGATTTCCTACGTCTTGGCGAACTCTTTGATCCTCAGGCAGTCCGCCGACATATCCCTTCGCGAAGTCATCGGCGCGAATTTTGTCCTCGCTGGTTTGATGGGTGTCGTCGCGGCCCTCACCGTGATCGTTCTGACTTCTCCAATGCGCACCGCTGGCTACACCGATCTGCTTCTTCCGGCGGCTGCCATCATGGCCTCTTCGGTCATGACCAGTCACGCGATGGCTCGCCTGGACTATCGTGTGCCGTTGGTTGCCTTTACCGCTTTGCATCAAGCGGCCACAGCCGCCTGGCTCGGCGGTTTGCCGTATCTGTTGATCGCCATCCGGCGAGCACAGACTCCGGAGTACGCGCGCCAGCTCAGCGCTAGATTTTCGCAACTCGCGCTGGTGAGCGTCGCTGTGCTCGCTTCCGCCGGTTTGGTGTTGGGATTTGCCTACGTCGGCTCATTCAAAGCGATTTACGGAACTTCTTATGGGGCGATGGTCGCCACCAAGGCGCTTCTCTTCGGCCTGCTCTTATTTCTTGGCGCACTCAATTTTCAGCTCGTTCGGAACGGGCCGGCGAGTTCCATTCTCGCCAGCCTGAAGCGCTTCGGCGAAGCGGAAATTGGTATTGGCATCACCGTAATTCTCACTGCCGCTTCGCTTACATCGCTTCCGCCGGCCGCGGATCTCACGAACGACCGTGTCACCGGCCAAGAAATCATCGCGCGCATGTCTCCGCAAGTTCCGAGGTTTGTCAGTCCCACTCTTCGGGAGTTACCGGAGGAAATCTACGCCGCGCAGAAAAGAGCCTTCGAAGTCGGCTCGCTTTCGACGGAATCCTACGTTCCCGGCCAAACTGGAACGCGCCCAAATACTTCGGCTGAAAAGGCCTGGTCCGAGTACAACCATCACTGGGCAGGCCTGGTCGTTCTCGCCATGGGATTGCTGGCACTGGTCGCCCAAGCCGGAAAAGTTTCTTGGGCGCGCAATTGGCCACTCGCGTTTTTCGGCTTGTCGGCGTTTCTGTTTTTACGCAGCGATCCGGAGACGTGGCCACTCGGGCCTGTTGGTTTCTGGGCGACTCTCGCGGATCCTGAAGTCCTGCTGCATCGTTTCTTCGCCGTCCTCGTAATTGCTCTGGCGGTGTTCGAATGGCGCGTGCAAACGGGCCGGGTCGCTTCTGGCCCCGCCCGGCTGGCCTTTCCTGTCCTTATTGCCGTTTCCGGCGCACTGCTTCTCACGCATTCCCATAGTCTTGGAAATCTCAAGGAAGAAGTTCTCGCCGAGTTGAGCCACATCCCTCTGGCGATTCTTGCTGTAACCGCGGGATGGTCGCGTTGGCTAGAGCTGCGTCTGCCCGCCGAAAATCGAACGCGCAGTGTAATGGCCCGCATTTGGCCGCTGTGTATCGCGCTGATCGGTGTTGTCCTGCTGAACTATCGCGAAATGTGATTTCATGCCGAAGCAGAGAATCGGTGCGGAGGGAATTTTGGTTCCGGGACGTGGACTCGAACCACGATACTCAGCTCCAAAGGCTGATGTCCTACCGATTAGACGATCCCGGAACCGGCTTGAAATAGTGTAGCAGAGGCCCGTAAATGCACCCAAGCAGCTCCCGTCCTCAGGCTTTCCGGACTGGTCATTATTCCGTGCCATTTCCAATGGCCTGGTGATAACGTTTCTTGGCACAACCGCGTTAGGCCAAGAATGGTTGCCTGGGGGCGAAACCTTTTCCATCAACTTCACGTAGAATGGACAGGGAAAGGCACGCATGAAACGTCGGCTAATGCTCCGGGAACCGATCGGCGTGGCGTTGGAGACCCTGCGCGCACACAAAATGCGCTCCTTCCTGATGCTCCTGGGCATCATCCTGTCGGTTTCCACGCTGATTGTCGTTGTGGCTCTCATCTCCGGGGTGAATCGCTACATCGCTGACCGCGTCGCCAATATGGGCTCCAATGTCTTTCTGCTGACGCGCTTTCCAATAATCACGGACGTGGATGAGTATGTGAAGGCCAACCGCCGCAACAAGAAAGTTACCTGGGACGACTTCGAAGCTCTGCGCGACAATATGAAACTGCCCCTCCGCGTCGGCGTGGAACTCCGCATTGATGGAAAAGTTCGCGCCGGCTCGCATGCCCTCAATGACACAAATATCCGCGGCGTCACCGCCAACATGGTGGACATCGATATCGTCACCCCCCGCGACGGGCGCTACATCTCCGAAGGCGACGACCAGAGCCGCTCCCAGGTCACCATGATCGGCAACGACCTCGCCGCACAGCTTTTTCCGGGGGTCGACCCGATCGGCCACGAACTCTCCATCGAGGGCCGGCCTTTCCTGATTGTCGGCATTGCAAAAACCATTGGCACGGCCTTCGGGCAATCGCAAGATAATTTCGCGTACATCCCGATCCAGACGTATTTCAAGATGTATGGAACCAACGACACCGTTTGGCTAAACATTCAGGCGCGCGGAGCGGAGTGGATGGAACAGACGCAGGACGAAGCGCGAGCTATGATGCGCGCACGGCGCCACCTCTCCCCCAACGAAAAAGACAACTTTGGCATTTTCGACCAGGCCACGCTCATGCAATTGTGGAAAAACTTGACGGGTGTAATCGCTACGGCTATGGTCGGCGTCGTTTCCGTCTTCCTGGTCATCGGGGGCGTGGTCATCATGAACGTGATGCTTGCCACCGTCACCGAGCGCACGCGCGAGATCGGTATCCGCAAGGCCCTCGGCGCCCGGCACAACGACATTCTGCTGCAATTCCTGCTCGAAGCCACGGTCATGGCTGCCGTGGGAGGCGCTATTGGTGTTGGCTTGGCCTATGGAATCGCGGCCCTTGCCACCGCAATGTCCGTCCCCATGAACGTTCCTCTCTCCGCCGTTCTGCTGGCGGAAGTGATCTCTGCTGCCGTTGGTGTATTCTTCGGTGTCTATCCGGCGCGCCGGGCCGCGGCTTTGCAGCCCATCGAAGCCTTGCGCCAGGAAGTGTGAGAGCCATGCAGATACCAGTGCGCATGAATATCAGCGAGAACGCTCAAATGGCACTCGCCACTCTGCGTGAAAATAAGATGCGCTCCTTTCTCACCGTTCTCGGCGTAGTCATTGGCATTACCGCTGTTCTTTCCGTGGTCTCTATCCTTGTCGGCGTCTATGGAGACGTGAACGCTTATTTGTCCGACTACGGCTCGGAAACGCTCTTCATCTTCCGTTTCGATCCCGGCATCCATACGGGCAGGCTCACGCCCGATGAACGCGCGCGCAAGCCTCTCTCGCTTGAGGATGCCGAGGCCATCGCGCAGTTGTGTCCCTCGGTTCGCGCGGTCACTGCCAGTGTGTATCCGCGATGGACAGATGAAGGTCCCGGCAGCGGGCCCGTCACGGCCCGTTATCTCAGCAAAGAAGTCTCCGGGATTGATTACAACGGTACTCTTCCTTCCAACGAAGAAGTCTTCAATTCCAGGCCGAAAATTGGGCGGTTCTTCAGCGACGCCGAAAACATGCACCGCTCCGATGTCGCCGTGATCGGCCCCGATATCGCTAAGACTCTCTACCCCGATATGGACCCGCTTGGAAAACCAATCCAGATCAACGGCGTCACCTACGAAGTCATCGGCGTTCTTGAACCGCGCAAGGGCCAGCTGGTCAAAGATCAATCCGCGGACAAAGCCGTGATGGTCCCTTATCGCACCTACCACAAGCACATCCCGCAGGACGACGAAAACATGATCGGTGCCGTCGCTTACCCGGGCCGCATGTCGGAAGCGGAAGACCAAATCCGCGGCGTGTTGCGGCGTCGCAGAAACGTGCCCTACAGTAAGCCCGATAATTTTGGAATTTCCAGCGCCCAGCAGATTGCTGATCAATTTCGTCAAATC
>Ga0210399_10002639_pt1 | contig 13971 bp, 12 predicted proteins | sample IncBWC14MmetaG_FD_150865 | JGI IMG/M metagenome (GOLD analysis project Ga0210399, IMG submission 150865) | Forest soil microbial communities from Barre Woods Harvard Forest LTER site, Petersham, Massachusetts, United States - Inc-BW-C-14-M | ecosystem: Environmental > Terrestrial > Soil >... | reverse complement strand
GGAGCCGCTGCTGCTGCTCGTGAAGGCGCTGGCAACGGGTATCAACTCCAACCTGCCCTCGGTGCACTTGCCCGTGGTCCTCCAGGAGCTCGCAGACGATCTCGACGAGGTTCTCAAGGTGCTGCTGTCGGGCGAGACGACGGTCCCGCTTTCGCTCCTCGTCGCCCTGCTGCTCAATTTCGTCGCCACGCTGGTCGACGCCACGGCGGTCAACGGTGCGTTCCTCTCGCCTTTCGCGCGCTTGAACTTCAAGCAGAAGACGCAGGCGTTCCAGTTGATGGAAACCGATGCCGCCAATATCGCAGCCGCGATCGACAGCAAGATCACCGAGCCCGTGCGCGATTCCATCTCGGGCCTCATCGAGTTCCTCGCAGGTGCCCTTCTCGAGTTTGCTGCTTTCGGGGCGTTCAGCGAGTTCGGCACCTTCGACCCCGCGACGCGCACGCTGACGGCCACGCCGGTCGGCTGGACGTTGTCCAGTTACCTCGCATTGGCGCCCAGCAACAGGCCCGTGGAGGGCTGGGACGAGTTCAAGGGGTATCTCGGCGGCGAGACCCAGGCGAGCGAGTGATACGCGCGTCACGACGTCAGGAGGTAGTCGATGGCCGTTGACGTGATCGTGATCGGAGCCGGCGGCGGCGGACCGGTCGTGGCGAAGGAACTCGCCGCGCAGGGGCTCGACGTCGTCATGCTCGAAGCGGGACCGTTCTATACGGACCCCGACAAGGACTGGACGCACCTCGAGAACGACGCCAACAATCCGTTGACAGGGTATTTCCGGTTCGGCCCGGCCGACCGAACGCAGCCCGCCTGGTACCGCGAGACGCCGCAGAATTCCTTCCTGTGGCAGCTTTCGGGAGTCGGCGGCACGACGCTCCACTACTACGGCAATTGCCCCCGGGCCATGCCCGGGGTGTTCATGGGTTACACCGGCGCGGACGCGTCAAGTTACGACCCACGCGTCTTCCCTTTCACCTACAACGAGTTGATCCCCTACTACGAATGGGTGGAGGCGACGCTCCCGGTGCAGACCGCGGCGGAGGGGACCAAGGAAGAGGTGTTCTTCTCCGGCGCGGCAACTCTCGGCATTCCGCACAACACCAATAAGAACGTCTCCCAGCCGTCGTACCGAGCCCAGGAAAACGCCATCCTTCAACCGGGCGGGACCGCGGGCCGTACCACGGTGGCGCTCGGGCAGTCCGTCTCTCCCGGAGGGACGGGGTGCACGTTCTGCGGCTACTGCTTCCAGGGCTGCAAGGAGCCCTTCGGGTCGCCTTTCAACCTCAAGGCCAAGCGCACCACGCTCGTCTCGTACGTCCCGATGGCTCTGACGGCCGGGCTCGCCGGCTCTTGGGCTCCCCACGGCAAGGCGGTGACGCTGATCCCCAACGCCTTCGCCACCAACATCGCCACCACCACCGTTAACGGCTCGCCGCGGGCAACCGCGGTGACCTGGCGGGACACGGTCAGCGGGGCCTTGACGACCGAGGAGGCGAAGGTCATCGTCATGGCGGGGGGCACGACGGAGAACCCGAGGCTGTGGCTGAACAGCGGGCTCCCGAACCCGAACGACTGGGTGGGCCGTGGCTACACCGACCACTACTTCGACTGGTTGGTCGGCGTTTTCCCGGACGACACGTTCAGCTCTCGGGGCGTGGGGTCCTCGGCGCGGGTGGACTGGCCGGGACACGGCGGGCTGGAACAAGTCGGCCTGCCCCCTGCCCTACAGGCCTTCAGCCTCATGTTCTCCAACGCGGGCATGCAGGGCTACTACGACAACGGGGCGAGCTCGACCGACTTCGGAAGCCAAGGCCTGACAGACGCAGCCTGGGACGGCCCCGCGGGCCGGCCCATGGGATTGGCGATGAAGAAGATCCTCTCCAACATCGACAGGCTGATCAACGTGCTCGTCCTCACGGACGACGACGTCGAGCCGCAGAACCGCGTCACGTTGTCGGCCCTCAACGCCGACGACCAAGGGCCGGTGGCCAAGGTCGAGTTCCCGCGTGGCACGAGGTCGGCGCGCACGATCGCCAACCGTGAGTTCATGGCCCGCAAGGCGGGCGAGATGCTGCGAGGCGCCGGCGCAGAACAGGTGATCCGGATCGACTGGCCTCCGCTGATCCTGCACGTGCAGTCGACGATGCGCATGGGCACCTCGGAGGCCGATTCCGTCCTCGACGAGAATGCGAAGTCACGCTTCGTCGACGGGCTGTATATCGCGGACAACTCGGCGCTGGCCAATGCGCTGGGCGGGCCGAACCCGACAGTGACGTGCCAAGCGCTCGCCACCAGGACCGCCGAGAAGATCCTCGTCAACGAGTTCGGCGGTGCACCGTTCGTGAGCACCGGATCGCCGACCGTCTCAACGGACCCGTCGATCACCGTCGCGTTGGCGTCGGTCGGACTCTGAGGGTTCGCCCAAGCAGCAAGTCCCGGTCGCGGTAAGACTCTGCGCCGTGCCGTACAAGAAGGGGTTGCACGAGGTCGCCGACGGCGTGTGGGCCTACCTGCAACCCGACGGTGGGTGGGGGTGGTCCAACGCAGGTCTCGTGACCGGCGACACCACCTCGCTCCTGGTGGACACTCTCTTCGATCTCCGGTTGACCGGAGAGATGCTCGAGGCGATGCGGCGCGTGACGCCGGCGGCCGAACGGATCGACACTGTCGTCAACACCCACGCCAACGGGGACCACTGCTACGGCAATGCGCTCGTGGCGGGCTCGGACATCATCGCGTCGGCTCGCTGCGCCCAGGAGATGGCAGAGCTGCCGGCCTCGGCAATGGCGGGGGTGCTGCGCGCGGCGCCGACGCTCGGTCCCGCGGGAGAGTTCCTGGCCCGCATTTTCGCACCGTTCTCCTTCGACGGCATCGAGACTGTGCTGCCGACCGCGACGTTCGAGGGTCGGCTCGACATGGCGGTCGCCGAGCGTTCGGTGACGTTGTTGGAAGTAGGCCCGGCTCACACCGCAGGCGACGTCGTGGTCCACCTCCCCGACGACGGGGTCGTCTTCACGGGCGACATCCTCTTTCACGGCGGGCACCCGATTGTGTGGGCGGGCCCGGTGGCCAACTGGATCGCCGCTTGCGACCGCGTGCTCGAGCTCGACCCGTCCGTGATCGTGCCGGGGCACGGGCCGCTGGCGGCACCTTCCGCCGTGGAGGACCTCAAGAGCTATTTCGAATTCCTGACGACCCAAGCGCGTCTGCGCCATGACGCTGGGATGTCCGCACTGGAGGCGGCGCTCGACATCGACCTCGGCCCCTACGCCGGTTGGGGCGAAGCCGAGAGGGTGGTCGCCAACGTCCGCGCCCTTTACCGCGACTTCGGCGACGAGTCGGCGGCGGATGTTGTCACCATCATGGGCGAGATGGCGGTCCTGGCCGAAAGGCGGAACGGCACCCCCTGAGGGACCCAAACCTCCACAGACGTCCTGGTCACACGAGTACCCGATCGACGAATCCAACGTAGGAGTAGTCCCCGTTGCCGAGGGGTAGACAACACGGGTGCAGGCGCGCGCGGTCGTAGGGATGATCGGAGGTCGATACCGACTCCACGCGCTCCTGGGAGAAGGCGGCATGGCCAGGGTGTTCGACGGCTTCGACGAGCGCCTCGAGCGCCCGGTCGCCGTCAAGATCCTGCGCCCGGAGACCGAAGCCCTGCCGGGCATGCGGAAGCGCTTCCAGCAAGAGGCCCGGATCTCGGCGCGGCTGGTGCACCCCAACATCGTGGCCGTCCTCGACTACGGGGAAGACAGCGCTGCCTCGTACCTCGTGATGGAGCGACTCCCCGGCCACACGCTGCGTGACGAGATCGCCCGTGGTCCGATACCACCCGAACGTCTTGCCGCGCTCATGACCGACACGCTCGGCGCACTGGCCGCCGCCCACCGGTTCGGCGTGCTCCACCGCGACATCAAGCCGAGCAACATCCTGCTCGACGACGACGGCCACGCTCGCATCACCGACTTCGGGATTGCGAAGAGCTTCGACGCCTTCGCCGCGTCCGATGCGACCTCGGACCTGACCATGACTGGCGTCGTGATGGGCACTCCCGGCTACCTCGCGCCGGAACGGCGAGCGGGCCACTCGGCCACGGTCCAGTCCGACCTGTACTCCATTGGAGCCGTCATGGCCGAAGCGATGACGGGTCGCCGTCTGCTGCCCGGAGAGGATCGCACTCCAGAACTCCCGCCGGACTTCAGGCCGATCGCGACGAAGGCGCTCGCCACCGACCCACAGCAGCGCTTCTCGTCGGCTGAGGAGATGTTGCTCGCGCTGCAGGCGCGCAAGGGCTCTTCGTCGTTCGGCGGTGCGCCGGTCGCAGCCACCGAGCCCATGAAGAGCGCCACCGCGGTGCTCCCGGCAGCGCCGCGCACTTCGATTCTCCAAGCTCCGCCCGCGCCGAGGTCCCCCACCGCACGCAGGTCGCGCCGCTATCTCATTCCGGGTGCGGCTGCATTGATCGTGCTCGCCCTGCTCCTCCTCTTCCTGCTGACGCCCGGCCAGTCGCCATCCACGGCAGTCCATCACCCCGCCAAGGCGGTGCGGGACCCACAATCGGTAGCCATCCTGCAGCTGGCGACATCGCTCGCCGGCGGCGGGTTGCCGGGTGACGCGGCGCTGGCCACGTCCCTCGAGGCCGCCGCCGCCGCCAAGGCCGGCGCCGCACGAGAGACAGCCGCCCAGGCCGCGCTCACCTTGGCCGGTGTGTTGTACGCGGGCGGAGGCATCAGCGGGACACAGTTCCAAGACGTCGCGAGCGCGCTCCAGTCGACCGGCGCCACCGTCCCAGCGACCACCGTGCCGACGACCCAGCCCGCACCGCCCAGCCCCGGCGGCCACGGGCACGGTAATGGTGGCGACGGAAATCAGGCGACCACCGGCAACAGCGGGCTCACCGGCAACAGCGGGCTCACCGGCAACAGCGGGCTCACCGGCAACAGCTGATGGGGATCTAGAAGCCAATCTGCACTCCGCCTCCAGCGGACCCGCCAGGCGGCCGTTGGTACGCTGCGGCTCCAGGATCACAATGAAGCCGAACACCGAGGACCCAACCGCGTGAGCATCGACGAGCGCACCGACCTGAAGTCGGCGCCGGACTTCGATCCCGACGCCCTCCGCGAGAAGTACCGAATGGAGCGCGACAAGCGACTTCGTCCCGATGGCAACGCCCAGTACGTCGAAATCGCGGGCCAGTTCGCCCCGTACCTGCAAGACCCCTACGTCGCCCGCTCAGACCGGCCTGCCCTGCACGACGACGTCACCGTCGCGATCATCGGTGGTGGCTTCGCCGGCCTCATCACAGGCGCCAGGCTCCGACAAGCCGGCATCGACGACGTCCGAATCATCGAAAAGGGCGGTGACTTCGGGGGCACCTGGTACTGGAACCGTTATCCAGGCGCCCAGTGCGACGTCGAGTCGTACGTGTACCTCCCCTTCCTGGAAGAGACGTCGTACGTCCCGACGGAGAAATACGCCCACGCCCCCGAGATCCTCGACCACTGTCGTCGCATCGGGGCCCACTTCGACCTCTACACCAACGCCTGCCTCTCCACCGAGGTCACCGGTATCGAGTGGGACGAGGTGCGGCAGCGCTGGACGATCCGCACGGATCGGGGCGACGCCATGTCCGCGCGGTTCCTGGTCATGGGAAACGGGCCGCTGCACCGGCCGAAGCTGCCGGGCATCACGGGCATCGAGACGTTCGGTGGTCACACGTTCCACACGAGCCGCTGGGACTACGACTACACCGGTGGGGACTCACACGGGGGCCTGGTCGGGCTCCGAGACAAGCGCGTCGCCATCATCGGGACCGGTGCGACCTCGGTCCAAGTGGTTCCGCATGTCGCGCAGGCCGCCGCGCAGCTCTACGTCTTCCAACGGACGCCCTCGTCGATCGACGTCCGGGCGAACCGGCCCACCGATCCGGAGTGGGCGGCCTCGCTCGAACCGGGATGGCAGAAAGAGCGAATGGAGAACTTCACCCTTCTGACCTCGGGCGGGATCGCAGAGCAGGACCTGGTCATGGACGGATGGACCGACATCATCGGGAAACTTCTCACCAGGCTGCGCGACCGGAACAGCGCGGAGGCGCTTAGCGGGGACCTGGCGTCGGTGCTCGAGATGGCCGACTTCGAAAAGATGGAGCAGGTCCGGACAAGGGTGGATGCGGTCGTGGCCGACACCGCGACAGCGGAGGCACTTAAGCCGTGGTACCGGCAGTTCTGCAAGCGGCCGTGCTTCCACGACGAGTACCTCCAGGCCTTCAACCTCGACACCGTGTCATTGGTCAACACTGACGGACGCGGCGTCGAGAAGATCACGGCCAGGGGTGTCGTTGCCGCCGCACGGGAATACGAGGTGGACTGCATCATTTTCGCCACCGGCTTCGAGGTCGGGACCGACTACACGCGGCGGGCCGGCTACGACGTCGTCGGCGCCCACGGGAACACCCTCTCCGAATACTGGAAAAACGGCATGCGGTCCGTGCACGGCATGCACGTCCACGGTTTCCCGAACATGTTCGTGCTCGGACATACGCAAGGCGGCTTTACGGTGAACTACCCCCACCTGCTCGACGAAGCCAGCCGGCACGCGTGTCACGTCTTGAGCCATGCCGTCGAGCACGACCTCGTCGTCGAGGCAACGACCGAGGGCGAGGAGGCTTGGCTCACTGCGCTGACCGAATCGGCCCGCGACTTCCGTGCGTTCCAGGAGCAGTGCACACCGGGTTACTACAACAACGAAGGCCAGCCGGCGGCCGGAGGGTTCCTGGGCACCTCGTACGGCAACGGCCCCATAGCCTTCTTCCAGCTTCTGGCGGACTGGCGCGAGGCCGGCACCTTCGACGGTCTCGAGTTGCGCGCCTGAGCGCCGTAACACTCCCCATTAACGATGAGCGTCTCGGCAATGGTGCTCGAAGCGCCCCGCACGCTGCGTCGCCGCGAATTCCCTCGACCTGACGTCGGCGACGACGACGCTCTCCTGAGGGTCGAGGCCTGCGGGCTGTGCGGGACCGACCACGAGCAGTTCTCGGGCCATCTCTTCGGTGGCTTCGCCTTCATCCCGGGACACGAGAGCGTGGGCGTCATCGAGGAGATCGGCGAAGGAGCCGAAGAACGGTGGGGCGTGACAACCGGAGACCGCGTCGCCGTAGAGGTCTTCCAGTCGTGCCGCACGTGCGAGCGCTGCGCCACCGGCGACTATCGCCATTGCCGCCATCACGGCATCGGTGACTCGTACGGCTTCGTGCCGGCGGACCGGAGCCCGGGTCTGTGGGGCGGGTATGCCCAGTACCAATATCTGAGCCGGGACAGCATGCTGCTCAAGGTCCCCGACGGGCTCGACCCGGTCACAGCGACGCTGTTCAACCCGATGGGAGCCGGGGTGCGCTGGGGCGCAACGGTGCCGCAGACGGGACCGGGTGACGTCGTGGCGGTCCTCGGCCCCGGGATTCGCGGCCTGTGCTCGCTGGTGGCGGCGCGCGCCGCCGGCGCCGAGTTCGTCATGGTGACCGGGGCGGGCCCGCGCGACCGCTCCCGGCTTGACACGGCCCGCGTCTTCGGGGCGGACCTCGTTGTCGACGTGACCGAAGAGGACCCGGCCCGTGCGCTCCGCGCCGCCATTGGCCGGGGTGCCGACGTGGTTGTCGACGTCACGGCCAAGGCGCCCGGCGCCTTCGATCAGTCTCTCGAGATCGTTCGCGGCGAAGGGACCATCGTCGTCGCTGGGATCCGCGGCGGACCCATGCCCGCGGGCTCGAACATGGACCTGATCGTCTACAAGGAGATCCGCGTCCTCGGCGTCCTGGGCGTGGATGTCAACGACTACAAGACGGGGCTCGATCTTCTGGCTCAGTCCGAGCTTCCGCTGTCGTCCATCCAACGGGGCGTGGTGGGGTTCGACGGTCTGCCATCGCTACTCGAGTCCTTGTCGAGCAGCGACCTCGGCACACCGATGCACGCGGTCTTCGCCCCAGATTGACATTTGGTCCATACTGCTGACGTCCATGGCCCGCCGATTTGGCGCGGCGGTTCGAAGGAGAGGCCATGCAGAAGGTAGTGATCCTTGGTGCCGGGTTCGCCGGCCTGCAGCTCGCCACGCGGCTGTCGGAGGACGTTCCCGGCGAGGTCGAGGTCACGATCATCGACCAGAGCGACGCCTTCGTGTTCGGGTTCTCGAAGCTCGATCTCATGTACGGCCGTGCCGACCTTGACGCCGTCCGTCTCCCCTATTCCAGGATCGACAAGCCCAGCGTCCGCTTTGTACGCGAGACGATCCTCTCCATAGATCCCGAGAGCCGCCGCGTCGTCACCGACGGGGCGACTTACGAGCCCGAGATCCTCGTGGTGGCCCTCGGCGCGGACCTCGACCCGGCCGCCACGCCCGGCGTCGTCGAGGAGGGAACCGAGTACTACTCCGTCGAAGGGGCGAACCACGTCCGTTCTGTGCTGCCTACCTTTGAGGGCGGGGACGCGATCGTCGGCGTTCTCGGGAATTTCTTCAAGTGCCCGGCTGCGCCGTTCGAGACGGCCATCATGCTCCACGACTACCTCGAGAAGCGAGGCCTGCGAGACGCCTCGACCATCAAGGTCATCAGCCCCATGCCCAAGCCCATTCCGATTTCCGACGAGGCGTCGAACGGCATCCTCCGCGTGTGCGAGGAGCGCGACATCGGCTGGTGGCCCCAGCTGAAGACCACCTCGCTCGATCCTGCGTCGAAGACGGCGACGCTGTCCGACGGGCAGCGCATCCCGTATTCGCTCTTCCTCGCCATTCCCGTCCACCGGGCGCCGAGGGTCGTCGAGGAGTCGGCCTTGGTGGAAGAGGATGGCTGGATCGGCGTCGACCATCGGACCTTCGCCACGAAATTCGAGAACGTCTATGCGGTCGGCGACGTCACCAGTGCGCCGGTGCCCCGCGTCGGCGTCATAGCGGAGAATGAGGCGGACACCCTGGCCGACGTGCTGGTGCACCAACTCCGTGGCGGCGACGCCCCCGAAGCCTTCAAGGGCAAAGTGAAGTGCTACATCGAATTCGGTGGGCCCAAGGTGGCGCAGTTCGAAGGGGACTTCTTGAGCGGCCCGAAGCCCGTAGGAAGGTTCATCGAGGCCTCGGAAGAGATCGCCGCCATGAAAGTGGAGTTCGGCGCGGCTCGTCGCCGCCGTTGGTTCGGCATGCCCTGACGACGGAGGGCATCGAACACATTGACGTCAAGTCAACATGAAGGTGTTCGGAACAGCGTGCGTCGGCCGGCACGAAGAGAGCTCGGCGGGTCCGGCGTCAGACGTCATCGAGCGCTGGGTTCCACAGGATCTCCCACAGGTGGCCATCGGGGTCCTGGAAGTAGCCGCTGTAGACACCAAAGGGTCGGTCATAGGCTCTGACGGTCACCGTGGCGCCGGCGACCTCGGCAACGTCCAAAAGCGCGTCGACTTCCTCCCGGCTCCCAACGGCGTGCCCGATGCTGAACAGTCCCGACGTCGGTGACGGCAATGGCACCTTGGCGTCCTTGGCGAGCTCGCTACGGGGGAACACACACAACACGAGACCTTCGAGTTGGAACAGCGCGATCGCTCCGGCTGCCATCTCCTCGTCACCGGGGAACTCGCTGGCGATGACGCCCTCGGACTCCAACCCCAAGCGACGGTAGAACGACAATGACCGCTCGAGGTCCTCGACTGCGAGCGTGATGACATGGACTCGCGGCTTCACTCGCCCTCCTTCTCGAGTTCCGATACCCGGCCTTCGGACGAATTAACCAGAGCACACAGGTGCGACAGGGCCAGTCTGGAGATCGAGACGTCGGTGCAAAGGTCGGCCCCAGAGGACTCGTACGGCCCTTCGGATACCCAACCATTTCTCATGCAGCTCTTGAGATTGTACTAATGTTCTAGTATATTCACATAGATGGAGTCGGATCCAACTCTCCAGTTCCGACTCGATCGCAGGTCCGGCGTTCCGGCGTATCGACAGGTCGTCGACCAAGTCCGCCAAGCCCTTCGTCTGGGCATCCTTCGACCCGGAGATCAATTGCCCACTGTGCGCGACGTGGTCAAGCAGATCGCCATCAATCCCAACACGGTGCACCGGGCTTACCGAGACCTCGAAGCGCAGGGACTGACCGAGGGCCGGCCCGGCAGCGGGACTTTCATCCGGCGCTCGCTATCGAAAATGCCGGACGAGCAGCCCCATCTTCAGCGACAGCTCGAAAAGTGGATGCGCGCAGCGCGGGCGGCAGGTCTCGCTGACGAGGCGATCGCTGCCCTTGTTGCAGAGGCCACCGAATCCTCGAAGAAGGAGGAGCCATGACAGATGCCCTCGAGACGGTCGGACTTGGTCGGCGCTACCGAAAGAAGTGGGGACTGCGCGACTGCTCGCTCAATGTGCCGCGTGGATCGATTACCGGGTTGATCGGACCGAACGGAGCAGGCAAGTCGACCTTGCTCCGACTGTCGGCTGGCCTTTCGCGACCGACGACAGGGACGGTGAGCCTCTTCGGTGAAACCGTTCGTCCGAACGGTACCGAGCACTTGTCCCGTATCGGCTACTTCGATCAGTTACGCCCTCTCTATGGCGGCCTGCGCGTCGAGGAGACTCTTCTCTTCGGCAGGAAGTTCAACTCGAGCTGGGACAACGATGCCGCTCTCACGTGGCTGAACGAGTCCAAGGTCCCTCTTTCGGAACGAGTGGACAGGCTCTCGCTCGGCCAGCAGGCATTGGTCGCTCTGGCGCTGTGCGTGGGGAAGTCGCCGGAACTGCTCCTGCTCGACGAACCCGTCGCAAACCTCGACCCGCTCGCCAGACGACAGCTCCTCGAGATGTTGCTTGCGACCGTGGCCGAGCGGGGTACAACGGTCTTCCTTTCCTCGCACATCATCAGTGAGCTCGAACCGGTCTGCGATCACCTGATCATCTTGTCGGCTTCGAATGTCAGGGTCTCGGGCACCGTGGAATGGTTCCTGACCCGTCATCGGGTTGTCACGGGCGACCGAAGGGAACCTCTGCCAGACGGTGTCGCCGTGATATCGCGGCGCGAAGCCGAGCGTCAAACGACTCTATTGATACGGGAGGACGGGGGATCGGTCGGGCCGCCTTGGCGGGTGCATGAGCCCGAGCTCGATGAGATCGTTCTGGCCTATCTGTCCACATCGCAGCCCGACATCCCCCGATCGGCCGACGCGTTGGCGATCCCGCAAGGGGGAGGCGACCGATGATCTGGTTGGTTCTTCGTCGTTACAGACTCCAGTTCGCTCTCATGCTCGCACTTGTCGTGGCCTTGGTCATCTGGATGTACCTCCTCGGACACGCATTCGACGATGCCGTGGCGAGCGCTGCGTGTCATCGCAGCACCTTTGGTTGCGACGTTTACACCACACTCAACAAGCAGACGATCGCGCTGAACATCGTGTTGCTGTTTGTCCCATGTCTGTTTGGAATTGTCTTTGGTGCCCCACTCGTCGCCGGCGAACTCGATCAGCACACAAACAGACTGGCGTGGACTCAGGGGATCTCGCGCACAAAGTGGCTCGTCTTAAAGTGGCTCACGGTCCTGGTTGTGCTCGTTCTGCTTGTAACGCTCCTCACCTTGGTGGCGCAATGGTGGGTCGGAAGAGCCTATGAACAGCTCCCGTTTCAACTGGTTGAAACTGTCGATGTCGGTCAGGTGGGTCACATTCAGCCACAGTTCTTTCCCATCACCGGGCTTGCTCCCATCGGCTACATGATTTTCGCCTTCTCGCTCGGAGTTGCCTCGGGTGTGGTGGTGCGGAAGGTCTCATGGGCGATCGTTGGGACCGTCCTCATTTACACCGCGGTGGCCTTGCTGATGGTCACCTTCATTCGACCGAACCTCGCTCCCCGGGTCTTCGTGTCCTCTTCGGGTCAGACAGGCCCGGACGGAGCAGCACTCGCAGAGGTGCGCTTCGGGGCGTGGAACCTCGGAACGGCTTATGTCTATGTCCCAGGAGCGCCGAACAACGCCAACCGGGGCTCAGCGCAGACGATTGGTCAACACTGCGAGACCTACCCGTATGAGGGCGGGTATCTCGATTGTCTGAACGCCCACGGGATTGAGCAAGGGACCTACTTCCAGCCGAGCACCCATTACTGGGAACTTCAGTGGTGGGAATCGGCCATCCTGCTGATTTCGTCGATCCTCCTATTGGGAGTAGCAGTCGCCGGCGTACGAAGATGGCGCGCGTAACAGTCGAATCGAACGGACAGGCGCCTGGGACCTGTGACCGACCAGCCGACCCCCCGCGGCCGGAACCGAATCGGGGCATGCTGTAGCGGTCTCTCGGACCGCCGACGGAGGAGGTGCCTGTGCGAAGGGTCGCCCGGTTGCTCTTGGTGAGCACGGTTCTGATCAGCGTCGCTGTCATCGACGCCGCAGCTCGGCCAGCAGGCGCAGGGGTTGTGCCTCCGGGTCAGGGCGTCACGGCCACGACGATCCGGATCGGCATCCCCTACATCGACTTCTCGGCGATCAGGAAGTTCGGCATCACGCTCGACCAGGGCAACTACACCGACGCCTATAGCGCCATCATCGCCGACCTGAACGCGCACGGCGGCGTGGACGGCCGCAAGCTGGTGCCATACCTCTTGGCGGTCAGCCCCGTGGGCACGGCACCGGCGGCGACAGCGTGCACCCAGCTGGATGCGGACGACAAGATTTTCGCAGCGATCGGACCTTTCGAACCCTCCTGTTTCCTCCAGCAAGGCGTGCCGACAATCGCAGGGTCATACCAGGAGGGCCCGGCGTCCGGCGTCGCGCCGAACTTCACGTTGACGCCGCCTCAGGCAGCCTACGACCCCGTGCAGCTCAAGGTGTTCGCACAAGAGGGCGTCTTCAAGGGAAAGAAGGTTGGAATCTTCGCAGGGCAGACGACGGACGAAGACGAGCTCCACATCGTCGAGTCTGTCTTGCATTCACTTCACGTCTCGGTTGTCTCGACTGCAGTGGACGCCGGCGCGTCGGGTGACCAAGCCGCCATCAACCAGGACGCGAACATCATTGCCCAGCGTTTCCAATCGTCCGGAGTCAACGAGGTGGTGGCCGTCGGCGAAGGCTCCCTGGTCTGGCCTGACGCGCTCCAGGCCAACCAGAGCACCTACCACCCGCCTTTCGTCGCCACGAACGAGGGCACGATACAGACGGCGGTGCTCGCCGCATCGATCTCCCCTACGTACCTGCGTGGCATGCTGACCTCGAGCCCGGTCCCCTCGAACTACCAGGTCTGGCACACGCCGTTCGTCCAGCGGTGCGACCAAGTAGTCCGCAGGGCGTATCCGTCCGACAAGATCACGCCTCCCACCAACCCGATCAGCGGTTCGGACCAGACCTTCTATTCGGTCGAGTCGGCGTGCATCAACATGGCACTCTTCACCACCATCGCCAAGGCCGCCGGCAAGAATCTCACCGCGACCACCTTCGAGAAGGCTGGCTACCGACTGAGCAACGCGACGATCCCAGGGGCAGCTTCATCGGTTTCGTTCGGCCCCGGTCGGTCCTACCCACTCGGCCCCGTCATTAAGGTCACGTACGACCCGGCCAAGAATTTGTTGGTCTTCGCCGGCTCGGCAGCAGAGACATAGTCGCCTGTCCCGGATCGCCGGCCCGGGGCGTTACTCCGACCCACGTTCAAGAGAGGGGCATCCTTTGCCTGGCCGAAGCACCTTCGGTCAAATCTCGACGGCGTTGGGCCAAAATGCCCTGATGGATCTCGGATTGCGCGACAGGGTCTACCTCGTGACCGGAGGCAGCCGCGGCCTTGGTTTCGCCGCGGCCCAGGCACTCGTCGGAGAGGGAGCGAATGTCCTCGTCGCCTCCCCTCATGAAGCCACGGCCTCAGCAGCGGCGGATCGCCTCGCGCAGAGCAGCACTGCAACGAACACCCCTACCTGGATCGTCGCAGACAACGCAGATCCTGCCGCACCCAGTCGACTTATCGCAGCGGCAAAGGAGAT
>Ga0210399_10002638_pt1 | contig 13972 bp, 13 predicted proteins | sample IncBWC14MmetaG_FD_150865 | JGI IMG/M metagenome (GOLD analysis project Ga0210399, IMG submission 150865) | Forest soil microbial communities from Barre Woods Harvard Forest LTER site, Petersham, Massachusetts, United States - Inc-BW-C-14-M | ecosystem: Environmental > Terrestrial > Soil >... | reverse complement strand
CACGGTGGGCGCCGAGGCCGCCACCATCGCCATCATGGTGGGCGGCGACAAGAAGGTGTTCGACGACGCGCTGCCGGTGCTGCAGTCGTTCAGCGCCAACGTCATCCACATGGGCGAGCTCGGCACCGGCACGGTGGCCAAGCTGGTCAACAACATGCTGGCCTTCTGCAACGCCGCGGCCGCGGCCGAAGGGCTGATGCTGGGCGTCACGGCGGGCCTCGATCCGCGGAAGCTGATCCAGGTCGTCGCCAACTCGAGCGGCAACTCCAACGCCTTCAAGAGCTTCTCCGAGCGCGCGCTGTCGGGAAAGCTCGACCCGAGCTTCGCCCTCAATCTCGCCTACAAGGACCTGCATCTGGCGCTCGAGCTGGGCGACGAGCTCGGCGTACCGCTGCCGCAGGGTTCGGCGACCCACAACCTGCAGCGCCTGGCGCGCGGCATGGGCCTCGGACCAAAGGACAGCTCGTCGATCCTGAAGGTCTACGAGACGGCGCTGGGGCGAACGGTCAGGCCGTGAGGTGGCGCGCGATCAGCGAGGCCACCAGCTCGGCATGCGTCTTCGCCAGGTCGTGATCGCCGCCCGGCACGACGTGCAGCCGCGCATCGGGCAGGCGCTGCTCGAGATGCTTGCCGACGGCGACCGGACTGATGGCGTCCGCGTCGCCCCAGATCAGCAGCGTGGGCGCGGCAATACGCTCGACGGGCAGGTCCGATGACGGGCTTGTCTCGGTGATCCAGCCGGCGGCACGGGGGAAGGACCGGCGGTAGTCGGCCCGCCAGTCCGCCGCGCCGAGTCCCGCCATGTTCACGCCGCCCGACGTCACGGTCAGCACCAGGCGCCGCACGCGGCCTGGCTGTTCGAGCGCCAGCCGCGCCGCCAGAACGCCGCCCATCGACTGCGCCACCAGATCGACCGGTTCGTCCATCCGCGCGCTGACCAGGCGCAGCAGATCGTCGATGCCCTTGACCGCGGGATCGTGCGGCTGATCGCCGAGGCCCGGCCAGCCGAAATACTCCTTCGGCAAGGTCTCCGGCAGGCGATCGCCGACCGGCTTCCAGAAATCCGGCGAGGCGCCGGCGCCGGGCAGGAACAGGATCCTGGTCATGCACTCAGCTCCGCCAGGAATGCCGGCAGCTTGCGGCCTTGCGACAGGAGATAGCGCCCCATCGCGCCCGCGACCTGGCGCACCGCCGGCCGCGCGCTCACGCGCACGCGCCAGGCTTTCAGGCGCGGATGGGCGTCGGTCATGGGTGCGCCCATGCGCTCGCCGAAGAGCTGCGCCATGTAGAAGGCGATATCGGCGTAGGAGTAGCTGCCGGCCAGCCACTGCTTGGTGCCGAGCCCCTTCTCCACCTCATCGTAAAAGCCGGCGGCAACGGCGCGCGCTTCGACCGCGGCCGGATCGTCGGGCGCGGCTTGCAATCCCATCAGGCGAACGATCGGCGGGAAATACACTTCGTCGGACTTGTGCTCGAGCAACCGCGCGCGGGCGCGCGCCTTGGGCTCGGCCGGCCACAGCGCCGGCTCGGGCTTCACGGTTTCGAAATATTCGAAGATCTGGGTCGAGTCGAAGAGCTCCAGATCGCCGTCGATCAGCACCGGCACCTGGCGCTTGGGATTGATGCGCAGCACCTCGGGATGCTTGGGCTGATAGAGCGTCTTCATCTCGAACGGCACCATGACCAGCTCGACATCGAGCCCCTTCTCATGGGCTGCAATCTCGGCCTTGGCGCCGAACATGCTGAGCGGTCCGGAATAGAGCTTCATGGCCGAAACGCTAACACGCCCTTGCCGGCCGCCGCGAACGACCTAAGCTCGGTCTCGATGACAAGGTTTCTCATGCTTGCGCTGGCGCTGGTCGCGCTTTGCGCGCCCGCCGCGGCCGACGACACGAAGATCTGCGGCGCGCCGGTAGCGCTCAGCGACGGTTGGACCATCGCCGCGCAGGCCGACCTCGGCCTCGACCCGGCCAAGCTCTGCGAGCTCGACCCTTTCATCGCCCAATGGACCGAGGCCAACATCCATGCCGTCGTCGTGGTGCGCAAAGGCAAGCTCGCGATGGAGCGCTACTTCCGCGGCGCCGACGAGCGCTGGGGCAGCCCGCTCGGCACCGTGCAGTACGCCGCCGACGTCAAGCACGACCTGCGATCGATCTCCAAGAGCGTGACCTCGCTACTGGTCGGCATCGCCCGCGGCGAGGGCAAGTTCCCGGCCCTCGACTCCTCCGCCATCGACTTCTTTCCCCAGTACGCCGGCCTGAAGACCGCCGGCAACGCGCGCATCACCTTCACCGATTTCCTCACCATGTCGTCCGGCCTGGCGTGGGACGAATCGCTGCCCTACAGCAATCCCGCCAACAGCGAGCGCCGGCTGATCGACGCCCCCGACCCGCTCAAATACGTGTTCGAGCAGCGCCTCGTGGCGCGGCCCGGCGAGATCTACAACTACAACGGCGGCGGCACGACCGTGCTGGGCGCCGCCGTCGCCAAGGCGACCGGGCAGCGTCTCGACGACTACGCGCGCGACAAGCTCTTCTCGCCGCTCGACATCACCGACTACGACTGGGTCAAGCTGCCCTTCGCCGCGGACTCCCCGCCGGCGGCGGCCTCGGGCCTGCGCCTGCGGGCGCGCGACGCCGCCAAGCTCGGGCAGCTCCTGCTGAGCGACGGCACGTGGCAGGATAAGCAGGTCCTGCCCAAGGGCTGGGCCGCGGATTCGATCAAGCCGCGCCTCAACGGCGACGGCCTTTTTTTCTATGGCTATCAATGGTGGCTCGGCCGCAGCTTCCACAACGGCGCCGAACTCACCTGGGCAGCAGGCGTCGGTTATGGCGGCCAGCGGCTGTATGTCGTGCCGGCGCTCGACCTCGTGGTCATGGTGAATGCCGGCCATTACGGCGGACCTCTTCAAGGCGTGATCCCGATCGGCATCTTCACCCGGGTCGTGCTGCCGGCGGTGAAGGACTAGGCGCTACATCAGCACGAACATGGCGACCGCCGCCGCCGCCATGACCGCCGTCGCGGCCCAGCCGAGCACGACTTGCCAGGGCGAGGCCGTGAAGTCGCCCATCAGCTTGCGCCGGCTGGCCATGATCATCATCGCCACCATGATCGGCACGACGATGACGCCGTTCAGCACGGCGCTCCAGATCAGCGCCTTGATCGGATCGAGCGCCGTGAAATCGACCGCGATGCTGAGCACGATGGCCAGCGCGATCACGAAGTAGAACGGCCGCGCCCTGCGCAGCGGCCGCTCGAGCCCGATGCGCCAGCCGCGCGCCTCGCCCACGGCGTAGGCCACCGAGCCCGCCAGCACCGGGACCGCGAGCAGGCCGGTGCCGATCAGACCGAGGCTGAACAGGAAGAACGCCGCATCGCCCGCGATCGGCTTCAGCGCCTCGGCCGCCTGCTCGGCGGTCTGGATGTCGGTCTTGCCCGCCGCGTTCAAGGTCACGGCGGTCGTCAGGATGATGAAGAAGGCGATCAGGTTGGAAATCGCCATGCCGATCCAGGTTTCCCAGCCGATGCGATTGAGCTGCCCTTTCGCCTGCTCGGGCCGATCGATCAGCGGGCCGGCTTCGGGGTCGGCTTCCTCGTCCTCGACCTCCTGCGAGCTCTGCCAGAAGAAGAGATAGGGGCTGATGGTGGTGCCGAATATCGCGACGACCAGGGTGAGGGAGTCGCCCGAGAGCTCGAACTTGGGCACCAGCGCGCCCACCGCCACCGCGTGCCAATCGATCTTCACCGTGAACACCACGCCGACATAGGCAAGCAGCGAGAAGGTCAGCCACTTCAGGAAGCCGACATAGCGGTGGTAGGGAATGAACACGACCGCCAGCAGCGAGAAGACCGCGAAGCCCACCGTATAGAGGTGGACATCGCCGGCGCCGATCGTCAGCCGCGCGGCCGCCCCCATGGCGGCGAGGTCGGCGCCGAGATTGATGGTGTTGGCGATGAACAGCAGCAGGACCAGGATGGTCACCACGCTGCGGGGAAACACCTGCACCATGTTGCCGGCAAGGCCGCGCCCCGTGACGCGGCCGATGCGCGCGCTGACCGCTTGCACCGCGACCATCAGCGGCCAGGTCAGCACCACCGTCCACAGAAGGTTGAAGCCGCCCTGGGCGCCGGCCTGCGAATAGGTGGCGATACCGCTCGGATCGTCGTCGGCCGCGCCGGTGATCACGCCCGGACCCAGTCTCTTGAACAGGCTTTGGAGGCTCAGCCGTTCGCCGAGGCGGGATTGCGCGACGCTCATTGTGTGGGGCGAAACGGACTCGGACCCTCGTAGGTTCCGATGTAACTCATATGCGTGATCAGACCGGTGCCCGGGCGCCACAGGTGGAGCGCCACTCCAGGCGGCTCCATCATCATCGAGAACGGCGCGTCGTCGTGCAGATCGAGCGTCGCCTGGTGCGCCGTGCTGGGCGCGATCGAGGCCATGGTGCCGGCCCAGCGCACCTGGATCGGCCGGTGGACATGGCCGCACATCGCGCGCTCGACATTGCCGTGCCGGCGCACCAGCTCGGCAAGCCGCTGGTCGCCCGCCGACAGCCGGTGGCCGTCGAAGGCCGCGATGCCGCAATCGAACGGCGGATGGTGCAGGAACAGGATGGTCGGCCGGCCGCTTTCGCCGAGCCGCGCTTCCAGCCAGTCCAGCCGCTCGGCGCAGAGCTCGCCATGGGTCTTGCCGGGGACCAGGGTGTCCAATGCGATCAAGCGCACCGGCAGGTTTTCGACGGTGTATTGCAGGAAGCCGCGCCTCGGCAGGTAAGCGTGATCGGCGAAGGCCGCGCGCAGCGCTTCGCGCGCGTCGTGATTGCCGGGGATCAGGTAGACCGGCATGGCCAGTGGCGCCAACAAGCGCCTGAGACGGGCGTATTCCTCGGGCTTGCCGGCTTCCACCAGATCGCCGGTGGCGAGCACGAGCTCGGGCCGCGGATCGAGCGCGTTCAGGTGCGCCACCGCCCGCTCGAGGTACCCCGCCGTATCGATGCGGCGGTAGAGCAGCTCGCCGTCGGCCTTGACGTGCATGTCGGAGATCTGGGCGATCAACATGGCTTAGCCTCGAAACCCATTGACGATCGGATAGCGCCGCTCCTTGCTGATCAGGCGCGAGGTGATCTTGACGCCAGGCGGCGCCTGGCGGCGCTTGTACTCGGCGCCTTCCAGCAGCCGCCACACACGCTCCACGGTGGCGAGGTCGTGGCCCTCGGCGGCCAGGTCGGCGGCGCCGAGGTCGCGCTCGATCAGGCCCTCGAGGATGGCGTCGAGAACGGGATAGGGCGGCAGCGAGTCCTCGTCCTTCTGGTCGGCGCGCAGCTCGGCCGACGGCGGCTTGGAAATGATGCGCCCGGGGATCACCTTGCCTTTGGGGCCCATGGCGCCCTCGGGCAGGTGCGCGTTGCGCCAGCGGCAGAGCTCGAACACCGTTGTCTTGTAGACGTCCTTCAGCACGTTGTAGCCGCCGGCCATGTCGCCATAGAGCGTGGCATAGCCCACCGCCATTTCGGATTTGTTGCCCGTCGTCACCACCATGCCGCCCAACTTGTTCGACACCGCCATGAGGGTGACGCCGCGGGCGCGACTCTGGATGTTCTCCTCGGTGACATCCTCCTTGCGATTGCCGAACAGCGGCAGCAGCATCTCGCGGAACGCCGCCATCGCCGGCTCGATGCTGACGATGTCGTAGCGGATGCCGATCGCCTGGGCGCAGGCCTTGGCGTCCTCCAGCGAGTGGGCGCTGGTGTAGGGTGAGGGCATCATCAGCGTATGCACGCGCTTGGGCCCCAGCGCATCGGCCGCGACCGCCGCGGTGAGCGCCGAATCGACGCCGCCCGACAGGCCGATCACCACCGAGGGAAAGCCCGTCTTGTTCACATAATCGCGCAGGCCCAGCATCATCGCCTGGTAGATCGATTCGATGTCGCTGAGCTCGGGCGCGATCTTCGCAGGCTGGCACTCCCAGCCTTTCGAGCCGCGACGGAACTCGATCGTCGCGATCTCCTCGCGGAACGAGGCGAGCTTGGCCTTGAGCGCACGGTCGGTGCCCAGCGCGAACGAGCCGCCGTCGAACACCACCTCGTCCTGACCACCGACCTGGTTGAGGTAGACGAAGGGCAGGCCGCTTTCGACCACGCGGCTGACGCCGAGCTGCACCCGGACGTCGGTCTTGCCGACCTCGTAGGGCGAGCCGTTGGGCACCAGCAGGATCTCGCCGCCGGTCTCGGCGATGCATTCCACGACGTCGGCCGTCCACACATCCTCGCAGATCGGCACGCCGATGCGCACGCCCTTGAAGATCAGCGGCCCCGGCATCGGGCCCGGCGCGAACACGCGCTTTTCGTCGAACACGCCGTAGTTGGGAAGGTCGACCTTGAAGCGCTTGCCGATCACCTCGCCCTTGTCGAGGCAGACGATGGCGTTGTGCAGCTTGTCGCCCTCGCGCCACGGCGTGGTGACGAACAGCGCCGGCCCGCCATCCAGCGTGTCGGCGCGCAAGGCCTCGACCGCCTCGTGGCAGCGCTTCTGGAAGGCGGGCTTCAGCACCAGGTCTTCCGGCGGATAGCCCGACAGCACCAGCTCGGACGTGAGCACCAGCTCGGCGCCCTGCTTCTTGGCCGCCTCGCGCGCGGCACGCACCTTGGCGAGATTGCCGGAAACGTCGCCGACCTTGGGATTGAGCTGGGCGAGCGCGACCTTGAGGGAATCCGCCATGGCGAGTCGTTACCTTTATGCTCTAAATGAGCATTATATGGCTTATGCTATGTGTGAGCATAATTGGTGTCAACCGCCCGTCCCCCGCGCCTCACTTCGCCGCCACCGCCTCGATCTCGACCAGCATGCCGGGATCGGCGAGGCCCGCCACGATCAGCAGGGTCGAGGCGGGATAGGGCGGCTCGGGGAAGAAGCGGTCGCGCACCGCGCGGTAGGGCACGATGAAGCGGCTGTCGGTCAGGAAGGTGGTGATCTTGACGATGTCGCCGTAGCCCATGCCGGCGCTCTTCAGCACCTGGGCGATGTTCTTCCAGACCTGCTCGAGCTGCTTGTCGATTCCCACCTGCAGCTTGCCGCGCGAATCGACGCCGACCTGGCCCGACACGTAGAACAGCCTGGCGCCCTGCGGCACCTCGGCGCCGAGACTGTACTTGCCCGCCAGCGACACCGTCTTGGGATTGTGGAACTTGATGGCCATTGCTGTCTCCCCCATGTAATGAGGCGCACGGTTTCAGGTCGGATGGGATGACGTCAAGCGCCACGACAGTGCACATCATCGGCGGCGGCCTGGCAGGCTCGGAGGCGGCTTGGCAGCTCGCCTCGGCCGGCGTGCCCGTGGTGCTGCACGAGATGCGGCCGGTGCGCGGCACCGAGGCGCATCTCACGGAAAACCTCGCCGAGCTCGTCTGCTCCAACTCCTTCCGCTCCGACGACGCGGCCAACAATGCCGTCGGCCTGCTGCACGAGGAGATGCGCCGCGCGGGCTCGCTGATCATGCGCGCGGCCGACGCCCACAAGCTGCCGGCCGGCGGCGCGCTTGCCGTCGACCGCCACGGCTTTTCCGCCGCCGTCCAGCAGGCGCTGCTCGCCCATCCGCTGGTCGAGCTGAGGCGCGAGGAAGTGGCCAGCCTGCCGCCCGACGATTGGGACAGCGTCATCGTGGCCACCGGTCCCCTCACCTCGCCGGGGCTGGCCGAGGCGATCCGCGGGCTGAGCGGCGAGGAATCGCTCGCCTTCTTCGACGCCATCGCGCCCATCGTCCACTACGAAAGCATCGACCTGTCGATCGCCTGGAAACAGTCGCGCTACGACAAGGGCGGGCCGGCCGGCGACGGCGCAGACTATCTCAACTGCCCGATGACCAGGGACGAGTATGACGCCTTCGTCGCGGGGCTCCTCGCCGGCGACAAGACCGAGTTCAAGGAGTGGGAAGCGAGCACGCCCTACTTCAACGGCTGCCAGCCGATCGAGGTGATCGCCGCCAGCGGACCGCAGACGCTGCGCTTCGGACCGATGAAGCCCGTCGGCCTGCGCGATCCGCGCACCGGCCATCGCCCGTGGGCGGTCGTGCAGCTCCGCCAGGACAATGCGCTCGGCAGCTTGTGGAACATCGTGGGCTTCCAGACCAAGCTCAAGCATGGCGAGCAGATGCGGCTCTTCCGCACCATTCCCGGCCTGCAGAACGCCGAGTTCGCCCGCCTGGGCGGACTGCACCGCAACACCTTCCTCAACAGTCCGCGCCTGCTCGATCCAACGTTGCGCCTGAAGGCGATGCCGCGCCTGCGCTTCGCCGGCCAGATCACCGGCTGCGAGGGCTACGTCGAGAGCGCCGCCGTCGGACTCATGACCGGCAAGTTCGCCGCCGCCGAACGGCGGGGTCTTGTAGCCATCGCGCCGCCCGCGACGACGGCGATGGGCGCCTTGCTCGGCCATATCACCGGCGGCGCCGACGCGGCGACCTTCCAGCCGATGAACGTCAATTTCGGCCTGTTCCCGCCGATCGACGGAGCCTTTCGCGGCAAGGAACGCAAACAGGCGCTCAGCGCGCGCGCCTTGCGCGATTTCGACACGTGGATTGCGCCGAAGCCGCTCGCTGCGGAGTAGCGCCGTCGACTCCTGGGAATGAATGACCATGCTGTCGATCCTTGCGGTGCGAGGTTCGACAGGCATACGCCACAACATTGCTCAGTCTTGTCAAGCGGCAGAATACTTGCGCGCCGGGAGAAGGACGCAAAAATCGCCGTGCTAGCAGTCATGCTCATGATGGCCTCATGAGATAAGTTCGCGCGTCGTTTGCAGGGCGCATGCTACCTCATTTCGCATGAGTCCCGCCGAACGCCGCGACATGATGCTGGCCGGGCCGATCGTGCCCACCATCCTGGCCCTTGCCGCGCCCAACGTGCTGAACGTGGCCATGCAGAGCCTGGTCAGCATCTCCGACAGCTGGTTCGTGAGCCAGCTCGGCATCGTCGACCTCGCAGCCCTTGCCCTGGTTTTCCCGACCCAGATGGCGCTGGGCCAGATGTCGGCCGGCGCCATGGGCGGCGGCATCTCCTCGTCGGTGGCGCGCGCCCTGGGCTCGGGTGATCGCGCGGCGGCCGAGGCGGCGGCGGCGCACGCGCTGGTCATTGCGCTCGGCATGGCGGCGCTGTTCGCCGTCGTCTTCGTGGGCTTCGGCCGCCCGATCTACGGCGCGCTGGGCGGCAGCGGCCGCGCGCTGGACGGCGCCGAAGCCTTCGCCTCGGTCCTGTTCCTGGGCTGCGCCGCGCATTGGATCGCCAACTCCATGGCCTCGGTGCTGCGTGGCACCGGCGACATGAAGACGCCGGGCTACGCGCTGGTGCTCACCGCGGCGCTGCAGATCCCGCTGACCGGCGCGCTGACCTTGGGCTGGTTCGGCCTGCCGGCGCTCGGCATCCGCGGGCCGGCCGCGGCGTCGGTGATCTCCTTCACCCTCGCCGCCTTCTGGATGGCGTCGCGGCTGCTCGGTCCGCGCGCGCTACTCAGGCTGCGTTGGCCAACCGGCGGCTTTCGCCGGGCCGCGTTCCGCGACATCCTCAAGGTCGGCCTGATCGCCTGCCTGGTCGTCATCCTGACCAACGGCACGGTGCTGGTCGTCACCGGCCTGATCGGTCGCGCCGGCGATGCCGCCATCGCCGGCTACGGCATCGGCAGCCGGCTGGAATACATGCTGGTGCCGATCAGCTTCGGCATCGGCGCCACGCTCACGACCCTGGTCGGCACCAACATCGGCGCCCGCCAACATGCCCGCGCCCAGCGGCTGGCCTGGATCGGCGCCCTGATGGCGGCCGCCGTCGCCACCCTGATCGGTCTCGTCGTGGCGATCTGGCCCGACCTGTGGCTCGGCCTCTTCACCTCGGACCCCGGCGCGCTCGCCTCGGGCCGCACCTATCTCAGCATCGTCGGGCCGGTCTACGGCTTCTTCGGGCTGGCGATGGCGCTCTACTTCGCCTCGCAGGGCACCGGCGAGATGGTGTGGCCGGTGGTCGCCAACCTCAGCCGCATCACCATCGCGGTGTGCGGCAGCCTGCTGGCGCTCGACGTGCTGGGCTGGGGCGTGCGCGGCCTCTTCACCTTCGTGGCCCTGGGCATCGTGTCGTTTTCCGCCGTGCTCGCCTTCTCGACCACGCGGCGGGCCTGGCGAGGGGCGTGACGTCTTTGGGACCGGAAGACCGTGATGATCGCCAACGTGGCAGGTTTGACTGGCCGGCCGGCTCGGCCAAGAAAGGGGAATGAAAACCATCCTCATCATCGGCATCGGCGCCGGCGATCCCGACTACATCACTGTCCAGGCCGTGAAGGCGCTGAATCGGGTCGACGTTTTCTTCCTGATGGACAAGGGCCCGGCCAAGCAGAAGCTCCGCGCACTGCGCGAGGCGCTTTGCCGGCAGCACATCAGCGACCGCACCTATCGCTTCGCCGAGGCGAAAAGCCCGCCGCGCGATGCCGCGCCCGCCGACTACCGCGCCTCGGTCGACGAGTTGAACCGCGAGAAGCAGGCCGTGTTCGAGGGCATGATCGAGGGCGAGCTGGCCGACGGCGAGACGGCTGGCATCCTCGTGTGGGGCGACCCGATGCTCTACGACAGCACCATCCGCAACATCGAGGCGATCGCGGCCGGCGGCCGCCATCCCATCGAGTACGACGTGATCCCCTGCATCACCGCCGTGCAGGCGCTGGCGGCGCGCCACAAGATCCCGCTCAACCGCATCGCCGAGCCGGTGGCATTAACCACGGGCCGCAAGCTCGCTGAAGGATTCCCGCCGGGCATCGACAGCGTCGCCGTGCTGCTGGACGGCGAAGACACCTATCGGCGCTTTATCGACCAGAATATCGAGATCTACTGGGGCGCCTATCTCGGCACGGCCGACGAAATCCTGATCGCGGGCAAGCTCGCCGACGTCGCCGACGAAATTTATCGCCGGCGCGCCGAGGCGCGGCGCGTCAACGGTTGGATCATGGATACATACGTGATGCGAAGGTAAGGAACGCTGACTAACGCATCCGTGACTAATAAGTGGATTCACGTAGGCAACAAAAGCTGCACCGCGGCATTGCTCGGGCTGAGTGATCGCAACAGGAGAAGTCCACATGAAGGCAATGTCAGCTCTTGTGCTGCTGGCCGTCCTGGGCGTCGCCAGCGCGGTGCAGGCCCAGACGGGCACCGGCCAATACCCGGCCGGACAGAACCAGTACCCTACCAACCAAGCACAGGCGTCGGGTGTGCAGACGGCGCCGGACGGCTCGTTCACGGACGAATGCGGCTTCAGATACAACAGCCGCGGTGACCGGATCGACGCGCACGGCCGGCTTCTGCCGGAGCCGCATACTTCGCCTGGCGGCGGGAGTTGCCCGAAGCGCTGAAGGCGGTAGCGGCCCACCCTGAACAGAAGATCAAGCCGCAGCACGCCGGGATCGGCGTGCTGCCCGTAAGCAAGAGAGATCGGCCGAGCGGCGCCCCGCTTCACACCATCTTGTCGATAATGCCCTTCATGTCCGCCGCCGAAAACGCGCGCAGCGTTTGCGTGCGGATATTGCCCAGCGCGGCGACACTCAACGACAGCGCCGTGGCGCTGAGATCGTCCGGCGCCTCGAGGATGGTGACGATGTCATACTGGCCCTGGGCCCAGTAGAGGTCCTTGACGGTCGCCCCGCACTTCTTCGCCATGTCTCTGAATGCGTCCGCACGTTTCGGGGAGTCCTTGGCATTGCGGACTCCTTGCTCGGTGAAGGTTCCAAGCACGACATAAGTCGCCATAGCTATCCTCCCTCAGCAATTGTGAACGTACTTCTACAGGGGACTCTCCTCACGACTGCTAACGACTGAACGCTCGCTGCAAATAGAACTTACACTGAGTGAATAGATCTCCCTCCCCTTCGCGGAATCGCGAAGGGGAGGTGTCGCCGTTATACGGCGACGGGGGGTCATGAGCCACCGGCTCGTTGTCGCCCATGACCCCTCCGCCCGCTACGCGGGCACCTCCCCACGCCGGGCGTGGGGAGGAAGGAGTTTGTCGTCTACGGCACCGGGCACGGCTTTACGCCCCAAATCTCGGCGGCGTACTCGGCGATGGTGCGGTCGCTGGAGAATTTGCCGGAACTCGCGATGTTGAGAATGGCTTTGCGCGTCCATTCCTGCGGATCGGCATACAGTTCGAGCAGACGCCGGTCGGCCTCCAGATAGGCGGTGAGATCCGCCAGGTGCATGTAGTGGTCGCGGCCGATCAGGGGTTCGCGCAACGGCTCGAAGATGCCCGGCTCCTTGGGGTTGAAGTGGTCGGAGAAGATCAGGTCCAGCGCCTTGCGCGTCTCCGGTTCGTGCTCGTAATGCCAATGGGGGTTGTACCAGCCGCGGCTATCCGCCACCTCATCCGCGGTCAGCCCGAACAGGAAGAAGTTGTCCTCGCCGGCGGCCTCCGCCATCTCGATCGTGGCGCCGTCGCGCGTGCCGATCGTCAACGCGCCGTTCATCATGAACTTCATGTTGCTGGTGCCGCTCGCCTCGTAGCCCGCGGTCGAGATCTGGTTGGAGACGTCGGTTGCCGGTATCAGCCGCTCGGCCAGCGACACGCAATACTCGGGCAGGAAAAGCACCCTGAGACGGCCGCGAATCGCCGGGTCCGCATTGACCGTGTCGGCGAGGCTGTTGAGGAACTTGATGATCAGCTTCGCCAGCTTGTAGGCGGGCGCCGCCTTGCCCGAGAAAAAGAACGTGCGCGGCGGCACCGCGAGGTCCGGGTTCTCGCGCAACCGGTTGTAGAGGATGACGACGCGCAGCCCGTTCAGCAATTGCCGCTTGTACTCGTGGATGCGCTTGACCTGACTGTCGAAGATCGAGTCCGGGTCGACGCTGAGGCCGGCGCTCGACTTCAGCCAGTCGGTGAACCGCGCCTTGGACTGACGCTTGGCCTGGCGAACGTCGTCGCGAAAGCCCGCGTCGCCGGCGAACGACGTGAGCTTCGCCAGATTGGCCAGGTCGGTGATCCAGCCGTCGCCGATCGCCCCGGTGATACGGCCCGCGAGGGCCGGGTTGGCCAGCAGGAGCCAGCGCCGCGGCGTCACGCCGTTGGTCTTGTTGTTGAAGCGCTCGGGGTACAGGTCGGCCAGATCCTTCACCGTGACGGTGCGCAGCAGCCGCGAATGGATGGCGGCGACGCCGTTGGTGCTGTGCGAACCGACGATGGCGAGGTTTGCCATCCGGATATTGCGCTCGCCGCCCTCCTCGACGAGGCTCACCTGCTTGACGCGATTCTCTTCGCCCGGGAAGCGAGTCCGCACCTCCTCCACGAGGCGCTGGTTGATGTCGAGAACGATCTGCAGGTGGCGCGGCAGCATCAGCTCGAGCCATCGCAGTGGCCATTTTTCCAGCGCCTCGGGCAGCAGCGTATGGTTCGTATAGGCAAGCGTGCGCCGGGTGATATCCCAGGCCTGGTCCCATCCGAGGCCGGCGTCGTCGAGCAGGATCCGCATCAGCTCCGGAACGGCGAGGCTCGGATGGGTATCGTTGAGCTGGATCGCGACCTTGTCGGGCAGCGTGCTCCAGTCGGCATGGTGCCGCCGGAAGCGGCGCACCAGATCGGCCAGCGAGCAGGCGACCAGGAAATATTCCTGCACGAAGCGCAGGCCTCGACCCATGATCGTCGAATCGTCGGGATAGAGGACCCGGGTCACCGAGTCGGCCGCAAGTCGCTGGGCCAGGGCGTCCACGAACGCGCCGGCACTGAACGCCTGGAGGTCGAAGACATTCGGCGTGGCTGCGGCCGCGGCCCATAGCCGAAGCGTATTGATGGTCTGGCCACCGTAACCCACGATCGGGCGATCGTAGGGAACGCCCAGCACGTTCGACGGCTTGCCCAAGATCGCCCGCAGGGTTCCCTTGTCGACGACGAACGAGCAGCCCAGCTTGATTTCCACTGCCTCCTGCGGCCGCGCGACTTCCCACGGATCGGTATTG
>Ga0210399_10002634_pt1 | contig 13981 bp, 15 predicted proteins | sample IncBWC14MmetaG_FD_150865 | JGI IMG/M metagenome (GOLD analysis project Ga0210399, IMG submission 150865) | Forest soil microbial communities from Barre Woods Harvard Forest LTER site, Petersham, Massachusetts, United States - Inc-BW-C-14-M | ecosystem: Environmental > Terrestrial > Soil >... | reverse complement strand
TCCAGTCAGCCACGTAGCGCCGTCATGCTGACCGCCAAGTCGATCAAGGCGACTGTCGTCCTCGATGCCGCTGCGCTGCTCGACATCACGGTTGTCAACGGCAGCGGGCCGGTGCCGTTCGTCATCACCGCCGGCGAGCAGACGCTCAAAGGCCAGTTCAATGCCAAGACGCTGCGCCGCGCCGCCACCGCGTCGAGGAATTCCGCTACGACCGCGGTCCGTGGGAGGAGTTGCGTCGGGGAGAGCTTGCCGAGTTGGAGCGGCGGCTGCGGTCGCTGCTGCTGCGTTCTGCGCGGCTCGAAGAGCCGCGAGTGCAGGCCTATCTCAACCGGGTGCTAGCGCTGCCACGTCTGCGCCGTCACGCTTACGCACCAATCATCGCAATAAGCCCGCCTACCTCCCGGCGCCGGCGCCTTGTCCGTCGTGTCAGACCGCGGCGCGTTCCTCCGCTCCCACCGGGTGTCTGGCGTAGAGCTTCCCGTCGCGCTGTTCGATGCGGCCAGCCCGCTTGTGCCGGGCAATGGCGGCACCGATATGGTTCGGGCGAGCGCCTTTGCATGCTGCGGTGATTTCCGGCTGCGTTCTGCCGGTTGCAAGTGATAGCACCCGATCGCTGAGGTTCAATGAGCTGCGCTTGCCGCCCGCGGGTTTTGCGCTCGCAGCCGGTCGCCGCCCGAGCCCTCGCGCTGGAGCGGCCGGCTTCGTTGCTGTGGTCGGCGTCCCGGCTGCGGCCGTCTTTGCTACCCGCGTGTCCTTGCCGTAGCGTGCGAGCACACGCTCGGCCACCTCCAGTTCGCTAAGCTGGCTGGCGAGCTTCTCGCGTTGGGAATCGACGCGCGCAAGCGCTTCGCCGAGCCGCTGCTTCTCCTTGGTGATCTCGTCTAATGTCGCCATTCTGACCTTCAAGACAGAGCATAGGTTGACCGGGATCGATCAATCTCTTTCGGCGTGTATCACTGCGATGCACACGATGCAACAGTAGAATGCTTGCATTGGTTGAATCAGTATTCTGGCGAGGAGGAGGTTCTTTTAGATCCGGTCAGTTCTGGCCCTCGACTTGTCTCCATGACGCCGGTCTGGTTTGCCCGGGGTACGGCAGCTCTTCCCGCTACAGCGGAAAGAGGCTCACTGATGACCCCCACCGCCGGTGAGTGACAGCGGCGAGTCAACTGCGAACGACTTCCTCTCTCCCTGGCTGGTAACGTTATTCGGACGGGTGCTGCCCCTATTCAGACCAGGATTTTCGGCCTGTCGGCGCGGATTCCCGAGAGATAGGCAGGAAATTCGGTCTCGGCCAACCTGCCGGCGTCAACAAGCCATCGCCGGAGCGCAGCCATCGCCGGAGCGCAGCCATCGCCGGAGCATTGCTGGTCGTCTGCGGCGCGTAGAGGAAATACCCGCGCGCCTTCAGCACGGGCTCCGGGATCGCAGCCGGACGCTTGGGAAGGTTCTTTGTATCAACGCCCTCCGTCCGTCCGGCATGGGCGATCATCGGCTTCCCCGTGGTATTCGGTGCCGGGATTCCGGAGCTCTGCCCGCATCGCCGCAAGCCGGCTCTCGAGGATTCTGACGATCTGGTCGCCGATCTCGGCCGCCGTGAGGGTGATTCGGTTTATAAGCCCACGCCTACTATAGACTTCATCTTGGGTACCGACGATCACCTCATTGGCATTGCGATATACGGCGATGAGGCGCTCGGTCTCCTCGATCTGTTGGATCAGATCAGCGGTGGTCATGATTTAGTCTCCATTGGCTGCGGATCTTTCGAAGCGGCGAGCGAATGGCGGAATGCAGCGGGCAGGACCTTGGCCAGGCGATTCCAAAGATCTAGCGCGAAACGGTCAATATTCTGAAAGTCTCGGGCACGATCGCGGGCCGGCTCGGCAGTTCTTCCGTCTTTGGCAAAAGGGGGCCAAGCTCCGACACCGGCAGAAAGACGCGGAGACGTTTTGCATCGAGAGCCAGGGTCCGCGCACCCGGTGCCGTCTTCACGTATCGACGACCTCGTAGTGCGATGGCGAGACGCCCTTGGCGACGGTCAGCGTTCCATCGTAGCACGCAACGAAGATCAGCCCCGATCCTGGATCGTATGCAACGCTGTCAGCCCCTTTGCCGATCGGCAGCGTTTCCACAAGCTGCTTCTTGGTCGGATCAACGACAGCTAGGACCCCGCTACGGCACCCCGAGAACAAGCGGTGACTTGTGCGGTCAAGCGCCAGCGGCGTCGGATCCTCGCAGGCGCCTCCGATTACCCAATGCTGGTCGACCGCCCAGGTCCGCGTATCGATCGCCGCGATCTCGTTCTTGTCCGACAGGTTAACATAGACGTGTCCATCTCCATCGCTTACCGCCGCCTCGGGCGAGCCAGGAAGCTTAACCTCGGCGAAAACCTTCCCCGTCTTCGGGTCGAATGCGACCGCCACATTGTCGTCGCCGTCAAACGCTACGCCTTTTTGGCTTACGGAATCGTACAGGATGGCGTCGGGCGCATGATTGAGCGGCACGCGCCTGAGCGCCTTCAACGTGGCGAGGTCGAATACAGTGGCGGTTTCGTCATGTCCGTCGCTCGTCATCCCGACGCCGAGGTCTGATGCCAGTGCTATGCCGTGAACGCGCGTACCGGCAAAGGCGGGAACGGTTCCAACCGCGCGCATATCATGCGCATCCACGACTAGAACGCCGCCGACCCGCGCAATGAACAGCCGGTCGGTGGCTTCCTCGTATTCGAGATAATCCCAGCTACCCTCGCCTCCGATCTTGCTGGTTGAAGCGACATGAAAATGGGGTGCGGACGACTGAGCGTCGGATGGGGCCGCACCGAACGTCAACGCCAGCGCGGCGGCGAAATAGAAAACTCGTCCTATGGAAAAGCCTCGGACGAAACAAGCATAGGCTGAACGGATCACGTCGATCTCCGGGAGAGGGTATCGGTTGGGCTTGGCGAAGCATGATTATCTTTACCGAGAGGGCCCTAACCGCCTCGTCCGATCGCTTAACAATTGGTCCGGTTTTGAATGGATTTCCGCCTGAACACCACCGCCGGCTCCGGGAATGAACCGAAAATCGGACGTTTCGGTCAATAAAGAAAAGCATATGCCGGTAAAAGACAACACAGGCCATTACAAAAGCCTGCCTCATTAACGCGTTTTTTCGTTTCTGTGTCCATAGCGGGAGGAACTCATGATCGGCTATAGTCTTTATGGTCGCGGCGACACCCAAGCTATAGTTTTGCATGGCTGGTTTGGCGACTGGACCGTATTCGAGCCGATGCTGCCATCCATCGACGAAGAACGGCTGACACTGGCCTTCGTCGACTATCGAGGGTACGGAAAATCCAAGGCGATCGATGGCCCGTTCGATATGGCTACGATCGCATCGGATGCGGTGGCGCTAGCCGATCATCTTGGCTGGGAGCGCTTCCACCTGATAGGACATTCGATGGGTGGGAAGGCTGCCCTGCGGGTCGCGGTCGATCACCCGAATCGTGTGGATCGGATTATAGCGGTTACGCCGGTTTGGGCGGGCAAAGTTCCCTTTGACGAGGCAACGGCCGCAGTCTTCAAGGGCGCGATCGACGAACCCGCGCTGCGGGAGGCCATTCTCAGGGACACAACGGGAGGAAGGCTACCTCAGGCTTGGTCGCGACATCTGGCTGCGCACTCCCTCTCAACCAGCACGAGGCGAGCGTTCGGTTCCTATCTGGAATCCTGGACGGGCGAAGATTTCGCCGCCGAGGCAACGGGGCTGCCACACCCCACGCTTGTTGTGGTCGGCGCCCACGATCGCGGCGTGACCGTCGATGCCACGAAGGCGACATGGCTCGCGAGCCTGCCCAACGCAACCCTGCAAGTGGTGGGCGAAGCGGGTCATTACCCAATGCTGGAAACGCCGCCGCAGATGGCGGCCTTGTTTGAGTCTTTCTTGACCGGCCAGTCGGCCTAAGGGCTGACAAGCCTCCAACCCGTCCGCTCCCGATACCGGCCCGGCATTTCAGCCAGGCCGGTATCTGTTGGGCTCATCGGCAGCCACACGGTTGCGCAGCACGCCCAAATTGCTGATCTCGATTTCTACCAAATCCCCAGGCTTCATATGAACGAGCCCGGGCGTCTTGAACGGCCCATATTGCTTCGAGAGATCAAGCCCCTCAGCGTCATCCGGAGCAGGCTTGAGCGCACCGGGAGTCCCCATGGCGATCAGGTCTCCAGGACGTAGCCGGTACCCGGCTGAAAGATAGCTTATGACCTGGGCGACGTTGAACAGCATGTCGTTGAGCGGGGCCTTCTGCCGGACGATTCCGTTTACGGACGTCGAGATCCATTGGCGGCCCGGGTCGCCAAACTCGTCCGCAGTCATGAGCCAGGGGCCGTAGCTGCCGGACGCCTCGAAATTCTTCCCGAGGCCGAACTGCCGGTTATGGATCTGATACTCACGCACCGAGCCTTCATTAAGGCACGTATAGCCAGCCACATGCTCAAGCGCGCGGTCGACCGGGATATGGCGTCCGGCTCTTCCAATCACGACGCCCAACTCGCCCTCGTAGTCATAGGCGCGCGCGACCTCCAGCGGTGGCCGAAGCAGGGTTCCGTCATGGCCAACGAAGGAGCTCGGGATTCGCAGGAACATATGCGGGAATTCCAGCGAAGTGGTGAGCCCGGTTTCCTCGATATGCGTCTTGAAGTTGAGCGCCAGGGCCCACATCGCGTTCGGCTTGTCGAGGAACGGTTTCAGCGTGACGTTGCCGACTATCTCGCTTGCCTGCCTTCCCGCCACGGCGTGACGGATGCGATCAAGACCATCCTCGCGTTCCAGAATCTCAATGAGGCTGGACGGCAAGTCAGGAGCGGCGTCGGCCAGCGCAACGAAACCGGATTCGTCGCGCATGACGCCGAGGCCACGGTTCCCGCGGCGGTCTTCGTAAGCAATAATCCTCATGCCGCGACCCCGCCGATCGCAGTGATCGCATGGGCGATGACCGCCTCATCGACGTCGGACGGCGCGCCGCTCGCGCCTATCGCGCCGACCAGGGCACCGTCCAAATAGATCGGCAGCGAACCCTGCGCTGGCAGCAGCGGGGCGCCATAGCCGAGCGAACCGACATTACCCCAGACCATGGGATTGTCGCGATAGCGCTGTCCAAGGGCGCTGCCGTTTTGGCCCCCCGTCGCGGCGCTCGCGAACGCCTTTCCCCGGGCAATCTCGATGGTGATGAACGAAGCCCCATCCATGCGGGCGGCGGCGACCAGGTGACCGGCGGAATCAACCACCGCAAAACTCAGCGCTACGCCTTTACTTTCTGCGAATGCGACGGCGGCGGTAATGGCTGCGCTCGCTTCGGCATAATTGATGAGTCTGAGATTCCGTAGATCAGGAGAACGAGAGGACATGATAGGGTCTCCAGTTTAAGCAAGTTCAATGGCGGGCAAGAAGCCAGACGAAGCCAGCTGCGGCGATCGCGGGGAGCGCAATTGCAAGATAGATCTCAGGGACGAGCCATCCGCCGGCGATGAGGGTGCCGACGATCAGCGGCCCGACGATCGAGCCAATTCGTCCAACACCGATGGCCCATCCGGCCCCGGTGGCCCGGATTTCACCTGGATAGGTGCTGGCCGAGACACCAACGATTCCACCGCCGGCGGCAGATGAGAAGAAGCCGGCCAGGGCGGATGTCGCCGCAACAACCGCAAAAGGAGCCATCGTCCCGGTTCCGACCTCCCAGCCGATTGCCGCGACGAAGATGCCTGCTGCCACGAAGGCGATCATCAATGCGGTGTGCGGCCTTATTTTGGCGATCGCCCAACCCATCACGATCGTTCCGAGGATCCCCCCGCCATTGTTGAAGGCGAGAATCGATGCGGCGGCGGCCGTCGAGAATCCCGCCTGCTTCATCAGCGACGGCGTCCAAAGGGCCACCACCACCAGCACCATCCATGTCATGAACGAGGCTAGCCAAAGCCAGATTGTGGGCAGCGCCCGTCCGCTGGCAAAGAGTTTTGCCACCGGCAGCTCGCTCGCGATCCGACCGGCATGCGTGTCGCCGCCGTGTAGGGCTTCGCCGGATTCCGGCATAGCAATCAGCAGTGCCGGGATTACGGCGAGGGGCGCGACAAAGCCTAGATAGAACATCGCCTGCCAGCCGAAGACGGGCAGCGAAACCGAGCTGGCGAACCCGCCGACCATTCCGCCCAGCGGCACCGCGGCCCACAATATCGTTACGGTTCGGGCACGCGCCGCCGGCGGCGAATATTCCGATGCGAGGCCAATGAAATTACGCGTGGCGCCCCCCAACCCTAGCCCGGCTAGAATCCGGCTGGCGTGGAGAAGCGACAGGGATTGCGAAAGCGCGGTAAGCAGGGAAGCGATCGCGAAGAGAAATGTCGCGATGAGGAGCATCCGCTTGCGACCAAACCGGTCGCCCAGCGGGCTGAAGCTGATCGCGCCGAGCAGGAAACCGGCCTGCGTCGCACTGAATACCGGCCCAAAGGCGCTGAGCGGAACACCGAGCGCGGTTGCCATCGATGCCGCGGCCGGACCGATTGATTGGGTGTCGAAGCCATCGAGGAAGGCGACCAAAGCGCAGAGCGCGACGACACGCAGTTGGAGCGGACGCGCAACCTCTGCCTCCATGGGCAAAGCCACTCCACTCATGGCGTCTGATCCCCTGCTCGCCCAGTCATGCCCCGCCACGGACGGCATGCGATATCCGGCCGAGGAGCTCAGCATCGAAAATCTGCTTGGGGATCATGCCATGGACGGTCTTGGCCGGGACCGAGCTGTAAACGGTGTTCATCTGGTGCGCATACTGCGTCACGCGGAAACTGCCGGCGATGCTGCAGAGGGCGTAGATGTCCGGCTTCGGCAGCTTGGTGGCGTTGCTCAGCCACGCGATGGCCTGGCGGAGCGACGCAGTGAGCGCATCTTCCAGGCTCTGCCCGAAACCGAGCACAATCCAGTGGCTCAGAGTTTCGGCGATCGGCCCGTCGATCGCGATCCCCTTATGCAGCACATACTGGATGCGAAGATCCTCCATTGCCGTCTCGATCGCGGTTTGGTCGACCACGCCGTCGCCTTGCGCCGCATGAGAGTCGCCGGTCCAAAGCCGACCGCCGGACACCTCGACCGGCAGAAACAAAGCCGTCCCCTCGGTGAGCTCACGCAGAACGATGTTGCCGCCATAGCGCCCGCTCAGGATGCCACTGACCGGCTGATCGCCGGCGGGCTGCGCGGCCATGACTCCTTGCAACGGAGACAAGGGAAAACGGACGCCGTTGCCGAAATCGGCATGCTTGCGATCGGCGTCGAAGCGAAAATAGTGGAGGTAGGGCTCGCTAAAATCCTCGGGCAGAGCGCCAACACCTTTGGGGGCGGAATTCCATCCCCAGTCGATCGGCTTCAGCCGCAACATTCGGCATTCGATAACGTCCCCGGGTTCGGCGCCGCGCACGGCGACCGGTCCGACCAGCGAATAGGGCCCCTGGGGATACCGCTTGCGGATGGGCTCCCGGTCGGTAAACGACATGTCGTACTTCGCCTCATTGGCCCAGTTGACCCATGTATTGGGGTAATGGACGACGTCTCCAGAATCGATCGTCAGTGCCGGCGGCACCTTCGGATCCATCGCGCCGACCCTGACCGTGTCATTCGTAGACGGCAAGACGTGGGTCTTGCCGATGCGCCCGGTTTCGAATACGGGGCTCGCCGCCTCGGCGCGCCCCGCGTTGGCCAGCGCGCCTGCAGCGAACACCGACGCGCCCGTCAGACCAGCTAGGCGCCCAAGCGCGCGGCGGCTTATCCGGCGCGCATCGAGCTCGGCGGAAAGGTACTCCCGATTGGCGCCATCGAGCTCGATGGCTCGGGACGACATCAGCGCAGCGGCCTCGGACTTTACGTGACGTGGGCATGGATCATCGGCGGGGCAGCACGTATGGGGTGTCATGACTTCCTCCCTGGGGGCACTTCGCTGGAGCGGCTGAGGACACGATAGCAATCCACGCCGGCCCCGCTTCTACGACACGTAGTTGAAGTAGCAATCGCCAGCGATTTTCTGTAACGGCCCGATCTCGCCGCTTACCCGATCGTCCGAATTTACCGTGAATGTTCAATGCACCGGATTGGAGCGGCAGGTCGAGGTCGAGGAAACGGACGAGGTGGTAAGTCGCGCGACCCTCAGATCACATCGGGCCACCCTTGCGCGGCTAGCCTGCCGGAAACGGAGGTGACAATGCTGAAGATCTGGGGACGTGCAAGCTCGACAAATGTTCAGAAGGTGCTCTGGATTTGCGAAGAGCTGAGTATCACCTATGAGCGCATCGATATCGGCGGACCTTTCGGCGGCCTCGACGCCCCCGCTTACAGGGCGAAGAATCCCAACGGCCTCATCCCCTGCATCGAGGATGGCGATTTCGTACTGTGGGAATCCCATGCGATTCTCCGCTATCTTGCCGCCGGCGACCCGGCGCGGCGACTGCTGCCGTCGGGGAGGCGGGAGTGTGCGGGGGTCGACCAGTGGATGGACTGGCAGATGGTGACTCTCGGCTTGTCCCTCCGGGACCTGTTCATGTTCGTGAGCGGCCGTGTGCGTGCGGAGCCCGACACGATTTCCGCCGCCCGCCAGCGCGTCGCGAACGCTCTGTCGATCATCGACGGGCATCTGGCGACCTCCCGCTATGTCGGCGGCGAGAGGTTCACGATTGCCGATATCCCGATCGGGATTAGCGTGCATCGCTGGCTCAGTCTGCCGATCGAGCGCCCGCACTTGGCTGCGCTCGAGCGATGGTACGAGACGGTCGCACAACGCGCCACCTTCGATGCAATCCGCGCCATCTCGCTCCAGTAGGGGCTGGCGCTACTTGAGCTGAGCGATATAGGCCGCCAGCGCTGGGATGTCGGCCGGGCGCAGGAACGGCACGATCAGCGTCATCAGCTTGCCGCGCCCGCCGCGCGTCGCCTGCCAGTTCGTCAGCTGCTGCTCGATATAGGCCGCTTTCTGTCCGGCAAGATGAGGGAAATCCGGTCGGATACCCGACCCGTTCGGCCGATGACAGGAAATGCACGCCGGCAATCCCGCGTCGGGGTTGCCTTACGTGTAGAGGGTTTCTCCGGTCGCCACGAGATCGGCCCGGCCGGAAGTCTCAGATGTCGGGTTCTGCGCGGCAAAATAGGCGGCGACACCAGCGATGTCGCCGTCAGACAGGCTGGTCGCAATCGGGGTCATCGTCGGGTTGTCCCGATGCGGTTTCTTGCCGTCGACCGGCCTGAACGCATTCAATTGTTTGACGATATATTCCGGAATCTGATCGGCCAGCTTGGGGATGATTTCGTTCGTTCCGTTTCCGTCCGTCCCGTGGCAGGCGCCGCAGACATTGACCGCGAGCATGCGCCCCTTGGCCGGGTCACCTTGATCCGCCCGGCATGCGGGACTGGCCGCCACGGTCGCAGCCAGGGCCAGGGCCAATGCAAGCTTCATCGCGCCGTCACGTTTCGCGTGGTTATCGCCGCAACGCGGGTTTCGCGGGTGCGCTGGTCGACCCGGACGGGCTTTCCGCGGCGGTTTCCATGGTCTGCCGGCGAAACTCGCTCGGCGACACGGCGGCATGCTGCGTAAAGAAGCGGGTGAAATGGCTGTGAGCGCTGAACCCGAGTTCGTCGGCCAGTTCCGTCAACGGCCGGTCGGTGGTGCTGAGCCACCGGGTTGCGACGGCCATGCGCGCCCAATCGATATAATGCTGCGGCGAAGCACCGACGCAGCGCCGGAACTGTTCGAAGAAGCGCGAGCGCGACAGGCCAACCGCCCTGGCGATATCCTCGACCTTGGGGTTCTCCAGCGCATGTTCATGGATATAGGCGATCGCCTTGCGGATCCGGTAGTCGATCGGGCGTGCCGAGGCGAACACGTCGCGCTCTATTGCTGGGTCGGCATATTCGCGCGTGACCGCATCGATCAGGTCCACGAGCAGATCCTCGCTGGCGTCCGCGGTGCTCATATTGTTGGAAATCGCGGCTGCGAGCCGGTTGGCATTGAGGCTCACTTCGGAGGAAATCAGTTCCCGCGGGTTGGGAAACAGCCGGTCGAGGCGGGGTGGCGGGGCGGCAAGGACGCGCACGAGCCACTCCGGTTCGATCAGCAGCGACAGGATCAGGGTCGGCGCGCCCTCATTCGCCAACTTGGCGTGCGGTTCCCACGGGTTGAACAGCAACGCGCTGTCATCGAGCGCGAGTTCGACGCCGGAATTCCGAAACTGCGTATCTGCGCCGCCGAGCTTGAACAGGATGTTGTACTCGCGGTGCGCATGCTCGACGAGAGCACGGTCTGTCAGATTGACTGTGGCCCGGCCAAACCGTCCCTGGAGAATCCAGATCGGCGTCCCATGATGCATCGTCTTGATCCGCGAAACCTGTGAGGAAGGCTCTCGCGTATCATTGTACCACATAAATGGCTGCACCCCACCGGGGGCCGCCAAGGGTCGGCTGGACATCGTCTTCCCACTTCGACTTGCTTACGAGTGAGGACATTTAGTCATGCCCGATGCTGCAATTCCAGGCATCGAGCACGGGGAAAATTCGAAAATCGGACAGCACGGTAAGCGGCTGGAGCCTAGCGGCACCTTAATCGGACGGGCCGCAGGGCATAAAGGGCGCGATCGACGGCCATCTATCGCTTAGTCCCAGTTCTGGCGGGAACAGCGAAACCAATGCTGTCCGATCGCCGCACGATGTTGGAGACGATGACATGAGCACTCGCGCCATGCGCGAACCGTCCTCTACGGTTGATTACCAGAGTGGCTTCGGCAATGAGTTCGCTACCGAAGCCATCCCCGGCGCCCTGCCGATCGGCCGCAATTCACCGCAAGCCGCGCCGTTCGGCCTTTATGCCGAGCAGTTGAGCGGCAGCGCCTTTACGGCACCCAGGCACGAAAACAGGCGGTCATGGCTGTACCGGATTCGCCCATCCGCTGTACATGCCAAGTTCACCGAGGCCATCTCGCGATTGTGGCGGTCGGCCCCCTTCACGGAGGCGAAGACGACCCCCAACCGTTTGCGCTGGAATCCGTTGAACATGCCGGAGGGGCTGACGGATTTCGTCGACGGAATGGCGACAATCGGGGGCAACGGGGATGTCCATCTGCGGCTTGGGGTCGGCATCCATATCTACCGGGCCAATCGGTCGATGACCGATCGCTATTTCTATAACGCCGACGGGGAACTGCTGATCGTTCCACAAGAGGGCGGCATCGTTGTCGCGACGGAATTGGGAAAGCTCACCTTGCAACCGGGCGAGATGGGCGTCATCCCCCGCGGGATCAGATTTAGCGTGACGCTCCCCAATGGGCCGGTACGCGGCTATGTCTGCGAAAACTACGGTCAGCCGCTGCGTCTGCCCGATCTTGGCCCCATCGGTGCGAACGGGCTGGCCAACCCACGCGATTTTCTGACGCCAATAGCGGCGTATGAGGAAAAGGAGGGTCCCGTCGAGCTCATCGCCAAGTTCGATGGCGGGTTTTGGAGCGCGGAACTCGACCACTCGCCCCTAGACGTGGTCGCCTGGCACGGGAACTACGCACCCTACAAATATGACCTCAATCGGTTCAACGCGATCGGCTCGATTAGCTTCGATCATCCGGATCCGTCCGTCTTCACCGTGCTAACCTCACCGTCTGGTCAACAGGGCACCGCCAACGTCGATTTCGTTATCTTCCCGCCGAGATGGCTGGTTGCGGAATCCACATTCCGGCCGCCATTGTTCCACCGCAATGTGATGAGCGAATATATGGGCCTCGTCTACGGGTCGTATGACGCCAAGGCCGACGGCTTTGTCCCCGGCGGCGCCTCTCTCCATAATTGCATGTCGGGTCACGGGCCCGACGCGGTCACCTTCGAACGGGCGACCGCTGCCGATCTCTCGCCGCAGCGGATCAGCAATACGCTGGCTTTCATGTTCGAAACCCGACTCCCCATCCGACCGACGCAGTTCGGGCTATCCACCGCGGCTCTGCAGGCGAATTACGACGACGTCTGGCTTGGACTCCAATCCCATTTCGCGCCGAAACAGCCGAACTGATTCCGACCACCGCCGGCGCTGGCAGCTGGTTGCCGGAAGATGCGAGCATGCACATGATCGACGCGACGCATGACCCCAAACGCCTGAGTTGGATCGAGTCCGCAAACGGACGCAGCGACTTCCCGATCCAAAATCTGCCGCTTGGCAGCTTCGATTTCGGGGCTGGGCCCCGTGCGGGCATCGCGATCGGTGACGCGATATTGGATCTGAAGGCGGTCGCCGAGGCTGGTCTACTCAGGGCCGAAGCTCGATCGGCCGTCGAAGCGACGATACCGTCGGGCCGGCTGAATGGACTTCTAGCGCTCGGTCCAACCGCGCGTATCTCCCTGCGGCATCAAATCAGCAATTTGCTCGACGCTGCCAATCCAGAAAGAAAGCAGGTCGAACCAGTCCTGCGCGATTGCCTCCTCCAAAATTCTGAGTGCCAGATTCTATTGCCCGCCAGTATTGGTGATTACACAGACTTCTACGCGGGGATTAACCACGCGAGAAATGTGGGCAGGTTATTCCGTCCGGAAAATCCGCTCCTGCCGAACTATATGCATGTGCCCATCGCCTATCACGGCCGTGCCAGCACTGTTCGACCTTCCAGGGAAGCTGTCCGCCGACCCAATGGACAGACGCGGCGCTCTCCGGAAAGTCCCCCCACATTCGGCCCGACGCGGGCGCTCGATTTCGAGTTGGAGCTCGGAATCTGGATCGGTACCGGCAACGGCCTCGGCGAGCCGATTGCGATCGAGGAGGCCAGCCAGCTTATCGCCGGATATTGCCTCCTGAACGACTGGTCCGCGCGCGATATTCAAGCTTGGGAATACCAGCCGCTTGGGCCGTTTTTGGCGAAGAGCTTCCTTTCCCCATGGATCGTCACTCCGGAAGCGGTTGCGCCGTTCCGTACCGCAGCTATGCCGCGATCGCCATGCGAACCAGAACCGCTACCTTATCTTCGGGACGCCAACGACATTGCCAAGGGAGGTCTCAATATTCGCCTACAGGTCGAGCTTTCAACCGAAAAATCCAGAAGTCGAGGATCAGCCCCAACCCTGATCTGTAGTGGTACGACGCGTGACCTATATTGGACTGTCGCGCAAATGATCACCCATCATACGTCCAACGGCTGCGCACTGCGGCCGGGCGATCTACTTGGCTCCGGCACGATTTCAGGTTCCGAGCCGTGGAGCTATGGCAGCCTCATTGAGCTGACGGACGGAGGCCGCCATCCAATGAAGCTTCCGGCAGGGGAGGTCAGAACTTATTTGGAAGACGATGATGAGATTACCATCACCGCTATCGCGGAAAGAACCGGCTACCGCTCGATCGGGTTTGGTGCCTGTACTGCCCGAATTCTCAGTGGCCACGACGCAATATTCAAAGCAGCTGAATTGGAAATTTGATTTCGGAATTATCTACGCGTGTCGTCCATTGATGTACGCCACGTTTGATACCCGGATGGGCTGGATCAAATCGGACCATTTGACAAGCACCGGGACAACCCGGTCAGCGACCAACACCGATCTGAGCGTATTCAAAATCCACGTACTCTGAAAGGTTGAAAAATGGCTAGAGCCCTTTGCAGTTCCATGGCTGGCGCCTCCATCTTCACAGCACCACGCAACGCTTTGATCCAATCACGCCAAATGTTCTCTTACATTAATATAACTATCTTTTCTATATTCCCATAAACTGAAAGTTATTAAATTATCTGTTGAAAATATTAGAAGATATAAACTCCAAATCACGCACTGACAACCCAGCATCGCCCACAATGCAATATTCCAAATACCGTTGTCTGGGGACAGTCTTCGCTCTATCGCTCCTCGCCGGCTGCGAGTTCTATTCGCCACTGCCGCTTGAAGAACATCCGCGGCTCGCCGCCAGTCTCGGCGCGCTCAAGACGATCACTGGGAACAGCCGGGCAATCTGTTCCGC
>Ga0210399_10002633_pt1 | contig 13983 bp, 11 predicted proteins | sample IncBWC14MmetaG_FD_150865 | JGI IMG/M metagenome (GOLD analysis project Ga0210399, IMG submission 150865) | Forest soil microbial communities from Barre Woods Harvard Forest LTER site, Petersham, Massachusetts, United States - Inc-BW-C-14-M | ecosystem: Environmental > Terrestrial > Soil >... | reverse complement strand
ACGCCTTGCCCGCTTGAGGGCCTGGACCCCTTGCTCATCGCCGCCTCCTGTTGAAGTTCTTCAGAAACCCCTGTCGTATTCCTTCAGCCCGTTCTCCACGATCTGGTGCAGGAGCGTGATCAGGCTCGCCTGCACCCTGTCCGACGTGCCGTCGACGTAGGGGATGAGACGGGAATAGGCTCCATCCATCGCCCCACCGGCGACGCTTGCATGCACGATGCGCAGCTCCGTTGCCTCGTCGTGCAACACTTCGCGGTCTCCCAGGTGACCGGCCAGCGCCGCGGCGATGCCGTAGGCTCCCCAATTCGACACCGCGGCGAACACCAGGACGTCGCATTCAGTAACCGTGCCAACGCCGCCATGGCAGGGACAGCCGCAATCCTTGCCGAACGGCTGGATCTCGCGCACCGCCTCCTTGATGACGCCGCAGCCGATCTCGTTGCCGCCGTCGCCGATGCCGATCGTGGGAATGCCGTTGGCCTTGGCGAAATCGGCAAGGTGGTAGGCGCTGGCGATCTTGTCGGGGGTGCGCGGCGTTCCCATGATCGAATGGTAGATGCCCTTGGTGTTGGGCCCGACCTTCTCGATGAAGATCATCGCCGCCGGCTTGAACTTCTTGCAGAGCTGGGCGGCCGCCTTCTTGCCGGCGGCGTCGCCCAGCGGATAGTCGATGGCAAGGGCGCAGGAGCGGCGCTGCTTGAACAGCGCCTCGTCGACGACGGCGAGGCCCGCCGCCTCGGTCGACTTGATGACCGCCGGCATGTTGCGCGCTTCGCTGATCAGGACGGGCTTGGCGCCGAGGCCGAACTCGATGGCGCGCGCGATCGCCGCCGCGCCCGGCGGGCCGTCGGTCTCGCCGGCCGGCAGGCCGGGCGGCGTGCCCGCGCCGGTGACGACGAAGACGTGCTGGCCTTGCTTCACCTTGTCCTTTAGGAGCTTCGCCGCCAACCAGGCGAGCGGCTTCTTCTGCTTCTTGCGCGCCGCCTCGTAGAGCGGATAGGTGACGCCGCGCGGCAGTCCGGCCCGGAAGCGCATCTCGATATTGACCGCCCGATCGATCGAGTCGCCGACGATTTCGTCTATGGCCATGAATACTCCTTACATACGTCTTGCCGGACCGCGGGCCTCCAGGCCCGCCTCTTGATCTTTGCAAGCGAAGACGGCGCCACTGGAGTGGCGCGCTCTCAGCCATGAGCGGGCCTGGAGGCCCGCGGTCCGGCAAGAGCTAGAACGCACGTTTGAAAACCCGCGACGAGGCCGTTGCGCGTGTCATCGCACGACGCCCTAATGCGTCAGCCCCGCGTCCGGCGGCTCGAGATTCTTGCGCACGATGTTCGACAGGAACTGCATGCACGCCATCGAGGTCTCGCCGTCGAGTCCGTCGACCAGGAATTCGGTGGTGCAGTACATCGCCTCCAGCCCGCCGGCGTCGAGGCAGGCCTGGACGATGCGTTTTTCCATCGCGGGTGAGTGGATGAGCTGGGGCTTGCGCAGAAGATAGGCAAGGCAGGCCTCGATGCCGTAGCAGCCCCAGTTGGACATCATCGCCGGGATGACCACGTCGGTCTTCACCACGGTGGCGAGCGCCTTGCCCTTGGGCATCGTCTCGACCACCGCGTCGTAGATCGTGCCGAAGCCCAGCTCGTTGCCGTGATCGCCGATGCCGACCGAGAAGATCTTCCGCCGGTTGGCCTCGGTTACCACCTCGCCGATGTCGATGCAGCCCTGGAACTTTGATTTCGGGCCGGTCAGCGGCAGCCCCGTCGCCGTATGGACGTTGCCGTCCGCGCCGGCGCCCAGCCGCTCGGTGGCGACAACCGCCTTGGGCTTGTAGTCGGCGTAGATCTTGGCCACCCAGGCCTTGATCTTGGATTGCTGCGTCGGCGCGTTCACGATCGCGGCGCCCAGGTGGCGGTCGCGCGCCTGGTCGAACGGCTTGACCATCAAGCCGGCGGCCTCGCTCGAGGCGATGATTGGATCGGCGTGGCATGCCTCGTTGACGAACACCGGGATCGCGCCCAACCCGCGATAGAGGATGCGCGCCAGCGACGCCGCGCCCGGCGGGCCGTCGCTTTCGCCCTTGGGCATGGTCGGCTCGTAGCCGGCGCCGGTCATGATGAAGACCACGTCGCCCTTGCCGAGATGCTTCCTCAATCCCTTGGCCGCGGCCATGGTGACGGGCTTGTTGCTCGCAGCCTTGCGCGCCGCGTCGTACATCGGCTGCAGGATGCCGTGCGGCATGCCGCGATTCTTCGCTTCGATGGTGATCAGCCGGTCCACGGCTTCGCCGACCATGTCGAGCATGACTGTCCCCCTTTTTGAATTCCCCGAGCGAATTGGGCGCTTCGCCAGCTGATCGCGCAAGAGCAATTTTGGCGTCGACACGATGCCTGTTCGGCATCACTGTAGGGCTGAGGGGAATCGGGGGAAATGACCAGCATCAACCTGCGTTACTTCGCGACGGTCGCCCGCCGCGGCTCGATCCGTGAGGCCGCCGAGGAGCTTCACGTCGCGCAATCGGCGCTCAGCCGGCAGATCCAGAAGCTCGAGCAGGATTTCGGCGTGCCGCTGTTCCAGCGCCATGCCCGCGGCGTCGAGCTCACCTCGGCCGGCGAGATCTTCCTGCGTCACGCGCGCTCCAGCCTGCGCCAGACCGAGCGGGTCCGATCGGAACTCGATGCGCTGAAAGGACTGCGCCGCGGCACGATCAATATCCAGTCGATCGAATCGCTGGTGCCGGGCGTGCTGCCGCCGGCCATCCTGCGATTCAGGGCGCGCCATCCCGGCATCACCTTCGAGGTCACTGTCGATCGCACCGACCACATCATCACCGCCGTGCGCGAAGGGCGCACCGATATCGGCCTGGCCTTCTATCCTCCCGTCGAACGCGACCTCACGACGGTGTTCAAGATGCGCGAACCGCTGGTCGCCCTGATGTCGCCCCGCCATCCGTTGGCGCAGCGGCCGAAGGTGTCGCTGGCCGACAGCATTCCCTATCCGATCGCCCTGCCGCTCAAGAACTCCGGCAGCCGCGTCCTGATCGACATCGCCTGCAAGGCCGCCGGCATCTACATGGTGCCCGTCCTCGAGACCAACTCGATCCAGTTCAGGGTGCAATTCGTCCAGTTCGACAACGGCATCACGTTCCATTCGCGCCTGTCCGCCGGCGACAGCCTGCGCGCCGGCGACCTGGTTGCCGTTCCCATCCGCGATCGCATCGTCAACACCGCGACAATCGATGCCGTCATCCACGCCTCGCGCGAGCTGCCGCTCGCGGCCGACGAGTTCCTGCGTTTCCTGCAAGGCGAGTTGCAGAATCTGCGCGAACCTCTCAGCAGCGCCGCCTAGGCCGTGGCGCGCTTCCTGCATTGCGACCGGAAAACCACCGGCGTGTTTTCGGAGGAGGAACGTTCATGACATTCACCATCGTGGCGCGCTGTCCGCGGAGTGGACAGGTCGGCATCGGCATCGCGACCTATTCGATCGGTGTCGGACTCTATTGCAACGGTCTGCGCGCCAACGCGGGCGCGACCATGACCCAGGCCTTCGTCAATCAGGGCAACAACTCGCTGGCGCTCCGGCTGCTGGCGAAAGGATTCACGCCGGCGCGGGTTCTCGACGAGCTGGCGGCCAACGATCCGGACTTCGAATATCGCCAGATCGCCGTCATCGGCCGCGACGGGAACACCGCGGCCTATAGCGGTCCCAAGACCCGCGGCTATTCGGGACACAAGATGGGCGAGGGCTATGTCGCCATGGGCAATGTGCTGGCGGGCCACCATGTGGTGGAGGCGATCGCCGCGGGCTATGAGGCCAGCTCGGATGAATCGTTCGAACGACGACTGCTGCGCGCCATCGAGGCCGGGCGCGATGCCGGCGGCCAGGTCGGCAACGACGGCCATCTGACGGAGCGGTCGGCCGGGATCTTTGTCCACGGCGCCTACGATCACGCCGAGCTCGATCTCCGGGTCGACCTGCACGACAAGGCAGTCGACGAGCTGCGCCGCGCCTTCGAGGAGTACGAGCTCTATCGCGGCTACTATCGCGACCGCGGCAAGAATCCGCGCGATGCGGTTCCGCAGGACGTGTTCGTCGCCGGCCTCAAGCAGCAGCAGGTGGCCGCCCAATGACCTACTCGATCATCGGGCGCTGCGCGCGCACCGGCCGGCTCGGCCTTGGCATCACGACCTTCTCGCTGGCCGTCGGCGGACGCTGCGAGGGCATCGCCGCCGGCATCGGCGTCTGCAAGACGCAGGCCTTTCCCAATCGCACCAACGATCCGCTCGGCATCAAGCTCTTGGCCGAAGGCTTTCTGCCAGCGCGGGTCATGGAGATGTTCGCGGCCAACGACAGCGAGCACGACTATCGCCAGATCGCCATCATGGATCGAGAGGGCCGCATCGCCGCCCACACCGGTTCGGGCACGCGGGGCTGGTCGGGACATCAGGTCGACACCGACTGCGTGGCCTTCGGCAACGGCCTGGTCGGGCCGCAGGTGCTGGCCGGGCTGATTGCGGGATTCAAGACGCGGCCCGACGATGCGCTCGAATACCGCCTCATGCGGGCGATCGAAGGCGGTCGCGACGCCGGCGGGCAAGGCAATGCCACGACCCACAAGCCGGAGAGGTCGGCCGCCATCAAGGTCGTCGACCGGCTGGACTATCCGGACATCGACGTCCGCGTCGACGTCCATCCGACGGCCGTCGAGGAGCTGCGGCGCGTGCTGGAGGAATTCAAGCTCTACGAGGAATTCTATCGCGAGCGCGGCCGCCATCCGAGCAAGGCGATCCCGCAGGACGTCTTCGTCGCCAACCTGAAGGCGCGGCGTGCGCAGGAACCAACGTCACTTCCTCCCCACGCCTTGCGTGGGGAGGTGCCCACGTAGTGGGCGGAGGGGTCATGAGCAACGTCACTGATGCCTATGACCCCTCCGGCCTGCGGCCACCTCCCCAGCTTCGCTGGGGAGGAAACTTCGAGAGGATGCCATGACCTACACCGTATTGGGCCGCTGCCACAGGACCGGACGCCTGGGGATCGGCATCGCGACCTTCTCGATCACCGTCGGCCGCTATTGCTACGGCGTGAAGTCGAACGCGGGCGTAACGGTGAGCCAGGCCTTCGCCAACGAGCGCAACAATGCACTGGCCTTGCGGCTGCTGACGCAGGGCTTCACCGCGCGGTCGGTGCTGCAGCAGCTCATGGAAAACGATCCCTATGCCCAGTACCGCCAGATCGGTGTCATCGACCGCAGCGGCATGGCCGTGGCGCATACCGGCCCGCACACGCGCGGCTGGTCGGGACACGTCGTGGGCGAGAACTATGTGGCCTTCGGCAACGGTCTGGTCGGGCCGGACGTGGCGGACGCCATCGCTAAAGGCTTCCTGGCCGAGCCGGACGCCGACCTCGAGCATCGCCTGCTGATGGGCATCGAGGCCGGCCGCAACGCGGGCGGGCAGGGCACGCGCGAGCGGCACAAGGCCGAGCGCTCGGCGGCGCTGCGGGTCTATTCGAAGGACGCGTTTGCCGACATCGACCTGCGCGTCGACCTGCATGAAACGGCGGTCGAGGAGCTGCGGCGCGTCTGGAACGAATACAAGCAGTACGAAGCCTACTATCGCGACCGCGAGCGCAATCCGAGTGGCGCGAAGGGACAGGAAGAGTTCATGAAGACGTTGCGGGCGGCGGAGGCGTAAATGACGTTCTCCATCATCGCGCGTTGCCCGCACACCGGCCGGCTCGGTCTCGGCATCGCCACCTTCTCGATCGGCGCCGGCGGACGCTGCGAGGGTATTTTGGCGGGCGTCGGCATCTGCAAGACGCAGGCCTACACCAATCGCGGCAACGATCCGCTGGCGATCGAGCTTCTGGCGCAGGGCCTTGGTCCGGCACGCGTGATGCAGATGCTCGAGCAGAACGATCCCGATCACGCCTACCGGCAGATTGGCATCATCGATCGCGACGGCAATGGTGTCGCCCATACCGGTCCGGGAACGCGGCCGTGGTCGGGCCACAAGATCGGACCGGGCTACGTCGCCTTCGGCAACGTGCTGGCCGGGCCGCAGGTGATCGAGGCCATCGCCGCAGGCTTCATGGCGGAGCCGCAGCGCGCGCTTGAGTTCCGGATCCTGGCGGCACTCGACGGCGGCCGCAATTCCGGCGGCCAGGTCGGCGCACAGGGCCATCTCACCGAACGCTCGGCGGCGATCCGCGTGGTGGCCGATCCCGACTATCCCGAGGTCGACGTCAGGGTCGACCTGCACGACGACGCCATCGTCGAGCTGCGCCGCGTGCTGGAGGAATTCAAGCGCTACGAGGTCTTCTATCGCGATCGCGGGCGCGATCCGTCGACCGCGATGACGCAGGACGAATTCGTGGCCACTCTGGAGCGCAGCGCATGAAGCGACCTTTCCATCTCGCCTGGTTCCTCTCGCAGGGCTACGGCCCCAAATCGTGGCGCGGCGACTGGCCGGGCAGCGACATCGGGCGCTGGATGATGCCCGACCTGTTCGTCGACCTCGCGAGAGGCATGGATCGGTCGTGCTTCGACTATCTCATCATCGAGGATTCGTCGAACGTGCCCTACACCTATCAGGGCTCGCACGACGCCTACCTGAAATATGCCGCCAGCGCCCCCAAGCTCGATCCTGCCGTGCTGGTGCCCTATCTCGCGCAGGCGACGAAGCATCTGGGGATCGTGCCGACCTTGTCGGTGTCGGAGTATCCGCCGTATCTGCTGGCGCGGCTGGTCAATTCGCTCGACCACGTGACGGAAGGCCGGGTCGGCTGGAACTGCGTGACCGGCAGCAACGACGGCGCGGCGCAGAATTACGGGCGCGACAAGCACTATCCGCACGACGAGCGCTACGACATCGCCGACGAGTTCGCCGAGGTGGTGACCAAGCTGTGGGAGGCATGGGAGCCCGACGCCGTGGTGCTCGACCGCGAGATCCCGATGTTCGCCGACGGCAGCAAGGTCCATCCGATCCATCACGAGGGCAAATATTTCAAGTGCCGCGGCCCGCTGAACGCGCCGCGCTCGCCGCAGGGCCGCGTGCCGATCTGCCAGGCCGGCGGCTCGCCGCGCGGCCAGCGCTTCGCCTCGCGCTGGGCCGACACGATCATCACCGAGGGTGGCGGCAGCGTCGACAGCATGAAGGCCTATCGCGACCGGGTGCGCCAGCAGGCCGCCGAATACGGGCGCAATCCCGACGACATCAAGGTGCTCTTCCTCGCCCATCCGATCATCGACGTCACGATGGAGGCGGCGCGCGAACGCACGCGGCTGGAGGCGCTCGAGGCCGAGAAGCATCTCGACCTGCATCTGTCGGGAATGTCGCGCCTCACCGGCATCGACTTCTCGAAGTTCGACCTCGATCAGCCGCTGCCGCCGGACCTGACCACCAACGGCCACCAGTCGGCGCTGGCCAAATGGATCGGCAAGACGCCGCGCTCGATCCTGCAGAGCTATACCCGGAAGGGCGGCGTCGACTTCACCGGCACCGCGGACCACGTGGCGGGCATGATGCAGGAGATCATGGAGGAGGTCGGCGGCGACGGCTTCCTGATCTTCAACAGCTACTTCGACCGGCGCTACGTCATCGAGGTGTGCGACGGGCTGGTGCCCGAGCTGCAGCGCCGCGGCGTGACACGCAAGGCCTACGCGCACAAGCACTTGATGGATAATTTGCGGGAGTTTTAGACTTGCTGGGGGCGCGCCACTCCAGTGGTGCGTCTTTTCATGCTCATGCGGACCGCGGGCGTCCCGCCCGCCTCATGAGGATGAGCGGGCGGGACGCCCGCGGTCCAGAAGACTATGACGCGCCACTGGAGTGGCGCGCCCCCAGCGATCTAGGCTTGAGGCACGCCGTAGCCGCCGCCGCCGGAAGTTTCCATGACGACGCGGTCGCCCTTGGCCAGGGCGAGGTTTTCCTTGCCGGAGAGCTCGCGGCTGCCGCCTGCGGCGTGGTGCAGCGTGACTCGGAACGGCGCGCCGGCATCGCCGCCCTGCAGGCCATAGGGCGGCACGATGCGGCGTTCGAACATGGTGGTGAGCGACATGCCGTCGGCCAGCACGGTGTAGGACCGCAGCAGGCCCGCGCCGCCCTTGTGGCGGCCGGCGCCGGCGGAGTTGGGTCGCAGGCGCTGCTCGTCGATCCGGATCATGTACTCGGCTTCGACGATCTCGGCCGGGGTGTTCATGGTGTTGGTGAGATGCACGCGCACCACCGGCACGCCGTCGCGATGGGCGCGTGCGCCTTCGCCGCCGCCATGGGTCTCGTAGAACGTGCCCATCGCGCCGTCGCGCCGCCGGCCGCCGAAGATCAGGATGCCCGCCGTCGTCGAGCCGCCCGCCGTCAGCCGCTCCGGCACCGCGGGCTCGAGGGCGCGCATGATGGCGTCGACGGCGCGGTTCGAGGTCTCGTGGTTGCCGCCCACCACCGGCTTGTCGATGGCGGGCTCGAACAGCGAGCCCGGGCGCGTGATCACCTCGAGCGTGCGGTAGCAGCCGCCGTTGGGCTGGATCTCGGGGCCAGCGACCGCTTTGATGGCGTAATAGACCGCGGCCATGGCGACGAAGGGCGTCGTGTTGAGCGGGCCCGCGACGGCATCGTCGCTCTTGCTGAAGTCGAAGCGGGCGTGATCGCCCTTGATCTCGATGCGCACCCGCACGCCCGCCGGCTGGCCGCCCGGCCCGTCGTCGTCGAGAAAATCCTCGCCTTCGTAGACGCCGTCAGGCAGGCCGGCGATCGCCTCGCGCATCTGCGCTTCGGAGAGATCGTCCAGCCGATCGAGCGCGGCGCGGATCGTGGCGGCGCCATGCTCCTCGCAGAGCCGAACCAGCCGCGCTTCGGCCGCCCGCGTCGCCGCCATCTGGGCCAGAATATCGCCCTCGCGTTCGGCCGGGCCGCGCAGGTTGGCGAGCAGGAAGTCGAGCTTCTCCTGGTCGACGCCTTGGGCGGTGAACAGGCGCAGCGGCGGGATGCGCACGCCCTCCTGCCAGGTCTCGGTCGCGGCGGCGAAATAGCTGCCGGCCCAGGCGCCGCCGATATCGCCCCAATGGGCCAGGCTGACGGCAAAGGCGAACAGCCGGCCTTCGAGGAAGATGGGTCGGATCGCCTTCACGTCGGGCAGGTGATTGCCGCCCACTTCCGGCAGGTTGAGGTACCAGACATCGCCCGGCTGCAGGCGCTCGGCCGGCACGCGCTCCAAGAACTTCTTCACCGTGAAGCTCATCACGCCGAGATGGATCGGGATGTCGCGGCCCTGGGCGATCAGGTCGCCCTTGTGGTCGGTGAGGGCGGAGGAGAGGTCGCCGGCCTCGCGCAGGAGCGGCGAGCGGGCCGAGCGCATGACGACGAACGACATCTCCTCGGCAGCCGCCGTGAGCGCATGGCGGATGACTTCGACGGTGAAGGGATCGATCGAGTTCTTCACGCTGTCGCCTCCTTGATCCAGAGATGCCCCATGGCGTCGGCGCGCAGGACGTAGCCCGGCGGCACGATGATGGTCGACCAGGCATCTTCGACGACGGCCGGGCCGGCGATCGCCAGGCCCGCCGGCAGGCGATCGCGATCGAAGCGCGGCGTCTGGTGCGGCGCGGCCGGCTCGAACCAGCAGGGACCGACGCTGGTCGGCTCGGGCACGCCTTGCAACGCCGCCAGCGGCTCGAACGTCGTTTGCCGCGGGACCAGGGCGCGGATGCGCAGGCTTTGCATCTCCCAGTGCTCGTCGGTGGCGTAGCCGTAGATCTCATGATGCCGCTTGCGGAAATCGCCACCGAGCTGCTGCAGATCGAGCGGCTCGGCGAAAGGCACCTCGACCGCTGTGCTTTGGCCGACATAGCGGATCAGCGCCGTGCGCTCGACGGCGATTTCCTTCGTGCCATGCCCCTGGCTGTGCAACGGGGCCATCAGGGTCTTCAGCATGCCGTGCTGCAGGGCGCCGAAGCGGTCGGCGTCCCAGTGGGTGCTCAGCATGCGCACCGATTGCTGCTGGGTGTAGCTCATGTCGGCCACGATGCAGCCCAGCGCCGAGAAGCCGGAGGAGAAGCGCGGCACGACGATCTCGGCGATGCCGAACTCGCGCGCGAGGCGGGCGGCATGCATGGGACCGGCGCCGCCGAACGCCAGCAGCTTGCATTGCCGTCCGTCGACGCCGCGCTCGACGGTGACCCTGGCCAGCGCCCGCACCATCGTGGCGTTGGCGACCCTTTGCACGCCCAGCGCCAGCTCGATCACCCCGACGCCGAGGCGTTTGGCGAGCGGCGCCAATGCCGCCTCCGCCGCGGCGACGTCGAGCGTGATGGCGCCGCCCAGCCGGCGCGACGGATCGAGATAGCCCAGCACGGCATTGGCGTCGGTCACGGTGGGCCGCGTGCCGCCGCGGCCATAGGCGGCCGGCCCGGGCTCGGCGCCGGCGCTTTCCGGGCCGATCGACAGGCCGCCGGTGCTCAGGCTCACCAGCGAGCCGCCGCCGGCGCCGATCGATTCGACGGCGACCATGGGCTGGCGCACCGGCCGGCCGGCGAGCTTGGAATCGGTGGAGATCTCGGCCGCGCCGTTGGTGACCAGGCAGACATCGGTGGTCGTGCCGCCCATGTCGAAGCTCAGCACCTTGTCGAGCCCGAGCGCTGCCGCAACATGGGCGGCGGCCGAGACGCCGGCGGCCGGGCCGGACAGCGCCATGGCGAGCGGCCGCCGCGCGGCGGCTTCCGGCGAGGCCATGCCGCCGGCCGAATGCATGACATGCAGGCGCGCGCCCTTCACCTCGCGCTGCAGGCGGTCGAGGTAGCGCGCGGCGATGGGCATCACCGAGGCGTTGAGCACTGTCGTCGCGGTGCGCTCGAACTCGCGCGTCTCGGGATTCACTTCGTGCGACAGCGAGACGAAGGGCAGGGCCGCGGCCAGCGCCGCGCCGACGGCGCGCTCGTGCGCCGGATTGGCATAGGCATGCATCAGCGAGACGGCGGCGCTTTCCACGCCGGTCGCCTTCACCTTGGCCACTGCGTCGGCGATCGCAGCGCGGTCCGGCGTCCGTACGGCCGCGCCGGTGTGATCGACGCGCTCGGCCAGGCTTATGCGGCGGTCGGGAGGGACCTGCGAGGCCGGGCGCGGCGGCAGGTCGAGACGATAGAGGTGCTGGCGTCCGCCGCGGCCGATATCCAGCACGTCCTCGAAGCCCTGCGTCGCCACCAGCGCCACGGGCTCGACCTGATCCTCGACGATGGCGTTGGTGATCAGGGTCGTGCCGTGAATGAGGTCGTCGACTTCTTGCGGCGCGAGGCCGGCGGCGGCGAGGGCGGCCTGGATGCTGGCAACGGGGTCGTTGCGCTGGGTCGGCACCTTGATCGAACGCACCTCGCCGGTGCCGGGCAGGAGGGCCACGAGGTCGGTGAAGGTGCCGCCGATGTCGATGCCGACCTGCCAGCCGCGCTTCGGCATGATGGTCAGACCTTTGCTGGGGGCGCGCCACTCCAGTGGCACGTCATGTCATGTTCATTCGGACCGCGAGCGTCCCGCTCGCTCATGATCATGAGTGAGCGGGACTCTCGCGGTTCGGAAGACCATGATCGCGCCACTGGAGTGGCGCGCCCCCAGCAAGGATCCAAACATATCATTCCTACGCTCCCCGATGGCCCGTCCAGCACGATGTGGCCATTGTCGATCACGCAGGCGCGCTGCAATCGCCACGCCAAGCCGGCTATGGTGGCTCGCCGCTTGCTTGCAGCGGCTCGCCCCTGCCTCGAGGATCGTACCTTGTCCCTGCCGCTGATAGACGTCCACACCCACATGTATTTGCCGCGCTATGTCGCGCTGTTGCGCGCACGCCGGAAGCTCCCGCGCATCGTTTCGCGGGCCGGAGGCGATCGCCTGATCATCCTGCCCGACGAGGAAGCCGACACCTCGACCTCGGCCGGGCGGCCGATCGGCGGCGAGTTCCACGAGGTGAGCCGCAAGCTCGCTTTCATGGACCATCACGGCATCGCCGTTTCGGTCATAAGCTCGGCCAATCCCTGGATCGATTTCGTCGAGCCCGAGGAGGCGCCGGCGCTGGCGGCCCAGCTCAACGACGATCTCGAGGCGATATGCGCTGCCTCCGCCGGCCGGCTTTTAGGCTTCGGCGTGCTGGCGCTGCAGCGGCCGGAGACCTGCGCCGCCGAACTGAAGCGCATCGCTGGCCACCCGCACATGCGCGGCGTGATCATCGGCTCGGCCGGGCGAGGCAAGGGGCTCGACGATCCGGCGTTCGAGCCGATCTGGAAGGCGGCGGCCGATGCCGGCCTGTTCGTCTTCATCCATCCGCACTACGGCATCGGCCACGGCCTGTTTCCCGACACCGGCCACGCGCTGATGCTGGCGCTGGGCTTCACCTTCGAGACCTCGATCGCGGTCTCTTTGCTCATCCTGCGTGGCGCGCTCGAGCGTCATGCCGGGCTGAAGCTCTTGATCGCCCACGCCGGCGGGACGCTGCCCTATCTCGCCGGCCGCCTCGATTCCTGCGTGAAGAACGACATCTCCAAGGATTTCGGCCTGCCCCGGCCGCCCAGCCATTACCTGCGCCAGTGCTGGTACGATTCGATCGCCTATCACGGGCCGGCTCTTGCCGCCCTGGAAGCCTTTGCCGATCCGGCCAAGATCATGTTCGGCACGGACCATCCGTTCTTCCGGCCGCATGTGAGCGACGATGTGCTCGACAGGACGACCTGGCCGTCGCCCGAGGAGAACCTGCAGGCGCTGGCGTCGCTCGCCGCGGATCGCCGGAAGGCGATCGCCCATGAAAACGGCCTCGCCGCCTTCGGCATCGCGCTGCCGACGCACATGCGCGCCGCGCAGGCCACCTGAGCGCGCGAGCGAGCCCGCTTCGTTTGCCACGACGGCTCTGCTGCCGATACGATATCCCCCACCGTATTGGAGCCGCCGCATGTCCTCTCCCAGCCTGGTGATTCGCAACGGCACCATCGTCGATGGGTCGGGCGGCGACCCCTATGAAGCCGACCTCGCGGTGATCGACGGCAAGATCGCGGCGATCGGTGGGAACATCCCCCAGGGAACCGAGGAGATCGACGCGCGCGGCAAGCTCGTCGTGCCGGGTTTCGTCGATGTGCACACGCACTACGACGCCCAGGTGACCTGGAGCGACCGGTTGTCGCCCTCGTCGTGGAACGGCGCCACGACCGTGCTGTTCGGCAATTGCGGCGTGGGCTTCGCGCCCTGCCATGAAGACCAGCACGACCTGCTGATAAACCTGATGGAGGGCGTGGAAGACATCCCCGAAGTCGTGCTGAGCGAAGGCCTGCCGTGGAACTGGCACAGCTTCCCGGATTTCCTCGATGCCATCGCCAACCGTTCCTACGATGTCGACATCGCCGCCCAGGTGCCGCATGCCGCCTTGCGCGTCTATGTGATGGGCGAGCGCGGCGCCAACCGCGAGCCCGCCACCCAGCAGGACCGCCAGCGCATGGCCGAGCTCACCGCCGAAGGCCTGCGCGCCGGGGCGCTCGGCTTCTCGACCTCGCGCACGCTCAATCACCGCGCCGCCGATGGCCGGAGCATCCCGACCCTGCGCGCCGAGGAGGCGGAGCTGACGGCGATCGCCCACGCCCTGCGCGAGGCGGCCACCGGCTGGCTGCAGATCGTGTCGGATTTCGAGGACCAGGCGGGCGAGATCGGCCTGTTCCGCCGGCTGGCGAAGGAGTCCAACCGGCCCGTCACGATCTCGATGCTCCAGTCCCATGCCCGGCCCGACGGCTGGCGCACGCTGCTGGCCGAGATCGACGAGGCCAATGCCGAGGGATTGCGCATCACCGCCCAGGTGCGGTCGCGGCCGACCAGCGTGCTTCTGGGCTTCGAGCTGTCGCAGAACCCGTTCATGGGCCGGCCGTCCTACAAGGCGATCGCCCGCCTGCCGTTCGCGCACCGGCTGGCCGAGTTGCGCAAGCCCGAATTCCGCGCGCGCCTCCTCGAGGCGGCGTTCGAAGGCGGA
>Ga0210399_10002631_pt1 | contig 13985 bp, 14 predicted proteins | sample IncBWC14MmetaG_FD_150865 | JGI IMG/M metagenome (GOLD analysis project Ga0210399, IMG submission 150865) | Forest soil microbial communities from Barre Woods Harvard Forest LTER site, Petersham, Massachusetts, United States - Inc-BW-C-14-M | ecosystem: Environmental > Terrestrial > Soil >... | reverse complement strand
TGCCCGGTCACAGATCTGACCCAGACTCTCGCGGAGTGCCGAGTGGCACCACCGCTCAGGGTGATCCGCAAGCGCAACCCGCCGGTTTCCACCCAATGGATCGCCAGTGCGAAATGTGGGGCCGACTGAAAGGGCTGCTCGTCGTGCGGCCGCTTGAATTGGCGGTCGAGCACCGGACAGCGCGCGCGGTCGGCTTTTTCAAAGTGGGAGAATCCAATGCTTCTCATTGGAAGATATTGACTCCTTTCGCGAGAGAGGCTTGGGCGGCGTTTCGCAGATGATCCGCAATGGCGACATTGCTGGGGTTGCAGCCCGCCTCGGCGATGGCCGAGAGAACGCGATCTTCATCCATGATGATGCGGTCACGTTTGTAGATCGGATAATCCGCCCGCACCGCCTGGGGCGTGAGATTGATGGTGGCCAGGTTCGCGCCCGCCTTGAATGCGCGCACATAGCCGTCCTCCGCCACCAGCCGCATGGCGCTGACGGCGGGGATGATCCATTGCGGCGCACGCAATCGCAGCCAGGCCACACAATTCAAAGTCTGTTCGATGTCCCCGTTGGGAGAAGTGCCAAACGGTGTCTGTTCACCCGCTACAAACGGGCTGACACTGCAACCAGCCAGCGGCAGCAGCGTCAGGAGATTCAACGTTTGCTCCACCTCCGCCGGCGTCTGGCCAGGGAGACCCATGATGAGGCCTGACGAGACTTGCCACCCCGTGCTCGCCAGATAGCGAATCGCCTCCACGCGCTCGGCCAGCGTCCCAGGAGCGCCAATCAAATCGTAGTGCTCACGATTGCCCGTCTCAATTTTCATCACGTAGTAGTCCCCACCCGCTTCACGGAGTTCGTCGTACTCTTGTGGCGATAGAGTGCCGAGGCAAAGGGTAATGCCCAGATTGGTACGGCGGCGCAGCTCGCGCACCAGCGGCAGCACCACCTCGCGCACGGCCACAGGGTCTTCGCCCGCCTGGATGTCAATGTCGGTGATGGAAGCGGGCCGTTGGTGAATGATCAACTCGGCGAGTTCGTCCGCGGCCAGCCGGTAACGCATTAGCCCTTGGTTATCGCGCCGCATCGCGCAGTAACGGCAATTCTCGCGGCAGCGGCTCGAGATCTCGACGACCCCGCGCACAAAGACGCGGGGTCCAAACGCTTTATCCCGCGCCGCCCTTGCTTTTTCGTGCAAGAACGGCAGCGTGGCATCGAATGTGGATGCGCTCATGGGAATTGAAACTGGCCTTCCGCCAACACCACCCGCCGCCTCCGCTTAGATGAATCGGAAGAGGACACCGCGGCCCGCGTCTCGTCCGCCGGGAGGAGTCATGAAGTGGCCCGGTTCGTGAAACGCAATTAAGCCGGCCTGGGCGGCGAGCCGGAGAATCCCGCACGTCCGCCGTTTGCCGCATGTGCGATAACCACTCGCAATGAGATTACCTAACGTAACCGCCTGCCTGTTTTGATTGGTTTTCGTCATGCAAAAGAATAGGTCGCCAAAGGGCCCGCCGCCATTGGGGACTCCCCCGATAAGAGAGACCCTGAACTCTGATCAGTACCGGGTCGCCGCAATCAAAACGTTTGTAGTCACTCGCCTTTCGTTTTAGTGTGCGTTTGTTTAATCCACGCTGCCCGCTCGCTGAAAAGGAATCGTTGTCTCCTCATGTTGGTTGTGGACTTGGAAACCGGGAAACAGCCAGGTTGTGAATTTTATCGAGTTTCCTGTTGCCCTGTGACCCCGAAAACCGGGGTCGCAGGGCCGGATTGGCACTCAAAGGCGGGGTCGCCACGAGCGGCTTCGAATGCACGCGAAGCCACCTCGGAGGAATGCGACACACGCCCGGTTGCCAAATTATTGCTTCCGCGCGCGTGATCCGGGATGCCGATGAGGCCGGCTCCACAGCCTGCCTCCTTAACGGCCGAAATAGCGCGCTCCTCGTTCGGGATGACGTGGTCACGTTTGTAGAGCGGATGATCCCGCGCCTGTCCGCGCAAGAATGGGAGTGTAATATCGAGTGTCCGTGCGCATAGATCTTGAACATCACATCTGTAAAGCAACCGCTGGCGGGTGGTTTCGCCTGCCTGGCAGCGGCTTGATCTGCTCGCAGGCGCATTCGGCCGCGCGCAAGACGTTGCTCACAGTTTCCAACAACTCGTCGCCAGAAAAGGGCTTCGGGAGCGTGGCGGCCAATTGCAGGTTCAACTCCTCTGCGGGTATTGTTCCCGACGCCAGGATGACCGGCAGTGCCATGCTGGCGGAACGCATTTTCCTGATTAGCTCAACGCCGGAAAGTTTCGGCATGTTGTTGTCTGTGATCAGAAGATCATAGCTGTTGGCATGAAGCGCCTCCCAGGCAGCCTCACCGTCTTCGGATGCGTCCACCTTGTAGCCGGAACGCACAAGCGCTTTCGCGCTGAGTTGACGGATGAAAAAGTCATCATCGACCACGAGAATGCGGCGGGCAGGCAGAGTTGCGCGCTCAGAAGCAGTGCTCGCTGGCTCCTCAGGATTCAAGGTTGTGTTGTTGTTCATGGCAGGCTGATTGTAAACTGAGAAACCGGGCGCGGTAGAACGGGGTTAACCGTGGGGTATTTCCCCGACGGGAGCCAAAAAGCCTGGGAAGTTCGTTTTGCCCGCCCACGTCAACCGGCAGATGCCGGTACTGGCCAGCGAGTAGGGGGTATCCCCAATTGCGGCGGGAAGGCTTCCGAAGTTACTCTACAGACTATGAGAATGAAACAGAACGAGGGCAATGGTACGGTTAATGGAATCAAAATCGGGACGGCGATGGCGCTGTTAACGACCGTGGTGGGCTGTGTGGGTTACGTGGGCGGGGGCGGAGGCTACGATGGCGGCGTGATCGTCCCGGTGCCGGGGCCGCCTGACGTAGTGCTTTTCGGCGGTGGCTTCGAACGGGGGCACGACGTACACGAATATAGCCGTCGTGGGGGTGAAAGTCGGGAGAGAGCGCACTTTGTTGCCCGCGGGCCCGAGAGACGACGTTGAACTCCGCAACTTCCTGAACAAAAACATACCTGACGAATTTATGAAATTTTCAAATCAGTTAAAACGTTTTCCCAGCTTCCTGACTGTCGCATTGTTGACGGGCGCCTGGAGTATTTTCCCCGGCATTCAAGCGGCCGAGAAGCCAGTGGTCACGCAACGGCTTTTCGCGTCGCCCGATGAGGCCGTCAAAGCCTTGCAAGCGGCCACCGAAGGCAAAGATACGACCGCCTTGCACGAAATTTTCGGCCCGGAAGTCCATGGTCTTTTAACCGGTGACGAGGTGCAGGACGCCAACAATGCCAAGAGGTTTGCCGCTAACCTGGCGTTGGGCTGCAGGGAGGTGAAAGAGGGGGAGGACAAAATCGTTCTCGAGGTCGGTACGAACGACTGGCCGATGCCGATTCCGTTGGTGAAAGCGGACGGGCAATGGCGTTTCGACACGCTGGCCGGCAAGGAAGAGATCATCAACCGGCACATCGGGAAGGACGAACTTCACGCCATTGGCGTTTGCCGGGCTTATGTGGACGCGCAAGCCCAATACGCCCGGATGAACCCGGACGCGGCCGCCGGAGTAACGTATGCGCGGAAGTTCAAGAGCTCTCCCGGAATGAAGGACGGCCTCTATTGGACGGCGATGGCGAACGAACCAGCCAGCCCGTTCGGTCCTCTGGTGGCGGAAGCCCATGCCGAGGGTTATGTCAGCCATAAGGAAGGCACGGGGCCGCATCCGTTTCACGGTTATTATTTCAGAATCCTGACCCGGCAAGGCAAGGATGCGCCCGGCGGGAAGATAAATTACCTGAGCCACGGCAACTTGACGGGCGGCTTCGCGCTGGTGGCGTATCCCGAGAACTGGGACCAATCGGGAATCATGACTTTTATCGTCAACCAGGACGGAAAGATTTATCAGCGAAATCTTGGCGAACAAACTGCCCGGATCGCCGCGTCGATGAAGGAATACAATCCGGAGAGCGAATGGACGCCAGTCCCGGATCAGGGAGTGGTGAGCGCGGTGTTGGAGAAATAACGCCAGCGGGCGAGGCCGGCGGGTATTCTGGTTCAGTCCGCAAGTCCTGAATAGGTGACCCGTCCGCAAGGGCGGGTCAGGCAGCGTACGAGAGCCGTTGACGGAAAGGTCGCATCCATTCGCGTTCGGAAAGGGGAACCATGATTATGACTATATGTGTAGCTCTCGTGCTTCTGGCGGCGCTCGTCGTACGCTCCGCCCGGGCGCGCGGCCAGGTTCGGATTTTTTTTCCGTGGTCGGTCCTCGTCGCCGGAAGTGTTCTCGCCGGATTGGGCGCGGATTTTTCTGCGAACGGGGCGGTCAACGTGACCGAACACCACAACCACGACTCTCGCGATGGCCTTTATGTGGATCCGGCGTTTACGCTCGCGGCGGCCGGCGCGCTTAAGCGGGACCTGGCCTTTGCCGGCAGCATCAAAGGGAACGTCTATGCTCAACCGCTCTATATCGAGGGCGGGCCGGGCGGCAGGGCGATGATCATCGCGGTCACGGAGTCGAACAACGTGTACGCGCTGGACGCGGCCAACGGGAGCGTCATTTGGCAGCGCAACATGGGCGCACCCGTGCCGCTGTCCAAACTCCTGTGCGGCAACGTCGATCCTGTTGGGATCACCGGCACGCCCGTCGTCGATCTTCCCTCGCGCAGTTTGTTCTTTGACGCGATGACCACGCCCGACAGCGGCCTCACCAAGAAACATCTCATCTACGCCTTGAACGTGGATACTGGGACTACAAACACCGGCTGGCCGGTGGACGTAGGCGCCACCGCCCGATCGGGCTCCACGGTCTTCATCTCGTTGACGCAGGGTGAACGAGGCGCGCTTGCCATCGTGAGCAACGTGGTTTACGTGCCCTACGGCGGCAACGCCGGCGATTGCTCGGTCTATCACGGCTGGCTGGTCGGCGTGCCACTTAACAATCCGGCCAATGTTCTGGCGTGGGCCACTACGGCCAATGGTGGTGGGTCTTGGGCTGTCGGTGGTGTCGCCAGCGATGGGGCGAACCCATTCCTCGCAACCGGCAACACCTTCGGCGCCAGCGCGTGGGGTGGCGGGGAGTCGATTATCCGCTTTCAAACCGGCCCGGTCTTCAGCGGCGTGACCACTGATTACTGGGTGCCCAACAACTGGTCGTCGCTCGATGGCAGCGACCTCGACATCGGCGGTTCGGCCGCATTGCTTGTGGATGTGCCCGGCGCCACGCCCTCGAAACTCGTGGTTTCTCTCGGCAAGGATGGCAATGCTTATCTGCTTGATCGCGCCAATCTCGGTGGCATCGCATCGCCGCTGGCACAGGCGCATGTCTCGTCCAGTTCCATCATCCAGGCAGCGGCCACTTACAAGACCGCTCTCGGCACCTACGTCGTCTTCTGCGGCAACGGCAGCCAGCTTTCTGCTTTCCGCATTACCGCCACTGCGCCTCCAACCATTACGAGCGTGTGGACCGTGACGCAGAACGGCAAAGGCTCGCCCTTCGTCACCTCCACCGACGGCACCAACAGCGCGATCGTTTGGGGCATCGGCTCCGATACCGGGGGCGACCAGCGGCTGCACAGTTTCAACGGCGACACGGGCGCGGTCGTTTTCTCCGGCGGCGGCGCGAACGAATTGATGGCAGGCACGCGGCGCTTCAATACCGGGATAGTTGCCCGCGGGCGGATCTACCTGGCCAATGACGACATGGTGTACGCCTTTACCGTGCCGGTGGCGCCGATCATCCTGGCGCATCCCAGTATGCGGCCGGGCGCCGCTTTCCAATTCGCCTTCACCAACACGCCCGGCATGAGCTTCACCGCGTTCGGCGCTGCAAATGGATCCGCGTTGTTCACCAACTGGACCAGGCTCGGCGGTGTTACGGAAGTTTCAGCGGGCCAGTATCAATTCACCGATCTTTCTGGGACGAACAATCTGAAGCGCTTCTATCGCGTCACTTCGCCTTGATCCCTGGACTAACAAAGGTTCGCCCATAGTCGTTGATTTTTGGATTTGCGTTTGTCGTGGCATGATCCGTTGGAAGGACTCCCCGGCCGGGCTGGGCGGATGCGCGGACGAGCGCGGCTAAATGCGGTCACCGGCGCAGATCTGGCTCCAATTCTGGCAGAATCCAGAGCAGTGCCTCTGCCGAGCGTGACCTGCAAGCGCAACTCGCCGGTTTCCACCCAACGGATCACCAGGGCAAAGGGTCCCACCGACTGACGGGGCTGCTCGCCGGGCAGCCGCTTGAGTTGGCAGTCGAGCGCCAGAGCGTGCGCGTGATCGGCCTTTTCAATGTGGAGGAATCTCATGTTTCTCATAAAACTTCATGTTCGGTTTTCTTGCGTTTTTTTATGCCGACTGGTTGAGCAGCGGGTGGACCAATTCGACTGTCCAATGGGGAGTATCGTCTCGATTCCACGATGCCGGCGCCAACGGCGTAGCGGGTCAAAATTGCGGTTTTATGAATATCCAGCTTGTTCATGAGCGTCTGCCGGTGATATTCCACGGTTTTCATGCTCACTAATAGCACCCCGGCTATTTGTTTGTTGCAATGTCCCTCGGCGATCAATTGCAGGACTTCGGTCTCACGAGTAGTCAAAGCCGCGGCCGAGGTGGTGTTCGAGCCGGCATCACGGGTCCGCCACTGTCTCACTAAACACATGGCTATGGCCGGACTGAAATAGGCGTCCCCTTTGCTGGTCTCGCGGATTGCCCGCAATATATCGTCCGAGGTGGTTTGTTTCATTACATAACCCGAAGCTCCGGCTGCAATGGCGTGCTGCACGTACTGCTCGTCACTGTAACTGGAGAGGATAAGCACTTTGACGTCGGGAGCCTGCCGGGTAATCTGCCGGGAGGCTTCCAGTCCGTTTAACAATGGCATGGCAATGTCCATCACGACCACGTTAGGCCGAAGTCTTAGCGCTTCACGCACTCCGCACTGGCCGTTTTGCGCTTCACCGATGACTTCGATATCCTCGGATGTTTTGAGCAGAAGGCGCAGCCCCTGGCGGAAAATGGTGTGATCGTCACAAAGAAACACGGTGATTTTATTCATAAGTTTGGTTGGAGAATGCGACGCCGCTCAATACGCCCGGTAATTCTCGTCAAAACTGGCCGCGGCGGGGCGAACACTTCTCGGCATTTGGGATTCCGCCATGGCCTCCCGCGGCAGGGTGTTGTGCGTCAGCCAAAATTCCTTGATGGCTCTCGCCATTTCCACGAGTTTGGTCGCCTCAGACGGCTTCACCATATAGCCATTCGCGCCCAGGCGGTAGGCGGTCGCGATGTCCGCCTCTTCGCTGGAGGCCGTCAGCAGCACCACGGCCAGCGCCATCCTGGGCTGTTGGCGGATCCATTTGAGCACGTCCAACCCCATCACGTAGGGCAACTTCAAATCCAGCAAGATCAGGGACGGCATCGGAAATTTTGCGCGGTTTGCAAACTTGCCGACGCCTTTCAAATAGTCAATCGCCTCCTGTCCATCATTGGCAACCTGAATAGGGTTCTCCACCCCCGCCTTCGTCATGGCGTGTTGCAGAAGCATCACATCGTTCTCGTCATCTTCAACCTGTAGAATTGTTTTCATAATATTATCCTTTTCTTAGCTGGATCCAGAAGTTGCTGCCTTCGCCTGGCTTCGATTCAAAGCCGACCTGCGCGCCCATGCGTTCGCTCGCCTTGCGCACGATGGTCAGGCCGATGCCGGTTCCCTCGTATGCCGTCGCCGGATGAATCCGCTCGAACAACCGGAAAATTCGATCGTGATTTTCCGGAGCGATGCCGATGCCATTGTCTTTAAACCACACCCGGATCGAAGCGTTGTCGATCGGTTCCGCCGAAATCTCCACGTGTGGCGTGGTTCCGGGCGAAACAAATTTTGCGGCATTGCTCAGCAGGTTGGAGACGCATTGCGTCAACATCGCCTCGTTCCCGACAACTTTCGGCAACGTGCCTTTGATTTCAATTTCCGATTTGACCGGCTGCGGATTCGGGAAGGTCTCAACAATTTCGTGCACCAGGCGATCCAGATCCACCCGCTCCATCGGCCAGGTCGCGTGGAGAATTCTGGTGTAGCTCAAGACATCCTGGATGAGGCGGTCGAGCCTGACGGCTGAGCGCATAATCTGGCGGAGATAATTGAGTCCTTGCGCATCGAAGTTGGGCCCGTATTCGTCCAGCAAATAGGATGCATAGCTTTGCATGGCGCGCAACGGCGCGCGCATGTCATGCGATACGCTATAGGAAAACCCTTCCAGTTCACCGATCGTTTCGCGAAGCTGGCCGGTGCGTTCCGTGACGACTTGTTCCAGGTGGACGGCATGGCGGGCAATTTCATTCTTGGCGTTTAGCAGCGCCTGCTCGGCATGCTTGCGTTCGGTGATGTCGCGGATGTTGCACTGGATGACATATCGGCCATCCTCCTCGTAGAGGTTGCTGACGAACTCCACTTCGCGGTGATGGCCGGTTTTGTTCTGGAGCGGCAAATCTTCGTAGCGAATAAAATGTTTCTTCTGCAATTCGGCGAAGGCTGCCCGGCTGGCTTGTTCATCCTTGAGCAATCCGATTTCCCAGAGTTCCTTGCCCAGCAATTCCTTGTGCGAGTAGCCTAATAATTCGGTCATAAACGGATTGGCGTCCGTAATTCTTCGAGTATCTGGGTCAAGAATAAGTATCCCGTCCCGGGCCGCTTCAAAGAGGCGGCGGTAACGAATCTCCGAGGCCCGCATGGCCGCCCGGGACTCCAGCCGCTCGGTAATGTCATCGAGCGACAGTAGAATTCTCCGGCGGTCGCCCAACTCCCGCCCGCTCACCAGCACGGTGCGCCGGCCGATGGTTTCAAACTCGTGCGTCACTTCGAAATCTTTGAAGAAACTATGCCGGGGCAGAACCTCCTCCAGAAATGCGCGCAGCCTGGGAAGGTTCCACTGGCCGTTGCCTAACTCATATACCAGGCAATTCTCGGTCTGCGGCGCAGAGACGTGAAAGTGTTTGTAGTAGGACTCGTTCGCCATCTTCACGCGCAGGCCCGCATCGAGAACCAGAAGCGGCGGAACTGCATCGATGACGGCCTGGGCGTCGTTGCAGACTTCCTGCCCGGCAGATTTAGGCGCTCTCGACGCGCTGCGGGGCAGCGCAAGTTTCCGGGCAGCATCCGGCTGGGTTGGCGGGCTGCGGAGTGATTTCATGCTATCGGTTCGCATAGGCGTGAAAGTAGTCTAAAGTGCGCACTGGGGTAATCCGGGGATTCAACGCGGGGTATCTCCCCCATTTTGCCGTCCAGAGAATCCCAGCTTGTGTGGCGCCACGTAATGGTTAACCGGACACCTTGCTGTCGAGTGAAAGATGAGGAAGACTCGGACCAACCTCGAATTCCCGGCGCTTGAAACTACGCGCTGACCGAGGTTGGACTACAGAAGTCGAAGGCGATTCATCGCTTCGCGTGACCGGTCAATTGGGCGTAGGGTTTCGATTCCACAATGCCGCAGGAAACAGCGTAGCGGGTCAAAGTTGCAATTTCATGAATGTCCAGCTTCCTCATGAGCAACTGCCGGTGTCTTTCCACGGTTTTAATGCTCAGCATCAGCAGGCTGCCTATTTGTTTGCTGGAATATCCCTCGGCGATCAATTGCAGGACTTCCGTTTGACGGCTGCTCAATGCCGGGGCGGCCGTGCGCGAGGCAGCCTGGCTTTGGGGCCCGGGTTCGCAATCCCGCCACTGCCTTGCCAGACGAAATGAAATCGCCGGACTGAAATAGGCTTTCCCTTTGCTCGTCTCCCGGATTGCCTGAAATATATCGTTCGAAGCTGTTTCTTTCATTACATAACCTGCCGCTCCCGCCGCAACGGCGTGCCGCACATATTGCTCGTCACTGTAACTGGAGAGCATAATCACTTTGACGGCCGGCGCCTCCCTGGCAATCAGCCGGACAGCTTCCACTCCGTTTAACAACGGCATGGCAACGTCCATGAGGACCACGTCGGGCTTGAGTCTCTTTGCTTCGCCCAGGGCGCGATGGCCATTTGCCGCTTCACCGACGACTTCGATATCCCCCGCTGTTTCCAGCAGAAGCCGGAGCCCCTCGCGGAAAACGGCGTGATCGTCACATAGAACGACGGTGGTCTTTTTTCCATTGAACCTGGACGCGACTGCGCGTTTGCCGGAGTTTGTTCCTGGTGTCAAGCAGCCTGGTTTCGTGTTTGCTGTGATCATCTGATGAGAATAGACCGGAAAAAATCCACTGCGCATTATGGGGTTGACCCCGGGGTGTTTCCCCCATCTTAACCGTTCGGAATCCCGGCAGGCGGGCCTAGGTAATTGTCACCCGGACGGTGCTCTCGATGATTCCCTCGGCAATGGCGTAACGGGTGAGGCCCGCGACATCATGGATGTTCAGCTTCGCCATGAGATGCTGCCGATGTTTATCCACCGTTTTGAAGCTCACGCCCAGCTCCGCCGCAACCTGTTTGTTGGGCAGGCCTTCGGCAATCAGTTGGAGCACCTCCACTTCGCGAGAACTCAGGCGGTTGTTTTTCTTCTTGAAGCCCTCAATGCCATCCCGCGGCCTCGGATTGCGCTCATTGAGGCGCCCGGAAACGGCCGGGTTGAAGAAGGTGTTTCCCTTTTGGACTTCGCGAATCGCCGTGGCCAGAACGTGGGAGGAAGTTTGCTTGAGCAAAAATCCCACCGCGCCCAAGTCCGTCATTTGTTCGACGTAAGCGTCATCGCTATGCGCGGAGAGAATAAGCACCTTGGTGTCGGGAAGGTCTTTGCGAATTTGCCGGGTGGCTTCCAATCCGTTGAGCAGCGGCATGGCGATGTCCATCACCACCACCGTGGGGCGAAGTTTTTTGGTCAGTTGCACGGCCTGGCGGCCGGTTTCCGCTTCGCCCACCACCTCGATGTCGGGTTCGTGTTCCAATAACGATCGAAAACCCTCTCGAACTATTTGGTGGTCTTCAGCCAGCAGGACAGTTATTCTTTTCATAGTCAATATAGTTCAGTTTTAGAAAGTATCAGTCTGGCCACCCCCCCCCCGGGGGGGGGCGAGGTTGACCAACGGAACGTGCGCGCGGATGGTCGTGCCCCTGCCCGGAGCGGATTTGACATTCAGGGCGCCGCCCGCGTATCGGGCTCGCTCGCGCATGCTGAGCAGGCCAAGACCGCCCTTTCCCTTTCGTTTGGCCGGGGGCTCATCCGGGTCGAAGCCGATTCCGTCGTCATTGATCGCCAACTGGACGACGGTTCCGCGCTGCGTCAGACGCACCGCAATATGGCGGGCGCGGGCGTGCTTCTCCACGTTTTTTAAGGCTTCCTGGAGAATGCGGTAGAGCGTCAACTCGGTGTCGGCCGGCAGCCGCGCGGTCAACTGCACGCAGGCCAGCTTGAGGGACACACCCATCCGCACCGCGAACTCCGTGCTGGCGTCGCGCAGGACGGCGGCCAATCCCACTTCGTCCAATGCGCTGGGCCGCAGATTACGCGAGATGCGCTCCACTTCCTCAGCCGTCTGGCCCAGCAGCTCGCGGAGCTTTATCGCCTCGCTCTTCGATGGCGCGTCGTGCGGCGAAAGTTTGTCCGCCAGCGCCTGGCTGCGCACGAGGATGGCGCAAAGAAGCTGGGTAATGTGGTCGTGCAATTCGAGGGCCACGCGCCCGCGCTCGGTTTCCTGCGCTTTTACCAGGAGGTGGGACAACGTCCGCAGCGTTTCCTCGTTGCGCCGGGCCTCCGTCATATCCGTCACCACCATGGCGATGGTCGCGCCGTTCAAACCATTCTTTGCCAGTGGACGAATGGAGATTTGCACCGGCATTCGCGAACCGTCATCAGCATTTAGCAGCATTTGGATTTTGGATCCGGATTCGTCGGCCCGTTTCAGCAGCGGCCGCAGCGTTGCCTGGTCTTTGAAGGAGAGAAAGCGGCGAAGAGAACCGCCCATCACCTGCTCCAGCGGGCATTTTACCATTCTGGCGAAGCACTCGTTGGCGTAAAGAATCATCTTGTCAGCCGTCAGCGTCAGCGCCCCTTCGTTCATGGATTCGATGAGCAATCGGTAGGCGTGGTCCGCGCCTTGCAGCGTGAAGACTTGCGGGCCTTGCTTGCCCGCGACCACCAGCCCATCCACTTCGCCAGTGCGGATGGCGCGGAGCGTTTGCTCCGCCTCGGCCAGGCGCGCGCGCAGTTCGGCGAGTTCGCGGGACGGCGTGGAGCGGGAGGAGTGTTGTCGCCCTGGGGTTCTCAAAGCGTGCTTTTACCTTTCGTGTCCAAATCCAACCCGGCAAACAGGCCGGTGTTCTTGGACAGGTTGCCTATCAGCCGGCGAACCGGCCGCGGGAATTCCCTGACCAGCGTGGGGGTCGCTATAATCTGGCCGTCGTGCGCGAGGATGGGCTGCTGATAGATGTCAATCACTTCCAGGTCGTATTCGCCGTTGAGTTCGGTTTCGCACAGTTTGCGGACGCGCAGGAGCGCCTGGCGTGACCGCTCGGTGGCCCCCGCCACGTACAACCGCAGGACACACTTGCCCGCAGGCCGGGTGGCCAGTGCCTTTTCAAAGGCCTTGGTCGCGCTCCGGGTTTTGTTGGTTTTCACGGGCGTTCGTCTCGGTTATTCGGCGGGGCGCACATCCAACCCGATGAGCACGCGCTCAGTGTTGGACAGGTCGCCAATGATTTTTCGCATGGGCTGGGGCAGCTTGCGCACCAGCGTGGGAATGGCCAGAATTTGGTCGCCTTTGGAAAGGTGGGGCTGCTCCAGCAGGTCAATCACCTCGATGCTATAGCCGCCTTTGAGGTGGTTTTCACAAATTTTTTTCAGATTCGAAAACGCCGCCAGCGATCTGGGCGTTTGCCCGGCCACGTAAAGGCGCAGTTGCCAGAGTTTGCCGGGCCGGCCATTAGAGCCGGATAAACGTCCTCTTGCCTTCGTGGGTTTCACTTTCCGTTCCTAGGGTTCGAGTTGCCCCGCGCGCCGGCCACTACCTGGGCATCCGCCTGGCGCAAGCGGGCCAATTCTGTCCGCTCGCTGGTCAGCGCGCGCGTTCGCGTTCCGGCCTGTTCGTCCGTGCGCCGCAGTTCCACTTCCTCGGCTTCGTAATCGGAGCGCAAACCGGCGATTTGCTGTTCGAGCGCCCCGTGTTTGCGTTTCAATTCGCGCTGGCGGCGGGCGGCTTCCTGCCGGGCGGCCAGCTCTTCGGCTTTTTCGCGGGCGGTTTGCGCCACACGGGCCGCGCCGGTCAGGACACCGCCTGGACCGATGTAAGCGTCCACGAGGTCAATGCCCCGGCTCGAAATCAGAAACTCGCGCACCTGGTTCGAGTGCGCAATGCCGCGCGCTTTGAGCACGTAAAGCACGCGATTGCGTTCGCCGTTGCCTTCGAAGTCCTGCAACAGCAGCCAGGCATCCATGAGCGACGACATGGCGATTTCACTTTGTTGCAGCGCGTGGCCGCCGTGCGTCAGGCTGGTGAAGAACGAGGTCACCTGGCTGCCCTTCAGAAAATCAATCAGCCGCGTCACCATCCCCTTGGTTTCGAAGTCGGTGCCCGCGGCAAGCAGGCTGGTAATCGGGTCCACGATGACGACGGAAGGTTCGAACGCGGCGATCTCCTTGAACATGCCGGCCAGGTGCATTTCCAGGCCGCAGAGCGTGGGCCGCGCCGCGTGAAACCGCAGCAAGCCGCGCTGGACCAACGGCTCCAGGCGCAACCCGATGGAACGCATATTGCGGATGATCTGGTTGGGCGATTCCTCGAACGAGAAGAAGAGCACGCGCTCTCCGCGTCTGGCGGTGGTTTCGGCAAAATGGGAGGCGAGGCTGGTCTTGCCAGTGCCGGGCGTGCCCGTGAGCAAAATGCTGCAGCCGCGATAAAACCCCCGCCCGCCCAGCATCGCGTCGAGCCGCGGGATGCCGGTGGAAATCCGCGCGTTTGACACCTTGTGGTTCAGCCCCAGCGACGTGATGGGAAGCACGCTGATG
>Ga0210399_10002627_pt1 | contig 13990 bp, 9 predicted proteins | sample IncBWC14MmetaG_FD_150865 | JGI IMG/M metagenome (GOLD analysis project Ga0210399, IMG submission 150865) | Forest soil microbial communities from Barre Woods Harvard Forest LTER site, Petersham, Massachusetts, United States - Inc-BW-C-14-M | ecosystem: Environmental > Terrestrial > Soil >... | reverse complement strand
CGCGGACCAGAACAACATTACCGTCGACGGTATCGATGCCACGGACTACGCCTTCGGATTTTCCTTCCGAACGCAAGCGGCAATTCCAGTCGAGGCGGTTCAGGAATTCAGCACCCAGGTCGGCAGCTTTACTCCCGCGTACGGTGGAAGAGGCGGCGCGGAAACGGTCATCGTCACGAAATCCGGCACAAATCAATTTCACGGCGCGGCCTACGAGTTCAACCGTACCGCGGCGACCGAGGCCAATACTTTTTTCAATAACAAGAGTGGTATTCCGCGGGCCAACCTGGTTCGCAACCAATTCGGGACCAACCTGGGCGGCCCGGTCTTGAAAGACAAGCTCTTCTTCTTCTTCGACTACGAAGGTCGGCGCGACGCGCAACAGGCCAACGAACAGCAACTTGTTCCGCTTCCTCACGTCAAGAATGGTCAACTCGCATACATTAATGCCACCAGTTCGCTCACGGGGCAGCCTTGCAGCAAAAGTAGCCGGCTTACCTCGGCTGACGTCAGCACAGACTGCGTGACGATCCTCTCTGCCGCACAAGTCGCGGCTCTCGATCCATGTTCGCAGGCGGGGGGCTGTCCCAATGCTCCCGGCTTCGCGGCGCCCGGAATTGCGCCTTCCCTGCTGAATCTCTTCAAGAACCGGTATCCGGTGCCAAACGACTTTTCGTCGGGTGACGGCCTCAACACGGCCGTATTCCGCTTCAACGCGCCAAATCCTTTAACCGAGAATTCCTATCTCGGCCGCGGGGACTTTATTATCAATTCCAGGAACAAACTTTTCGGGCGGGTGAACTTCCGTAATCTCAACTCGATTATCCAGCCGATCCAATTTCCCGGCGACCCGACGACCGGCCCCAACATCCTTCGGGACTACGGTTGGGTACTCGGCGAAACCTGGACCAAGAGCGCCAATACGGTGAATCAGGTTGTCATCGGTGAAACGCGCAACAATAATGACCAACCCATCCTCTTCAATCCGGCGGGAGGCCTCGTGGAATTGTCCTTTTTTGGCGGCTCGCTGGCGACTCCCTATGCGCGCCAAAGCCAGATTGGACACATCTCTCCGGTTCCGACATTCCGCGACGACGTCACGCTGATCCGCGGACGCCATACAATTCAATTCGGCGGGCAGTGGAATCCCACCAAAGTGCGCAGCACGTTGACCAACAACTTCAATTTCATCCAGGAGGGCCTCGGTGGCAGCATTTTGAGCCTCCCGGACAATCTTCGCCCCGCGAACATCCTCCATGATCCGAACGGAGTTGCCACAGGAAACTGGGATAACTTCTTCGTCGGCGCCCTAGGCATCATCAACAATGTGCAAAGCGCCATCACCTACACGAAGGATGGCCAGGTGGTTCCCGCGGGCCAGGAAACCCATCGGCGCGACTATCGCTCCTATCTTTACGCCACCTATGTGCAGGATTCCTGGAAGCTCCGGAAAGATCTCACGCTCACCGGCGGCGTGCGCTATCAGTACGCCTCCGTGCCCTACGAGGTGAACGGCCTTCAAGCCAGCTTCTTCAACACGGACCTCAGCCAGTTGCTTCAAGTCCGCTTGCAAAACGGCCTTAACGGGATTTCCGGTCCTAACGCCACGCCCCAACTCACTTACCAGTTATCCGGAAAAGCGAATCATGCACCCTCCCTCTACACTCCCGACAAGCTTAATTTTTCGCCCCGGCTCGCTTTCGCGTGGAACCCCGGCTTCCGCGAGGGTGTCCTCGGCCACATCTTTGGCGATCATAAGACCGTTCTGCGTGGACAGGCTTCCCTCGTCTACGATGAGACCGTCATCAACGCCATTACCAACCTTGAAGATCAGGGCAACTACGTCTTCGGCAACACAGTCGCCACGAATTTCGGCGGCGGCGGGGCGAATGCCTCACTCCAGTCGGACCCGCGATTCTCTGCCCCGAACGCGGTTCCATTCCCCGTGGTCGCGCCGCCCTTCATGACCTCGGTGACTCCAACGGCCATCTTCAACTATGGGTTGGACACCCACCTGCACACTCCCTACTCCGAGACATTTTCTCTCGGCATACAAAGAGAGCTTCCGGGCGGGTTCCAACTCGAAGTGGATTACTTCGGGCGCCTTGGGCGCAAACTTTTCGTGCTTGCCGATGCCGGGGGGATGGTGAACTTTGTGGACAAGAGTTCGGGTCACAGCTTTGTCGGCGACACCACCACGCTCGAACAGCTTGCCAGGCAGAATACGAAACCACAGAATGTGACGGCCTTGCCGTTCTTTGAGAATCAACTTCAGGCCGGCACCGGTGAGTCATGCGCGCAAATCAACCAGCAGATTTTCGGCACCCCCTTCACCACCTGCACCCAAGCTATCTACGCCCTCAATCAAACCGCCCTGCAGCAAGGAAACCTCAGCGCCGTGGCCCTCACTATTCTCGGCCTCGCGCCGCCCAATGTTGTCATCCCATCCCAATTCTTCGTGAATGCGCTGGGCACCAACAAGGGCTATTCCTCCTACAACGCAATGTTCACTACCGTGCGTAAGCGGCTGTCGCACAATCTTCAGTTCGACTTCAACTATACGTACTCCCATTCGATCGACAACAACTCGATCATCGCCAACAACAACGGAAACTTTGTTGCCGGCACGGCCTCCGTCCTATGCGACCCTTATAACCTCAAGACATGCCGCGGCAACTCCGAATTCGATGCGAAGCATCAAGTGAACGCTTCCTTCCTCTACAACCTCCCGGTTGGAAAGAATCAGTTCATTGCCCACGACGCTCCCCGTTGGATGGATGAGATCGTCGGCGGATGGCAGGTCTCCGGCGTCGTCACCTGGCGCGCCGGGCTCGCGATGAACGCTATCGGTGCACTTGGCAGCACCACCAGCCTTGCGGCGGATGACGGCGCGCTCTTCAACGGGAATAATGGCGCAATTCAAGGCGGTATCCATAACGACAAAGCCAACGGCAACCAGATCCAATTCTTCGCCAATCCCAAGGCTGCTCTGTCCGCCTTTTCCTTCGTCTCCGGCCAGGAGAACGGCAGCCGCGACGTCTTGTACGGTCCCCATTTCTCGAACGTGGATCTCGGTGTCGCCAAGACCTTTCCTCTGATTGGTGAGCGCTACCACCTTCAATTCCGTGCGGACGCTTTCAACGTGTTCAACCATCCAAACTTTGGTTTCCCGGACACGAATATTGCCAGCAATACGTTTGGCGTAATCACAACTCAGGTGGGCCAGGAACTCTCACGCGTCATGCAGTTTTCCTTGCGCTTTGAGTTTTAGTCCGCATCTTGCCATGCAAGAACGCAGGCGGGAGGCTGACGGAGCCTCCCGGCCCCAATTGTCGTTCACAGCGCGCAAAGGTTAACTCGATGGTGTGGTGAGGAGTTCAGCGCAAGCGGCCGGGCGGGTCCGCGCCCGGGGGAAGTTCCGGGACACGTTTCCGGTCAACAACGTTGGCCACGACCTTTGTTGGGGCGGGATGCGGGATACCGACGCCCATGTTCATATCCGGGTGGTCTTTCGCGCAGGCGGGGCAGTAGCCCTTCCCGGTATCTTCGTCGCGCAGGCTGGCCAGTTCGTAGCAACCGCAGACACAATCACAATAGCCGGTTTCCGATGCGGTTCTTAGGGGAACGAGTGCCATTTTTGTTGCTCGGGCAAACGATAACACGATGTGGGTGGCACCGAAAGGCGCAGCGCCGCTAGGATCTGGAGAATCTTGATTAGTTATTCAAGTTTTTCAAATGAGCGAGGCGGAATGGCGAGTCGAAGTTTTCTCGCAATTCGGCCCAATGTTGTTCGGCAATCGACAGAAACACTTCCACAACCTTGGGATCGAACTGCGTCCCGGAACACCGGCGTATCTCTTCCCGCGCATGGGACATCGGCAGGGCTTTGCGGTACGGCCGGTCGCTGATCATGGCATCCATCGCGTCGGCGATGGAGAAGATTCGCGCCCCAAGCGGAATCTGTTCGCCGCGCAATCCTCGGGGATAACCGGTGCCGTCAAAGAATTCCTGGTGTGCAAGCACGATCTCCGCCGCATCGCGAAGAAAGGGAATCTTGGTGAGCATGTTGTAGCCCCTCTCGCAATGGGTCCGCATGATCGTCTTCTCTTCATTATCCAGCGGTCCGGGCTTGCGGAGGATGGAATCCGGAATCGCCATTTTGCCGATGTCGTGAAGAAAAGCGGCGCGCGCCAGAACCGGCAGGTAGGGAAGCGGCACCGGAACGGCTTTCGCGATGGAAATCGTAAATGCGGTCACGCGCTGGCAATGGCCTTCGGTTTCGGCATCCTTCAAGTCCAAAGCGCTGCCGAGCGCTTCGAGCGTGTCATCGTACGATTGCTCGAGCTGCGTGATCGCAACCGTAAGCTGCGCGGTGCGCTCGTCCACCTGCTGCTGCAGGTTCAACTGGTAGCTCTTGTTTTCCAGCACCAACCGCCGGTGCTGCAATGCCCGTCCGACTCCCAGAAAGAGCTGGTCTTTCTCGAAAGGCTTCAGGATGTAGTCGTAAGCGCCGCGCCGGATAGCCTCTAGCGCGGTCGAAATATCATGGATTGCAGTCACCATGATCACCGGCACCTCGGGATCATGACTTCGTAGCCAATCGAGCAGCTTGATGCCGTCCATTTCCGGCATAATCATGTCGCTCAGCACAAGGTCCGGCGTCTGTCTCCGCACGCATTCCTGAGCCGCTCGGCCATTGCTTACGGCCGTGCAGTTGTAGCCGCGGGATTCCAGCATCGTCGAGACGACTTCGCGAATCGCTTCCTCGTCATCCACCACCAGGATGTGTTCCACGTCCACGTTGGTTTATCTCCCCAAGCATCATTATACGGGACGGCACATTCGCTTTGTGGTGCTATTGCCCATTAAGAAAATAGCGTGTTAGCGTCAATTCAGCGTGGTGTCGTTGCTTCGCTTTCTGGAAGGAACACGGCACTTTCTCTCATACTCGCCATAGACAGACCCCGAGGGAGGGGCCGCCGTGATCGCGACGCAAGGCATCCAAGGGATCGCTTTCTTTGAAGCCACGGCTTGCCTGACCCTCCTCGTTTTATTTGTCCACCTGAAGCGCGATAATCCCGGTGTTTTCTACAAGCTTTGGCTTTTTGGCTGGATCTGCCTTACGGTGGCCTCCTTCAGCGAACTTGGCTATTTTTTCGGTTACCCTCCGTCGCTCTACATTCTGGCAACCGCTTCGGGTATTGGCGCGCTGGTATTGTTCCTTGCTTCCATTGTGCAGTTGACGCTCGGGCAGAATCGCTTCTTCTGGCCCATGATCTGGCTCTCTGCCGTGATGGCACTGACGGCAGGCTACTATCAGGCGAAAGCCGGCCCCTGGGGACAAGCTCGCTGGGAGAGCAGCGTTCTGCAGAGCATGATCTGCCTGGCTTCCGGCTGGCTGCTGTGGCGGGCGGCAAGGTCGATTCGGGGCCACGGCACGAAACTTCTGGCTGGCGCATTCACCTTGCTAGCGCTCAACAACCTTGACCGGCCTCAATGGACGTTTAGCGAGATTCACATGCTTCGCTTTGCGTTTGACCATTTCCTGAACGCAAGCCTGGGCATCGGGATGATCGTTTTGTTGCTGGAGGCGGCGCGGACCCGGTCGCTCGAAATCAGTGAAAAAATGCGCCAGTTCACGCTGCTTACTGCCTCTAGCAGCCAATCGCTTGCGTTGCCTGCGATGCTTCAAAAGGTGCTGGGGCAAATTACCGGCAGCCTCGGAGTCACTCACGGCATCATCCGGCTGAAAGAAGGAGAGGCCGACGCCGCCGAATTTGTATGCCGCGCTTCGGTGGGATACACGGATTCCTATTTGAAGCAATTGGAGCGTATGGCGGCTTCCTCGCCCGGATTGCAGGCGATGATTCAGGAAAACTTCCGCGTGTCCCGGTTCGAGGAGGAGAAGGATTCCAAACTCCGGCGTGCCATGGCCGATGCAGGCATAACTCAACTGATCAGCGTGCCGCTTCGCGGGAAAAAAGGAGTTGTGGGACTTCTGAATGTCGGGGCGCTACCTGGCAAACGTTTCCACGAGGATGAGCTGACTTACCTCGTGAACGTTGCGAGTTTCCTGGGCACCACGGTTGAGAATGTAAACCTGTTTGAGCAGATCAAGACGGTTCAGCAACAGTGGGTGTACACCTTCGACTCCATCGGTGACCCGAGTATGGTGCACGACAGTGAGGGCCGCATCGTGCGGGGAAATCTCCGGCTCGCGAACCTGCTTGGCAAGGATTTTGCGTCGGTTGTGGGCCGCTCTGTCAGTGATCTTTTCAGTCCGCGAGCAGCGTTCTTCAAGGTTTGTCCTTATTGCGAAGGTTGCTCCGGCGACGCCGACGCTCCCGATCCATGGTTACAGGGCTATTTCCTCGCCTCCAATTCTGATTTCTCCGATCCAGAGGGGCGCAAACTTGGCACGATTCACGTTCTGAAAGACATCACCGAACGGAAGCGCGCGGAGGAGAAATACCGCCACCTGGTCGCCAGCGTTCAGGAGGGCGTATTCATTTCAACGATGCAGGGGCGCTTCCTGGATTTCAACGATGCCCTTATGCGGATCGTCGGCTATGAAAATCGCGACGAACTTCTGCGGGTCGAGATCGCGCAGACGCTCTATGTGAATCCACTGGATCGCGAACGCCTCAAAAGGCTTCTTCAGGAGCACGGGTCCGTCAACGACTTCGAGTTTGAAATTCGCCGCAAGGATGGAGAACTCCGCACCGTCAGCGAGTCTTCCACGGCCATCCGCGACGCTGCCGGGAATGTCACCGCGTATCAGGGGTTCCTGCTGGATGTGACGGAGCGGCGGCGCGCGGAGCAGGAGATCCGGCGGCGGAATCGCGAATTGCTTGTCCTCAACTCCATCGGTGAGACCCTGGTGTCCTCTATTGATCTACACGATTCCCTGCAGCGGACGCTACGCCAGATACTTGAATTGTTCAGTATTGATGCCGCCTCGCTTTACCTGTTCGAACCGGACGGCCTTTCCTTGCGCCGCGCTGCCGCCGTCGGTCATCGCTCGGAATTCGCAAAGAATTTTCCGCTGCTGCCGGTTCCTCCGGAATTGATTCAGCAGATCCGTGCGGTGCGGGCACCGTTTCTTTCCGCGCAGGGGCTGCCACTTCCAGGCCTGATCGCCGATCTCAGGAAAAAAGAGCAGATCGAATCCGCATACATTGTCACCTTGTGGTCGAAGGACAATATCGTGGGCGGGCTGGTGGTCGGCAGCCGGACTTCTCGGGAATTTTCCGCGCCGGATATCAGCCTGCTGATCGCCGTCGGCAGCCAGGTTGCCAGCGCCGTCGAGCGCAGCCAACTTTACGAAGAGACCCGTCATGCCTATGAAAATCTGCGCCGTACGCAAGAGCAGTTGCTGCACAGCGAAAAGCTTGCCGCCGTCGGGCAGCTGATTTCCGGCGTGGCCCACGAACTGAACAATCCGCTCACAGCCATCCTCGGATATAGCCAGCTACTGGAATCGAGCGGCCAGGTCGGGCCACTGGCGCTGAGCTACTCCGAGAAAATGTACAAACAGGCGCAGCGCACGCATCGCATCGTGCAAAATCTTCTCAGCTTTGCGCGCCAGCACAAACCGGAGCGCGTTCCCGTCGCCGTCAACACGGTCATGGAGGATACCCTCACGTTGAGGGATTACGATCTGCGGATGAACCAGATCCGAGTGCACCTCGATCTCTCGCAGGAGCTTCCCCTTGTTCCGGCGGACCCGCACCAGTTGCAGCAGGTGTTCCTCAACCTGATTAACAACGCAGTTGACGCAATCCTGGAGCATTCCACCCAGGGCGATCTGTGGGTTACTTCCGGCGTGGACGAGAAATTTATCTTCGTGGAATTCACTGACAGCGGTCCCGGAGTGAAGGATCCCTCGCGGGTCTTCGATCCGTTCTATACCACAAAGCCGGTCGGCAAAGGAACGGGCCTGGGCCTCAGCATTTGCTACGGGATCATCACCGAGCATGGCGGCTCGATTCGAGTGAAGAATTCGCCTCCGCGCGGCGCCAGTTTCCGCATCGAGCTGCCGCTGCAATTCGACGCAAAGACACCACAGTTGACGGAAGCCACCCTGACCAATTAACAAAAGAAAGCACGGTGCAAGGACTGCTTAGACGCCGCCGATATTCTGGTGGCCCGGGGCGGAGGGCTGGGCGTCGCGCACAGTTGCTTCGGCAATGCGCGTTGTCGCTGTGTCCAACTGCCGCGCGAAGGAACTCGCCATGCTCGAAAGCAGCGTGAATCCGGAGAAAGGCGGAAGGCCCAGCCGGAGTTTCCATTTCAGAAAGGTGCAGTTCGCCGCAAAAGCCACGCTCAGCTTCCACCGTTCCATTTCCTCCATCGCGATCACCTCTGGTGACATTACCGCCAGCGTGCGCGAAATCTCCAACAATGTTTCAAATTCCTGCTCCAGGCAATTCAAATAAGTCAGCGCGACCCGACGGCGCTGTTGGCGAAGCGTGTGCATGAGTGCGGCCTGGCCGATTTCCCGCAGGTATTCAGTATCTTCCGGGCGCAAGGCTTGCATAATCTGCTGGAAGCGGTAGCAGTGCCGGGACTGCGAAAGCGCCTCGAAAACGTCCATCCCGGGGGTGAACTGATGTTTGGACGGCCTGGAAGCCCACAGGAGCAGCGAGAGTACAAGGAGCGCAAAAAAAATGAAGAAGAGGAGCGAGGCGCTCATCGCTGTTGATCCTCCGAACGAAGGAGTTGGGTCAGTTGCCGATTGAGAAGATGAAGGCGCAGGTTGAGTTCAGAGGATAGTTTTCCGTAGAGCTCCTTCGGAATCACTGGTGGCGGCGCCTGTGCCGCCGGTTGCGGGTAACGGCTGACGGCATTGAGCCAAATCAGAAGGGTGGCGAGGTAGGTGAGGATAGACAGAAAGCCCCAGAAAATGGCCAACTGCTGGACGTGCTTCTCAAGAAGCGTGTAGTCAAGTACAAAGAAGGCGGAGTAGAGGCACAAACCTATCATCAGTGCCGAATGTAATCGCTGGATAGGGAGCCGATAATGACGGGCAAAAACTAACAAAGCCACGATAGTCGCCCCGATGGAGAGTTCCAGGCCGCGTTCCACATTCAGGGAGATCCAATACCAATCCCCCTTGGAAAAAAGCAGGCTGTTGGCCATCACCACAATGCCGACGGTGAACAATAGTCGCCAAGCCAGAGCCCATATGCCCAAGTACCCGCCCAGAATCCTTCGCGTGAGTTCAACGACTGCCTGGAACCTGAGGGATACCACGATCAACTGACTGCCCCAGGCGATCTTCCAGACCGCCATGTTGGGAACGTCATAGATTCGGTAAGCGCTCGCAACCACCGCACTTTGCACGATAGTAGATGCGACATATATTGAGAACCACGGATACTTATCCAGGAATTTTCGGCGGGCCAACTGTACGAACAAGACGCATTCCACGGTTGTGGTGAGGGCCCAAGCCAAGTTCCGTAGTTGAAGGGGCTCAACCATGTTCGGTCACGCTAGCATAACTTAACTCGACAGTAAACAGGCCGAGCCCCTTAGATCCCTGGTTTTGCCATTTAAGATTAGAGCCTTCTTAGGAAGCCTTCCCCAAGCGGAGAACTCCGCATTCCCTCGTTGGCCAAGAATTCCCCGCTGTGCTTCCATGGGAAAGCCGGAGGGAGACTTCGTTGTTGGAAGAGGTACACTGCCCGCGAGCTAGGCGATTGTCGCCTTCGGTGGGGGCGTCGTGGGCGGCGGCAAAGGCACGCCATCCGCAACCAGGAGACTTATCGCCTTCGGTGGAGGGGTTGTGGGAGGTGGCAAGGGCACCCCATCTGCAACCAGGAGATTTGTTGACTTCGGTGGGGGAGTTGTCGGCGGAGGCAGAGGTACGCCGTCGGCTACTTGAGTGTTACCCGACATGGCTTTTCCGGGGAGTTGAAGGTTGACCGGAGCAGCCAGCGAAAGTACGATTAGGCTTACTGAAAGCACACCTTTCTGGATAAGGAACTGATTTTTCATGGGAACCCTCCTGGCTGCGAAGGGTGACCCAAATCTGAATGGTTGCTTTGCGAGCGATGAAGAAGTTCCGGTGGCGGAACAGTCCCGCAGGTGGGAGGACCAGTTGCAGGAACAACTTCGCATCCACCGTCAGATTCTTTACGACCTTGCCCTCCATTACCTTGAGCCGTTAACCGGGAATTTTGCCAGGCTGGCCTATCTTGCGAGCCTGAAGAACCCTTCTACCAACATCTATGCGCATGAGCGCTTGTCCGCGAGCTATGGCAACGAACCTGTTGCGGCAGCGCTTGCCGACTGTCACGGGGAATTATTTGAACGATTGCTGGAGACGCCCTTGGCACAACAGGAGGAGGATCTTCGGCAATTTGTTGGAACGCTGCTCGAGGGAGTTGCCGAGGGGGTGCGGAGTTGCCAGGCGAGAGCCGACAGCTGGATTCCGGAAAAAGCCCCCGACTATCTTAAGGAACTTTTTCGATCCAATCTGAATGCATTGTTGGAGTTGCTTCGCGAGGGCAATCCCAGGGCTCGGTCAAGTAGGTGATTACGCCGACCACTTTGCCGACCACCTCGGCCTCCGCCGGCGTTCGCCATGCTTCCGGCGCGCAATGCGAAAGCATGTGCGGCTGCATCACGAGCCTGGACTTCAATTTCAGGAACCAGCCGCAGCGGTAACCCCCTCTTGTTTCCACGAAATACAGCGGCCGGTCATACTCCGTGGTCCAGTCCTCCTCATCAATGCTTCGGACCGCCGTATCAACAACCACCATGCTCCCCGGGCGCAGGATGGGCGCCATGCGCCGATCCGAAAGCCCGATAAATCCGTAGCGAAAGCGCAAGGTCGACTCTTGCTTCATTCCGGGGAAATAACGCACGTTATCTGGCTGGTCGCTCAACAGCCCGGTGCAGTCTGAGCCGAGCCTCGAGCCAAACTGCGGGCTCAGGGCAAACCTGAGCGGAAACTCGTGCAAGTGCGTGTGTTGCGCAGGAAAGGCCGCCCCGTCCTCAAACGTTTGCTGTAGTGGCGCCTCATACCATCCTGAGATTTCCAGGGGGCTGAGGTGGTAAATTGTGGCGAGAGAATACAATTTGTGCAGGCTGGGGACTACATTCCGATTTTCGATGTCTGCCAAGCGGCTGATGTGCAGGATAAAGTCTGGCCTGCCCCGTTTGGCCGCCAGCGCATAACTGGCCTGTTCTACTTCCCGATAGGTCAACCCGAGCGTTTCTCTTGTCTGCCGTAAACGCAGCCCTGGTGGATACATGTCTCCCCCTCTGTTGTAGTAATCCGTAACTATCACTCTATTAACTTACCATTTTGTTACGAATACAGAACATGATAGCCCTCTGTGGAAATCCTGAAGGGTATGTTCCGATGTGGAGCATGCCTTTCCGCCAAGTTCCGATTTCGGCTCCGCTTCGGGGAATCTGCTATCCTGACTTTCTATGGCTTCTCGTTACCGGTTTTTTGGGCGTTTTGTAGCCTTTCTGCTGTTCGGGACTTTGCTTCTCTCTGCGGCTCCATTTGCTCCCGCACAACAAGCGGCAACCGCTCCCACGACGGCTACCCCATCTGTGGGAACGAGCAACCCAGAATTTCTTGCGACCGCCGACGAGGTGGTCAAGGAGATGAGCCAAATAACAGGTTGGGAGCTAAAGACACCTCTAAAAAAATCCATTCGTTCCCGCGAAGATATCCGCGCTTACATTCTGCACCAGATGGACGACGAGAAAGACGCGAAAGAGCGTTACGCTTCCGCCCGCAGCGCCGAAGCTTTTGGGCTGATTCCAAAGGACTTCAATCTCGACACCTTCCTGGTAGACCTCTTGACCGAGCAGATCGCCGGCCTCTATGACCCAAAGGCTCACGAGTTTTACATCGCGGACTGGATTCCGGTGGACGAGCAGCGCATGGTGATGGCTCACGAGCTGACGCACGCACTACAAGACCAGCACTTTGACATCGAACCCTGGGTGCGTGCGGCGCGGCCAAATGATGACGCCGAGATGGCCCGCGAGGCCGTTCTGGAAGGCAGCGCCATGGCCGGCATGCTGGAATACGAGTTAAAGGGTAAGGGCTTGAAGTTGAAGGATCTGCCTGAGTTCGATCCTTCCGTTTTTGTGGGCGACCTCGCGGAAACTCCCATACTAAAAAAGGCTCCGCCGTTCATCAAGGATTCGCTGATGTTCCCCTACTTCAGCGGCCTCACCTTTTCGATGGGCGTGCTGAAGTCGGGTGGCTGGCCGGCGTTTGCTTCCGTGTTCGCGCGGCCCCCTGCGAATACGCAGCAAATCCTCCACCCAGAGCTGTATTTTGCGAACAAGGCGCCCCTGCCCCTGAAAGTGGATTTACCGGCGGCCGTGCCTGGCGAGAACTGGGTCCTGCTGGAAGAGAATTCCCTGGGCGAGCTGGGATGGAAGGAAGTGTTGAAGCAATTTATTGACGAGCCGCGCGCCAAGGCCATGGCTGCGGAATGGGACGGCGACGATTACGCAACGTTTGAACAGAAAAATTCCAAACGCCTGATGTTGTTCACGCGCATGCGGCTGGCCGATTTAGACTCTGCCTCCCGCTTTTTCAAGGACTATTCCGAAGCGCTGGAAAAGAAATATCCGGATCGCACAGATGTTTCGCGCCGCTCCCATTTCCTCACGTTTGAATCCTCGCAGGGCAGCGTCTTTTTCCGGTGCAGCGCCCGGGAATGCATCACGTTGGAAGGCGGCAGTTCCGGGATGTTCCTACAGTGGACCGCGAAGCTCAACTGGCGGCTGATACCCGAGGCCCCACCGCCACCTGCCTCTACCGATATCAGGACAGCGCAATCCGACACCCTGGCGATGGGCTTCGATTCCTTCTCCGGGTTTTGAGGGGCGGATTCAATCGGCCCGCAAGCCGCAGGTCAGTTTGAATGCTGCATCACCAGCAGCGTCAGGTCGTCTGTGCGTTTTACGCCCGACGAAAAGTCTCGCATTTCATTCAAGCACGCCGATAGCATCTGATCCGGTGGCTTGGAAGCATGCCGCGCGATAAGCGCTTCCACGCGCCGCAGGCCGTACTCGTCGCCCTTAGTGTTGAAGACCTCGGACAATCCATCCGTATAAAGAAACAACGAATCGCCGGGCGCCAGCTTCAGCTGGCAGACCGGGAAGTCCGTCGTGCAGAACATTCCGAGAGGCACGCCCGTGGCTTGCCGCGAAGTGACGCCCGTGCGAGAGGCGTGCAGCAGCGGCAAGTGACCAGCGCTGGCGTATTCCACTTTGCCGTCGGGCCAAGCGCGTCCCACGACCAGCGTGACGTATTGCCCCGCGGTGGTGCTCTCGCAGAACAACCGGTTGGCGTGCCCCACCAACTGGCTCAGCGGCAGATTCTGGCTCGCCAGCGTGCGAAACGTCGCGTGCAAATGGCTCATCAGCATGGACGCGGCGACCCCCTTGCCGGCAACGTCGCCGAGAAGAAACAGAAAACTGTCATCGTTTTCAATCAGGTCAAAGTAATCACCGCTGACCAGCGAGGCGGGTTCGTAGTGATATCGCGCTTGCCAATTGCAAACCGACCAGTCGGTTCGCGGCAAAAGACCCCGCTGGATTCCCGCGGCAAGCACCAGATCGCGCTCCAGCGCGCGCTGCTCTTCGGACGAAAGATGGTCCAGGCAGAATCGCAGCAAGGGATTGCAGAGCAAGCGGTCGGCTTCGATGGAGTCGTGGCAGACTTCGCAAATGCCGAAGGTTCCGCCGCTTAGGCGGGCGAGAGCTTCATCCACGCTGTTGAGGAGCTGGCGAAGCGACGCATCCGAAACGTTTGCTCCGGCCGCCGCCTCCAGGCTCGCCCGGCGCCGCTCGAGTTCGGTGTGAAGGTAAGAATGAGTCGTGGTGTCCATGTTTGCCATGCTGGAAGTTTGCTGCTTTGTGCCTGGGGAATCCATCCGTTTTGTGCCTCCAAATTCAAACGATTCACGAGAGGGAACGGAAAATCAGAAAAGGACTAACGAACGCC
>Ga0210399_10002626_pt1 | contig 13991 bp, 10 predicted proteins | sample IncBWC14MmetaG_FD_150865 | JGI IMG/M metagenome (GOLD analysis project Ga0210399, IMG submission 150865) | Forest soil microbial communities from Barre Woods Harvard Forest LTER site, Petersham, Massachusetts, United States - Inc-BW-C-14-M | ecosystem: Environmental > Terrestrial > Soil >... | reverse complement strand
ACGCGCCCGACGGTGTGGACTAGGAAGTAGCTTTCGGATACCAATCCAGAACGCGAACCTCGATGCCAGTGCCCTTCAGCGCGTCTTCGAAGACTTTGAGGTCAGAGCCCTGAAAGTGGTATGGGACGACGATTTTTGGATGGAAGGCCTTCACCGCGTCCGCGGCTTCGTCGGGCGGCATCGTGTACGGCAGATTCATGCAAACGAAAGCGACGTCGATATTCTTGAGCGCTCGCATTTCAGGAATGCCTTCGGTATCGCCTGAAATGTAAAAGCGTTTGCCTCCATAGGTGAGGACATAGCCATTGCCGCGTCCCTTGTCGTGGTAGAGCTTGCCTGGTTCCGGGCCTCGCTCCAGGTTGTACATGGGGATCGCTTCGATCGACCAGCCGGCCCATGATTTGGTTTCGCCGTTGGAGATAGCGGCGGCCGTCGTGACCGTTGCGACCACGGCCGGCGGCGCAAAAATTTGCGTGCCCGATTTGCTGATCGCGGCGATTGCCTCGGAATCCATGTGATCGCCGTGAATGTCGGTGATCAGAATCAGGTCGGCTTTCGGCAGTCCGCTGAAATTCGCGGGCTTTGCCGGATCGACGTAAATGTTCTTGCCACCCGCTTCGATCAACATCGTGGCGTGATAAAGCGGCGTGACTTTCACAGGGCCCGCGGACGTATCAAAGGTCTGCGAAGGTCGATTCGACTGCGCTGTCGACGCCACCACCGCCAAAAGCACAAAAATTGCGAACATGGACATGATTCGAGCAACATTCATCGGCGGTTCCTTTGTGCTGGTGTCGCAGCTTAGTCGAGAGACTCGAATAGTTCGGCGGTCTGTTCAAATTCCGCATCGGGCTGGCGGATGATCTCGCAGTCCGCAGATTTGAAAGGATCCTCGCTCGGGATGCGATCGAGCCAGCGTTGTTGAGACAACTTCTCGTGATCGGAGAAGTCGAGCCGTACGAAAACGCGGACGCTCGAGCCGGAATTATTTTTTTCAGACTTTGCCGATGATTTCTTCTTCGCGGAGGAAGCCTTCGCTGCGTCCGCCTGCTCGTCGGGCTCGACGCGTTCGAATTTCAGAAGCATCTTGTTGCCGAGGCGAAATCCCTGCTTCCACGCTTCGATCTTGTGCCGAGCCTGCTGAGCGGTTTCTTCGTCGGTGCCGAAGTCGAAGACTAAATACGAATGAGCCATGGTCTTTATTTAGCGGCTTTGTGGGCGGGTGTGTCAAGTGGGCGGGGCGCCCGTGAGCGATATGCGAACGGGGTCAAATTGTGGGTTGCACGCTCCACCGCATTCTGCTAGGGTGAGCGAACAAAAGGCGAAGGCGGATTCCGGGGGATTTTTCGATGGCTGCACCGACTCGAGGGCTGGCGGTCGTAAAGACGGGAACGACGCTGGCTACCTTCCAGGACGTGCTGGGGAGCCTTGCCGGGCGCTATAGCACTGATGAGGTCCTGACGACCATTCGACACCTGCCTGCCCGCGAGGCGCAGTTCCGCGCGATGCCGGAATGGGTGCGGCCTGAGCTTCGTCAGGCTTACCGCGCGAAAGGGATCGAGCAGCTCTTTTCGCATCAGGCGGAGGCTGCAGAGCTGGCGCATTCGGGCAAGGATTTTGTAGTGGTGACGCCCACGGCCTCGGGAAAGACGCTTTGCTACAACTTGCCGGTGCTGAATTCCGTGCTCGAGGCGCCCGACACGCGAGCGCTTTACCTCTTCCCCACCAAGGCGCTGGCGCAGGATCAGCTTGCCGAGCTGCACGATTTGGCCACACGCCTGGACGATTGCTTCGGGGTGTTTACGTACGATGGCGACACGCCTTCTGACGCGCGGAAAGCGATTCGGGAGCGCGGGCACGTGGTGCTGTCAAACCCGGACATGCTGCATACGGGAATTTTGCCGCACCACACGAAGTGGACGCGGCTGTTTGAGAACCTGCGATACATCGTCCTGGATGAGCTCCACACTTATCGCGGAGTTTTTGGAAGCCATCTTGCGAATGTGCTGCGGCGACTCGCACGTGTTGCGGAATTTTACGGGTCGAAACCGCAATTCATTTGTTGCTCGGCAACAATTGCGAACCCGGGCGAGCTGGCTTCGCAGCTGATCGAACGCGAAGTGGAGGTGGTGGCTGAGAATGGCGCTCCCGCCGCTGAGAAATTATTCGTTTTCTACAATCCGCCAATGGTGAATCGCAATCTCGGTATCCGTCGTAGCTATTTGAATGAAGCGACGCGCGTTGCAAAGGAACTTCTCGCGCGAAAGCTGCAAACGATTGTCTTCGCCAATAGCCGCTTGCATACAGAAGTGCTGCTCACCTATTTGCAGCAGGCGAATCCGCCACAGATCGGGCAGCCGGAACCGATTCGCGGTTATCGCGGCGGATATCTTCCGGGCGAGCGACGGGAAATTGAGCGCGGATTGCGCGAAGGGCGCGTGCGAGGCGTGGTCGCGACGAATGCGCTGGAGCTGGGCATCGATATCGGGTCGCTCGATGCGTGTGTGATGGCGGGCTATGCAGGATCGATTGCTTCCACTTGGCAACGTGCCGGCCGGGCGGGGCGGCGGAATGGAACGTCGTGCGCGGTGCTGGTGGCATCGTCCGCGCCGCTCGATCAATTCATCGTGCAGCATCCCGACTATTTCTTTGGGCGCTCGCCCGAGCACGCCTACGTGCAACCGGATAATCTCGAAATTCTTGTGAATCACTTGAAATGCGCTGCGTTCGAGCTGCCGCTTTCGGCGGAGGAACGATTTGGCAGCGTGGAGTTACCGGAATTGTGCGAGCGGCTCGGCGAAGCGGGGTTCTTACATCGCAGCGGTGGCAACTGGCACTGGGTGCAGCAGGCTTATCCGGCGGATACGGTCAGTTTGCGCGCGGTCACATCCGACAATTTTGTGATCATCGACACCACGACCGGCGAGGATGACGGCAGCCCTGAAGTCATCGGTGAAGTGGATTTCTCTTCAGCGTTGACGACGCTGCACCCGAAGGCAATCTATATTCATCAGGGCCAGCAATATCACGTGGAGCGTCTGGATTTCGAGCAGCGTAAAGCCTACGTGAAGCGCGTCAATGTGGATCACTACACCGATGCCATTCGCTACACGCAGGTGCGAGTACTCGAGATTGCTGAAGACGAGCCAATCGTGGGGCCAGCGGCGCGCGTGCACGGAGAAGTGCTGGTGCGCGCGCAGGTAGTGGGTTTCAAAAAGATCAAATTCTTCACCAATGAAAATGTGGGAGCGGGAAAACTCGAGCTGCCAGAAAACGAGATGCACACAACTGCGTTCTGGATCACGCTCGAGCACGAACTTCTCGTTGGGTTACCGTTTGCCCTGAGCGACCGGCAAAGCGGAATCTTCGGGCTGCTGTATGCCCTCGAATCGATGGCGACGCTGCTGCTGATGTGCGATCGGCGGGATCTAGGGACGGCGGTCGGCGAACGGCCGCCAAGCGCAGGTATCGAAACGGAGTGGGTGGAATTCTCAGACTCAGGTGGAGAGACAGACGCGAAGGAATTCTACGAGCCGAATCTTTATCTGTACGACGCGTATCCGGGCGGGATTGGATTCAGCGAGCCGCTTTATCGCGTTCACGATTTGTTGTTGCGGCGGACGCACGAATTGATCGCGGCGTGCTCGTGCGACAGCGGATGTCCTTCGTGCGTGGGTCCGGCCGGGGAAAAGAGCGAGCGGACGAAAGAAGCAGCGCTGGCGATCCTGGAGAAATTGTGCTCGGCGTGTAACATAGCGAGCGCCGAGGACGGAATGAGGGCACCGATTTGAGAGCCACCACCGAGGAACGATTTGCGAGGTTAAACGCGCTGCGGCGGCCGGCCGTTTCAATCGCGACCATCGGGGACGGCAGGCGCAGTGGAGTTGCCGTGGCTCGAGAGCGACGATTCGAAGCGCTACCAGGAACATCGCCGGATGTGCCGGAAGGCGCCGAGCGGCTGGCGACCATCTTGGGCGCCGCCATTCGGGAGAATAAATTTGGTGCGCACCTCGGTCTGAGGCGATGGTTTGCAGAGACGATTGACTGCGCGCCACCCGATGTTCATCTGCATCCCGGTGCGCTCAGGCTGCTGGCACCGGACTTGGCTGAGAAGATTGCCGACCCCAGCCAGTGGTTATTTCTGGATACGGAGACAACCGGTCTCTGCGGAGGCACGGGGACGTATCCGTTCCTGATCGGGATCGCTTGGTGGGACGTGGGCGGTCTCGAAGTGGAGCAATTCTTCATGCGGGAGCACAGCGAGGAACATTCCGTGCTGGTGGCGCTCGCCGAACGAATAGCCGAACGCCCTGTGCTGGTCACGTTCAACGGAAAATCCTTCGATTGGCCGCTGCTTGAGACGCGCTATCGAATGACCCGGAAAATTGGAGTGCCAGCGCTACAAGCACATCTGGATTTTCTGCATCCGGCGCGCAATTTGTGGAGATTGCGCTTGGGATCGGTGCGCTTGGCTGAACTCGAGAGGCACGTGCTCGGTTGGAATCGCGGATGTGACGTGATGTCGGAGCTGATTCCGTCGCTCTATTTTGATTTTCTGCGAGGCGGTCCGCCCGAGCCTTTGCTACCGATTTTTTATCACAATCAGATGGATCTTCGCGGGCTTGCCGGACTTTCGGCGCGAGTGCTTTCGGTGCTGGCGGACGCGGAGAATCAGTGCACGGATGCATTCGAACTGTTTGGCATCTCGCGCATTTGCGAGCGGCGCGGCGAATCGGCCCGTGCTCAAGTGCTTTTTCAGCGGTCGATCGACGGCGATTTGCCGCTCGAGACGGAGCGGGCCGCGCGGCGGTCGTTGGCAATGATGGCCAAGCGCGAAGGTGATTTTGCGCGAGCGCGAGAGCTTTGGGAGAGCATGTTGGGAAATTCGCGGGAAGGTTTTGAAGCCTACGAGCAGCTTGCCATATATTACGAGCGCCATGCGCGAGAGCCACACCAGGCAGTTTCGATCACCAAAAAAGCGTTGACGGAGCTTCGCCGGGCGAACCGTACTGGGGCCGTAGCTGCGAGCCTCTATCGGCGGAGTAGAGCACGCTTCGAGCGGCGCCTATCTCGATTGGAAAGAAAGACTTCCGGAGGATCTCTTCTTCCCGATAAGGGCGAATCGGTGGTGTGGGCAGGCGAATCCAATTGAGGGGCAAAACGGGAGATTAGCATGCAAGAAACGGATGGTGTTGCCACCGGAATGGCGAGACGATTAGAAGATGTAGACATTAAAAGTCGTGTGGAGATGCCAGCTATGCCCGAAGTAAGCGAACCCTATATCCGCGAACAGCTTGAAAGGCGGCGCGGAGAGCTGCAAGCAACCATCTCCACTGTTCCTTCGGCGGAGCAGACCGCCCCGTTCGTGGAGCTGCTGCAAGAAGTGGATTCAGCCATACAACACATTCACGACGGCACGTACGGCACCTGCGTGGTGTGCCAGGGAACCGTGGAACAGGAACGCCTCATCGCGAATCCGCTCGCCCGCGTCTGCCTGGACTGCCTTTCGACCGAGGAGAGGCGGGCGCTGGAAGGTGATCTCGAGCTCGCGTCGGTGGTCCAGCGAGGCCTGTTGCCGAAGAAGCGCACGCAGTTTGGTGACTGGCACATCCGCTACGAGTACAAGCCGGCGGGACCGGTAAGCGGCGATTATTGCGATTTGATCTTGCCGCTGGAGAGCGACGGCCAGCTTGTGTTTCTGCTCGGCGATGTGGCAGGCAAAGGAATGGCTGCGGCGCTGTTGATGACTCACTTGCACGCTATGTTTCGAAGCCTGGCGAATGTGGGCTCGGAGTCGAAAACAAAAGGCCCCTTGGATTTGGAAAAGCTTCTAGGCACAGCGAACCGGGTGTTCTGCGAGAGTACGTTTGCCGGGCAATATGCGACGCTGATTTGCGGACGCGCCGGCAAATCGGGAGAAGTAGAAATCGCCAGTGCGGGACATTTGCCGGCCGTGATGGTGACGCGCGAAGGCGTTAGACAGATTCACGCCACCGGTCTGCCGCTGGGAATGTTCGCAACGAGTCCATATTCCGTGCAGCGCGCGAAAATGGAGCCGGGCGATTCTTTGCTTCTGTACACTGATGGAATCTCTGAGGCGCGTAACCCAAGCGGTGCGGAATACGGTATGAAGCGGCTGGCGAGCGTGGCTGGCGAAAGACACGGATGGGTGCCGCAGGAACTACTGGCAGCGTGTATGAGAGACGTCGCTGGACATTGCTCAGGAACGCACCCATGCGACGACCAGACCCTGATGGTAATTCACCGCAGCGATTCGGCAAGCATTTCGCTGAACGATTAGAGCACGCTTGCGATAATCAGCGGCTTCTCGCGGCGTTGGGTGAACGTGTTCCCGGTGCGTGCCTCGGCAGGCGCAGGAGCCGCAGGCCAGCCCACGGCGCGGTCGATCTTGTCATACGTTTCGCGAGTAGCGTTCTCGACGACCAGGCAGGTAGTCCCTACGCATCGCAGGAAAACACCGCCAGAATCACTTTGAAATTGGAAATAGTTAGGCCGGCGAAAGAGCGTCGCGCGAGATTTGTGCTTGAGCTCGAGGAGTTCACTGTACTGCCCGAAGAAACGCGCGGCGTCCTCGGTGTTGTCCAGGGTTAGACGGAAGACAAGCGAAGTTTCTTTGGTTTTTGGATCCTCGAAGAGTGCGTAACGATCCCCTGCCCAGGTTGCAGCTACCGTATCGGCGCGATCCTGGCCGAGAAATTGTTTCATCACTTCCTGTAAACCGAATTCACCGAGTACATTTTCTTCCAGCAGTTTCCAATCACTGGGAACCAAGCCCTTCCATTCGGGAAGAGTCACAGGGGCTGGCTTCACATCTGTCAAATACAGTTGAGGATGGAGAATCTGTTGCGTTGAAACCGGCGGATTCTTGAATAGCAGATTGAGATCCGACCATCCATCGTGCGCTTTCAGAAATTGCTGCGAGAAGCTGGTTCCTGCAAGATATGGAAAGAGCAATTCGTCGCGAATATATCCCGGCGCTTTGGCCAGATTCGGATCTTTATCCATCTCTTCCACGGCGCCAGAGCGGATCAATAGCGCAACGTCGGGTAGATCTCGAACGCTGACTTGCTGTTCCCGCAGCGTGTAATCCACCATAGCTGCGAGTGCGGAACCTTCACTTACAGCTTCGCGAGCGAGTTCGGCATCGTCATTGGGTCGCGCGGCTTTGATCCACGGGTCGATGTGGAAGGATTGGTCCTCGAGGGCGTGCGTCAGTTCGTGAGACATCACGGCGCGTTGCTCGTCAGCGGGAATCCAGTCGGCGATGTAGAACTCTTTGGCCTTGGGATCGTAGAGGCCGGCAACCTGGTCGGTCAGAACGTCCAGCATGAAAGAATCGAGCGGGAAATCTTTCGGAATTAGGCCAAACGCCTCAAGCGCTTTTTTGTCGGCGTAACGCTGGGCATCGTTGCGGTCTTCCTTTTCTTCGCGAATCAAATATTCCCGGATCTCTTGCTTAGAGCGCAGGCTCTTTTTCAGCGGCTCCTTGATCGGCAAGTTGAGAAGCTTGCTCATCTGAGCCAGTACCTCATCGGCTGCTTTGACGAAGTCGGCGCTCGTAGGCGGCGCCACGTGCGAATTCGACGATCCCGCGATGGGAGGAGGCGGCGAGACCGATTGCTGAGCGCCCGCGGGAATTGCTGCAAGCGCGCAAAAACAGATAAGTTCGATAAAACGCTTCATTCGCTGGCTTCCTCCAGCAAGGTTGGATGAAGAATCAGGGTAACAGGTTTCTCGGAGATTCAGCGCCAGATGGGAAGGCGGGTTGCAAAGAGTCGCAAGCGGCTGCTCTTAGGCGACGGCTGCTACCGCGGTTTTTCTGTGGGCCAGACGGCCGAGGATCGCACGTGTGTTCGACAGAAACAGATCGCGGAGCTGCGGCGCCGTTCCCATAGGGACGAAGGAACGAAAATGTTCGATTTCAAGCCAGCGAAAGGCAATTTCCGCAACCGAAGCATCCATTCGGGCGAAATGCGTGCGTAAATCCCACTCCTGAAGATCTAGCGGCGTTCCAACCACTTTCTCGAAGAGCTCTTCGTGACAGTAGAGCAAAGCCTGATGGACGGCCGATTCGGAATAGACCTCTTCCAGAGCAGGATGGTGATAATGGCCGCTGGTTACATCACGAAGCATCGCCACGTCGGCAAGGCGCCCGAAATCGCTGGGAATCGCAGCCAACCATTGCGAAACGTACTCCTCAATAACAAGCTGATTCTGGGCGAAGCGTTCGAGGGACTCCATACGCGCTCCTGATTTACTGATTGTCGTGAATGCTACGCTCTGTGGCCTCAGTAGTCAACTACATTTCGGTAAACATAGACGATCACAACTGAAGGTAAGAGTGGCGTTTGGAACGGAACACAAGTGGTGGAATAGACCAGGCGATCGAAGAATCTTAGCGCTTTACCGGCGCAGGCGCTTCCGAGCGAAGCGTCTTAAGTACGGTTCCGCAGAACGAATCAATCGAGAAGGGTTTTTCCAGGATCGAACAACCGGAATTGCGCAAGGTCCCGCTGATCTCACCGTCTCGCGCATTCGACACCGTGAACACGATGCGTCCGGCGAGTTCGCTGCGGTTTTCCTCAATCCAGCGATATAGCCCCGTAGCGGAAAGTTCTCCAGGAATTTTCATATCGGCGACTATGGCATCCACCGTCTCGCGTCGCAGGAGGTCGAGGGCCTCCTGGACGCTTCGGGCGGCGCGGACCGTCACGCCGCGAGCACGCAGAATTTCCTGTTCAAGCTGCAACACGGCTTCCTCATGATCCACAAGCAGAACCGTGCCTACCGCTGTGGCCTTGGAAGGGGAGGACATGTCGTCTTGAGGCGAGTCAGAAACGCCGAGAATGGGCAGGACGATCGCGAAGGTGGCGCCGCGAGGAGGAGAATTGCGCACCTGAATTTCTCCGCCATGTTCCTTGACGATTCCATAACAGATGCTCAATCCCAGTCCGGTCCCCTTCCCCACCGGTTTCGTGGTGTAGAACGGGTCGAAAACGCGATGTGGGTCTTTCACTCCCGGTCCGTTGTCGGTAATTTCCACGCGCAAACGATCTCCGACCCGGGCCGTTCGAATCCAGATTTCGCCGTCTCTGCCTTTCTCGACTACTGCATCCACGGCATTATTCACAATGTTGAGAAAAACTTGCTGAAGTTGGTGAAAGTCTCCCGTAGTGACGGGAAGACTCGGTTCGAATTCCCGATGGATGCGGATGCTGTTGAGCTTCATGTCGTATTCTCGAAGGATGAGTGTGTCTTCGAGAATCTGATTCAGATCCACCGATTTTCTTTCTGGCTTATGCTGGCGGGCAAAACTGAGCAGGCTTTGCACAATGTGATGTGTGCGCTGCGCCTGCTTGTACAACTTTTCGATATAGTCCGACCCTCGTGAATTCGTAAGCTCCTCGGCTTGGAGGAGTTGGCTGTAACCGAGAATTGCGGTCAGTGGATTATTGAGCTCGTGGGCTACACCGGAGATGAGCTGGCCAACGGCAGCCATCTTTTCGCTTTGCAAAAGCTGTTCCTGGGCCAAGGCCAGACTCTGATAAGCGTCCTGCGTTTCGCTTAGAAGCAGCGCCTTGTCTATGGTTGTGGCGATCTGATTTCCCACGGCCGCCAAAAGATTTAGTTCCGCTGGCGAAAACTCGCGGGCTTCGCGGCATCCGATTGCCAGGATTCCCATGATGCGGTCCTTCGACCAGAGGACTGCTATCTGCGATTCCCGAATATTCTCCCGGCGCAAAAGCTCACGCAAAATCTCGGGGACGACTGCAGCTGAGCCTGACAGCAACGTGGCGCGAGCCTGTTTCAGCTGTTCGAGAAGGGTGGAGGCTATTTCGACCGGCGGCAGATTGCGCGCGAATTCAGTCTCATATCCGAAGGCCGCCATGCGCTTCAGGGTGTGCGACGGCTCATCGAGCAAATAGATCGAGCAGGTCTCAACTTTGAAGAGCTCGGCGACTTTGGGAGGGACTCGATTCAAGATCTCATCAATCTCGGCAGACTGACTGAGCATGCCGCCAATCGAATTCAGCGCGAGCAGTTCCCTGTTGCGGCGGCGAATTTCCATTTCTGCAAGTTTTCGGTCCGTGACGTCGAGTAAAAAGCCTTGATAAGCAACCACGGCTCCGGAATCATCGCGCGTGACGAAGCTCGATTCGTGAGCAATTCGCACGTCGCCATCGCGACGGCGGAATTGGAACTCAAAATCGCTCACCTGGCCGTGTTCGCGAAGCAGCCGTTTCAGATGTTCTCGATCTTCGGCGTGTAAGTAGAAAGTTGGGGTGATATCCACCGACAAAAGCTCATCGCGCTTGTCATAACCGAGGATGTTCATCAGCGCTTTGTTGAAATCGAGGAAACGGCCCTCGGGCGTCGAGATAAAAATTCCCTCCTGAACATTCTCGAAGAGCATGCGGAACTTGTTCTCGGCCTGGCGGCGTTCGGTGAAGTCCTTGAGGACGTGAATCGTGCCGAGCGGGACACCATTCGAATCGTGGAAGGTCGAATTCGTGACGAGAAAGTATCCCCCGAATGTCGGGTCAATTTGTTCGGGGTCTCCTGCGGCACCTTCGCAGTAGGGACACGTCGTCCAGTGGACCTCCGCCTGCTGCAAAAGACTTCGAAGCGGCTGGCCTTCGAGCTCTCCTGGCTCTACGCCGAGATGCCACGCCAGAGTGCGGTTCGCTCGCAGTACCGCTCCGTTTGGAGAGTGCACCACGATCAAGTCGCCAATCGAATCGAAGGTGTCGAGCCATTGTCTTCGGGAATTCGCTGCGACCTCGAATAACGAAACGTTCTGGACGGTGAGACCGAGAAGGTTGGCAACATTGACGAGAAAATTTTCCTCATCGCTAGCAAAGGTGCGAGCTGTTGCGGAACCGATTCCCAGAAATCCGAGCGGCTTCTCTTTCCCGGGAATGCGAACGAGGACGAGTGTCGACAGCTTCTCGTCGCGCATCCAGTCGCGAACTCCCGAGTCCGTTGCAGCGTCGAAGACGACAAGGGGGGTCTTTTGCTCGAGCACCGTCTGAGCCCAAAGCACACGCGGCGATAAGCGCGTGTAAAGATTCAAGAAGTCTTCGCTAAAGCCGACAGTCGCTCGCACCAGAAGTGAACGGTTGTCCCCGGAACCGTCGAACAGGTACACCACACCGTGACTCGCCCCGAGACTTTCCACGAGATGGCGGACAACCCCTTCCAATGTTTCATGTACCCGAAATGATTGAGTTGCTTCCGCCGTGATGATTGCGAGGCGTCGCAGCTTTTCGTTCAAATCTTCCGTTCGAGCGCGCCCCGCCTCCAAAACGAGAACCGCCATCGCAATTCCCATCGCGATTCCGAATAGGCCGTGAAACGACATACGAAACAATCCGAATTCTTCGCCCGACCACGCGGCTCGATCGAATCCATGGAGGCCTCGCAGCATTAGGGCGGCCGCAAGCAATTTCCACCCGACCCCCTGATGTCTTGAATTCGTCCGCCACAGCAGCCACCCTGCCAGCAGATAGAATCCCGATTCTGCGACTCGCTCAAGCCAAAGCGCTTCCGTGGGCATCTTCGCAATTGAATGAGTGCCGTAAATAGCTAGAGCGAAAATCCCCGCCAAAGGCGTGAGCCAACGGAACTTGTCTCCTCGTCCTGTACATTCCAGAATGGCCACGAAAAATAGCGCCGCGGCAACTAGCGAAAGCACAGCGGTGAATTGGAAGTTGGCGTTGGGGTCTCCGCGCCAAATCGATACCATGCGCAAAGCGTCCCACAGCACGTAAGCGCTCCAGCCGGCGATCCAAAAGCGGAAAAATCGCGGCGAGAAGCTGGGAACGAGCAGCGAATAGAGAACCAGGATGATAAAGGCAGCAGAGCCTTCAATGAAGGCTACCGCCAGGAAGCCCGGGTTAGAAACGAGGGGCATCGAGTCCTGTGTCAGCGACGCCTAGTCGCCAGGAAATCTCGGCACAAATGAAATCGAGGATGTCGGGAAGCCACTACGAAACCTAGCATGAGGGTTAGAAGTAGGGCAACGAGCCCAATACCTGCCTGTGCCCTGCTTTATAATGGTGAGACTTCGGAGCCCACACGTGGATAGAGAAAAGGTCCTAGTTGTAGATGACGAAGAAGCGATTCGGGAAGTTGTAACCACTCTTCTCGATGCGCAGGGTTATTACACCGTCGCTTGTGCTAACGGGCGAATTGCCCTCGACGCCTTCCGCAACGATACGTTCGATTTGGTGCTGAGTGATATTGTGATGCCGGAAATGGACGGCCTCAAGCTTCTCTCCGAGCTGCGCGTGGACGATCCCGATGTGCCTGTGATCATGGTCACAGCGATGCACGACATAGCAATCGCTCTCGAAGCAATCCGAGCGGGAGCTTACGATTACATTCTCAAACCTTTTGAAAAGGACCAGCTTTATTTGAGCGTCCGGCGTGCGCTGGAGCACCGCCGGTTGGTGATTGAGAATCGAACGTATCAAAGCGATCTGGAACATCTAGTCGCGGAGCGCACCCAACAGCTTTCCATCGCGCTGCAAGATCTCGAGCAATCGTACGACTACACGCTGGAAGCTCTCGGCGGCGCACTAGACGCGAAAGACGCCGAGACAGAAGGCCACTGCCAGCGCGTCACCGCGTTCACGATAAAGATCGCAAAAGCGATGGGCGTCGATAAAGCGCTGTTGCGGCATATCGCGCGCGGAGCTTTTCTACACGACATCGGCAAGATGGGAGTTCCGGACAGCATCCTGCGCAAGCCGGGTCCGCTCACTGCGGAAGAACGCGAAATCATGCGGCGCCATTGCGATATCGGCTATCAGGTTCTCGAGCGCATTCCCTTCCTCAAAGAGGCCGCGGAGATTGTGCTTTCACACCAGGAATGTTACGACGGCTCCGGATATCCTCGCGGGCTACGCGCCGAACAGATTCCCCTCGGGGCACGGATATTCGCTGTTGCGGATACGCTCGACGCCATGATTTCCGACCGCCCCTATCGCAAGGCTCTGCCCATTTCCGCTGCGCGCGAAGAAATCAAACGATATTCCGGCAGGCAATTCGATCCGCGTGTCGTCGAAGCGTTTCTAGCGCATCCCGACAGCGTCTGGATCGCGCTGCACGAAAAGATTGGCGACCCGTTCCGCCTCGCACAGCTCGAACCTGCATCGGCAGATTGACCCGCGCATTTCCGCTTCGAGCAGCCGCAGAGTATCGCCAACTTGCGAAACTATCCATGCGCGGGTAGTATCTGCAGTTCGGAGGAACGCTGAATGGCTTTGGTGCCCATCAAGACTGCGTCCATCACGGGCTACTGCGATTGCGTCTGCGGTTGCTATGAGCTCGCGAGCCAGCGTGATGACGAGACCGGCAAAGGATATTGCCCGCGTTGCGCCAAGGAGCATCTCGAATTGAATCGCGGCGTCGGCATTCCTCAGCTTGCTCCCTCGAAACTGCCCGACGGCGATGCAGCCGCTCCGCCTCTGGCCATGCCGGAAGCCGCCGATCCGCCGGGAAGACTGAAGTAAACGGCACGCCGCCCTTCGCTGCGATGGGTTGAATTCTTTTCCCTCAGAAAATCGAAACCAGGCGCCTGATTCCTTCCCCAAACTCTTGCTCGGACCCGATCAGACTGACGATCAGGTAACCGTCCGCTGGGAAATCGTAGAAATGGCCTGGATGAACGTAAACTCCCTCTTTCTCGAGCAAATCGAGTGCGACCTCTTCGTCAGTACGCGTCGCCGGCACGCGAAGCACGGCGTACCAGCCGCCTTCGATTTCACGGCGACTGCAAGCTTTCTGCGTTGCGAGTTGCCGGTCGAGTTCGGCGAGATTGCCTCGGACTCTTGACATCAGCTGCCGCTGAAATTCGTGGCGCTGCTGAAGAAATTCCGGAATCGCATGTTGAATCGGAGCATTCATCGAGAGGTAGGTGTCCGCGATTACCTCGAGCCGCTCCAGGGCACGCGTCTTCAGATCCT
>Ga0210399_10002624_pt1 | contig 13997 bp, 14 predicted proteins | sample IncBWC14MmetaG_FD_150865 | JGI IMG/M metagenome (GOLD analysis project Ga0210399, IMG submission 150865) | Forest soil microbial communities from Barre Woods Harvard Forest LTER site, Petersham, Massachusetts, United States - Inc-BW-C-14-M | ecosystem: Environmental > Terrestrial > Soil >... | reverse complement strand
GTTCGCGAACGGAGCCCAATATGGAGCGGGCGCGGTGATCGCGCCGCGCGCACGGCTCGACGATGGCCGCCTGGAGGTGGTGCTGGTGGAGGAGGCCTCTCCCCTGGAGCTCGTCCTCAACACCCCGCGGCTATTCCTGGGGACCATCGAGGGCTTTTCGCGCTACCGGCGGGTGACGTGCGCCTCCGCGCTCCTGACCGCGGCCGCGCCCATCGAGCACCACCGCGACGGCGAGCCGGAGCCGGAGGCCGCTCGTCTGGAAGTAGGGCTGCTCCCACGCGCGCTCCGCGTGCTCGTCCCGCGGGCCACCGCGGAGGACCCGAAGGGACCGTTCACCGGCTGACGCAGGTGAAGTCGCGCATCACCCCCTCCCCATCGAAGTAGAGGAAGTAGACCATGTCGGCCGCGGCGAAGACCCGCGTCTGGGGCCACTGCCGCCCCTTCTCCAGGATCTCCTGGCGCTTGGGACCTCCCCGCTCCAAGGCTACCTGGCTAAGCTCTCTCCCATCCTTGGGCGCGGCGAGCAGGGGGCTGCCCTCGGTCTCCAGCCCCTGGACCACCTGATCGAGCCGGGGGGCCTGGGCCAGGAGGCGCTGCAGGCGACCCTGGTGCTGGGCGAAGCGGCGGGCGTCGAAGCCCCAACTCCCCAGGAGAAAGGCGGCGTAACAGGCGAGGAGAGAACCGGCCAGGCTGCCCGCAACCACGGCCAGCCGCTTCATCCCCGGCCCGTCACCTCAGCGCGGGCACGCCGCTTCCGCCCGCGCCAAAAGACCTTTTAGCTCTTCGCGGGCAGGGGGGGGGAGGGGCAACAAGGGAGCGCGCACCGCGCCTCCCCGTCGGCCCGCGAGGTCTAAGGCCAGCTTCAAGCCCGCGATGCCGTGGGTGCTGGTGACGGCCACACTCAGCGGCGTGAGCTCTTCCTGTATGCGGCGCGCTTCCGCGTGGTCGCCCGCTCGGAAGGCGGCGTAGAGGGCGGCCGCGGGACCGGGAGCACAGTTGGCCACGGCCAAGATCCCCGCCGCCGCGCCCACGCAGAGAGCGGGATACATGACCGGCGCGGAGCCGCAGACAACTGCGAACGACGGCGGCACGGAGGCAATGATCTTGCCAAGGAGGCCCAGGTCTCCCGCGGACTCCTTCATCCCCACGATGCGGGGATGGGCCGCGAGGGCCCCCGCCAGGCCGGGGGGCCAAGCGAGACCGGTGAAGGATGGGATGGAGTAGAGGTAGATGGGAACGGGCGATGCATCCGCCACCGCCTCGAAGTGCCGCTGCAGAGCCTCCGCCGTCATCCTCGACTTGTAGTAATGGGGGGTGACCACGAGGGCGGCGTCGGCTCCCGCGTCCGCGGCCTTGCGCGTGAACGCGATGGTGGCGCGCGTGCTCTCCAGGCCCGTCCCCACCAGGAGGAGCCGGGTTCCGGCCCGCCGGCGTGCGGCGCGGATGAGGGCCAGCTTCTCGTCCTCCTCCAAGAAGGTCGCCTCGCCGTTCGAGCCCAGGACCACGTAACCCCCAAGGTCCTCGCGCGCGTAGGACTCCAGGTTGGCCTCGAAAGACGCGAGGTCGAGGTCGCCGTTGGCAAGGAAGGGGGTGACCAGGGGAGGGACGATGCCCCGCAGGCGAGGTTCCGCGGAGGGACCGGGGGCCGCGGGGGCGGGCACGCTCAGGCGGCCGGGGTCTTCTTGGCGAGCGCGACCGCCACCCGGCTCATGAGCTTCACGTCGTGGGCGGTGAAGGCGTCCCGGAAGTCGCTCCAGATCTCGAGGATGGCCCAGAGCCCGGCTTCGGTCCGGACCGGCGCCACCATGGCGCTGCCCGTGGCCAGTCCCACGCTCGCCCAGCCCGGGACCGCGCTCAGGTCCGCGACCACCGTGGGTGCTTGGCCTTGGGCGGCCTCTGCCAGGGGCCCGCCCCCCGACCAGACCCGCTCCGGCCCCTGCGGACGCTCGAGAGACGTATGCACGGCAAGATCCTCGCCGTCGGCCACGTAGGCCGTGATCGCGGAGTAGCGCGCGAACCGCCTCTTCATGATCTCCACCGCCTGACGCAGCCCGTCCTCGAAGGAGGAGGCCTTCCGGACCGCCTCCTCGACCTCACGGAGCACCTGCTCGCGCCGGAGGGCGGATCTGCGGGCCAGGTCGGTCTTCCACGGCTTCTCTTCCTCACGCGTCGACGTCATGTTCACCTCGGATTATCTCCTTCCTCGCGACGGCCCGAGTCAGACCGAGCCCTCTCGCCGTCCAGCCGCTCGCGTGGCCCGCTCCACGCCCGGATGAGAACCGCCTCCCCCCCGGGCGGGTCCAGGGGACACGGCATTTGACCCGATCCCGTGGGGGCCGGTACCCCGCGTGTCCCTGACCGGGTCGCCCTTAGGTCGAAGGCCACGCCGGCCGCCTCCCGCCCGTGCCCCAAAAACCGCCGCCCGGCGCTATCCGCGCCGGCTAGGGCGCAACCTTCCCCGGGGAGGCTCACTCGCGGGAGGCAACGGCAACCTCCAAAGCCCGCGGATTATAGCACCGTTGGCGCGCCTGTGCCCCCTGACCTAGGCCTCCACCTCGCCAAGAAAGCGGGCCCCGATGCGGGAGACGGCCTGCCCCTCGAAGTGCTCGACCCGGCACACCACCGCCCGGGCGCGATAAAGGGGACGGTTACCGAAGTGCTTGCGCAGGGGAGGGGGGAGCTCGATCAGCAGCAGGAGGCGCGATCCCACCACCAGTTTCTGCCCGCTCTCGAAGCAGATGCCGCCTCCGCTGATGTTGAGGCTCCGGGTGGCCTCTTCGAAGGTGAGCCCGCCCGTGTCCTCCCCCTTCACCTCCACCTGCAGGTTCAGGGCGACCCGTTTCTCTCGGTCCTGCAGAGCGCTCATTGGCTGGGCCTCTTCCAAGGACCCCCCGGGATCGTAGGGCTCGAAGCCGGGGGTGTCAATGGTCGCGGTCACGGCCCGACCTCTCGCGGACGAGGTCAGCCAGACGAACGTCGTCGGGGGCCACCAGGGCCAGCTCGGCCAGGGCGCGGCGGGCCTCGTCCGGGGGGCGGCCGGGAGCAGCGCGGGCGAGGAGGGCTACGATCCGCGCCTCCGCTTCGGGGTCGGGGGGCGGCTCCGGCCGGCCCCCCCCCACCAGCCTCCGGCCCGCACCCCACAGCAACTCCGCCGCCTCCCCGCAGTCAGGATCGACAGCCAGGGCCTCGCTCATCTCCGCCGCCGCCTGCTTCCAGTGGCCGGCCTCGAAATGTCCCCGCCCGCGGGTGAGGTGGTCCCGTACCCTGCCACGCCTCTCCTCGCTCAGGGGAGGTGCGGCCACGGGCAGGGCGGACCGGGATCCGGAGCGCCGGAGGGCGGCGTGGATCCGTTGTACCTCCCGGCCCGCGTCTTCCATGCTCGGGTACCGGCGGTCGGGGTCCTTGCGGAGCATGCGGTGGACAAGGAGGGCCACGCGCGCGGGAAGCTCGGGATTCAGGGTCAGGACCGCTTCCGGCTCCTCGGAGAGGATCTGGTAGAGGACGCTGTGGAGGGTCTTCCCCTTGAACGGCTTCTGGAGGGTCAGAAACTCGTAGAAGACGGCGCCCGCCGAGAAGATGTCGGTGCGCTGATCGAGGGGCCGACCCGTGGCCTGCTCGGGGGACATGTAGTCCGGGGTGCCCATGATGACGCCCGCCCGGGTGATGGTGTCGGTCGTGGCCACCCGGGCCAAGCCGAAGTCGAGGATCTTGACCTGTCCCCCCGAGGTGACGAAGATGTTTGCCGGCTTCACGTCGCGGTGCACGACGCCCTTGCCGTGGGCGTAGCCGAGCCCCTCGCAGATCTGGCCCATCACGCGCACCCGGTCCGCGAGGGGGATGTCCACCTGGCGCTCGATCAGGGCCCGGAGGTCATCTCCTTCCAGGAGCTCCATGGCCATGAAGAGGTGACCCTCGGACTCCCCGAGGTCGTACACGGTCACGATGTTGGGATGGTTGAGGCGGCCGATGGCCACCGCCTCCCGCTCAAAACGCTGGTGGAGTTCGTCGTCGGCGCCGAGATCGGCGGAGAGCATCTTGAGGGCCACTACCCGGCCCAGGGATTTGTCCCTGGCCCGGTAGACGACCCCCATAGCCCCTTCCCCCAGCTTGCCGAGTACTTCGTAGCGGCCTAGGCTGGGCATTCCTCCCCTCCCCGCCCGGTCAGACCGGGGTCGCCCCGGCCATCACTCGGTGAAGCGCAAGAGGACGACGGTGACGTTGTCCTTTCCGCCCGCCTCGTTGGCGGCGTCGATGAGCTTGCGCGCGGCGTCCTGCAGGGTGGGGGGGAAGGGGGTGAGGGCCTGGTGGATCTGCTCGTCGCTGATCATGGCGTGAAGGCCGTCGGAGCAAAGCAGGGCCACGTCCCCGTTCAGGAGCTTGTGCTCCACTACCTCGAGCTCGATCGAGTCCTTGGCTCCCACTGCCTTGGTGATGACGTTGCGCAGGGGGTGGCGCTCGACCTCGTCGGTGTTGAGGATCCCCTCGCCCAGGGCGGCCGAGACCCAGGAATCGTCGCGAGTGAGTTGGGTCAGCTTGCCGATCCTGAGGAGATAGCAGCGGCTGTCCCCGGCGGAGCCGATGGTCATGACGTTGCCGGAGACGAGGACGGCCACCGCGGTGGTGCCCATCCCGGTGTAGTCCTCCCGGTTGTCGGCGGCCCGAAAGACCTTCTTGTTAGCGAGCTTGATCGCCGTCTTGAGGCGATTCCCGTCGTAGGAGAGATTCACGTCCAGCCCATAGGGCCAGGTGATCTCCTTCTCCTTGTGGCTCTTCTCGATGAAGGCGGCCAGGGTCTCGATGGCCATCTTGGAGGCCACCTCCCCGGCGTTGTGGCCACCCATGCCGTCGCATACCGCGTAGAGATTGGGCTCCGGATCCACGAGGAAGTTGTCCTCGTTCAGCTTCCGGCGACGTCCGACATCGGTCTGGCCGTACGCCTCCAGCATCAACGCCTCTCTTCGCGAGCCAGGCGACGCTCCTGGCGGCGGAACCGTCTGGGCTTTGGGGTACCTCTCCGGAAACTTAGGATAAGGGCTTTGTATCCGACCGTCAATCGGGGCCGCGGCCGTGTCGGGGGCCGCCGCCGGCGGCGGCGCTCCCCCCGACACCGCTCACCGTCTCCGGATCGCCTCCACCATCTCCCGCACCGCGCGCTCCATCCCTACGAGCACGGCCCGGGCCACGATGCTGTGGCCGATATTCAGCTCCGTTATCTCGGAGAGGGAGGCGAGGGCGCCCACGTTCTGGTAGGTGAGGCCGTGCCCGGCATGCACGGCCAGGCCCAGCTTTCGGCCTAGGCGCGCGGCGTCCGCGACCCGGCGCAGGATGGCGGCGCGAGAGCGGTCGTCGCGGGCCTCCGCGTAGGCGGCGGTGTTGATCTCGGTCGCGTGGGCGTCCAGTTTGTGAGCCTCCTTGACCTGCTCGAGGTCGGGGTCCACGAAGAGGCTGACGGCGACACCCCCCTCCCGGAGCATCTTCACCACCGGTTTGAGCTGGACGCTGTTCAAGACCACGTCCAACCCCCCCTCGGTGCTGATCTCCTCGCGGCGCTCGGGGACCAGGGTCACCTGGTCCGGCTTCACGGTGAGGGCGAGCCTCACCATCTCCTGGGAGGCGGCCAGCTCCACGTTCAGCCGGGTCCTCACCACCTGGCGGAGGATCTCCACGTCGCGGTCCTGAATGTGACGGCGGTCCGCACGCAGATGGACGGTGATGCCGTCCGCCCCCCCCAGCTCGGCCAGCACGGCGGCCTGAACCGGGTCCGGGTCCGCCACCCGCCGGGCCTGGCGAACGGTGGCCACGTGGTCGATGTTCACGCCCAGGCGAGGCGCACCCGCGCGCGTACCTAAGTCCGCGCTCACGTCAGATCCCGCCGCGCTGCCTCCGCCAGGTCCTTGGCCCAGGCCCGGATCCGGTCCTCATCCGGCCCCTCGAGCATGATCCGGAGTTTGGGCTCCGTCCCGCTCCAGCGCACCAGCACCCGGCCCTCCTCTCCCAAGGACGCCCTCACCCCCTCCGCGGCCCGCGCGAGCTGCGCCATCTCTTCCAGGGGCCGCCGCGCGGGAAGGCTCACGTTCTCAAGCACTTGGGGCACGCGCTCCATCGACGTCCCCGCGAGCTCCGAGAGGGGCTGGCCCGTGCGCATCATCAGGGACAGGACCTGCAGGGCGCCGATGATCCCGTCCCCGGTGGAGGCGTGGTCCAGGAAGACCAAGTGGCCGGACTGTTCGCCCCCCAGGTTGTAGCCCCCCTCCCGCATGGCCTCCACGACGTAACGGTCTCCGACGGGGGTGCGCAGGAGGCGCAGGCCGCTCGCGCGCAGCGCGCGCTCCAGGCCCAGGTTGCTCATCACCGTGGCCACCACCGTCTGCTTCTTTAGCTCTCCCTCGCGCATCATGCGCATGGCGCACATGGCCATGACCGCATCTCCGTCCACGACCTTGCCCTTCTCGTCGATCACGATCACCCGGTCGGCGTCCCCGTCGAGGGCCACCCCGATATGGGCGCCCCTTTTGACCACCTCTGCGCAGGCGTTGGCGGGATGGAGGGCCCCCGATTCCCGATTGATGTTGACCCCGTTCGGCTTCACCCCCAGGGCGGCCACCTTGGCCCCAAGTTCCGTGAACACCAGGGGGGCCACGCGGTAGGCCGCACCGTGGGCGGCGTCGATCACCACCCGAACCCCATCCAGGGAGAGATCGCGGGGAAAGGTGGCCTTGGTGAAAGCCACGTAGCGACCCCGCGCGTCCTCCAGCTTCTCGGCGCGGCCGATCCCGGGCCCGATCTTGCGGGCTCCCAGGGCGGCCCCGTCGGACATGAGGGCCTCGATCTCCGCTTCCGTCTCGTCGGGCAACTTGAATCCGTCGCCCCCGAAGATCTTGATGCCGTTGTCGGGGTATGGGTTGTGGCTGGCGCTGATCACGATGCCCGCGTCGGCCCGCATGCTGACCGTGAGGTGAGCCACGGCGGGAGTGGGGATGGGCCCGCAGAGCAGGACCCGGCCTCCCATGGAGCAGATGCCCGAAGCAATCGCGGTCTCGATCATGTACCCGGAGAGGCGGGTGTCCTTGCCGATGATGACCCGGGGCGCGTGCCGCTTGCCCCGGCCGGCCACGTGGGTCACGGCCCGCCCCAGGGCGAGCGCCAGCTCCGGGGTCATAGGGTGCTCGTTGGCTACGCCCCGGATGCCGTCGGTGCCAAAGAGATGGCGGGAAGGAGATCGAGCCGCCATCTCAGCCCTTCTTCCCGAGGGCACGAACGGTGACCTGGGGGGGCTCCGTTTTCAGCACCGTCACCCCCGGGTGCCCGGAGCCTAGCTCCACCGTCACCGGGAGACGCTGGGGGCCCTCTCCTGCCCCCAGGTCCACGTAAGGGCGGATGTCGCTCGCGCCGAGCTCCCGCAGGTCGGCCGCCCGCCCCGTGACCACGACCCGCACCACCGATGGCCGGACCTGGCCCGGCCCCCCCCGCGTGGCCACCGCCAGCCCCTCGAAGGTGCGGTTCTCGCGGACCTCCTCCACGCGGGCGGTCACCCGTACCCGGGAGGCGCCTTGCACGCGCAGGAGGGGGTCCTCCAGGCCGATGTTGACCGCTTCCGTCACCGGAGCCTGCGCCCCCTCCACGGAGACGGGCTCCGTGAACGCGCTCTCCACCTCCTGGACCCGGCTCTTGGGCCCGGCAATGTGGATCTCGGGGGGCTCGCTGCTGACCTCCCCCACCTCGTAACCGGGGGCGGGACGCCCCAGGAGCCGGGGCCGGATGGGCACGGCCTTGTCGATGGTCCGCTCGAGGTTCAAGGTGATGCTGGCGGGAGTGATCTTCACCACCCTGACCCCGAAGGGGAGGCGGATCGCCTCCGGGGTGAGGGGGATGATGCGCTCGCCCTCCACCGCCCCCGCGAGGTTGATCTGGGCGGATATCTCCCCCAGGCGGAGGGCGTGGATGATGCCGGGCGAGGCGCGCAGGCGCACCTCGACGCTGTTGACGGGGTCGCCGGTCAGTTCCAGGTCCTTGGGGAAGTTCTGGAGCTCGAGGGGGACTGAGATCCCCCGTTCGGACGTCTTCTCGCCCGCGATGACGAACCAGAGGAGCACGGCTAGGGCCAGGCTGGCCGCTTTCAAGGGCAGGTTTTCGAGGAGGAACCCCATTGACCTATTTGTCCCGCACGGTGACGGTCTCCCCCAGGGCGTTGTTCTCGGCGGGGAGAGCCGACACCTCGAGCGCCTCGAGGAGGGCCTGTTTGAGGGAGCGACCGTCAAGCTCCCGACGGATCCGGCCCTCGGTTACGAGGGAGATGATCCCCGTCTCCTCGGACACCACAACCGCCACCGCGTCCGTGTCCTCGGTCACGCCGATGGCAGCGCGGTGGCGGCTGCCCAGCGTGCGCGACAGCTCGGGGTTGACGGTCAAGGGGAGGAAGCAGGCGGCGGCCGCCACCCGGCTCGCTTGGATGACCACCGCCCCGTCATGGAGCGGCGTGCGCGGGTTGAAGATGCTGATGAGAAGGTCGTAGGTGACAAAGGCGTCGAGCGCGATGCCGGTCTCGATATAGCTGCGCAGGCCCATTTCCCGCTCCACGACCAGAATGGCCCCCGTGCGCGAGGAGGCCAGGGTGGTGGTGGCCAGTACCACCTCGTCGATCACCTCCTCCTTGCGCCGGCCGCTGAAGGCCCCGAAGAAAGGGGTCTTGCCGAGATGGGCGAGTACCTTTCGGATCTCGGACTGGAAGACCACGATGATGCCGAAGACCACGAAGGGAAGAAAGGTGCGGAGGAGCCAGTTGACGGTCTCGAGGTTTAAGAGGAGGGAGGCCCAATACAGGATGACCAGGACCAGCCCTCCGATCGCCATTTGCACGGCGTGGGTGCCCCGGATGAACTGGAGGAGCTGGTAGACGATGAAGGCCACGATCAGGATGTCGAGCGCGTCCAGCCAGGTGAACTCCGAGGCGGAGAAGAAGGCGGCCAGGCGCTCGGGGAGCATCTACACACCTCCCCCCGGGGGCGGGTCGCCCACGATCGCGTCGCAGACCCGCACCACCTGCACCATCTCCTTGACGTCGTGGACGCGCACGACGTGGGCCCCGGCCAGGACCGCGGCCGCTACCGCCGCCGCCGTGCCCATGAGCCGCTCTCCCACTGGCAGGTCGAGCACCTTCCCAATGAAGCTCTTCCGTGAGGGTCCGACCAGCAGGGGCCGATCCAGGGCCCTAAGCTCGGGGAGTCGCCGCAGCACCTCCAGGCTGTGGTGGGAGTCTTTGGCAAAGCCGATCCCGGGGTCGACAAGGAGCTGTTTCCGGGCGACCCCCGCCTTCTCGCCCCGGGCCAGGGCATCCCCAAGCTCCGCCACCACCTCGCCCATCACGTCCTCATAGCTCGGTTCGAGATGCATGCCTGCAAAATCCCCGCGCATGTGCATCACCACCGCCGGCACCCCCCGCGCGGCCACCAGGTCAGCCAGCGCGGGGTCGAAGCGGAACCCGCTCACGTCGTTCACGAGATCGGCCCCCGCGTCCAAGGCGGCCCGGGCCACCGCGGCCTTGGTGGTGTCCACGGAGATCGGCCCCGCTCCCCTTTGCCGCAGGCCGTGCACCACCGGTACCACCCGTCGGCACTCCTCGTCAGCACTGATCCGGTCCGCACCCCCCGGCCGCGTGGACTCTCCTCCCACGTCGACCAGGTCCGCCCCCGCCCCGAAGAGCGCGAGGCCTTGGGCCACGGCCGCCTCCGGGGTCGGAAAGAGGCCGCCATCGGAGAAGGAGTCCGGGGTCACGTTGAGCACCCCCATGACCCAGGTGCGTTCCCCAAGCACCACCTCCGCCCCGCGCAGGGTGATCCGGTAGCGCCGCCGTGCCCCCTGCGCGTCGATTCGTGCCTCCTCAGCCCCTGGCCACTCGGACGCGAAGCGGACCGCGCGCCCCGCGGAGGGCGCACCCCGCGACCCTCCCGCCGGCGGCGGCCGGGCGAGGCGTCCGGGAACCAAGCCGGACCGGCCGGCTCGAAGGGAGGGAGACACCCCCCCCCTCGCCCAACTAGGACGTCGGCTTCGGCGCCGCCATGGGAGGGGGCAGGATTCCGCCCGCCCGTTCGCCGTCGTCGACCTTACCCTCGCGGGCGGCCACCGGGGCCGGAGCGGGAGCCGCTTTCCGTACGCGCGCGGCCAGGGGCTCGCCGGCCAGGATCTGCTGGATCTGCTGGCCGTCCAGCACCTCGTGCTCGAGTAGCGCCTCCGCCACTTTGACCAGCACCGGTCGCTTGTCGGTCAGGATCCGCTGGGCCCGCTCGTACTGCTCGGTTACGATCCGCTTGATCTCGGCGTCGATCTTGAGGGCGGTGGCCTCGGAGTAGTCCTGGTGCCGGTTGAACTCCTTGCCCAGGAAGATGGCCTCCTCCTTCTTTCCATAGGTGAGCGGCCCCAGGGCGTCGCTCATCCCCCACTCGCAGACCATCTTGCGCGCCATCTCCGTGGCCTGCTCGATGTCGTTTTGGGCTCCGGTCGTGATCTGGCCGAAGGTAATCTCCTCCGCGATGCGACCGCCCATGCAAACCGCGATCCGGCTCTCCAACTGCTCGCGGCTGTAGTTGTGCTTCTCCTCCGTGGGCAGTTGCTGGGTCAGGCCCAAGGCCATGCCGCGGGGGATGATGGTCACCTTGTGCAGAGGGTCGGTGTGGGGCAGGAGGGCGGCCAAGAGGGCGTGGCCCCCCTCGTGAAAGGCGGTGATCTTCTTCTCCTCCTCGGTGATGATCATGCTCTTCCGCTCGGCCCCCATGAGCACCTTGTCCTTCGAGCTCTCGAAGTCCTGCATGTTCACGAACTTCTGGCTGTGGCGGGCGGCCAGAAGGGCGGCCTCGTTCACGAGGTTGGCGAGGTCCGCCCCCGAAAACCCGGGCGTGGCCCGGGCTAGGACAGAGATGTCCACGTCCTCGGAGAGGGGGATCTTGCGGGTGTGGACCAGGAGGATCCCCTCGCGGCCCCTCACGTCGGGCCGGGAGACCACTACCCGCCGGTCGAAGCGGCCCGGCCGCAGGAGGGCGGGGTCCAGCACGTCGGGCCGGTTCGTGGCCGCGATCAGGATGACCCCGTCGTTGGACTCGAAGCCGTCCATCTCCACCAGCAGCTGGTTCAGGGTCTGCTCGCGCTCGTCGTGGCCGCCGCCCAGGCCCGCGCCGCGGTGCCGGCCCACGGCGTCGATCTCGTCGATGAAAATGATGCAGGGAGCGTTCTTCTTTCCCTGCTCGAAGAGGTCGCGCACGCGGCTCGCTCCCACCCCCACGAACATCTCCACGAAATCGGAGCCGGAAATGGAGAAGAACGGTACGTTGGCTTCGCCCGCGATGGCCCGCGCGAGAAGCGTCTTGCCCGTCCCCGGGGGCCCCATGAGAAGCACGCCCTTGGGGATGCGGCCGCCCAGCTTCTGGAACTTCTGGGGCTCGCGCAGGAACTCGATGATCTCCTGGAGCTCCTCCTTGGCCTCGTCCACGCCCGCTACGTCCTTGAAGGTCACCTTCTTCTGCTGGCTGGCCAGGAGCTTAGCCTTGGACTTCCCGAAGGAGAGCGCCTTGTTCCCCCCGCTCTGCATCTGCCGCATGAAGAAGATCCAGAAGCCGATGAGGAGGATGAAGGGGGCCCAAGAGATGAGCATGTTGGCCCAGGTCGGGGTCTGGTCGGGCTGATAGTTGACCATGACCTTCTTGGCGAGCAAGGTGTCCACGAGCTTGTCGTAGCCGATGGGAGCGAAGGTCTTGAAGGACTGCTGGCTGTTGTAGCGGCCCTTGATCTCGTTGCCGGTGATGGTCACCTCCGCCACCTGGCCGGACTCCACCTGGGCCATGAATTCGCTGAATTTAACCGCGGTCTCTTTCTTCTGGATCTGGGCGAAGTGCCAGGCCAGGAAAACAACGACCAGCAACGACATCCATAGCATCACCGTCTTGAACGTGGCGTTCACGATCTTAGGCCTCCAGACGCTCCAGGGTTCTGCCCCTCTTTCTTCAAGGGGTCCTAGGCCCCACGGGCCGACGGCGACGGCCGAGGGATGGTGCCAAGGTACGGGAGACCTCGGTAGCTCTCCGCGTAGTCCAGGCCATAGCCCACCACGAAGCGGTCGTCCCTGGGCTTGGGAAGGGTGAAGACCGACCAGTCGGGGTTGACGTCGATTTTGCGGTCCCCCGGCTTGTCGATGAGGGTACATACCCTCAGGCTCCGTGGATTGTGTTCTTTGATGTGGTCGAGCAGAAAGTTCAGGGTGATCCCGGTGTCCACGATGTCGTCGAGGAGGAGGATGTCCCGCCCCTCGTAGGGGATCGTGGTGGAGTAGATGATCTCGGTGCGAGCGGTCCCCGACCCCTCTTCGCGCATCGACGAGACCCGCACCATGTGCACGGTGAGTTCGCTGGGGATGGCCCGGATGAGGTCGGCCATGAACACTAGGCAACTCTTCATCAGCCCGACCACGCAGATCTCCCGCCCCTCGAAGGCCCGCCCGATCTCGGACCCCACCTCGGCGATGCGCCGGGCGATCTGCTCGGGGCCGAAAAGGACCTCCGCCCGCTCCCTCAAAGGGACCTCTCCAGGCGCAGGCTGACGAGCCGGCCTCCCCGCCCAGGTTCCTGGGGTTCCCCCGGCACCCACAGCACCTCCGAGCCCGCGGCCACCAAGGGCAGGGCCCCGCGCCGGTCGGCGGGGACCCGCTGCTCCATCAAGAACCGCTTCAGGCTCATCTTCCGGCCGTGCCGCCACACTCGGTCTCCGGGGCGGCGCGTGCGGACAAGGAGGGGCTCGCCCTCCGGCGCCGCCACCACTGCCGCCTCTCCCTGGGAGGCCGGGGGCCCGTCCGCGGGTCCCGCCACCACCGCCACCCCTCCCGGCAACTCCACCCGGCCAGGAACACCCAGGGGGTAGGCAAAACCGGGCCGGGGCTCGCTGCGCGGCCCGACCCACACGTCGCCGAACCGGAACAAGGCGACCCGTCCCCCGGGGAGCGCCAAGCGACGGCCAGAGGGCGCAGCCGAACCAGCCAGGACGAGGAGTCGCTCCACGAGGGCGGCGCTGACCCCGCGCAGACCCCCGGTCTCTTCCAGCACTCGCCGCACAGCCAGGCGCCGCAGGGCGAGCGGGGCCGCGGCAAGGACGCCCCGCGAGAGGCTCACGCCCTCACCCACCCGCCGCGCCGCCTGGTCGTATAGGCTCCCGGCCAACGAGCCCAGCAACTCGGCCTCGTCGGCCAGGAGCGCGGCCGAGCGGGCCAGGGTCTCTCCGATGCGGGGGTTAAAGCGAGACTCCAGGTAGGGCATGAGTTCGTGCCGCACCCGGTTCCGGCGAAACGAGGGGTCGGCGTTGCTCGGGTCCTCGCGCCAGGTGAGACCACGATTCTGAAGGTGGCACCGAACCTCCTCACGCGAGACCTCCAGGAGGGGTCGCAGGATGTCCCCCGTGCGCACCCGCATGGCGGAAAGGCCCGACCGGCCGGCGCCCCGGAGGAGGCGCAGGAGCACGGTCTCCGCCTGGTCGTCGCGGGTGTGGGCCACCGCCACCGCCACCGCCCCCTCGTCCCCCTTGGCTGCGCGAAGGAACGCGTAGCGCTCGAGCCGCGCCGCCTGCTCGATCCCGCCCCGCTCGCGGCGAGCGCGCCCGGTTACGTCAGCCCGGCCGGCGCGAAAGGAGACCCCCAATTGCGCACAGAGGTCGGCGCAGAAGAGGGCATCCGCGGCCGAATCGGGACGCAGGCCGTGGTCGAGGTGGGCCGCGACCACGCGGAAGCCTCGCCGGCGGCTGACCGTGGCCAGGGCGTCGAGGAGCCCCACCGAATCGGCCCCCCCGGATAGGCCGACCAGGATCGCCTGGCCCGCACACGGGACCCCCAGATCGGCCAAGGCCGCGTCGACCACGGTGACGAGACGACTGTGCTTCACCAGCTCTCACCCCTCCCCGGGGGAATTGGTGGCGGTGCAGGGATTCGAACCCCGGACGCCGCGGATATGAGCCGCGTGCTCTAACCA
>Ga0210399_10002621_pt1 | contig 14005 bp, 9 predicted proteins | sample IncBWC14MmetaG_FD_150865 | JGI IMG/M metagenome (GOLD analysis project Ga0210399, IMG submission 150865) | Forest soil microbial communities from Barre Woods Harvard Forest LTER site, Petersham, Massachusetts, United States - Inc-BW-C-14-M | ecosystem: Environmental > Terrestrial > Soil >... | reverse complement strand
TTGGAGTCGTCCGTGGCATATCCTTTGACAAAAAACCAGTCGAGTTTGTATTCGCCGACGAGTCCGCCGTAGGTGCGGGCCAGAGCAAACGTGTACCGAAAGCCCTTGGTGGCCCGCTGATTTGAATCACTCAGCGTTCCTCCCTTGTTATCCGCGCTGCGAGCTGCCTCGCCTCGAAAGTCAAAGGCATTTCCGTCCTCGAACCGGTAGTCCTCGAGGTCGCCGAAAAGTTTTGCCTCTTTCTTGCGGGAGACCAGAGGGACATCAAAACCAGTAGGGTCATTCTTATTGCGCATCATGTTCACAGGCATGAGCAGGATGGTCGGAGCACCGGTTGACCATTTAATCGCGCTGGTGGCCCACTTGTCGGGATCTTTCAAGCGTTCCGTGACCACCTTGGATATGGAAGTAGGAGATGTGTCGGAGGCGGAGGTGTTGAAGTCTCCGGCAAGAATTACGGGATTTTTTTCGGCGCGGATCCAGCCGAGAATTTCCGCCATCTGTTTTCTCCGGCACTCCGGCTTGCACTTCGTTTCCAGGTGCGGCGCAACCACGGTCACTGCTCCGGTGGGAGATTCCGGCACCGCGAGCTCCACGATAAGCGTTGTCCGGCCGCCGCGGCGAACCTCGCGGGCGATTCTTTCCATGAAGGCAAGATTGGCGCCCTTGCGTTTTCCCGCTTCCAGTTTGGAGATTTCTTTCTTCTCGCCCAGGAACCAGTCGTAGCATACCGGCAGAGGCTTGATCGTTGCCTTGCGGATGGGATACCGGCTGAGAACCGCGGTTCCGTGCATCCCGAGGTAACGGCTCTTGTCCGGCTCGAAGGACTTCTGGATCTCCGCTTGGGCCGCTTTGTCATCCATCACCACTTTTTCAAGGCCGAGGCTCAGCGGATCGATTTCGAGAAACTCAACGGTGTACGCGTAATTCATCTTCAGCGCTTGCGCAAGTTCGCGGGCAACATTGTGGTAATCGGTGCGGGTGACTCCGTAATCGACTTCGTTCAGGATGAACAGGTCGGTGGGATTAAGGATTTCGAGTTGAGTTTCGACTTCCTTGAGCTGTTCCGCGGTGAGCGGTTTCGACTTGGCGTCCTTCTTCGCCTGGATGTATTTCCCGAATTTTTCCGGCTCGGTCAGGCTGATGCGGATCCCGTCAAGCTGGATTCCCCGCTCGATGTTCCACATCGTTGCCCGCAGGTAAGGCCCCAGAGCTTCCGAAGAAGGACGGTGCGGTTTTGCGCCGTCGTAGAACGCTTCATTGCTCAGGAATGGGGTGTGAAGCAGTTTATCCAGGCGAGCAGCAAGTTGTGGATTCGGATCGTCGGCTTTTTCTAATTCAACCAGATCATCGAACCCGAGCGGCTTCGGCGCTGATACCTTAACGTAGTCCTCTTTGGCGGCCTTCGTTTCGCCGAGTGTAATCGGGCACGCGATTAAAAGCGCAAGGACGCAGGCCCATCCGAGGGGGTGCGAAATAACCGGGCGCGAGGCCCTTTTTGCCGGTGTAGGGAAACCCAACTTTATTTCGACGGGCGAGGCATCGGGATTCATAAACACACCACCTTGCCGCGATTCCTGGACTTGAGAAACCCCGGGCGGGATTTTGAACTGTCTGAGCATACAGCAAGTCTTCGGCACGCGTTGAGATTTTTGCGAGACTCATTGGGACTCGCTGAGCCACGCGGGATTTTCAGCGGCGGTTGCTCCAGGCAAAGAGGATGCGGGTTGAGCGCGGCCGAAGATTGTTCGAGGAAAGACGGAGATGGCGAGTGATGGAAGCGAGGTAGACTCGCTAATTTGTGACCGCCCGATAAGCCAGGGTGGGCGGTTCCGCGATCAGAGCCAGAATCGCGTGGCGGTCGGAAGTGGTCGGTTCCACGGGGCGAATGTCGTGCAGCGTCGTGGGCAGGATAGCGTGTGCCGAAAATCCGAAATATTCGCCGGCCCTGACGTAGGGCTGGTATTCGAAGATTTCGACGGTCGTATGCGATGAATCGGCCGGCTCGAGGTGAATCAGGAAGCTGCAACGGAACTTCGCCGGCGCACTTTCATAGAAATATTCGGAGTCCCAGAAGACATCGCCGCTCGGCTCATGGAAATAAAAATCGTTGGCCCTGTTCGCCGGCGGGATGCGCACATACGACTCGATAAATGGGTTCAAGCCACGGTTTCGGCGAATCTCTTCGTCGGAGGGGAAGAGGTGCAAGCCGGTGTCGTCCCGGCGCGAGAGGAAGAAATGGCTCCACTGTGACTCTCGCGGGAATTTATTGGGGAAACTTCCGGCTCGGCCTGGCCGCTCGAATTCCGACCACACATTGAAGGTGGACGCGATTCGCGCGGCGGTCGCGTCCACGCCGCCAGGAAGAATCGCAGTGACACGCTCGGCCGAAGGACCGCGCTTTTCAATGTGCTTTAGCCGGTGAACCTGGGTGGCTAAGACCAAACCCAAGCACGCAGCCGACAAGACGACAATCGCTCGACGGATACGTCGATTCATTGCTTATGGGCCGGTACGGCGCGCCTGCTCCGATTACTGCGCATTCCACCGCCTCGAGGAGCGCCTGCGGATGCACCTCGACTAAAGACTATAACGAATGAGCTTCAGCCTCGCTAAAACTCAATAAGCAAGGATTTTCTAAGATTGCGCAGTTTTTGAGACTGGCGTACGATTGTGAATGTAACTCCGACTCCGTTGGCCTGCGGGAGAGACATCCTATGGCGACCGGGCGAGGCGGCCGATGGCGGCTTGCCGAGGGTTCGGGTGGAAACGCCTGGGCCTCCCGTTGCGGTGCATGAGTAAGGACCGCGCTTGGAAAGGAGCACTATCACCGGAAATCCGCGGATTTCCGGCTAAAGCCCGATTCCAGGTACGAATCGGGTTTTTCATTTTTGGGGCCATGCGGATGACGCTTCACGACAAGTTCGGACGCCAAATCACCGATCTGCGAATTTCGGTCACTGACCGCTGCAACTTTCGCTGCGTGTACTGCCGCTCGGCGGACCCGGAAAATTATCGCGAGCACGAGGAGATTCTTTCCTGGGACGAACTGGAACGGCTGGCGCGGGTTTTTGTAAACCTGGGAATTCAGAAGATGCGCATTACCGGCGGCGAACCGCTGGTGCGCGATGGAGCGGAAGGCTACATCCGGAAGCTGCACGAGCTTGGCGTGCCGGACATTTCCATGACCACGAACGGCCACCTACTCGCCCAGCGCCTGCCCTCGCTGATCGCCGCCGGTCTGCACCGCATCAACATCAGCCTGGATTCGCTGGACCCGATCAAGTTTGAAAAAATCACTCGCACACGTACCTACGATTCCGTAATGCGCGGGATTGACGCAGTGCAGTCTTCGCCGCTGGCCCCGGCGAAAATCAACGCTGTGCTCGTCCGTGGTTTTAACGAAGACGAGGTGGAAGCCTTCGCCGCGTTCGCGCGCGATCGCGGTGTGATCATGCGATTTATCGAGTTCATGCCGCTCGATGCCGACCGCCACTGGTCGCGGGAACTGATGGTTCCGGCCGAGGAGGTTTACCGGCGCATTCACGCCCAATGGCCGCTGACGCAGATTCCTCACGCGAAGAGCGAAACCGCGCGCAAGTATAAATTTGCTGACGGCGCGGGCGGCGAGATCGGCTTGATCGCGCCGGTCACACAGCCTTTCTGCGGGCACTGTTCGCGCATTCGCTTGACCGCGGACGGCAAGGTGCGCACGTGCCTGTTCAGCAAGGACGATCATGACCTTCGCGCGCTGCTGCGGAACGGCGCTTCCGACAACGACATTGAAGAGCGGATTCGCGCCATGGTTATGGAAAAAGAGGCCGGCCATCGCATCAACGAACCCGGATTCCAGCCGCCGTCGCGGACGATGGTTTTCATCGGCGGATAGGCCCTCCCGCGCTCCAGGCTTCACCAGACTCCTGCTCCCTCGCGTGCTATCCTTTCGATAGGACCCAAGTTGTCCGGGGAACGGACGGAAACGTATGCCGGAAGACCACGACGACGAGCGCGAAGAACAGCCGGAACAGCCGCAGCGATTGTTCACCCTCACGGAGGCGGAACGCACCCGCCAGGAGCTGGAACCTTTCCTGATTGAAGCCATTGGCGCGCGCAAGAAACTTTCCGTGCTGGAGCAGGATTTAACCGCAGTTTCCACGCGGATCATGATGATGGGCGGTGTGCTGGTGCCATACGCGAAACTGGCGGAAAAGCGGATGGACCAGCAGAACCTTGCGGAAGTGATGAAGAGCAACCTGGAGAAGATTCTTTCTACGGGCTGCCTGATCAAAGATCTGGATGTCGGACTGCTTGATTTTCCCGCGATTGTGGACAACCAGGAAGTGTACCTGTGCTGGAAGCTGGGCGAGGACCGCATCCGCTATTACCACCGGCAGGATGAAGGCTACTCTGGCCGCAAGCCGCTGGACCCCCGCGATCTCGGTCCCGGCACGCACTTGCAGTAAAAAAAATTCTTCGACTTATGTAGCGGCCGCCGTCCGCGGCGGGCGCTTTTCATCAACGCTAGACTGGACCTGCTCAACGAGCGACTCATCATGACCGAAAACCGACTGAAAGATTCCACCAGCCCCTACCTGCGTTCAGCCGCGCACCAGCCCATCAACTGGTATGAATGGGGCGAAGATGCTTTCGGGCTTGCGAAGAGCCAGGACAAGCCCATCCTGCTGGACATCGGCGCGGTGTGGTGCCATTGGTGCCACGTCATCGACCGCGAGAGCTACGAAAATCCCGCCATCGCCAAAATCATCAACGAGCACTTCGTCCCCGTGAAGGTCGACCGCGATGAACGCCCTGATGTCGATTCACGCTACCAGTCAGCCATCAGCGCGATCAGCGGACAGGGCGGCTGGCCACTGACTGGCTTTCTGATGCCCAACGGCAATCCGTTTTTCGGCGGGACTTATTTTCCGCCGGAGGATCAGGGCGGACGGCCCGGCTTTCGCCGCATACTGCTGGCGGTCGCTGATGCCTATCAGAACAAGCGGGAGGACTTGCTGAAAACTTCCGAAGCGCTTGCGGAAGCGGTGGCCAAGGCGGAAGCCTTCGCCGGCGCAAAGGGCGAATTCGATCCTGGTGTCATCGATTCGCAAATCAGTTCGCTCACGCAGCTTTTCGATTTGCGGTATGGCGGCTTTGGGAATGCGCCTAAGTTTCCTCACGCTTCGGCGGTCGATCTCCTGTTCGAGCGTTTTCGCCAAACCGGCGAAAAGCAGCTGCTCGCCATGGCAGAAACTACGCTCGAGAAAATGGCCAAGGGCGGCGTATACGACCAGCTTGCCGGCGGGTTTCACCGCTACTCCGTGGATGAACGCTGGCTCGTCCCGCACTTCGAAAAAATGAGCTACGACAATTCAGAGCTGCTGCGGAACTATCTGCATGGGTTGCAGACGACGCGCAATTCGTTTCTGAAGGAAATCGCGGAAAGCATCATCGGCTGGGTGAATCAGGAGTTGTCCGATCAGGCCGCCGGCGGATTCTATGCCAGCCAGGACGCTGACGTTTCTCTCGATGATGACGGAGACTACTTCACCTGGACGCTGGAGGAGTTGCGGGCGGCGTTGTCGACCGAGGAAGCGCGCGTCATGGAGCTGTATTACGACGTCGAAGCGCATGGTGAGATGCACCACAATTCGGAGAAAAATGTGTTGTGGATCGCTCGTGGCGCGGCGGAAATTGCGAAGTCGCTTGGACTGGATGAATCCACCGTCCGGCTGACCATCGCCGGCTCCAAACACAAACTGCTCGCTGCGCGTAAGCCCAGGCCCACGCCGTTTATCGACAAAACGATGTATGTCAGCTGGAACGCCATGTTTGTTTCCTCCTACTTGAATGCCGGTCGTGTCCTCGAAGGCGAGCTGGCTGAAGCTTCCCGTGCTTTTGCGCTGAAAACGATAGATCGCGTGTTGCGGGAAGCGTGGAGCGAGGAAAACGGGTTTGCGCATCGTGTCGGCGGGCCGGCGCTGCGCGGCTCGCTGGACGACCAGGTTTTCGGCGTTTTGGCGCTGCTCGATGCTTATGAGGCCACGCTGGAACCAAAATATTTTCACGCGGCGCAGCTCACCATGGACCTGACCATCGAAAAATACGGTGACGCGGAAAACGGAGGGTTCTTCGACCGCGCTTCCGACGCTCCCGCAATGGGCGGGCTGGAAGTACGCCGCAAGCCGTTCCAGGATTCGCCGACGCCCAGCGCGAATTCCGTGGCCTCGATGGCGCTTACGCGGATGCATGCTTACACGGACGATCCGAAATATTTCAACCGGGCGAAGAAAACTTTGGAAGCTTTCGCCGGCATCGCCCCGCAATACGGACTTTTCGCTGCAACGTATGGTTTGGCCGCCCTACTTTTTGCGGAGCATCCTGCGCAAGTGGTTATCACCGGACCGGAAGGGGACGTGGCCGCGGAGAAGCTTGAACGCGCGGCGAATGATGTGTTTCGCTTCGGCAAGGCCGTTTTGCGCGTGACGCCTGCTACTTCGCTGGAGCATTTGCCTGTCGCCCTGCGGCACTCACTGCCGCATCTCCCTAAAGACAAGGCCAGCGCTTTGGTCTGCTCAGGCAACACTTGCTTGCCGCCTACCAGCGACCCTGAGGAACTTAAGCGCCTCCTCCAAAAGGGAATCGCCGGCACCGCCGCCGGCTAAGTTTGGAGTGTGGGAGCTCTGCCCCCGCTCTAATCCTGCAAGACCGGGCTCCCAAATTAGGGTTGGTAGCGGGCCTAATCCTCAAAAGCGGCGGCAGAGCCTCGCACTCGAAAAGTACCCCTCACCAAAAGAGAAAGGGCACGATGCATTTGCACCGTGCCCTCGAGGATTCGGAGATGTCCGAATTCCTTTACTTACCTCGTTATTTCTTCGGCCTTGATTCTGGCGGCACCAGGTTGTTCGCCCGGTAGTAGACGACCAGCTGGCCGTAGTGCTCTCCCGAATGCTCGATTAGCCCGTATGCCAGGTCATACAGACGGTCCAGATGCGGCCCGCCGTCGTTGACCGCTTCCATCAGGCCCTTATCGCCCTTGGCCTTGATTTCAGCGGCGCCGTCTTCAACGCACTTCTTTACGAACGCGACCAGCTCCGCCCGGTTCTTGGTATTCACGTCCTTCGGATCATCGGCGTAGCGGGGCTTCTTGCCGGCCGCGGTGTCCGTGAAGTAGTACATGGACGCCGAAGCGTGCACCAGATTTGCGACGAACGTGCGCGATTGCTCCTGGGGCTTATAGGAGAACTTGTCTTCGGGAAAATCCTGCGCCATTGCAATCAGCTTCCGTCCGATGTCGTTCCATGACTCCAGCACGGCTTCCGACGGGCTGGGAGCCGGCCCCGGGGCTTTCTTCGGAGCTTCCTGGGCCCGCAGGGGAGCCAATGCAAAACACACCGCCAACCATACCAAGGCCAACCTTGAAAAACGTTTCATAGCTTCTCTCCTTTGAATGTTAAGGCGAAGGGCTTACTGTCCCCCATAAGACGCTCCGCTACCCCGGATGTTTCACTTTGTTGGGAAAAAGGCAGGCCAACCGGCCCCTGGCCGCCCGCCATCCTATGTTATAGGGCCTAGCAAGTCCCGGAAACGTGCAGGAAAGGGGAGGTTTATTTCTCGCTACGGGGCCGAAAGACGTAACAAAAGGCTTACACCCCGCGTGTTACTCTGGTAGGACTTAGTCGAGGGAGTTACACATTGATTTGGAGTTGGTTTTTGCTGCGTGTTTTAATCGGCTTGTCGATTATGACGGTCCTGTTTTTGTCCCAGCGTTTCTGGTACCGGGCCTTGTGGCGCGTTACCGGGCACTGGGGCCGTACCACCCTGCGAGTGGGCGTCCGCCTGCTTTACTTGGCGGGCTGGCTGCTGATCGTCGCCACCCTTGCCGATAATATCCGCCAGGATCACGGGCGGCTCCTGCCGAACCACTCTCCGGTCACCACTTTCGCGGGCCTGTGGTTTCTGAGCGCGCTTTTCGGCTATCTGGCTGTCAAATTCGTGCACACGATCGAGTGGCTGTGGCACCGCCTTCACAAGCCTGTGCCACAAGACTCCGCCAAGCTGCCGGCGCACCGCATTGATCTGGAAGACATTGTTCCCGACCCTTCGCGCCGCACCTTTTTCCGGACTGCCAGCGTTGTAGCCGGGGCTGCGCCCTTTTTGGGCGTGATGTATGGGTTTGCCGCGGAGCGGCTCCGCTATGAACTTCACCGCGTGGAAATTCCCATCAACAATCTGCCGGCGGAACTTGACGGCATGCAGATCGTCCAGATCAGCGACATCCACCTCAGCGCGTACATGACCCGCGAATCGGTTCGCCGCGCCGTGGATATGGCCAATGAAGTGGGCGCCGATCTCGCCGTCGTCACCGGCGACCTGATCACCGGCATGCACGACTCCATGCGGGATTGCGTCGAGGAAGTGCGCCAGTTGCGCGCGCCGTTGGGCGTTTATGGCTGCAACGGCAACCACGAAATTTACGCCCGTGCGGAAGACCTGGCTGAACGCCTCTATCAGCAGGCTGGCATGAAGCTGCTGCGGCGCGAAAACGCCATCATCCATTACAAGGGCGCGCAGCTGAACTTGATCGGCGTGGATTACCAGCGCGAACGCGGTCCGAGTGGACGCAAGCAGCAGATGCTCCCGGATTTCGAGCCGCTGGTGCGCCGCGATATGCCCAACATTCTGCTATCGCACAATCCGAACACTTTTAATCGCGCCGCGGAATTGGGCGTGGAGCTTTCGCTTGCGGGCCATACGCACGGTGGGCAGGTGCAGGTCGAAATCCTGGACGTCAGCCTCAGCCCGGCGCGCTTCATCACCGATTACATCGCCGGCCTCTATCACCGGCCGCTGCTCATGCCCGATCAGCCCAAGCGCATGGGCGAAACCATCAAGCTCATGCCCAACGCCCCCAACGGCCTCGCCGCCCTCTACGTAAACCGCGGCCTCGGCACCGTCGGCGCGCCGGTCCGCCTCGGCGCCCCTCCGGAAATCACTCACATCGTCCTCCGATGCGTCTAAGCCGGAGGCTCTCTATCAATCCCGATATGGCTCCGAGTCGTCAGACTCGGAGCCGCTTATTCTTCATTGAAAAATAGCCCCTGCGGGCCGTGTTAGCGGGAGTCTCCGTCACGATCGCCGCAGGACTCGCGATCGTCGCGGTGAGAGCCGCTCGCGTCGTGTTTCGAGGTATCGACGAATACGAGGCCACCCGGATTTCCCAAACCAGTGACGATCGGCGTGATGACACCGGTCGTCATGTCAATGGTGCCGACAAAGGGCCCCCCATCCGCCGCAGTGTAGGCAGCACCAGGCGCGAAGGCGTTCTTTTTTAGAGAAAAGACGGTGTTCAATTTCTTGTCGGCGAAAAGAATAAAGCCCTCGGTTGAGGTGACAAAGGCTGTGTCGTCGACTTCAACCGGCGTCGCCCCCGTGGACGAAACATAGCTCAGGGGCAGATGCAGCACGCGCTGATTGGATGAGCCGGGGTTGCTGAGAATGATTAATTCCTGGTCCCCCTGGCTGTCCAGCACGATGTTCCCCTCAGGATCGAGTGTCATCGAGTCCGGATCCTGAAGGTTCAGTTGCACCGTTGCGTCCGTGGGAATATCCAGGGCGCTGGCATTGCCAAGGAGCACGGGCGTCACTTCCACGGTGCTGCCTTCCAATTTTGCGCTGACAATCGCCGGTCCGGCGTTTGGGTTGTTGGCTGGGTTCGAGGCGCTGATGTAGGCCTTGCAGCCACGGAAAACGATGTCATCGTAGCCGCCGCCGTGAGCCGCCGAACTGAAGGTGTAATGTTTCTGATGATGTGTTTCAGGATCGATGACGACGAGATTGGCGTTGGCATCTTCGTTCTGCAGCGCCCAAAGTAGATGCGTGGAGGGATCGACCTTGAGACCGTCGCTGTGGCCAGGCACCGAGTAGATGTGAACAATCCTGCCGTCCATTTTGTACTCAATGATTTCGCTGTTCTTATTGTCGATCCCAGCGGGATCATGGCCATCGCCATATCCGACAAAAACGTGATCGCCAATCACGGCAATGGAATCAGGCGCCGTTGAACCATTGCTGGGGGCACCGGCAAAGACACTCAATTGGTAGGGAGCCGTGGCCGTTTGTCCAATTACGGGGGCGGCGAGAATGCCATAGAGTGCGAGAGTCGTGACACCAGTGGTCAGCGTAGCTAGTTTGATCATTGTTGTTTTGCTTTCTCCTGTTGTTGCAGGTCTACTGGGGACATTGGGCTCAATGAGGTTAGGCCGTGGAGAAAACGAACTTGTCAATGGATGATGAATATTTGGCAACGAAGTCGGCGCCAGATATACCGGTCGGCTTCCTCACCGGCTGATGAGCGCAACAATCAGACCCTGTCGTACCACTGGCTTTTCCTGTGTGTTTTCCTAACTTTAACCCAAGTGCTAGAATCCGCATGGCACACCTATGACTATCAAGGAACGGAACTACTGGCTGGACACGGTGGCGGAGCCTGCCGCAGGCGCGACCGGCGCTTTGCCCGACAAGGTGGATGTTGCCGTCGTTGGCGGAGGATTATGCGGCCTCTCCGCGGCGCGTGTGCTTGCGCAGCGTGGCGTGCGCGTGACGCTGTTCGAAGCCGAATCGCTTGGCTGGGGCGCAAGCTGCCGCAACGGCGGCATGGTGCTGACCGGGATGAAGCTGCCGGTGCCCACGCTGATCAAGCGCTATGGCCGCGAAGTCGTGCAGCGCATGTACGCCGCCTCGCTCGAGTCCATTGACCTCGTCGAGCGAATCGTCAACGAAGAGGGGATCGACTGCGATTTCTCGCGCTGCGGCCATCTGGAAGTCGCCTGCAAGCAAGCCCATTTCGATGATTACGCAGCGGCCGCCGCGCGCATTAAGAACGAGTTCCAGCACGAATTGCGCATTATCCCCAAAAACGCGCTCCAAAGCGAAATTGGCTCGCCAATTTATTTTGGTGGTATGGTCGACGAATCCAGCGCCAGCGTAAATCCCGCCCGCTACGTGAACGGACTCGCCAAGGCCGCGCAGCGCCACGGCGCTTGCCTCTTTGACCACACGCGTGTCACCAGCGTTTCCTCGCAGCCGAATGGCGCCAGCGGTAGCTTCCGCGTCGAAACCACTCGCGGCACACTCACCGCGAAAGAAGTCTTCCTCGCCAGTGGCGCGTACACCTCCGAGGCCACGCCCACCCTCCGGAGAAAAGTGATTCCCATCGGCTCGTACATCATCGCCACCGAAGTTCTTCCCGAAGCCCTCGCTGCGGAAGTCAGTCCGCGCAATCGGATGATCTATGACTCCAAGCATTTCCTCTACTACTACCGGCTAACGCCCGACAATCGCATGCTGTTCGGGGGGCGCGCCGCGTTTTTTCCGGAGTCGGAAAGCATGGTGCGGGAAAGCGCGGAACTTCTGCGCCAGGGCATGATTCAGGTCTATCCCCAGTTGCGCGACACAAAAGTCCACTATGTCTGGGGCGGCACGCTCGATTTCGCGATGGACGTGATGCCGCACGCGGGAAAAATCGAAGGCATGTATTTTGCCGTAGGCTTCGCCGGCCACGGAGTAGCCGCCGCCACCTGGATGGGCGCGAAACTAGCGGGCGTAATCTGTGGCGATCCCGACGACAATCCGTTTTCCGGCATCCCGTTTCCGGCCGCGCCCCTCGGCCTCCGCAGCGGCAACACTTGGGCCTTACCCCTAGCCGGCGCCTACTACAAAGTCCTCGACTGGCTGACGTAAGTCAGCCAATGTTCCCCTCGAAGCGCAATTTCTACTATCACCGACCGCTAAAGCAACCTTGTCATCCTGAGGCCATCCGACGAGCGTAGTCGAACGATCGCAGCGCAGAAATTGTGCAAAGTGCTTGCGTTGAGGTCCTTTGGAAGCGCAAACTTCGCGCCCCTCAGGATGACAAGGTAGTTTCGCTTCTCGAGAACGGCTCGGTTCGAACCGAAAGACGACCGGACTACCCTCCCACCAACTTCTTGATTTGAGGAAACACAAAGTAAGCCACCACGCCCAGCAAGACCGGCACGGGCCCCCACTTCAGGGCGAATTTGTCGCTGAACACCAGGGCAAGAATCGTCATCAGGATTGGCGCGATCACTACGTAAGCCAGGCCCGCGTTGCCCCACGGGATACGAAATGGCCGCGGGGTGTCCGGCTGCGTCTTGCGCAGCTTCCACGCGGCCAGGACGGTCAGCACGGTGACCAGGCTGCGCAGCCAGATGTATACGGTCAGGAGTTGCGCCAGCGTGTGGAAAGCCAGCAGCGCGTAAATCGCCGACGAAATCAGGATCGCGATCCACGGCGTGCCGTATTTCGGATGCTTTGCGGCAAAGAACGGCGGCAGGTAACCGTCTTCGGCCATTGAAGATGGCATGCGCGTGCTCGTCAGCACTGTCGCATTCAACAGCGAAACGTTGCCCAGCATCGCTCCAACTGTTAGCGCGATGCCGAGCAGGCTTCCTCCGATCAAGATTCCCGCGATCGGCAGGTACGCCGTGTTCCATTTATCCCAGTTTCCCAGCGCCGCCAGTGAAAACAGCGCGGGCAGAAAATACGTGGCGATTGAGAGCGGCACCACAATCGCCAGCGCAATCGGAAAATTCCGTTGCGGATTTTCAATTTCTTCGGCGACGCTCGAACACTGTTCGTAGCCGGAATACAGCCATAAACCAAGCGCCAGTCCGACGCCAAACACTTGAAATGGCGGCACATGCGGCGGGACAAACGGATGAAACGGGTTGTGACGCCATTTCGCGGCCGCGATTATGCAGAGCACCAGCACCGGCACGAGAACCGAAAATTCCAGCACCGTCGACACGATGCCCACCATCTGAATGCCGCGGATATTTATGTACGCCAGCAGCGCGATCAGCGCCACCGAGACCAGATAATGTTTCCAGCCCACCAGCGAGGGGAAAAATCCGCCCAGATAATCACTGAACAGCACCGCGTAGCTGCCGCCGAGCAGCCACGAAGCGCTCCAGTTCCACCAGCCCGCCAGGAATCCCCAGAACTTTCCGAATCCCGCGCGCACCCAGCGGTAGAATCCGCCTTCGACGGGAATCGCGGTCGTCAACTCCGCCGCAACGAGCGAAACCGGAATGCACCAGAAAAGCGGAATCAGCAGGAGATAGAGCAGCGTCAAGCCCGGCCCGCTGGTCGTCACCATCTCTTCCATGCCGAACGGGCCGCCGGTCGTGTAGGCAAACATCACGAACACGAAATAGAAGAGCCCTGCTTTTCTTACTGATCTGGTTGTGCTCAAGGTTTGCCGGAAGTGTACTCCACCCGGCGAACGATTGCTGGACTTGTCTGGCGGAGTGCGCGACACTCGGCGCGCCCGATTTCGAACGTGACGCCGAATTTCGGACCTGACGAATGATACTTCTCCTGATGGGAGTGACCGGATCTGGAAAAAGCACCGTCGGCAAGATTGTGGCCGAGCGGCTGGGCTGGGTGTTTCTGGAAGCCGACGAGTTCCATTCACCAGAGAACATCGCGAAGATGCACAACGGCATTCCGTTGGCCGACGCCGATAGGCTGCCGTGGCTGGATGCGATCCACGCCAGGCTCATCGAGTTGAACGCGGAAGGGAAGGAAGTTGTTCTCGCATGCTCGGCGCTGAAGGAGAGCTACCGCGAGCGGCTCGGGAAAAATCTGCCGGTCGAAATTGTCTACCTGAAAGGGTCGCCAGTGTTGATCGGCAGCCGTCTGCGTGAGCGCGGGGGCCACTTTGCGGGGGCGTCCATACTCGCGGGGCAGTTTGCCGACCTTGAGGCGCCGCGCAAAGCCTTTACACTTTCCGCCGAGTTGCCGCCAGATGAGATTGCCCACAGAATTCTTAAACATTTTTCTCTCGCGACAAAAATTTCCATCGATGTGCCTTCGCTGCTGAAGAAACTTCGCTGGCGCCTGCTTCCGTTTCTGTTTCTCTTGTATGTGGTCGCGTATCTCGACCGCATCAACGTGGGCTTTGCCGCGCTGCAAATGAAGACAC
>Ga0210399_10002620_pt1 | contig 14007 bp, 12 predicted proteins | sample IncBWC14MmetaG_FD_150865 | JGI IMG/M metagenome (GOLD analysis project Ga0210399, IMG submission 150865) | Forest soil microbial communities from Barre Woods Harvard Forest LTER site, Petersham, Massachusetts, United States - Inc-BW-C-14-M | ecosystem: Environmental > Terrestrial > Soil >... | reverse complement strand
GATTTGGCGATCAAGTTGGAGGAGCGCGGCATTAAGGCGAACCCGGACGCTTGGGACCTCGATGCCAATCGCGGCTTTCTCTACTACTGGCACCTGAAAGATTATGCGAAGGCTTCGGCGGCCTACTTGGACGCTGCCAAGAATCCGAAGGCGCCGACTATGATGAGGATGATGGCCGCTCGCATTACCGAAAGAGGCGGGGACCTCGATACGTCTATGGCGATTTGGGCGCAATATTTTACGTCATCGAAGGACCCTCGTGTTTTGAAGACGGCGCGCGATCATATCGAAGGCCTGCAAGCGTTGAAAGACGAACGCGCGATTGACGCTCTCTCCCAGCAGTATTACGCAAGCTTCGGAAAGTATCCAACGTCGACGAAGGAATTGCGCGATGCGGGAATGCTTAACGGCATACCTCTAGATCCAACTGGACTTCCCTACATCATCGGGTCCGATGGGAAGTCGGGGCTCGACCCCACTAGCAGCGTGATCGTCGAAATCCCGCCTAAACTTCCGAACGAGAAGTAAGGGTCTATATTTCAAGTTTGTTCCGCGGTTGACGATTCGTTTCAGACAATCACTCGTATCGCAGGGCTTCCACGGGATTCAGCCGGGCCGCTTTGGTCGCCGGCCAGACGCCGAAGATCAGTCCGATGCTCACCGACACTGAGAAGCCGACGACTACAGCCCACATCGGAACCACCGCTTTCATCTGCGTAACATGCGGTACCAGCCACACGAGGGCGCTACCCACAAGAATCCCTATCAATCCGCCTGCGCCCGTCAGCGTCATCGCTTCGAACAAGAACTGCCAGGTGATATCGCTGCGCTTCGCTCCAATGGCTTTGCGCACGCCGATCTCGCGCGTTCGCTCCGTTACCGACACCAGCATGATGTTCATCACGCCCATCCCGCCGATTAGCAACCCGATCGAACTCAGTACCACAATCGCCAACACGACCCCGTAAATGATGTCGTCGAACTGCTTCACGGCTTCCACGTTGCTCTGAATCGAGAAGTCGTCGGGCTTCTCGTACGGAACGTTGCGGCGGCGCCGCAGCGTTTCGCGAATTTGATCCATGGCTGGATAAAGCTTTCCGGGATAGGCCAGCATGCGCATACCGATCTCATAGCTGCCCGGATAGAGTTTGAAGAACGTATAGAAGGGGATGATCACGCGGCGGTCTTCGTCGCTGGTGCCAAAGCCGCCGTTCTGTTTCTGCAGCACTCCGACCACAAGAAATTTCGATCCGTCGACGATCACTTCTTTTCCGAGCGCATCGTCGATGTTCCTGAAGAGAGCCTGAGCCGTATTCTCGCCCAGCACTACGACGTTGTCGCGATGGTCGTTTTCGATGTCGGTGAAGAACCGTCCCGCCTTCATGGTGGCGTTGGAATAAACTTCCAGATAGGCGGGGAATGTGCCGCGGAACTCCGCGCCCTGCACTTCATTGCTTTGGTAGCGCGCGTTATGCGCGAGCTCCCACTGAAACACCGATATCGCAAGCTGTTTAACGGCGGGGCTCATCCGCAGAATCGCTAGGCCGTCTTGGAGCGTCAGCGGCTTTCGCAGCCGCTCGTCTTTCGGACGCCGGCCGACGTGAGGGCCTTGCTCGAAGCGCGAGATGAACGCGGTGTCCGCGCCTTCGGCCATGATTTCGTCCTGAATGGTCCCGCGGAATCCTTGAATCAGGCCGACCACAAGGATAATCAGCGCCACTCCAATAAGCACGCCTAGGATCGCAAGGAAGCTGCGCAGCTTGTGCGTGCGGATGGTGTCGAACGCCAACCCGAGATTTTCACGGAAATCCTGCTTTACCATGACCGTTAATTCTCCGCCCGCAACGCTTCAATGGGATCGAGGCGGGCCGCGCGCACCGCCGGATAAATGCCAAAGAACAGCCCAACGGCGGTCGAAAGCAGCAACGCCACCGCAATCGCGAACACGGGAGTCGAAATCGGAATCGGCGTGAGCGCGCGAACCAGCTGCGCGATTGCGATCGCAATAGCCACTCCTACGGCTCCCCCGGATGCGGCCAGCAGCGAGGATTCCGTAAGAAATTGCAGCACGATATGGCGGCGCCGTGCGCCGAGTGACTTTCGTAGCCCGATTTCCCGCGTCCGCTCGGTGACGCTCGCCAGCATGATGTTCATGATAACGATCCCGCCGACCACGAGAAATACGGACGTCACCCAGATGGCAATCCCGAACGCGTTTCCCGTAATCCGGTTCCACAATCCGGTGATCGATGTCGGCTCGATGATCGCGAAATTGTCGTTCGTCTGATACGGAACGTGGCGCCGCGACCGGAGGATCACGCGTGCTTCGTCTTCCGCCGCGGACATAAATTCCGGGCTGCGCGCCTGAACGAACATCGTCACCGAATCAAGCGGAGCCAGCCACTGCTTGCGGTAGGTGCCCAGCGGTATCATCACAAAGTTGTCCTGCGACTGTCCAAACACGGTCCCTTTCGGTTTGGCCACGCCGACGATCAGATATTGCGATTGCCCGGCTCGAATTTCTTTGCCTAGCGCATCTTCCGCAGGAAAGAATTTGTCAGCCACATCTTTTCCCACCACGCAAACGCTCGAGCGATGTTTCTCGTCGGCTTGCGTTAGCAGCCGCCCGTTCATAACGTCGATGTCGCGGATCTCGGTAAACGCTGGCGATGCCCCGATGATCGAGACGTCCTCGCTCAAAATGTTTCCGGAGCGCACATCCGCGATTGTGTCTTGCTCGCCCGCCACTTGTTCGGCGAGTTTCATCCCGTCGCGCACCGCTTCAAAATCCGCGATCTCGAGGGGCGGACGCTTCCGCGCCTCGTTCCACTCCTTAAAATTCGTCGTGATCCCGATGCGGTCGACCACGAACGCGTTCGCGCCGAGATTGGCGATTTTGTCCGCCACATATACGTTCAGCCCGTTGAGTACCGACATAACGGCAACGAGCGTCGCCACAGCCAGGATTACTCCCAGCAGAGTCAAAAACGTGCGCAGCTTGTGCGCGCGCAGAGTATCGAGCGCAATCCAGAGTGTCTCCCGGAGAGCTACACTCGTCTGCCGAAACTCCGACGCCAGGTGAGGGGCGGATTTCACTGTCTCCATAATAGACGGCTGAACCGGCCAAAATGTTCACAAAATTCTCATGGAAATGGGCTTACCGGGCGACCCAGGTCTGCAGTGCTGGCGGCCAACTCCTTAAAACGAGTTACAATAGGACTTGCAACTGCTGTCCAGCTCGGAGAATCCCACCTAGGGAAGCTCACATGCGCTTCAACCGCTTTGCCATTCCTCTGCTTGTCGCATCGCTGGCCACGGCCACGCTGGCAATCCAATCTGCGTGGAACGCAGTTGGGGCGACTCGCTCCAGCGCGTATGGACGCTTCCAAAACGGAACGCACGCAGCCCAGGCTCCTTCCGACGCCGAAATCCGTGACCGCTCCGCGAAGCTCATCCAGAACCAACACCACGATGACGAAGCACTCGAGCAATACGAGCGCATCGAGCATGAATTCGATCGCACCAGCGGCATGAACCCGCGCCTCATCGGAGAAAAGGTGTTTCGCGTGGTTCCCAACGGCTTCGGCACCTTCAAGCTGCCTTTGAAGACGGACGGCAGCCCGCTCGATGCTGTCGAATATCACCGCCAGTTAGTCGTTTGGAAGGATTCGCTGGAGCTCACGCTCCACCCTGACGATTGGAAGTACAACTCCACGGAAGCGAAATGGCAAAAGAAAAAGCGCGATCGCGCGGAACTTGTCGACGCCATCCGCGACGCCTTCCTGATAAAATGGGTTGGACAGGAAACGCGCAACAGCCGCTTGTGCGACGTCGTCGAACTCGATCCGAACCCTAGCTTTCATCCCCACTCACTGCTTCAGGAAGCCCTCACGCGTGTGACTGTGAAGATTTGGATCGATCGCGACACCAATCAACTCGCGCGCGGTGAAGCGCACGTCACCCACGATATTTCCGTCGGCGGAGGCCTCTTCGGCAAGCTATATCGCGGCGGCGTGTTTTCGCTCGAACAGTCGGAAGTCGCGCCCGGCGTCTGGCTGCCCGCACGTTATCAATACGACTTCTCGGGCCGTAAATTTCTGTTCACCTTCGAGCAACACCAGTACTTTGAAGCTAGCAGGTATCGCCACCTCGGCCCTCCCAAACAGGCTTTAGAAATCGTCCAGAACGAGCTTGCCGGCGGCAAAACGTTCAACGGAGATCCATGACTCTCGCTATACCGGAGCTGTCATTTCATTTTGAGCCCATCCATCAAGATGGGTGAGAATCTCAGCTTCCGCCCCAGCAAATCCGTGACGCCACACGCGAGCCGTCACCGTGCCGCTGCCGCGACTTCCTTCTCGATCGGCGCGCCAACCAAATTCCCCCACTCCGTCCACGAGCCGTCGTAATTCTTCACATTGTTGTACCCGAGCAAATACTTCAGCACGAACCACGTATGCGAGCTGCGCTCCCCGATGCGGCAGTAAGCAATCACGTCGCCTCCGCCGCTCACGCCCTTGCCTTCGTAAAGTTGCTTCAAAGCATCGGCGGATTTAAACGTCCCGTCTTCGTTTGCGGCTTGCGCCCACGGAACGTTCGCCGCGCCCGGAATATGCCCGCCGCGCTGCGCCGTCTCACTCATTCCCGGCGGCGCGATGATCTTCCCGGTAAATTCATCCACCGACCGCACGTCAACGAGACGCCGCGCATCACGTTTCTCAAGCGTCGCAAAAATATCCTCTTTTCGCGCGCGAATCGATTCATCCGGACCTGTAGCGCGATACGAGCTGCCGGTAACCAGCACCGCTGGTTCGGTCGTCAACGGACGCTTTTCTTCCACCCACTTCTTGCGCCCGCCATTCATCAGCCGCACGTCTTTATGGCCGTAATACTTCAACTGCCAGAAAGCGTACGCCGCGAACCAGTTGTTGTTGTCGCCGTACAAAATCACTGTCGTATCGTTCGAGATCCCCGACCGCCCCAGCAGTTCCTCCAGCGCCGTCTTCTCGATCAAATCGCGCCGGACGTTATCCTGAAGCTGCGTTTGCCAGTTCCATCCCACGGCCCCGGCGATATGTCCCTGGTCGTACGCCGTCGTATCCACGTCCACCTCGACCAGCCGAATTGCCGGATCTTTCTGATGCTGTGCCACCCACTCCGTCGAAACCAAAACCTCCGGATGCTTGTAGTCGGCCATTTCACTTCCTCCTAAAAAAATCGTTTGAAATTCCGCGAGCCCCTAAAAGCAAAAAACCCACCTGCCATTTGCATCTGGCGGTGGGTTTCGGAACTTTGAGCCAGGTTTTCTGCTAGTTACCCGGCCTCCCCGTGCCAGAAGACGCGCACAAACAGCCGCAGCAACAACAGATGCAGCAGCAGACCCGCGCGAACGTCTTTTCGCACGCCAACATAAATAAAAGGCTACACCCGATCCCGGCCCATGGCAATAGCACGGGGGCCGCCCCAACTATCTCGCTCCGCCGGCTTGCTTGCTGCGCAGCAAATCCTCAACGTCCTCCACTTTGTCAACCAACAGATTCAACTTTCGCGCCAGCCCCTGAATTTCCGATTCAGCCCGCCGGTTCACATCGTAGTCCAGCTCGCCGCGCAGACGGTCCTTCGTATCCTGTCGGTTCTGGCTCATCATGATAACCGGCGCCTGAATGGCCGCCAGCATCGACAGCAGGAGGTTCAACAATATGAACGGGTAGGGATCCCATGCCGACCTCCCCAGCGCCACGTTGATCGTCGAATAGATCACGATCGCCGCGCCGAACGAAAGTATGAACGTCCACGAGCCTCCGAATCCGGCTACCTTGTCCGCAATCCGTTCGCCGAAAGTCATGTCCTTCACGATCACGTCGTTCGGATTGCGATTCGCCCGCACCCGGATTAATCGTTGCGATGCATGGAACTGCCTCCCGAGCACCGTCAGCATGTCCATCCCGGCGTGCGGCTTACGCTCCAGCAGCACCGCGATGTCGTCGCGATCCACTTCGACGCACACCGTCTCCTCCAGCGCGATCGCCGTCGTCTGGTGCGGCGTACCTTCGAGCATCGACGCGAACCCGAAAAATTCTCCATGCGATGGCTCGTCCACCACCACTTCTTGCTGATCCTCGTCCACCGTGGTGATCCGCGCCTTGCCGGACACCACCACATACGCGCGCCCCCCAGCTTCGCCCGCTTTATAAATTCGCTGCCGCGCCGCAAAGGTTTTCAATTCCACTTGAGCGGCTAGCACGGCCCGCTCGTCGTCATCCAGTAGTGAAAACAGCGGCACATTCTTCAGCACTTCCGGCTTGCACGTCATCGTTCACCTCGCGGAATCGCATCATTCGCGCCCGATTCTACCCGATGCTATCGCAATCCAATAAATTGCTTGCGCGGGTTGAACGGCGGCATCTCCGCGCCCGTCACCGGCCCTCTCGAACTACGTACTCCAGCGTTACCTCCCGGGCGCAGGAGTAGGGATGTGCTTTTCGCTCTACCGTGTGTGTCGCCCGCGTTTGCGTTGAATTTCTCAACTGGCGTTGATTTATTCACCACCCTCCGGCACGGGTGGGTGATCGGCGGAATCTGGTCGTTGTATCGTTCACATTTCAAGGAGGATGAGTTGCGTCCTCTTCGCTGGACATTTGGCCCCCCGTTTGCCTATATGGACGTGATCGCCCACGGGGGCATTCTGAACGAAGGAGAAAAAAACATGGCAACCAAGAAAGCGGCCAAGAAGCTCAGCAAGGGCAAGAAAATCCAACCAACGAAGAATCTTAGTGTCTACAATCGGGCAGTAGGCCGGTAGTTTGCAGCGAGGGCCGGAATTCCGAAAGGGCTGACGGTCCACTAAACGTCGGCCCCGCCCTCGATTCGTTTCCCTTTTCCTCGGATTGCGACGCGTTCTCGCCGGGAGCACCCGAACGCATTCGCTCCCTCCGTGCTGCAGCCCTGCTAACCTTCCAACCTTGAATGCCTAAGATCCCAAGGACGATTGCTGTGCAGGAGTTACGGGCTGTTTGCAATGGCGCGACGGGCGGCTCTACATTTCCGACTTCTACACGCACCGCGTCCTCGCAGTCGCCATGGACGGCACGCATCAGAGACTGACGAGTTACATCAATCGAGAAATCAGGTACCGGCTGTCGCTGAATAGATTGGGTGGGATAGATGGTAGGCCCGTGCGGGCTCGAACCGCAGACCTCTACCGTGTCAAGGTAGCGCTCTAGCCAACTGAGCTACGGGCCTACTGCCTGCGAACATCTTAGCACACCGGGGATTCGCGAAAGTCCGGCGGCCTGCGCGATTCTTTTTTCACAGATGGATCCAATTTCCCATGATCAGCGCGAACACCCCGACCGCGACAGCGACCCAAAGCAGTATTCCCTGCATCAACGGGCGCACTCCCACCTGGCGCAAAGTTTCCTTCGAAAGTCCAGTCCCGATCACAAAGAGCGTTACGGTCAATCCGATTTTTCCCAGGCGGCTCAGGAACACGAATACAGAACTGAAATGCGGCAGGTAAGTTGCAAGTACGGCCGCGAGGCAGAAAAAAAGTATGAACCACGGCCACTGAACACGCGCTTTGCTCCGCTTGGCCGCGGCCGTCGCAATTGACAGCGGGACAATCCAAAGCGCGCGGGCCAATTTGACGACGGTGCCGACGGCAAGGGCAATCGGTCCGTATTTCGCCGCGGCTCCCACTACCGAACTGGTGTCGTGAATCGCAAGCGCCGACCAGAGGCCGAACTGTGTTTGCGTCATCCGAAATGCATGCCCAATCCCAGGAAAGATGAGCAGGGCGATGGAATTGAGAAGAAAGATGGTGGCGAGTGAGACCGCCATTTCCTCGTCCGTCGCGTCAACGATCGGACCGACCGCCGCAATCGCGCTACCGCCGCAGATCGCTGTGCCGGCGCTAATCAGAAACGACGGCGTATGGCGAACCCGCAGCACCCATCCCAGAGCTAGCCCGAGCAACATCGCCGTAGTGATGCTCAAAGCTGTGTAGACAAACCCGGAGCGTCCCACACGCAGCACTTCGTACAAATTCATCCCGAAGCCGAGGCCGACCACCGAAGCCTGCAGAAGGTATTTCGTGAGGCTGCGCGTCTCGGCCTCGAACGGATGTACGAAGCTCAACCCGTATGCCAGTCCCAGGACCAGGGCGATTGGAGGCGAAAGCAACCCGCTGGCAGAAAAGATCAGGCCGGCAAAAAATAGAATTTTCCGCACGGGCCTAAGCATGGGCGTCCGTTTCGGTTGAAGGAGTATAGAGCGTCAAAGGGGTTAGTGACTGGGCCGGCATGTGGAGTTTCGCCGGCTTGCGAATCGCGGCTGTGTCACGCGATTCAGTATGCCAGAAAGCATCGGAGTGCGCGCAACGTCAGATTGCACCTTAGAGTTCGGCCGCAATTCCGGCGCTGAAAAGAACTTCGTTGGAGCTGTTTCGCGTCGCAAAATTCGAATAGACTAAGGCCTGGGAGAAATCATGGACTGGAAGAATCGCAAAACCCTTGTAACTGGAGGAGCTTCCTTCATTGGCTCCAACCTGGTCAACTCGCTCGCAGCGCGAGGCGCAATCGTGCGGGTGATTGACGATTTGAGCAGCGGAAAAATGGAAAATATCAGTGATCTTATCAAGAGCGGCAAAGTGGAATTCGTCGAGGGAGATCTTCGCGAGATGGATGTGGCGGAACGCGCCGTCGACGGGATGAGCGTGGTGTTTCATCTTGCGGCCGATCATGGCGGCCGCGGCTATGTGGACCTCCATCAGGCCGCCTGTGCCGTCAATCTGATGCTCGATGGAATGGTGTTCCGTGCCTGTCACGAGGCCAAAGTCGATAAGGTCGTCTACGCCTCGTCCGGGTGCGTTTATCCGAATCACATTCAGACGGATCCGAGCGAGGTACTCTACCTGACGGAAGACAAAGTAGGCCCTCCGTGTGATGCGGACAATATGTATGGCTGGGCGAAACTGATGGCGGAGATGACGCTGAGGGCCTATTACAAGGACTGGGGAATGAAGTCGGCGTCATGCCGATACTTCACCGTATACGGCCCGCGGGGCGTCGAGAATCATGCCGTCATCGCTCTGATCGCCCGTGCATTTATTGGGCAAGACCCCTTCATTGTCTGGGGAACTGGGGAACAGATCCGGAATTGGACTTATATAGATGATATCGTCCGCGGAACCATCCTGGCGGCCGAAAAAATTGACGATGGCACGGCCGTCAATTTGGGAACTATGGAGCGCATCAGAGTCATGGACGCGGTTCATGACATTCTTCGCGCCTTCGGCCGGACTCCAAAAATCGAACTTCATCCGGAAATGCCTACAGGCCCTCTTAACCGGGTCGCTGACAATTCGCTTGCCAAGAAACTGCTCGGTTGGGAGCCCAAGGTAATGTTCGAGGAAGGCCTGCGCCGCACGATTGATTGGTACGTTTCGACGCGAACGCGGGACGAGGTCTCTGCCAAGCTCGAAACGATGCTCACGGAAAGATAGGTCGTAGCGCGAACAGGGACATCCAAGAGTGCCCGCGAGCGCAATGACTTCGTCTAAATGCTTCCGCCAATGACACCGTCAGGTGGGTTTCTTTACGCGCCGTTGTTTCAGGAAATGTTCGGCGACGACGGTGGGCTGTTCGACGATACGATGCTCTTCCACGCAGACCACGAGTCTAATGAACTGTGCCATGCTCCAGGCAAGCGGCGTCGCGCTTCCGGTCCCGTCACCGAAAATGAACTCCGATTTCGCTGGATCCGCTTGATCCCATATCTGCTCCGGAATCATCCCGCCGCTGTTGGCGAAGTGTAACATCGCATCGAGATAGATCGTGGCGTCGCGGCCGCGGGCAACTTCATATTCGCCGCGCTCTCCGGTGACGACGGGCCAGAGCCTACCGACGCCTTCGCCCAGCCATGGCCCACCAAAGAATGTTTCTCCGTAGCCGTCGTGGTTGTAACGGTGAAAACCTGGACCGTTCGGCGTCTCCACCCGTATCGTCGAATCGATAATCTTAAGCGAGCGCTCGATTGCGGCGTCGTCAGCAGAGCGAATACCGAATCGAACGAATTCAAGGAATCCGGCATCGACAACATCGCGTTCATCCCAGACTCCCCCGCCATTGGAAATATCGAGTTGGTAGCCATCGTCAGGGTCAGTGTTGTTGTCGATGCGAATATAGTAGCCCTGCGGCGCAAGGGGCCCGCCCAAGTGACCTGTTCGCGTAACAAGCCAATGCTCAATATTCGCAGCCCAGTGGTCCGCTACCTCCATGTAGCGAGTTGCGTCATCATCCGCACCGTTCCTTCGAGCGATGTCGGCGGCACAGACTAAACCTGCAATTTCAGCCGCGATGGTCGAGGGCGAGTATCCAGGCGACTCCTCCCACCGCTCTTGCTGCGTTACCGGGCCGTGCGCAACAACAAACTCGGCCTCCGGACGAACATGTTTCTGCCACATATCCCGGTCGTTCATGTCGAGCTGCCAGGCGAGAATCATCGGATAGGCCACTTGGTCCATTTGCAGCGCGGTCCCATAGGGCCTTCCGTCGAGCCAGCTGTTCTGGGGAAAACTGCCATCCGGTTTCTGCTGGACGGTCAGCAAATAGTTGAGTGCGCGTTCAGCAGCAGCGCGGTCGCCGGCGGAGAGCAGGCCCGTTGCCACCTCGTAGAGGTCGCGCGCCCATACCAGGTGATAGCCGCCCACGTTAGGTGTATCCGATTTGACAGCGAATCCCCACGGTATACTCATCGAAGCAATCATCGCGCCGCGATAGGTTTTATCCTCGTGTGCCTTCAGGACCATCGCAGCAAGACGGAACTCCCTGTCATAACGTTTGTCCACCCTGCGCAAGCCTCGCAAGTACTCATTCCATCCCCGAGCATAGTCGGCGCTCACAACGGAAAAGCCGCGCTGAAGGCTTTGCCGCGCGGAATCCAGAGCAATCTCTGGAGTGGTGCCGAACCCCAGGGCTAGGACGAAATGGCCCGCAGAGTCGACCTTTGCACTTTGGATGATGTTGCCGTTTTCAGCCCGCGCATATGCCCAATCGAGTTTGTGATGGAGGAGCAGGTCCATATAGCCGTCACTCACCCCTGCATATCCGGTTGCCATTTGTCTAAAGCTAGTGCTGCTGACGAGCGCCGACGCGACGCCAGACTTTTCGGCAATAAGCGCGTCTTCCCGTGAGTAGCCGGTATTACCGTAACCAGAATTCTTCAGCGAAGGGTTGCAAAGGACATAAAGAGAAAACGCCGGAGAGCCAGAAAAATTAACGTCTATCAACAGGGTATCCCGTTGCGGGTCGGTAACATAAGTTTTCGCGATCTTGAAATGGCCTTCTGGATCGCTGTTCGTCTGTCGAAAGATCAGTGCGTTTTCGTCGATCCGATCAATCGAGTGCGACATATCGCTTGACTCGATCCACACTCTCTTGCCGTCGCTCACCGCGAACTCGAGGATGCGTACATTGGCAGTATCCAGACGTGGATAATAAACTTCGCCCAGGACGCCATATTGGAGCGTGAACCAGATGCGGGATTTTGTGGAGGTTGCTGTGCCCACAGCTTCTTTGCTTGCCGAGGTCCAAGCGGGCATCGCGCCCGGGGCGCCGGGGGCGTCCTGACCTCGCAGTTTTCCTGCAAACAGGATGACCAGCAAGAAGAGAATACTCTGGAATTTTCGCGCACGCATATTCAACTTTGGAACCGCCCCCGCTAACCTTTGACTGGCTGGCCTCCCATGTATCGCAGCGCTATTGCTTCTTGATCACTTCGCCGCCCTTCATTACAAAACCGACATTCTCGAGCACGCTCACGTCGCCCAAAGGATCGCCCTGTACGGCGACGATGTCCGCAAATTTCCCCGGCTCGAGAGTTCCTACGCGGTCGGACCAGCCGAGCAGGTCTGCTGCATTGACCGTCGCGGCCTGGATCGCCTTCAGCGGCGGCAGGCCCATCTTCACCATCATCGCGAATTCGTGTGCGTTCAAGCCGTGGGGATACACAGCCGCGTCCGTCCCGAATGCCACCTTCACTCCCGATTGGAAAGCGTGCGACTCATGTTGGCGCGCGATCGGCAACACTAATTTCATTTTTTCAGTCATACTCGCGGTAAATCCAAGCGACTGGTAGTTCTCCATCAGCCATTCTTCGAGGTATACCGTGGGGCAAAGATACGTCCCGCGTTCCTTCATCAATTGAATGTCTTCCTCATTTATATAACTGCCGTGCTCGATTGAATCCACACCTGCCAGCACCGCATTCTTGATGCCTAGCGCGCCGTGCGCGTGCGCGGCCACTTTGCGTCCCAGACCATGCGCCGTCTCAACGATCGCCTTCATCTCTTCGAGGCTGAATTGCGCGAGCTCCGGATTGTCGCCCTCCGACAGCACGCCTCCCGTTGCCATGAACTTGATTACATCTGCACCGTACTTGATGTTCTGCCGGACCTTCTCAATCACCGCTGCAACGCCGTCGGCAACTCCATCGCTGGTGGACGAATATTGCGGCGCAAGAAAGTTTTCGTCGCCGTGGCCGCCCGTAATACTCAGCGCAGGCCCCGAAACAAGCATGCGCGGTCCCGGAACATCGCCCGCTCGAATCGCGTCGCGCAACGCAATATCCGAGTACCCGCCGGCGCCGACATTGCGCACCGTGGTAAAGCCGGCTTCGAGCGTCACCCTCGCATTGCGCGCACCCATCAGTGCCATGCGCGGATAGGAAACATGCAGGCGCCCGGGCCCCAGCGTATTCGGACCCATGGTCAGGTGCGTGTGGCAGTCGATCAATCCGGGAAGCACGGTGGAACTCGACAGGTCGATGATCTTCGCGCCGTCAGGCAGTTGCTTCTGAATATCAGCCGCTTTGCCGATCGCCTTGATGCGGTCGCCCTCAATCCAAATGATCTGATCCGTCAGATAATTCCCGGTACGGACGTCCAGTATTTTCCCGGCGCGGATCGCCACCGTCGCCGGCGCAGCGCTTTTTGTGTCCTGCGCCGCGCAAAATCCCGCGCCCATTAACATAAGCAAGAACAAGATTGCCGATCGCTTCATCGATTGCCTCCCGCACTCCGCATGCGCGGGGGATTGTATCCCCGTGGCCCGCACTCTCTGCCTGATTTTTTCAGGCTGCAATCGCTACAGCCGGATTGCAGATTCCGATGCAATAACTGTTGACTTTCGTTTGAGCGCTTGTATGATTATGCAGTCGAGTGAATATTAACTCACAAAGTTAGCTTGAAACTAAAAATGATCGCTCACAAACGATTCCGACAGGGTCAAATCCTGAAGCTCCTCAGCGGCGAGCCAGTCGCCAACCAGGACGATCTCCGTCGCCGCCTCGTTCATCTCGGCATGCGTGTGACGCAGGCCACGCTCTCGCGCGACCTCCGCGAGCTCAAGCTCGTGAAAACATCGGAGGGCTACCGCCCTCTATCGGCAGCCGTGGCCGAAGAGACTTCGTCGCCGTTGCCAGTTCTCGTGCGCGCGTTGAGGGAATTCCTGCTGGATATCCGGCCGGCGCAAAATTTGCTCGTTCTCAAGACCCCTCCCGGGGGTGCGCAGCCTTTAGCAGCCGCCGTCGACGCCGAACGCTGGAAAGAAGTGGCTGGAACACTCGCGGGCGATGACACTGTCCTCATCATCACGCCCTCGCGCAGCGCCCGCTCCGCCATTCAAAAGCGCATGGAGGAAATGCTCCGATGAACGACCCCTTGCGGGTCGCCGTCGTCGGAGCCACGGGCTATGCGGGATTCGAGCTGGCCCGGCTCCTGTTGCGGCACCCACATATCGAAAGGCCGGTATTCTATCTTCGCGAGAGAAATGCGAATATCCGATGCCTCACGGAGCTGTTTCCACAGCTTCGCGGCTGGGGCGAGGCGCCCTGCCGTCCGCTCTCGGTCGAAGCTGTCGCCAAAAGTGGTGCGGAAGTCGTATTCCTTTCGACGCCGCATGAAGCCTCGCTCGAGCTTGTGCCGGAATTGCTCGCAGCGAATCCCCGCTT
>Ga0210399_10002618_pt1 | contig 14011 bp, 7 predicted proteins | sample IncBWC14MmetaG_FD_150865 | JGI IMG/M metagenome (GOLD analysis project Ga0210399, IMG submission 150865) | Forest soil microbial communities from Barre Woods Harvard Forest LTER site, Petersham, Massachusetts, United States - Inc-BW-C-14-M | ecosystem: Environmental > Terrestrial > Soil >... | reverse complement strand
CACGTGACGGTCGAGGCGAGTGTTTCACGCGTTGACACCAGCACCACCGCTATGGGGGGAATGATTGCGGAACGAAGCTTGACTGCGCTTCCTCTGGACGGTCGCGACCTGTTCAAGGTCGCAATCCTGCAACCTGGAGTTGCACCAACACCTAGCGGTGCTCCTTCGTTGTTGTCAAATGGTAAGGCCGGACAAGTGTCCATTAACGGTATGCGTCCGAGCTGGACGAATGTTCTCATCGACGGCATGGATGCCAATGATCCCGTGTTTGGCTATTCGCCTGCCGGTGCTTCTGGGCTTTTTTTGGGGCTAGAAGATTTCGTGGAGGTACGGATCTTAACCCAGACGTTCGGCAGCGAGTACGGTACAAATGGTGGGGGCGTCATCGAGGCAATCACCAAATCAGGTAGCAACCATTTCCATGGATCGTTGTTTGAATTGCATCGGGATGCCGCACTGGATGCTAGGAACTATTTCGATCTAAGTAGCCGTCCAATCCCGCCATTCGTGCGCAACCAATTCGGAGCCAGTATAGGCGGGCCTGTGGCGCATGATCGCACCTTCTTTTTTGTCAGCTACGAGGGCTTCCGCGAAGTGCAGGCATCCACGGCGATTGCGACCGTCCCGGACGCGCTGGCGCACCAGGGATTGCTGCCTGCTGCCAATGATCCGAGCGCCTGCACAAGTACCTCACCCAGTGGCTGCGTCACGATTGCGATTGATCCGCGCATACAACCGTTCCTTGCTCTACTTCCTCCCTCGAATGGCGCTGACAATGGCGATGGAACTGGAGACCTGATTACAGCCGACAAGGGTGCCACGTACGAGCATCACGGCATGGTTCGCGTGGACCACAATTTCTCCAGCAAGCATTCGCTGTTCGCGGGTTACGTTGTGGACGACAGCACTTCCTTGGTGCCTTATTTCGGAACGCCCCCCGGAACCTATGTCCCGGGGTTTCCGGTCGGTCATGACGCGCGCAATCAGTACTTCAGTGTTCAGGACCGCAGAGATCTCGGACACCAACTATTCAATGAACTGCGATTCGGCGTTAACCGCACCACCGCGTCAACCTCGATTGTCGACACACACCCTGGTCTCTCCATTTCCCGAGTGCCCGGTCGGCCCTTCGGGATGCTCGACGTTGCGGGTATGAGCTTCATTGGCCACAACATAGAGGTTCCCCTGGGTGATTTTTCGACCGTATATCAAATTCAGGAACAGGTTTCGCGCACAACTGGTCATCAGACCTTGAAATTCGGAGGCGAGTTTCGAAGGATTCAGTCCAACGGCCCCCTGGATGCTGCGGTGAATGGACTGTACTCGTTTACGGATCTGAGTCCTTTCGGTTTTCCAGCACACAGCGACAATCCAGCTCTGGAATTCTTCCTTCAAGCTCTGCCTTTGTCATACCTTGGTTCTGTTCCTTCCATGTCCGATTCTCACCGCGACTATCGCCAGAGCGTAATTTCAGGGTTCGCACAGGATTATGTGCGAGTCACGAGCCGTCTGACTTTAAATGGTGGATTGCGGTATGACTTCTATTCCAATCCAAGCGAGGTGCACGGCCGTCTCTCAGTGATCCGGAACCCGGTAACGGACTCTGGACCAACCGTCGGAAAAGTATTTGCCGGGACACCTGCGGATCTGCTTTCACCCCAGGCCGGTTTCGCATGGAGCATTTTCGGCGACGGTAAGACCGTACTGCGCGGTGGGAGCGGTATCTTTCGCGATCAGTTCCCCGTAATTCTGTTTGGTACCGATCGGTTTCTACCTCCTTTTTTCGGCATAGATACGCTGATTTTCCCCAGTTTTCCCAGCCCCCAAAATGCGGTGCTCACGCAACCGCTGTTCCTCATCCAGACTACTTACCATCCGAAGTTCCCGTACGCGCTGCAATATAACCTCAACTTGGAACGGGAAATCACGCGAGGTACGATTCTCAGCGCAGGATACTTTGGTGCGCGCGGCAATCACCTCGCGCGCGCGGGAGAGCAGAATCCCTTCGAACCAGCGTTGGGACATCGCTTCAATCCCAATTTGTCTTCCCCTCTGCAGATGGTGCTAACCGATGCTCAATCTTTCTATAACTCCTTCCAACTGTCCGTCTCTCAGCACACTGATAATTTGTCCTGGCAAGTCTTTTACACGTTATCTCATTCCATAGATGATGCTTCGAATACTTTTCTTATCGACGCTGTTAATGAACCAGAGTCTCAGGACATTTTCAATCGCAAGGGAAGCCGAGGCCGTTCGGGATTCGACATTCGGCACAATTTCGTCGGGAACGTTGTGTATGAACTGCCTTTTGGGCGCGGAAGAGGGTTCGGCGGATGGCAGCTCTCTGGCATTACCAGCGTTCACAGCAACGTGCCCTTTACGCCAGTGCTTTCGTTCGACAATGCGGATTTGCAGTCTGTGGTAACCGCCGAAAGACCAAACCTCATGGGTAATCCTTACTCGGGCGTTTGTCCAAACGGGACCAGAGTGGGCACGCCGGCATGTTGGTTTAACCCGAGTGCATTTGCGTTACCGCCTCCCGGTCAGTTTGGCACTGCTGGACGCGACATACTGCGTGGTCCGGGCTTCACACAATTCGATCTGGCGCTGCAGAAGAGTTTCCAGGTGAGGGAGGGCATGAAAATCATGCTACGCTCCGAAGCGTTCAATGTCCTGAATCATCCGAATTTTGCCGTCCCCAGTAACACTCAAAATCCCATTGCTCTGGGAGGGAACGGAGACGCCGTCTTTAGAGATGTGGCAGGCCATTTCGCCAATGGCGTGGGGAGAATATTCTCGACAGTCGATAGTGCCCGCCAGATTCAGCTGGGCGTTCGGATCTCTTTCTAGCGGTGAAAAGGATGTGAACATAATTGCTGTTCTCGCCGGGTGGTGGAGCAGAGGCCAGACATCATGGAGATTTCAGCCTATACGCGTAAATCGCTCCGTGAGGATGAGGAGTTCATCCTGTACCGAGCACGCGCGAGCGGAGCAGAATTGTCTTCGGTTCTGCTGCTGATCCCTGCTTCAACACGCCCAGCGGTGCAAAGCCTCAAGAAGATAGAGCACGAATATTCATTCCGCGACGATCTGGACGCAAGATGGGCCGTTCGACCACTTGCTCTTTCTCAGTACAACGGGCACAAGGCACTTGTGCTCGAGGACCCGGGTGGCGAGCCTCTCCATCGTCTCATTCAAGGGCCAATCGAGACCGGTCGCTTCTTGCGCATTGCCATCGGTCTCGCAGGCGCGCTCAGCCAATTGCACAAGCGAAAGTTAATCCACAAGGACGTGAAGCCCTCGAATGTCCTGGTTGACTCCGCGACTGGTCAGGCTTGGCTTACTGGTTTTGGCATCACCTCGCGTCTTCCGCGAGAACATCAATCGGCCGGGCCTCCCGAGTTCATCGCAGGAACACTCGCCTACATGGCACCCGAACAGACCGGCCGAATGAACCGCACCATTGATTCTCGCAGTGATCTTTATGCCCTAGGCGTGACCCTTTACGAGATGCTGACCGGTAGCCTGCCCTTTACAGCTTCGGATCCGATGGAATGGGTACATTGTCACATCGCGCGCCATCCGGTGGCGCCTCACGAGCGAATGAAGGACCTGCCGAGCAGTCTTTCGGCGATCGTAATGAAACTGATCGCCAAAACTCCCGAGGAACGCTACCAGACGGCGTCCGGCGTGGATAGTGATCTTCGCCGCTGTCTCGGTGAATGGGAAGCGCAGAGGTGCATCGCCGAATTCTCTCTTGGCAGGCACGACATACCAGACCGGCTGCTGATTCCCGAAAAACTGTACGGGCGAGAATCCGAAATTGAGACCCTCCTCGCCGCCTTCGATCGTATCGTCGCTGGCGGACTCCCTGAATTGGTGCTCGTTTCCGGGTATTCCGGTATTGGCAAGTCGTCCGTCGTCAATGAACTCCATAAACCGCTCGTGCTGCCGCGTGGCCTGTTCGCATCAGGCAAGTTCGATCAATACAAGAGCGACATTCCTTACGCGACTCTGGCAAAAGCGTTTCAGAGCCTGATCCGCCCGCTACTGAGTAAGAGCGAAGAAGAGTTGAGCAAGTGGCGCGATGCCCTCCATGAGGCGTTAGACCCGAACGGACAGTTGGTCGTGGAGTTAGTCCCGGAATTGAAACTCATCATCGGAGAGCAGCCGGCGGTTCCCGAACTTCCCGCACTCGACGCGCAGAACCGGTTCCACCTGGTACTTCGCCAATTCATCGGTGTATTCGCGCGGCCAGAACATCCTCTTGCCTTGTTCCTCGATGATTTGCAATGGCTGGATGCGGGGACGTTGGACTTGATGGAGGATCTGCTGACGCAGTCCGACATCAAGCACTTGTTGTTGATCGGCGCGTACCGCAACAATGAAGTCGGCTTCGCTCATCCTCTGATGAGCAAGCTCGAAGCGATGCGTCGGGCAGGAGTCAGGCTGCAGGAGATCGTGCTTGCACCTCTAACTCGCGAAGACCTGGAACAACTTGTTGCGCATTCCCTTCATTGTGAACCGGACGAAGCTCGCGCCCTCGCGGAATTGGTCCATGAGAAGACGAACGGGAATCCATTTTTCGCAATCCAGTTCATTTCCGAGCTTGCCGATGAAGGATTGCTCACGTTCGATCGTGGCGAAGGACGGTGGACCTGGGATTTGAGCCGAATTCGTGCGAAGAACTACACGGACAACGTGGTGGACCTGATGGTCGGCAAGTTGAACCGCATGTCTGCCGGCACCCAAAACGCATTAAAACAACTCGCCTGCCTGGGTAACAGCGCGGACTTCACCATTCTCCACATGATTTACGAGGACTCGAATGAGGAAATAGACCGGCAACTCTGGGAATCTGTTCTAGCAGGTCTTGTCTACCGCTCCGAAGATTCCTATCGTTTTCTCCACGACCGTGTGCAGGAGGCCGCCTATTCTTTGATCCCGAAGCAATTGCGTGCCGAGACGCACCTCCGAATCGGAAGGCTGCTGGCAGAGAGAACTCCTTTACACGAGCGCGAAGAGAGAATCTTCGAGATCGTGAACCAGCTCAATCGCGCGACTCACCTCATTACCTCGAATGACGAGCGGAAGCGCGTCGGAGAATTCAACTTGATCGCGGCCAGGCGGGCGAAGTTATCGATCGCTTATGCCTCAGCTCTTTCTTACCTTGCGACGGGTCGGCCGCTACTGACAGAAGAGAGTTGGGACACAGATTACGAGCTTATCTTTTCGCTCGAATACTTGACAGCTGAGTGTGAACTGCTGACCGCCAGGATGGAATCCGCGGAAAAGCGGCTTTCAATGCTCGCCGCGCGTGCCAACGGCGCCCATGATTTGGCGGTTGTCACACGATTGCAGCTCACGCTATACACGGCGTTGAATCGGCTCGACCGGGGCGTAGAGATATGCCTTGAGTATCTCCGGCGTGGCGGGACCGACTGGTCGGCTCATCCGGCCAACGAAGACATATGGCGCGAATACGATCGGATTTGGTCACTGCTCGGGGACCGGCAGATAGAGGACCTCCTTAAGGAGCCCTTGGTCGCCGGTCCCGATATTCTGGACGTTCTAGAGGTTTTGACGGAAATTATCACGCCTGCAGTATTCTTCGACCAAGACCTGTGCGCACTCGTAATTTGCCGCGTGATGAATCTTAGTCTTGAGCACGGAAATAGTGACGCGTCATGCTTTGCATATGTGTGGTTTGGGATTATAGCCGGACCGCGCTTCGGTAACTACGAAGGTGCATTCAAATTTGGCCAACTCGGCTACGACTTGTTGGAAAAGCGTGGCTTGAAGCGTTATGAGGCTCGCACTTGTATGTGTTTCGGAAGCGTCGTTGTCCCGTGGACGAAACATGCACGGCACGGCCGCGACCTGGTGCGTCATGCCTTCGATGTCGCTTACCGGATGGGTGACTTTACATACGCGGCTTATAGCTTCACGCAGTTGATCACGAATTTTCTGGTTGTAGGAGATCCCCTTGCCGAGGCACAGGCGGAAGCAGAGAAAGGAGTCGAGTTTGCTAAGAGAGCGCGCGTCGGACTCGTCGTCGATATCGTCAGATCGGACCTCCAGCTAATCCGGACCCTCCGGGGAGTGACGAACAAATTTGGTTCGTTCAACGACAAAGAGTTCGATGAAGCTGGGTTTGAGCACTATCTGGCAAGTAATCCCGCATTAGCGGATCCTGGATTTGGATACTGGACTCTTAAGGCGGAAGCACGGTTCTTTGCAGGCGACTATGCTTCCGCCGTCGATGCCTCGTTGAAGGCGCAAGAACTGCTTTGGTCAGCACCATCCCTGCTTGAACCGGCAGCGTTCCGATTCTATGGTGCGCTTTCGCACGCGGCAGCATGGGATTTCGCAGCTCCCGGTGAGAGGCAGGAGCATCTCGAGGCTTTAACGGCTCACCACAAACAGCTCGAAATATGGGCGGAGCATTGCCCGGAGAATTTTGAAAACCGTGTTGCTCTGGCGGCTGCCGAAATCGCACGAATAGAAGGCCGTGTGGTCGACGCCGAAGGCCTTTATGAAAGGGCCATCCGCTCGGCGCACGCCAACGGATTCATCCACAATGAGGCGGTTGCCTACGAAGTTGCCGCGCGGTTCTACGCGGCGCGAGACCTCGACACGATCGCGGATACCTATTTGCGGGAAGCTCGGTATTGCTATCTCCGTTGGGGGGCTGACGGCAAGGTAAGGCAACTTGACCAGCTCTATCCCCACCTCCGGAAGCAAGAGCCAGATCGCGGCACGACGAGCACGATCGTGGCGCCGGCCGAATTCCTGGATCTAGCGACCGTAATCAAGGTCTCACAGGCAGTCTCGGGCGAGATGGTTTTGGAAAAACTGATCGACAGGGTCATGCGCGCGGCCATCGAGCACGCAGGCGCTGAACGGGGTCTCCTGATCCTTCCGCGAGGCGATGAGCTGCAAATAGAGGCAGAGGCTACAACCAGCGGAAACGATGTCACGGTGCATCAGCGAAATGCCTCCGCCATCGCAGCCGTGTTGCCAGAGTCCGTCGTTCGCTACGTGGTGCGCACCGGCGAGGACGTTATTCTCGACGATGCCACGGCAGCGAACCCGTTTTCAGCGGATGCCTATATTGTTCAGAATAGCGTGCGCTCCATTGTCTGCTTGCGGTTGGTTAATCAGGCCAGACTCAACGGAGTCCTTTACCTCGAAAACAACCTGACCGCCCACGTTTTCACGTCCGATCGGATCACGGTTCTGAAGGTGCTTGCGTCGCAAGCAGCCATCTCCCTCGAGAATACGCGACTTTACCGCGATCTCGAAAACCGGGAAGCGAAGATCCGGCGTTTGGTCGAAGCCAACATTGTGGCAATCGTGATCTGGAATGTCGAGGGTGCAATCGTCGCGTCCAATGAAGCCTTTCTCCGAATGGTGCAATACGATCGTGATGATGTCGCCTCGGGGAGCGTGCGCTGGACGGACCTGACGCCGGTCGAATGGCGCGAGCGCGACGAACGCGCCCTAGCAGAAGTAAGGGCAACCGGGACCGTCCAGCCGTACGAGAAAGAGTGGTTCCGGAAAGATGGCAGCCGCGTGCCGGTGCTGGTCGCCGGCGCGCTGTTCGAGGATAGTAGCAGGGAAGGCGTCGGTTTCGCGCTTGATTTGAGCGAACAAAAGCAGACGGAAGCAGAACGCGAGAGATTGCGACAACAACTGGGCCATCTCGCACATCTGAACCGAGTCAGTACGCTGGGAGAGCTGACAGCTTCCTTGACCCACGAAATCAACCAGCCGATGGGGGCGGCGGTTACAAATGCTCAGGCGTGCTTGCGATTCCTCAATCGCGGTGAGCCCGATGTGCCGGAGGCGCGCGAGGCTGCCTTGGAAATGGTCCGAGATGCTACACGTGCGGCCGACATCATCGACCGTGTCCGCTCACTGTACCGAAAGGGTTCCTCAAAACTGGAGATGGTAGACGTAAACGAAGTTATTCGAGAGATGGTAGTAATGCTGCGTAATGAGGCAAATCGCTATTCCGTTACGATCCGTACTGAGCTGGGCGAAGCCGTTCCTCAGGTCATGGCAGATCGTGTGCAATTGCAGCAAGTACTCATGAATATTATGCTCAACGGCATTGAGGCGATGCGGGACACGACCGGCGAACTTAGCATCAAGTCGCAGTTGGCTGAAGACGGTCAACTGATGATTTCGGTAAGCGATATGGGCGTAGGTCTACCCGCCGGAAGCGCGACTGAGATTTTCAATGCGTTCTTTACGACGAAATCGCAAGGAACGGGTCTGGGTCTAGCGATCACGCGTTCGATTGTGGAGTCGCATGGTGGGCGCGTCTGGGCGATCGAGAACGCTCCAAGAGGCGCAACGTTTCAGTTTACGCTGCCGGCAAAGATGGCGGCACACGCATGAACTCCGCCGATGATGCTACGGTCTTCGTGATTGATGATGACGGTCGGATGCGTGCTGCGATGCAGCGCTTGTTGAAGTCGGTAGGTCTGCGGGCGGAGGCGTTTGCCAGCCCGCAGGAGTTTCTGCGACGCAAACTCCCAGACGGTCCAAGTTGCCTGATATTAGATGTAAGGCTTCCAGGGATAAGCGGACTCGATGTGCAACGTAAGTTGAGTGAGGCGGGTGTTCAGATTCCGGTCATTTTCATCACCGGCCACGGCGATATTCCCATGACAGTGAAAGCGATGAAGTCTGGGGCAGTGGAATTTCTGACGAAGCCATTTCGTGATCAGGATTTGTTGGACGCAATTCAGCAGGCGCTGCAGCGCGAGAACGAAATACGGCAGCAGCGGCATGAGATTCAGGAATTGCAGGAACGTTATCAGACATTGACAGCTCGGGAGCGCGAGGTGATGGGACTGCTGGTTTCGGGCATGCTCACGAAGCAGATCGCATCGAGACTCGGAACCAGCGAAATCACCGCGCAGGTCCATCGCGGCCAAGTGATGCGCAAAATGTACGCCAACTCCCCCGCTGAACTGGGCAGAATGGCAGAAAAACTCAAACTTCCGGCAACCAGCTAGCCCCTGATCCCTGAGGCGTCTCCGACCCGCTGCCTCTATTGAACGGTCCCCTATACAAACATATCGGCGACCTTATCGGAAGCCATAATTGCATTGTGCGGAGATCGGATTAGCCTCGTACCTAAATGGCTAGAGAAGGGAATCGAAAAATGGTTGCAGTAGTCGATGACGATGGGTCATTCCGGGGCGCGTTGCAACGCTTGCTGAAGTCGGCGGGTTATCCTGTGCGATCGTTCGCGTCCGGAGAGGATTTTCTGAAATCTGGCGAGCAACACGATACTGGTTGTCTCATCGCGGATATCAGTATGCCAGGAATGTCAGGGCTGGACCTGCAGGCTAAGTTGAACGCTGACCATTGCCCAATTCCGATCATTTTCATTACGGCACATGGCGACGAGAAAATACGGCTCCAGGCGATGAGGGGTGGGGCAGTGAAGTTCCTCGCAAAGCCTTTTGATGATGCAATTCTGCTAGAGAGCGTTCGAACGGCCTTGAAACGGTGACTGATGAAAGCGATTTTTGTGTAGCGAGGGCGATTCGGAGGTATTTGTGGGGGGCTTCGAAACACTTCGGTCTGGCGAACAGGACGAGAGAAATCGCGAGTTCGAACGAATCGTAGGTAACAGTCCTGCACTCGAGGCTGTGCTTGAACAGGTTGAAAGGGTTGCACCGACCGATTCCACAGTATTGATTCAAGGCGAAACCGGTACAGGCAAAGAATTGATCGCGCAAGCGATTCACAACGTCAGCCGACGGTACGGTCGCCCGTACGTAAAGCTAAATTGTGCTGCGATTCCTTTCGATTTGCTGGAGAGTGAACTATTTGGGCATGAGCGTGGTGCGTTTACGGGAGCTATCGCACAGAAAGTCGGACGCTTCGAACTCGCCGACAAGGGAACACTCTTCTTGGACGAGGTTGGCGATATCCCGCTAGCATTACAGCCCAAGCTACTGCGGGTTCTACAAGAACAGGAGTTCGAACGTCTAGGTAGTGGCCGGACACATTGCGTAGATGTCCGGCTGGTTGCTGCGACACATAGAAATCTCGAGCAAATGGTGAAGCGAAACGAATTTCGTAGCGACCTCTACTATCGACTCAATGTCTTTCCTATCGCGTTGCCACCATTACGGGCGCGCCGTGAGGACATTGCGCTACTGGTCTCGCACTTTGTCGAAGTCTTTTCGAGGGGCATGGCTAAGCAGATTAGCAACATTCCGCAAGAAACGCTGGACGCGTTCACCTCCTACTCTTGGCCCGGCAACGTGCGAGAACTTCAGAACCTGATCGAAAGGGCCGTAATCCGCTCGGACAACGGAGTGCTCGCGAATCCTTTGCTTCCGCCGGACCCGAATGTGGAAGCGAACCCGATCAAAGCGAACCTCGTCGGACCGGAGGTCACTTTCGAGGATTCCCAGCGCGCACTGATCCTTCGGGCTTTGCACGCGTCAGGTTGGATCGTAGGAGGGCCCCTGGGTGCAGCCGCTCGGCTAAGACTAAAGCGGACCACCCTAATTTCCAAAATGAAGAAGCTGGGGATCTCGCGACCACTGCGGCAACTGGAGGTCGCTGGCGTGGACGAGAGCCGAGAACCGGACGAGCCGTGGCAACCCGTCGCCGATTGATCTGGGCGGCTGACCACGATTAGCTAGGTTTGCTTCGGCTATCAACAATGAACACTGGTTATGACCGGAGTCGCGGGTCCACTAATCGGCGTTCGTCCTAGTCCTTGCAATTAGTGCACTCCTTCCTCAGAGCATTTCTGATCTTCTCGCGAGTCAGCATCGATGTACTGCCGCGCGGATTGGTCGTTAAGTAGCGCTTTATTCGACAAGCATCCCCTGTCTCCAGCGTTTAATTGCGTGTCGCAGTAACGTCACACAACGACACCGAGACTTCACTTCGTCATCTTTCGACACCTGTTAAGTGCTTCCCCTGCCTTCGTCATGGGCTGATCGACGCAAACACAAGGGATTGTGGGATTGGCGTAGCGCTTGCATTGTATGGCTGCGGCCATTCGAAGCGGCCTGAGGGTGAGGGATATGAAGTTCGTCAGCTCGGTAGTACTTCTCACATTGATCATTCTGGCTGGCCATGAGCAGCTTAAATCACAGGCCAACAACGATTACAACGGTTTCGATTTAGTGGACGAAACTGGAAATATCCGCAAACCCACCGATTTCCGCGATCGTTACCAGGCGCTCGGAACATACATGGTGCTCGACCCGAAAGGAAACCAGATGCATCTCACGTACGCATCCCCGGGCGCCGCTGAAAGCTATCGGAAAACCGGGAAGTTTCCCGACGGAACCGTTCTCGTAAAGCAAGTCTTTGGAACGGATCACGCCCAAATGACTACGGGCGACGCACATTGGGCTTCGGGAACGAAAGTCTGGTTCGTGATGATCAAGGACGAAAAAGGACGCTATGCCAACAATCCACTGTGGGGTGATGGGTGGGCCTGGGCTCTGTTCAAATCCGACGCCCCCGACAAGCAAGTTGCAACCGATTACAAGAAAGACTGCTTGGGGTGCCACATCCCTGCAAGGGGGACGGACTGGGTTTATGTGCAAGGGTATCCGGCTCTCGCCTCGAAGTGAGAGTCACTGCGTGACGAGAGCGGGTTTGGAAAACGTTCCAAAGGAGATCACAAAATGCGAAAAGTTTTGCTGGTAGTCATCTTGGGGTTGGGTGTCGTTGCCGCGAGTTCATTGATGCGTAACCCGAGCCGGGTTGCGGCCGCTCCGCAGTCAACAGCTGTGTTTGATGCGGATGGAAAGTTGAAGCTACCAGAGGGTTATCGACACTGGGTCTTTGTCGGCGCTCCCTTGACACCCAATGCCCTCAACAACGGCAAGGCGGGCTTCCCCGAATACCACCACGTCTACGTCGAAGAGAAAAACCTGGACGTGTACCTCAAGACCGGTTCATTTCCCGAAGGGACCGTCTTCGTCAAGGAACTGACGCGCGTTCTCAATCCGACCTTTCCCGACGGCTCGCGCACTGAGCCATCCGGCCGCGGATATTTCAACGGGGAATTTAACGGAATGGATGTAACGGTCAAAGATAGCAAGAGGTTTGCTGCAACGAACGGCTGGGGTTTCTTTAACTTCGGACATCACCCGCTCCCCTATTCTTCGTGGGCCAAGGAAGCCTCCGCAGCCGAATGTGCCAGCTGCCATCAAGCTTTCGTCGCCAAGACCGACATGACTTGGGTTCAGTTCTACCCGATTCTACGCGACGGAGACAAAACCAAATAGTTCGGATTACGCGTGGGGAGATTTTCTATCTGGTCCGACTTTCTATGGAGCAGAAGAAAAAGGCAGTGTTTCAAAAAAAGGAGATAAGCATGGCGAAAGAAGTAAACACGTCGAGTGATATGGGGATGTCGAAACAGATGGGTATGTCGAACGGGCACGGCGGCCATCTCTACATGCAAACCAACGAAGTAAAGAACGTCATCATCCACTACCGTCGGTCTGCGAACGGGACGCTTACCGAGGTGGCGCGAGTAGCCACCGGCGGTGCCGGTTCCGGGACTTACAAGCCGATCAGCGGCCAGGAGAGCGCACCCAATTCCTTTGAGGGCGCCGGCAGCGTCATCCTGTCACCAGATCGCAGGTTTCTGTTTGCCACAAACGGCGGGGACAATTCGGTTTCCAGCTTCGCTGTGGGCGACCAGGGAAGGCTCACGCTGATCGACACCAAACCGACAGGGAACGCTGTGGAAGGAAAGAGCGGCACTGCCAAATCGCTGGCATATTCTCCGGCCAAGGGCATGCTTTACGTGGTCCACTCCTTCGGACCCGATCATATCCGGCTCATGTCGGTCTCCAGTGATGGCAAGCTTACGCCGCGCATGGAGCGATACACGGCGAATACACCGGAGAAACCGCACCGTGTTCCAACTCAGGCTGTGCTCTCACCCGATGAGAAATTTCTCCTTGTCGGCACCACGTTCGATCTGCCTATTGCGATCTCGGGCACCTATCCGGACGGTTCACCCATTCTCTGGGTGCCTGGTCCAGACGGCAAAGTACGGTCCGTCGCTTCGAATGCGCCAGATCCCGACGGGATCGTTGTATTCCGCGTGAATGCAAACGGCACGCTTAGCGACCCTTCGTTCCAGGACGGAGGGGGCGGTTCTCCTTTCTACATCGCCTTCCTACACAACCGGCCGGATACTTTCATCCTCGCATACGCTGTCGGTGACGGAGTCAGCTTGGGCCACATTGACGAAGACGGGAGAATTGGCGTCGACAAGGTCGTACCGATCGACACAAGGCGAGGCAAGATCGCTGAACTTTGCTGGCTATCCGTTTCCCCCGATGACCGCCTCTTGTACGCTACGGTTTTCGGGTACAGCAACGTCAGCAGCTTCCATATCGACGGCCCCGAGATCAGAGTCGCGAAGGATCCTGCGTGCCCTAACGTCGAGGGCGATGGCACCTTCAGGGGGCTTTGTGGGGACGTCAGCAGCGGACCGAGCGATAGCTGGGTTTCGCCGGATGGCGCCTTTTTCTACCAGATCTACGGGAACGCCTCAAAGCTGGTTGGGTACGCCACCAAGCCAGACGGCTCGCTAGAAGAGGTTACCAGCGTCGCCATCCCTTACAACAGCCCGGAGGGTTTGGCGGGTTTTTGATTGTCCCCATAGTGGATGCGACGAACGGCCGCTCCGGGATAGCACGCGGCTCCGCTGCAACGAGCCCGATCCCAGAAGCGGCCGCACCGCCCACCATGCGCTTCACTTGGTTCACAAAAGAAAACGCCATAGGCGAAGCACGGCCACGGACAACTTTGTGGAACGACCGAAAAAGACCGGGGGCAACTGATGCGCGAGATCGCGTCGCCCTCATGCTTCACTGACGATGCGAGCGCTTTGGATACGCTGACGCCACGCCCGGACAATTCATCGGATAAGGATTTACAGAGAGCAGAAGGATCTTGCCGAATCGTACTCGGGAGCTGCGAAAGAGGCACT
>Ga0210399_10002616_pt1 | contig 14016 bp, 20 predicted proteins | sample IncBWC14MmetaG_FD_150865 | JGI IMG/M metagenome (GOLD analysis project Ga0210399, IMG submission 150865) | Forest soil microbial communities from Barre Woods Harvard Forest LTER site, Petersham, Massachusetts, United States - Inc-BW-C-14-M | ecosystem: Environmental > Terrestrial > Soil >... | reverse complement strand
ACCTGCTGCATGGTGAAGAAACGCGGGTGTGGGGCGACGGAGCGTATCAGGGCCAAACCGAGGTGATGCGCGAGTGCGCGCCACGAGCACGGGATTTCACCCAGCGGCGCTGTCGCTACAAGGGCCAGATCGTGGATGAAGTGGCGTGGGCGAAGAACCGGACGAAGTCGAAGGTGCGGGCGCGGGTGGAGCACGTGTTTCAAGTGATGAAGTTGAAGTTCGGATTCGTGAAAGTACGCTATCGCGGGCTGAAGAAGAACGCGCACCGGCTGTTCGTTACCTGTGCGCTGGTAAATTTGTTTATGAGCCGCAGAAAACTGCTCGCCGTAGCGTAGGCTCGTCCGGCTTCGCCCCGTACGCGCCGTTGCAACGGCAGTGCTGACCAGCTCCGGCATCCGAGACCCGAACCGGCAGCGCGGTTTCCTGAACACTGTTCTTAGTCAACTTAGCATGAGCGCTTATTCAGAGTGTCCCTAGGTCACTGGCACGGCCTAAAGCCCGCTTGTTGGCCTCAAGATCAGACTGGGAAATAAAATGCACCGGGACACCAAAGAAGGTACTGCGGACTTTATTTTTCCAAGCATCTGCAAACTCGACCCCGGTGATTGCGGTCAAGATGTCAATTCGCACCGGTGCAATTCCAATCTGGTAGACGACTTGTTTCTCGCCAAAAGTCTCGGCAGTGATCCCATCATTGTCTAGAGGAGCGCCGAACTTCTTGAGTGCTCCGATCGCGCGGATGCAATTCGGCAGAGAATTGTTTATCCACACATCGAGATCTTTCGTAAAACGCGGTTCGCCGTATTTCATGACTGCGAAACCGCCGACGATTAGATAATCAACCTCAAATTCGTTTAAGAGTTGTAGCAGTTCTCTGTATTCTGGGTTTTCTGCCATGGCTGGTTTCCTCAGCTAACTCCACCATTTCCCATGCTGCAGCAAAGATGGCTTCATCCCCCTGTTCCTGCCAAAACTCGATGTCGAACGAACGGTCCGGAAAGCCACCTTCGACCAGTCGCGTTTTCCATTTTGAATTTTGAGGAATACCCAATTTCGCCTCTTTCGAATCAGCTCTTAACATTATCAGCATATCAGTCGGAGGACGGGATTTTATCTTCACGCAAAAGGCACTCGTCTCGCCGAAGAGTTTGGCCCGGATACATGGGCCGGGGCGGGCGCTGATCGGCGTGCAGAACCGCGGGCTTTTCATCGATGCAAACCACCGGTTCTTCCTCCGAGAGTGGCTTCTCATACAGGGCCAGCACATCTTCCGTGTAGGCGATGTACTCCCCGTCCAGTTCGCCCACGCACCACTTTTTTCCCCGCCACGGCTTCAGATCACGATCCCGGAGCAGAATGCGGATCGTCTTCCGACCCACCTGCGGCACCAGCTTTCGATTCACCGCTTCCTGGGCGATGAGTCGAACGCTCCAACGCGCCCTGCCGGCCGACGGTTGGCTATGCACCATCGCGATGATCCGTTGGCTCTTGCCCGCGTCCAGCACCTGCGGCTGGCCCGGACGCGGCTTCTCATACCCCCCACTCTTCGCGCCCGAATCGCAGGGAAACGACATCGCTGGTAATCTCACCCTTGCCCACGAGAAAAGTGTAGATGTCGTCCGAGTGGGGTCGCGTTCACAGATGCTATGACCATTTCCGTTGACCATGGTTAACACTCGTGGTTCAATGGAATCCATGAAAGAAGTTGCCATCTCCGAATTTAAGGCCAAGTGCCTCGCCCTGCTCGAACAGGTGCGCCAGACGAAAAAACCCATTCGGGTCACACGCTTCGGCAAGCCGGTGGCTGAGATCGTCCCGCCCTCGCCGGACGCCGGGCAAAAAAGCTGGATCGGCTCCATGAAGGACACGATGGACATCATTGGCGACATAGTGTCTCCGGTCATCGACGAGAAAGATATCGAGGCGCTGCGCGATTGAAGCTGCTCCTCGATACTCACGTCTGGCTTTGGGCCCTGCATGATCCGTCCCGACTCAGCCACCGCGTCAGAGATGTGCTGAGAAACCCTGCCAATGAGCTGTGGCTTTCCCCGGTTTCAACCTGGGAAGCACTGTTGCTGAATGCCAAAGGCAAGATTCGGCTCCCCGCCAACTTGTCCGAGTGGCTGACCGCGGCCACAGCGCCTCTGCGGGAAGCGCCGCTCACCCACGAGATCGTGCTGATCGCCCAGCAGCTCCCGCTGCCACAATCCGATCCCGCAGATCGGTTTCTGGCCGCCACTGCTCAAGTCATGGACCTTACGTTGGTCACGGCCGACGACAATCTGCTTCGCTTGGGAACAATCAGGACCATGAAGAACTGATCGGAGGATTCTTGTAGCTCTCATCAAACCCTGTCTCTTCCCGTTAACAACTACTCGATTGTTTTCCCCGATTTACGTGCTAAGCGAAGGAGCACAGCCGCACCGATCTCGCTACTCCCCTGCTCGTACCTCGAGAGCTGTCCCTGACAGACTCCGAGTTCACGCGCAAGCTCCGTAGAATGGAATCTCGCATGATGGTCCCTCACCCGCTGTTCCAAGGGTCAACGACATCAACGCCACAGTTTCCGAAGTCCGCAACATTGAGCGTCGCAAGCTTCGCCCCCCGCACTTGGGCAATGGCCGCGACCTGCGCATCGGCATGACTGATGGGCCTGCCGAGCGCACTGCGGTAAGCGGCGATCTTGGAAAAAGCTCGCGCTGAATCGCTCTCGAAACCGAAGATGCGGCCTCCCAAATCCTCGGTAAACATCGCTTCCGCCGCGGCCAGCAGTCCCTCACGGCGCTTGCCCTTGCCGAGCAACTCAATTCCATAAAAGATTTCTGCCTCGCTGATCGAGGTCGTGCAGAGTTCTGCCGCCGGTTGTTTCGCAACCCACGCCACGACCCGCGCCGAGGGCTTGGGCCGCATGAGCTCCGAGAGCACATTCGTGTCAAGGATGATCATTCGGCAAATCCCGGTGCTTGGCGCACAGCATCGCGTCGGGGCAACTTCAACTCGAGCCCGCCAAAAGCGGCAAACCGCCGGCGAATGGCCTCTGCCAGATTCCCCTTCGCGGGTGGGACGGAACTCAGAGCTGAGCGCAAAATCTCCCGGGCTTCCTCCTCCATCGAACGTCCATGATGAGCAGCGCGGACCCTTAGCCGCGTCTTGGTTTTCTCGTCAAGCTGTCGAATCGTTAATGTCGCCATGCTGTCAATGCTAGCACTGCTAGCTACGAAAGCAAAGAGCCGCGCGCGTCCGGTACTACCATCTCACGTGCTGCCGTGCCCCTTGCCTCGTGAGTGCCGTACGAACCCGGCGCGAGGCCAACCCGATCTATTTCGTTGTTTTCCACTTCACCTCCCGGGATGCTATTTCTCGAGCAAGATGATCGGTAGTAGGCAGAACAGAGCCGTTCCCTGTGCCCCCCGCTAGTTCAAAGAGACTCCCGCTGCGTCGCGGGCCGAGGCTGAATTGAAACGTGCTCCACCGGCAACTCGAACGCAAACGCATGAACGTCGTCGAATTGGTTAGCCGTCGTCAAGGTCAGCGGCACCGAGTTCCGTTGGTCGTAGCAAGTCGGCACCGAGGAGAAACACTCGGCGAGCACCAGCCCCTCCATAACCTCGCCATGGTGGAGGATCCCTTCCACGTCCACACGATGATTGAGGACCTCAGTCCGGTGGAATCGCACGCCATCCAACGTGCGGTAGAGTTGTTTTCTGGAATTCTTTACTCCTGGATCATCGAGAACGTAGGCATTGAGTTCCCACTCTGGGCTCGACAGGTCGAATCCCTGAAGAACGATCTTGGGGGCCAACCCAACAATGCGGACGTGGATCACGAACACAGAGGCTCCTGTCCAAGTCCGCACGCAGCTCGCGTGCGGAAAATGGGTCACTCTGATCCACGGGCTGTCGGACCTGCAATGGGGCAAGTCGGCACCCGCGGCACGCATTCGCTTTATGGCTGTGCCGTACTCCGATTTCTGCGACCTCGTCAGCGTCCATCTATTTCTGGGCATAATCGGTCCTCCCTTTCAAAAGATGTACACAACCTGCACACATTACATGAGTCGCCGATTCCCGGGCACTTCTGGTGATGCGCAATCGGGGCAGCCGGGGAAGCTGTCTGGCGACGTGGTAATTCCAAACCTGCGCTTCAAATCATGGACTCGCCGGCTCACTTGCCGAGTTAGCTCGACTACCATCCCAGGACCAGTCCTGGAACGCGGCAGGTTCAGCCGAGAAAGGAGGCGCCCAACCTCAACGGCGTTGTACTCCTTAATCTCCCCACTCGCGCTGACGGTGGCGTTTACGAACTCAGTGAGTTTTTTCACAGGAACCCGCGGCTCTTTTCTTTCGTGCACGAGGGCAAGCACGGCGACGATAATCGCGAAATCCGGGAGCATAGTCCAGCTGGCGCGGACTTCTTCATCTTGGGCCGATAACAGAGAGATGACTCCGGCTGTGAGGGTCGGATCGCCGACGACTGAGGCAGCCAGGGAGCGAGCGAGTTCTCTGATGCCCGTGGTGAACCCCGGGGCATCAAATCTTGATGCCCGTACCGCTTCAAAGTTTTCGAGTCGATACCGTAAAAGCTGGGGCTGGATCTCCGTCGAGAGCTTATCCTCTTCCCGCACGTCGAAGAACGCAGCATTCGCCCTTGCGGGGTACAAAGAGACCCTGAGGACCCCCTCGCGCAGCTCCGAGTCGAGGTCATCGTCATCGCAGAACAATGCCTTGACGCAGTGGAGGTCAAGGAACCCGCCGGCCCTTGGGACGTACGCACCGCTGCTGCTCCCAGCACGAAGATATCCGCGCAACTCGCGAGCGACCTTGGTCTGCTCCATTAGGATCGTCCGCCTCAGCTGCAAGGGCAGAGCGAGAAATCCCCCGGGGGTCAGCTCCGTGAGCAGCACGCCGCGTCGGCAGAAGCATCTCAGGAGCCTGAGGAATGAGTGGGCGTCCGCCCATGATGGTCCGGTCACCACCAAGATGGGCAGCGCTGGCAAGAGTTCCGGGAAGCAGGAGCTAAGCGCCCAGTACGGAATCGGGCGCAGTTCGCGATCGGGAAGCCCACTGTAATAGCTCGCCCCATCCAGGATCTTTTCTAAAAGCTTCCCAGTTGAACCATAAGGGGCAGTCCCCCCAGGAAACCGAACCGCCTCCAGGACGGTGGGGCTGAGCGACATCGGTTCATACACACTCCCGCCAAATTCAAATCGCGCGGCCACGCGTGCCTGGTTGTTGCGCCAAATGAGGAGTCTCGATTCGCCCTCGACACGCACGAGTTCGAGCATCGTCCCGTCGGGAAGACGCTCCGAGGTGGTCAGTGTCACAGGATTGGGTACGGAACTCCGAGGGCCAGGGCTCTGGCGGCTTGGGCGCATGGTTCCCACTTTCCAGGGGTCGGCAGATCAGCTAAAAAAGACCTGACTTCGATACCGTCTTAGATTTCGGGAATACGCTGAAGCCGAGTCCGAAGAGGATGCGCGGTATTTCCTGGTCCCGATACCCCCGTTGGCCTTGCTGATCGCCACAGAACGGACTCTCGTCCCGCGGGTAGTACTGCATCCTTCATCCCCCTGAGTTCTGATCTACTGTTCTCGGGCCGAGGTAGTACGCAGAGTGATCAGGCCCATGCTCCGGCGAGATTCCGCCTAGCACGGGGCATCTTCCTCGCACTTGGCACGCAATCTCGACGGATTAACTTTCCCCGTGCGCGACTGGATTGGTGCCGTGATCAGGTATGCACTTCCGGGATCTACCCCCCCAGCTCTTCGATCCCTTAGGATAGTTGCGCCATCGGTTACACCGAAGCGCAGCCTGCGAGCAGGCACACCAAAGCCTCCGACGTCCACGCCAGGCTTTGGAGCAGAGCATCTCAGCAGGACGTTTTGTCGGTTGACGCGGGTGGCTGACTGGGCTTGATCATTTAGGATCAAACTTGATGTGGCCGCATGAAACGCCGCATTCAAGGCTTGAGCGAGACGGCCCACCCCGCGGCCGATGCTGTGCCCGACGGCGTGTTCCTCGTCCGCGTCGACCGCGCCCAGTACCGCTTTCATCCAGCGAAGCCCTTTTACATTTTGCGCCTCTCCATCCTGGAACCAAGGGAACTCGCCGGGCGGGTGATCTCCGGACGGGTGTACTGCACGGCGAAAGCCCTGTGGAAGCTCGGTTGGTTCTTGCGCGATTTTTTCTACGACGCGGACCTGCTCGGACGCGATGAAGTCGACGAGAAAGCTCTCTCCGGACTGCGCGGCGTGGTGAAGATCAGCCATACGACGGTCAACGGCACAGCCCTGCTTAACTTCGACGGGTTCGCTCCCGCCAGCCAGTGGGCAGAACTGTCTTCGGCTTGCAGCTCGAAGAGAAACAGATCTGAGGTAGTCTGATGACCTACAGCTACACCCAGATCAGCCAGTACCTAAACTGCCCACGCCGCTACCGGTATCGCTATCTGGACGGCTGGAGAGAGAAAGACACACGGGCGGCGATGTTGTTCGGTCGCGCCTTCGAGCAGGCCCTGTCCGCCTACTTCCGCAGAGATGACGCCGGAGCAGTGCTGTTTCGCGAATGGGCCGCCCCCCATCCGGCAACGAGCATCTTGCCCTGGTTATGTGCCAACCCTTAATCAGGCGGCGTGGCTGTTAGCGGGGATGATCTGGTTGCGAATGGCGGATAGCACGACTTCGCTGGTGGAATGCAGGTGAAGCTTGTGCATGAAGTTGCCGCGATGAGTCTGGGCGGTCTTCACGCTGCAACGTGATGCGATCGCGATTTCGCGGGTGGTTTTGCCTTCGGCAATCAGTTGCAGAACTTCGCGCTCGCGGGTGGTAAGCCGGGTGCCCCAGGTTCGCGTCCGCTCTTTGGACGCTAACCTGGGCCTATGAACAACCTGGGTGCCCGGGTGCGGATCATCGAAGTTTTTCCTCCGCCCGTTTCAGCAATGTTCCTACTGCCGCCCGGCATCCGGTGCGCAGTTCGGCCGCCCTCGCCGGGGGGACCACTTTCGAAATCAGAAGCATCACCGTTCCGTGCGCGAGGCCCCAGAGGGCGAGGGCCAGGGACGCGTGATCCTGAGGCGATCCGCCCAATCGTTCTGCGAGTTGGTTTTGCAGCCAGGCGAATCCCGGGCCGATTTCTGGCGATCTCGAGACGGCCGGACGGAGCTGTTCGTGTTCCTGCAAGTAATAGAGCTCGTACTCCCAGGGGTTGCGCAGGGCAAAGTCGACGTACAGATCGATGGCTTCTTCCAATGAGCGCGCCGATTGGATTGCTTCGACTTGCTTGCTACGGGCCCGCAGCAACAGGGCCCGCAGAATGTCTTTGCGATCTTTGAAGCGACGGTAAATGGCCGGCGTGTTGGTACGGGCTGCCTTCGCCAGGGCCCTCATGCTGAGGGTTTTATCGCCGCCACCGTGCCATAGCTTCTGGGCCGCGTCGAGCACCCGCTTTTCGAGTTCCGGGTCCGGCTGTCTCGGCATCCGTCGTCTCCTCTTAGAATCTTTGTAAAACCTTGATTAAATGCGTTGAATAATGATTGACAGTGTATACTTAACGCTGTATACATAATAGAAAAATTATAGGTCCTATCCCTGCTCCTCGCAATAGACCCCATAAGGACCACCGACAAGGAGTTGAAGATGTATTCGTGGAATGACCCGGACGATCGCGTCGCGATCGTCCAGATGAACGCAGAGCTGCGCCATGCGCAGCTGGATTTGCTGAGCGCGCAGTGTGCCACCGACCGACTGCGGCTGCGCTTTTCGATCGGAGATCTGGCTCGCTATGGCGAGAAGGACGTGCTTCGCAAGACCATCGGGACGACCGTCGCTCTCCACGACTATTACGTCTCGATCCAGAACGAGATGCCTGCGGACGATGCAAATCTTTCAGCGTCGCAGCTAGTGGAAGCAGTGCAACGTGTGATCGGCTATCTTCGGAACCAGCGCGAACAGCATTTTTCGAGCGGCGCGCCCTTGAGTACCCGACACAAAGAGACTTTGCAGTCTTTTTTTTCGCCGGCCCTGCTCGAGCATGTGCGAACGGTCGAGTTGCACGGCCGGCGCCTCCCCCCTCCCCCCTTTTATCTGGAAGCGCGGTCGCTTGGGATTGAGAACCTACCCGAGCTGACGCACATGGCGTCGCTGACATTTGTCGATGTCATCGTGTTCAACGATCTGATTATTGAGCGCACGCTATTTCACGGCCTGGTACACGCGGTGCAGTTTCACTTACTCGGGCTGGAACGCTATACGGAGCTGTTTGTGCGGGCGTTCCTGCGCACGAGAGCCCACTTCAGCGTTCCACTCGAGACGCACGCATTCGCGCTGGAGTCGAAGTTTGCGGTGAGTCCTGCAAAGCCTTTCTCCGTCGAGGACCAGGTGCGGTTGTGGATACGCGAAGGGCGGTATTGAGAGTTCCGGAGGACTATTTATTCAGGCGGCGCGGCCGTCATGAGGAATGATCTGGTTGCGGATCGCGTACAGCACGACTTCACTGGTGGAGTGCAGGTGAAGCTTTTGCATGAAGTTGCTGCGGTGGGTTTGTGCGGTCTTGACGCTGCAACCTAAAGCACCTGCGATTTCGCGAGTGGTCTTGCCCTCCGCGATGAGCTGGAGAACTTCGCGCTCGCGGGTAGTCAGGATGGGAAGAGCGGTGAGGCTGGAAGGCGCGAAGTAGCTGTCGAGGATTTCCTGCACGCGCGGAGTGAAGAAAGTGCGATGACGTTCGAGGGCCTGGACCGCGTGCACCAGGTCAGTGGCGGCATCGGACTTCAAGACAAAGCCGCGCGCGCCCACGGTGAGGGCTGAGCGAATAATCCCCTCGCTGTTATTCACGGTCAGGATGAGAACTCGCTGGTCCTCGTTTTCCTTGAGGATCTCGCGCGTTGCGTCCAGCCCATTCAGGCTGGCCATGCCGATGTCGACGATCACGATGTCGGGCCGGAGATCGCGGGCCATTTTCACAGCCTGTTCTCCGGTGGAGGCTTCTCCACAGATGGTCCAGCCAGGTTGAGACTTCAGAATCGAGCAGATCCCACGGCGCACAAGCTCGTAATCATCTGCAACCAGAATCCGCAGCGACATGATTCATTCCCCATCAAGTTTATGGGCAGGAGGTCCGCTTGCATTCTCGTTCTCGCTCTGGCTCCCACTTTGTTTCTTCACGGGGGCGTGCTCTTGGTCCCAGAGTTCAACGGCTCGTTGTGCGAGTTCGATCATCCTGAGCGGTTCTTTCTCAGAACACGCTCGGCGGCAGAGTTCCAGCCACTTGCCAGTCTTCACCATGACGGTACTCCCGACTCCATGGAGTCCGTAGAGAACCGGAATCTACAGAACTTGCGTAACCGTGTCTGCCCGTTGTCGTACAAAGAACGAGGTTTGGCAGGGTGGAACAGCAACGCAGGCGCGGAGATCAGGGAATTCCTGCTTGAAAAATGAGGCCTGATTTGCTACCAACATCGCCGGGGGAGGAAGATGCAAGAAAAACAAGAAACGCCAGACCAGCGGTTGCGGGAGCTTTGCAAGCTCGCCGCCAAGGAGCAAGACACGAAACGATTGATGGAACTGGTAAAAGAAATAATCGATACGTACGACGGGCAGCGCAGGAGTGTGATCAAGAAAGACAGCCAGCAACCGGAGTCACGCACATAAGAAAAGGAAACCCCGCGCCGGTGTGGGTTGGGCTGTGGATCCGACGCGGGGGGAGTCGTTTCCGTTCGTTATTTGACCGTACTAAATCGGCGGGAAGGGATCAATCCGGTATGTGCTGGAGCGCACAAAAGGCGAATTCGCGCGCGAAACGAAGACTAAACATCAAAGAATAAAATTAGCGACCTACTCAGTCAGTTTGTCGGCGGGCTTGCCGTCGGGAGCACTCCGCCCTGTGTCCCAGTTCAGGGTAGCAGCCGCGAGCTGCCTGGTGAATCGTATGTGCTCATGAAGAGCGGCTCGCAGTTCGGCGAGAATGATTTCCGCCTCGGAGTCATCTGCACAGACAGCCCGGGCACAAAGGCGTCTTATCCGGTCTTCCAGTGGGGGAACTACTGGCACGTGGTCAAGCATGCCATCCCAAAACGATTGCTGCTATACACAATCTTCTGTATGGCTGAGCTGGCGGATTTGATGCATGGAGCACATTTCAAGAGCCGGTTGTGGACATCCTGTGGAACTGTATTAATGGAGCTGTGCTAACCAGGGATCAGACTGCCAGGATTCCTGCTGCCTTCCGTCGCCAGTTTAGAGGAGCGTAATGGGTAACCGGCGACGCATCACCTCCGTAACCTCGTCATGCCGAGGGTTCAGGAACTACTCTCTGGCCCGGGGGTTTTGTTTCCGCATGACCAACAAGATCATCAACTCGCTAGCAATCCTTGCAGTGGGGGGACTCATGTTTGTCGGGTCCGCCGCTGCGCAATCCACCACCAGCAACACATCGGGCGCCGGACCGGGCGTAGTTGATCCTGGACATCCGCGCGTGAACCAGGTAAACCGTCGCGAAGGGAGTCAGCAAAAGCGCATTGGAAATGGTGTGGCGAATGGCACACTAACCTCGAAGCAGGCCACGAATCTCGAGAAGCGTGAGACGTCGGTCCAGAACCGGGAAAAAGCCGATATGGCCGCTCACAACGGTCATCTGACCAAGGCCGAGCAGCGGGGCATCAACCGGCAGCAGAACCGCATCAGCCACAGCATCGCACGCGATAAGGCCAGCAATACCAAGTAAGAACCATCCTCGTTGACCATAGTGGAAGGACAGCCGCAGAATTCTGCGGCTTTTCTTTTGTGGGAGCTAGTCGTTAGTCGTTGACGAGAGCTCGTGATGCCGGCTTTGTTTGAAGGTCAACATCCCCACCCTAACCTCGCAAAGGGCGCGAGGTTAGGATGGGGCCGCCCATAAGGACAGCCAGCTCGAGTATTCGAATGGCACGACGTGGGACCGCATGCTGCAGCAAGGGATCCAGCTGCTCGATCGCTTCGCCCAGGATGACCGCGTCCGCGTCCGGCAGCCCAGGAAGAACTTGCAGATCAAATTCACAAGGCCTCTGCCGAAGGGCAATGACTTTGTCGCCTACATTGACGCGATCGGACACCTGGACGGTAGGCGCTGCCTGCTGGAGTGGAAAACCACTTCGACTCGATACCCGGAGGAGCCGCAAGGACTGCTGATGCTGGACCCGCAACTAGTCTGCTACAGCTGGATTACTGGCATCTCCGAGGTTTCCCAGGTCGTTTTCGTCCGGAAGCGCCTGGTCGAGATCCAGTACTTCCGTACCACCATCACCGAAGAGCAACGCGACGAATTCGGCGGACTGGTCGACGATACCATCCGACGGATCGAATCGGCGCAGTTCCTGCCGCACAGCGGCGTCCGGTTTCCGCAGAACCCCTGTACCAGTTGCCCGTACGTCGGCCTCTGTCTGGGACAGCCGGCACTGGTCGAAACAACACTCGTTCGGCGTCCAGGAGACGATCTTGGTTTGTTTGACGAGCTTACGTACTAACAATCCGCCCATGCTGCCGAAGCTAAACCAGAAGCGCGCTTTATTCGTGCTCACGAGGATCGACGAGATCCTAGCGTGGGAGCGAAGAAGCGAAGCGGAGCGGGATACCCGATTCGTTGAGCTTGGTAGGTATCTGTGCGAGATTCGGGCGGGACAGTACTGGAGGCTGGAAAATCTTAAATCATTTGACGAGTTCCTGGAACGGCGGTTCCCGGAATCGAGAAGGAAGGCGTACTACTTGATGTCCATCCACGAGCACCTGCCGCCGCAGGCGAAGAAAGACCTGAAGGAAATCGGCTGGACTAAAGGAAGGGAGTTGGCGAAGCTGGCGCGAGCGGAGGGTCAGCGCTTCGAGTGTGCACCCTGGGTGCACAAAGCACGAACAATGCCGCGGGAAGATTTCGCTCGAGAGGTGGAAAAGGAACTGACGGGGTGGGACTCAGAGCCGCATGAGATCATGTATTTCAAGATCTACAAGAGCCAGATTCCGGTTATCGAACAGGCACTCGAAACTGCCGCCCTGATGCTGGGCACGGACAAGTCTCGCGGCTGCCTAGAGATGATTTGTGCGGACTTCCTGGCGGGGGCGAAGCTTAGACGGCGGAGACCCGGAGAGTCGGGGCATTGGTGAAGTAAATATCCGGCCAGCCGTCACGGCTCGTACAAGGAATGCAGACCGGCAGTAAAAGAAGCGAGAACCGGGCCGCCAATCGGATGACCGTTCTGGTCAAAGAACTGATCGATGCGTGTTCCGGCACGAGGACGGGCGACAAGGAAGATCGCGGTCGCGTCATAAAAGACTCCGAGTCCAGCGGAAAGCTTGGTGTTGCCGCCGCTGTCAGGGACCCAGGTGGCGGCGAGGCGGGGTGAAAATAGCGGGGCACGGACGATCTGATCCCAGTCGTACCGAAGTCCGGCTTCGAGGAAAACATGCTGGGTAAGGAGCCATTGATCCTGAGCGTATCCGCTCAGTTCGGTGTTGTGCTCGGTGAGTGCGGGAAGGCCTGGGAAGACCGAATAGCGTGAACAGGGGGAGGGCTGGTTAAGAGGAGGCTCGGTGAGGGTAATGCAGTCGCCTGTTGTTGGGACAGTCTGGCCTTCGCGCAGGTAGGAGATAGGAGCGCGAACGTAGTTGGCATCGTAGCGAAGGCGATCGAGATCGATGCCGATTTTAAAGTCGTGGCGGCCGTGCCATTCGCGTGGACGCAGGAAGAGGTTGGAGGCGACCTGCCAGCGATCCGCGCGGGTATGGGCCGAGAGGTAGAAGTTGCCGCCGGCGGTTTCAGGCGAGATGAAGTAGGGCTCCAGGCCGCGTGAGATCTCGGTGAGATCGTAGCGATTGAAACCGAATGCCGCCTCAAGGAGCGAGCCCCCGGCGAAGTAGTGCTGGTCCCTTGCGCCGAACTGGTAAGCAGGCTGATTCACAGCGGGCGTGGAAGCTTGCGGATTTTGCGGCGAGAGCCCGGCATGCTGGTCGTGAGATTCGTTGATGTTGAAGCTGGTGGTAAGAATGTTGCGGGAGGTAAGGTTAGCCTGGATCTTAGCAAGATTGCCGAGGCGTGTGACGACGTCCTCATTCTGATCCACGGGTAGCTCGGTAACGATTAGATTTTGATAGGCGCCATCCAGAGCATCGAAAAACCAGATCTTTCCTTTCACTACCGGACCCGACAACGTGAGGCGTGGGTTGACCTGGTCAAACGTCCAGCCGTTCTTGTTCTGCCAGGAGGGAATGAAGTCAGTGGCGATGAAGCGATAGTGGTCGTCGCCGATGCCCGTTTCAAGCAGGATGGCTCCGCCGCTACCCTTGCCGAACTCCGCGGAATAACGGCTGGGCTCGACGCGAATGGAACGGAAGGCGTCGGTCGAAACATGAAGAATAAGTTGGCCGTTGGAGGGCTGGCTGACATTGAGTCCATCGAGGACGGTGATCGTCTGGTAAGTCTGCGAGCCGGCCACGTGTGGTTGCGCGTAGGGATCGAGGACCACCGATGGAATGTAGTTGAGGATGTTGCGGTAGTCGTGAGTGGCTGGGTACGGGATGTTGATGACATCGATGCCGGTGAGTCGCTCCTGCGACTGGGTTTGCGAGGGCTCGATCATAGGTGGCGATTCGTGGACATCGACCGTTTCCTTGATTTCCTTCAGATGGTATAGAGTGATTTCGATTGCGGAAGCGGCAGCGGGTTCGACCGCGGAGTTTGCAGTGTAGTAGCCCTCCTTCTCGACATGGATCTGGTACAAACTGGCGGGAACGTACGGGAGTTCACACCGGCCGGAAATTTCGGTCTCGCACCTGAAAGCTTGGGCTGGCGATGGAGGCTGGAGAGTAACGCGGGCGCCGGCGACGGCAACTCCGTTTTCGTCGACCACGGTAACGGAAACGCGCCTGGCTTTTTGCTCGCCATGCGCGAGCAACACCAGTAAAGCGAGCACCGGGACTATGCAGGGGCGAGAGCGCATGTGAAGTTGTGGTTATTGTCTCGCAGGTTGGCGAGGTCGAGGGACTTTCTCTCAGTG
>Ga0210399_10002615_pt1 | contig 14020 bp, 16 predicted proteins | sample IncBWC14MmetaG_FD_150865 | JGI IMG/M metagenome (GOLD analysis project Ga0210399, IMG submission 150865) | Forest soil microbial communities from Barre Woods Harvard Forest LTER site, Petersham, Massachusetts, United States - Inc-BW-C-14-M | ecosystem: Environmental > Terrestrial > Soil >... | reverse complement strand
CAAGACTACTTGAGCAGGTGGGGACAACCTTGACGAGGAAAGGAATAATGAAAGAAGGAATCCGGAGCGCCGACAGAATGCTCGCAGCCGAAGGAACTTCCCGCCAGATGAATTCCGGGAATCAACCAGGACCCCTGACGGTCGCGATTATCGAAGATCAGAAAGATATCCGTGCCGGACTTCAAGTTCTGATCAAGGGATCGCCTGGGTTTAGCTGTGTTGGCGCCTGCGCATCCGTCGAGGAAGCGCTGGGAAGCCCGTTTTCTGAATCGCCGAAACTCGTTCTGGTGGACATCGGACTACCGGGGATGTCCGGAACGCAAGGAATTCCTCTCCTGCGGCAAAAGTACCCCGGCAGCATCTGTCTGGTCCTTACGGTATACGACGACGACAATCGTATCTTCGAGGCGCTGTGCGCCGGCGCCAGCGGATACCTTCTAAAGAAAACGCCGCCAGCGAAGCTGCTGGACAGTTTGCAGGAGGCCGCCCAGGGCGGGGCGCCGATGTCTCCGGAAATCGCCCGGCGGGTAGTCGAACTGTTTCAAAAATTCCGCCCCCAGGAAAAGACGGAGCACAGCCTGACAGCGCATGAAGTTCGCCTGCTGCAACTCCTGGCCGAGGGGCACAACTATAAAACGGCCGGAAAGGAAATCGGCGTAACCCCGAACACCATCGCCTTCCACATGAAACATATCTACGAAAAGCTGCATGTACATTCCAAATCCGAGGCGGTGGCCAAGGCGCTTCGCAGCGGGATCGTCCGGTAGTCCTATACCCTCTCATCCGACCCCTCGGTAAGAAATACCTACCTGTTCAGGTGGTGACACCTTTCGTTGTCTTTGCTGGAATCTCCGTCACGTCGACGGCCCATGTCGAGGAAGCCAGGATCGACATGCAATCCCGCGATAGGGTATTAGGAGGACTTCCATGCAATCACGCCCAGCCAGCTTTTCTTTCTTCGCATTTCTAGTAGTGGTTTGTCTTTTCTCGTTTGGAGCAAGCGCTGCCAAAGCCGACTCGGTAGGACTCTCTGACGGCAAGAACGTCAGTGGAACCACTGTGTTCAGCATCAACAACGCGGGCTTTCTAAACATTGACAATGGGGTTGCCTGGAAGTTTGGTTCCACGGTTGTGCCCTTCCCCGCATCGAACCCAACCTCCACTTCGCCGGTCTGGACGAATTCCAACAACCTTGGTCTGGCGCCCGCAGACCTGACCGGCCCGGGTGGACCGTACACGCTTTTGACAATCACGAATAATACGCTGGATTTGAGCGAGAGCGGCATTCAAAGCCAGTTGACCTTCGCGGTCGCGGGAACGTTCAGCCACTTCGTGACGCTGCTGAATGGCCTGGCTGTGGGACAATCCACCCAACTCTCGCTGCTAACGGTGGATGGGGGAGGCTGTGCGGTCGGCGCCTGCTCCGAGGAAACCGACACGTTGGTCGTAAACGCTACCCTGGGAAGCCAACAAATGGAGTCGATCGTCGGGCCTGCGTTTATCACGATTACCAATGACCCCGGTGTTTACGACATCACACTGACGTCGACGCCTTTAAATCCGACAACCCCCGCGCCGGAGCCGGCGTCGCTGCTTCTGCTGGGCACAGGTCTTCTTGTAGCTCGACTCTCTCGCAAACTGAGATAACAGGCAGGTTGGAAAACTCATGAGAAGGATCAATTCATCGTACGTCCCGATATTCCTTGTCATCTGCTGGATGGCGCAATTCTCGATGCCGCCAAAAGCGCTGGCCGATTCGTACACCTTCGCGGTCGACGGCAGTTCACAGGAACCCCTCACTGCATTCTCATTGTCCGTAGGACAAGGCTTCCGTCCGGCAAATCTGCTAACCATTTCGTTTCCTTTGGGTGATTTCCAAGGCCAGACCTCAATCCCTAAACTCAGCGTGGGCAGTCAAGTCCAGGCGGTGACCATTGACGCTTACAAGAATGAAAACGGGGTACTGACCCTGGTCGGGACCTTGGAGTTTGACCAAGATCAAGTTGGGTCAATTTCCTTCGGAACTCCAGAGAACGGAGTTCCGCTGGAGAACGTCACCTTTGCCTATGAGTCAGAGACCTCCAACCTTGCTGGGGGCGGCACCGGCCGGGGCCCGACACCCACACCAGAACCATCCGGGTTCGACCTGCTGGGTGCCGGCCTCATTTGCGTCGCTTGCTTAACCAGATGGGCTATCTACCGCATGCACTGACTCGAGATCGCGAGCGTTTTATCTATAGGGGCGATAGCACCCAACAACGGAGCCGGAGCAGGAAGAAGGCAGCCATGAACAATCGTTCCAAGTCAAACCTCGCCTGGCCTAAGCTACTTTTCCTGGCTTTGATGCTGCCGCTTGCTCCTAATCTTTGCATATCGCAAGTTCTGCCGCCGCCTCCGCCGACTACGGACCCCTGCAGTAGATTCATTCCTGTCGCAGAATGGAAAGGCACAATCAGTATCGCTGGCAGTGGCAGCGGACCCCTCGGAGATGGCGGCACCTATCGCTACGATGAGACATTTACAGCCGCACCGGATATGTCCGGAGATGCAAATTGGTCCGGTCCGGTAAATGCAACTATCCATATTGATGATTCCGAGAGTCATCCCGATGGCACGTTCGTTAAAATAACAGATGACGAAACCGTGGCCTTGGGAGTCTCGGGTCTGGGCGCGATCCTGCAACTTGACGGCGGATGCGCGAATTACACACTAAGCTTCGATATTTCCGGGCACATAACAACCACGGACCAAAACGGCCAGAGTACCGGAGTGGTGGGGGTACTGTCCTTTGCGCCGTTTGACGGGAATCCCGCCCCCCTGCCTGCGAGTGGACTGGTGCTAACGCGCAGTGGAGCCGCGACTGCGGTATCACTTCTCGGCGTACCCGGAACATTTACTGCAACATGGACGCTCAACCCCCGGCTGGACATCGACGTCCAAGTCCGCATCCCGAACTATTCGACATGGCGGCCAACTGCGGGGATTGACGAACTGGAGACTGGACTCGACGCCTTGACAGGCCGTTTTAATCTTCTTGAAATCCAAGCGCAGCTCGTCCGCAAGACCACACAGAAACCGTTGTCGATAGATATTGGGCCGGATCAATGGACGTTTTCGCTTGTTAAGGTTTCGCATGAGCCGGGGGTGGCGATGAATTGGCCGGCGAAAAGCAAGGCAGGCATACAAGCCGACATGACTTTCGACAAACTGGAATGCTCCAAGCCAGGCAGCTGCCAGCCCATTGAGTCGAATCAGAATTACACCATCATCCCGACTGATCCAAACTTTCCCAACGGTGCAACGGTGGCGTCTTTGCCGTTCCCCTATGCTCTTGGATCGGTATTTATCTTCCTTTCCCCTCATGATTGGGGAGGCTGGGCAACACTCAATGTGACCGCTACGATTGCGGGGCAGAAAATCCTCGGACATCTGCAACTGGACCCGCCCGCCGCCACCGATCTCACCTACACCGATATCCGGCTGCCCCAGAGACAACCAGGACTCCTGGTCGCCGATCGCTGGAAGACCGACCACGGCCTCTCATTGAGCACACCGGACAGCGATGACTCAGAATTCCAACCAACAGGGGACGGTCAAGGCGGCGACGGGTTAACCCTGTACCAAGAATATCGTGGTTTCTACATCGGATGTGCTCACGCGTCACCAGTGGTTTTCCCCGAAGGTATTCCCGGTTGCCAGCACGCAGAGGGTGATCCCCAAACGAAGGATTTGTTTGTTGTCGATGTCACAGGCGGGGATTTCTATGAGGGCATTGCGACCTTTCAGAAGGCTTCGGGAGTGACTGTCCATTGGTTCCAGATGACCTTGGATGATATTGGTGTCGCCGATCCGGCCAACCAGAGCGCGTATCGCTCAGTTACTTTCAATCATTTGCAGGCTCCGCACCAAGCGTTGGATCAGCACGCCATCGTAATCCGATGGAAAACTGCAGCGGAAGAAACGCGCACGCCAGGTCAATCGAGTTCAGAACTCGCTATGGGCGGAAAGAGTGTGCCCGGGTTGCCGAAAGATATTGACCACATTCAGATAACTACGCTCTCCGACCTGACTCCAGAGCAGATCAGAAGGATTGTTGCACATGAAATGGGCCATTCAACGAATGTCTATCACCATGGGGACATAGACAAGAAGATGGTTACTTGGAAGCTGGCTTCCCCCGGCAACGTAACCGAAAACGGTACTCCGATCTTCGTTAAAAGTGAAGGCGATGACCCTTCTGTGCCCACGACGACGGCTATTCTCTTCAACAACGTTGGAGACTCATTCCCCGTCTATGTCGGGAACAATGTTTGTGGCGGCGTGGCGACCCTGCAGGGGCAACACAGCGGCGATGTTTTCTCATTCATGCGATATGCGACCGCGACCGCCTACATTCCGTCCGGATTCCCTCAGGTTCGGTTCTATACCGGTCACCGGGAGACGCTCGGCTTTTCACTCCCAGACAGCCCGATTGGCACGGAAGTGAACGACCCGAATCGTGCGGCGGAGTTTCCCAATCATAGGCCAGGCCCGCGATATGGAAATGCGTACTCAGGGCGGGGCAACGACGCTTCGCAGCTGGACGTCAATGACAACAACACGGTGAGCGTCAAGCCGGTCCAGCCATGTCAGTAATCGTGATCCTAATAGGGGAACTTATGGCAGTCCGAAAAAGCACCAGGCTCATTCGCGCAGGAACATTGGCAGTATACTTTCTGTGTAGTTCCCGACTGCTTCAAGGGCAGATGGCCCAGCCGAGCATCGCTCCGACGTTCGCACTCTCGGCACGGAGCATAGACTCTAACCAAGCAGTTCAAGGCTGGGCTTTGATACTCGAAGGTACTTTCTGTCACCCACAAGTCTATTCGAGAAGCGTGAATGTGAGTCCGCTACTCATAAACCCAATGAACGGCAGTTGGTCAAACACAGTTCATCTGGTCGTCACAGACAGTACAGGTGCGACACATACCTGGCCCATCCACCTTGCTACGGTTCCTTCTGGCCCAATCGCTCTTGATGCAATAAATGTAGGAAGGCTTATTTGGGTGGTGGCGCCTTCGGATACGGAAGCAATAGCCCCCGGCACCTACGTGGTCCAGGGAACTCTGGACACAACGGCTTCCGCGGGTTCAGCAGGTTGGAGCGGCACAACGAACAGCAATATTGTCTCCCTCCAGGTTGCACCACCGCTTGCGGCCGAGACTTCCGATCAGCAGGAGCGGCAGTATGAGCTGCTGGCTGAATATGACCAACTCGTTGGGAACGACGTCCAAGCGCTGAACAATATCAATACACTCCTCGCTCAACAGCCCAATTCCGTCGGCGGACTTGCCTGGAAAGGCACCGTCCTTGAAGCGTTGGGCCAAACAGCGGACGCGCTGGCTGCTTATGACCAGGCTGTCGCTACGGCGGTTGCTATAAACCCCAACCCGCAGTCGGAGCCGCTCGAGACACTGCTCACACCCCAAGGAAGACTGCGGAGCAAGCTGCTGAGCCAATCCGGCAAACGGGGCACGCCGGCGGCGGCGATTCAATTATTGAGCATGGGCACGCAAGCGCGCGGTGTGGTTTTCTTTGATTTGAAGATTACCAACGTTGGAAATGACGTTGCGGCGAATGCGGTAATTCAGCAGGTTGCTTTCAACACGACGGCGGGAACGGGTCAGGTTACGCTTAACAATGTTCTCACTCCCCTGCCTCCGCTTTCCGTGGACTTTTTGGCCCTGAATTCTTCAGCCACGGTCCGGATATACATCAACGTGCCGAATACCGTGACTGCTTATACGATCACGGAAACAGGTGAGATTGCGGACATCTTTGGAACGCCGACTCCGTTCACGGAGACACAAACGGTTACAGCGTCAGGCCCCTTGCCCGGCGATTTGAATGGCGACGGTTCGGTTGGCTGCGACGATCTGGCCATCGTCAAAGCATCCTTCGGCAAGAAAGTTGGCCAGCAGGGTTTCGATCCGCGCGCGGACGTAAACGGTGATGGTGTGGTGAATGTCCTCGATCTTTCCATCGTCGCAAAAGAGTTACCGGCGGGAACCACCTGCCACTAGGAGTTACCATGAAGAAATCTATTGGCATCAGTACACTTCTCATCCTGGCTCCCTTGCTGCTCGCTCCAGTCACTCTTCTGGCTGATACAGCTACGCTCAGCGTTGCCACGGCAGCAACCGTGCCGCAAGGCAGCTCGTTCTCCGTGGACGTAAACATTTCCAACGTCAGCGACCTATATGACTTTCAATTCGATCTCGCCTTCAATCCCGCTGTGCTTCAACTGACAAATATTGTGGAAGGAGGGTTCCTACTCACCGGAGGGTCCACTTTTTCTCTTCCAGGCACCATTGACAACACATTGGGAAATGCGGCCGCAAATGCGGACACGCTAATTGGGCCAATCCCAGGCGTGTCCGGGACTGGCGAATTAGCGGAGTTTGACTTCACCGCCGTTGCCCCTGGAATCAGTTCGTTGACCCTATCGAACGTCATCCTGCAAGACTCCACCGGTTCCCTCCTCGACAGCACAACGGCGGTGGGGTCCGTGACCGTGCAAGGAACAACGACAGTGCCCGAGCCATCCACCCTGTTGTTACTCGGTGTGGGTTTTCTGACTCTCGCAGGAATGGCAGTTCGTTTGAACCGGCGTATCGCCTTCGTCTAAACCGACTGCCCTGGGGCGGTCAAGTGCCCAGATCGAATAATTGGCGCATGTGGCGGAATTTCTTGTAGCGGGCGTTCGGGAGTTCCTTGATGCCCTGATTGGAGAGGATCAATAGCTGCCGCTCGAGCACGTCGCCGAAGATTTTGGCGGCGGCTTCACAGTCGCTGGGCGCACCTCCGTCTGGCTCAGGAATGATTTCGTCCACAATTCCAAGGGCCTTCAATTGCGTGGACATGATCTTCATCGCCGGGTGCCCTGGATTCAGTTTCGGAACCTGGTTCTTGGGTTGGCATTTTTCTCGACCGGAGATGTGAGAGTGAACCGCCTGTTTCTCTATACACAGAAAACAGGTGTGCCAGTTTCTATTGTGGTCCCGGATTTTGTAATTCGTGCGCTTGCCTTGACACCTCGTAAAACTTCAAATTTCTTTTTCTGGAGTGGCATAGGCAATCCAGAGAGCGCGGCGCGAAGTTGGCAGACGCGACTCCGCAAGCTCTTCCGGCTAGTTGGCGTGGCAAATGGTCATGCGCATCGCTTTCGCGATTTTTTTGCAGTTGAGTTGCTGCTGGCAGGAATTCCGATCGAACGAGTTTCAATATTGCTTGGACATCAAAGCACGAGAGTTACCGAGAAACACTACAACCCATGGGTGCGCTCTGGCCAAGAACAGTTAGAGGCAGATCTCGAGAGAGTGTGGAGCCGCGATCCTCTAGTGCTGGTCGAAGCGAAAGTTACGCCGCGGCTACGCGGCGTAAGGGAACGCCTCAACTAATTGGAAACAAAAAGGGGAAGAATGGTGCCCGGGGTGGGAGTCGAACCCACATGAGGAAAAATCCCCGGAGGATTTTAAGTTCCACTCGGTCGAAGGACAAAGGACTTACCGCAATTGCCACGAGTTACTACGACATGCCGCTATCTGCTCTGCTTACAACGGCTAAGCACAGTTGCGCCGCACTCCATCACACTCGGTCGGGTTTGCTGGTAGGCACAAAATTGGGCACACTAAAAACGTTCTTGATAGGTGTGCCTAACGTATGTATACTGGTCACATGTTGAAACGCACCAATGTTTTCCTCGACGCAAAAATCCTCAAGGAACTTGAGGTCATCGGAAAAGGCATGGGCTTGAAGACGGCTCAGGTTATCCGGGTGGCTCTCGCAGAATTCGTGAAGACCAGGAAGGCAGGTTCAAAATGAAATGCGCACTGTACGCGCGGGTTTCGACCAGCGGCAAGGGACAGGACACAGAGGTCCAGGCGCGGGAACTCCGCGAATATGCCGCGCGCCGCAATTGGACCATCGTTGAGGAATTCTCGGACTCCGGTTTCAGCGGAGCAAAGGAAAGCCGACCGGCCTTAGACGAAATGATGAAAGCCGCGCGGCGCCGCAAGTTTGATGTGGTGCTCTGCTGGAAGCTGGACCGCATCGGGCGGTCGCTGAAGCATCTGGTGAATTTTCTGGCGGAACTAGAAGCGGTCGGAGTGGCCTTCGTTTCGTTTTCAGACAACCTCGACCTCAGCACTCCGCAAGGCCGATTGATGTTTCAGGTTATCGGCGCAATGGCCGAATTTGAGAGGTCTCTGATTTGTGAGCGAGTGAAGGCGGGAATTGCGCACCGGCAAGCGAAGGGTCTAAAATTCGGCGGCCGCGCAGCCAAGCGCGTGAACATGGCAGAGGTCACACGGATGCGCGAAGCCGGGGCACCAATGGCGGAAATCGCCAAGGCTCTGGGAGTCAGCGCGGGAACCATCCACAACCGAATTAACGGAGTTTCAACCGGAGCATGAGGGAAGACCGCGCGAGATGGGAATCAGCGTCGGCGCGGCCTGGAAGGCCGCACAGGCGGGAACATGAGCGAGTTTCAGAGGTTTGCTTGACGAATCTACGCTCCCCACCTAGTAAACGGAAAGAGCGGGCCGTACCATGATGCTAATCAAGTTCGCATTCGCCTTGCTGACGTTGTTTCCGATATCGTCCGCGGCTCCAGCAGAAAGAACTGAGCTTTCTGTGGTGGCGGGCGACACTTCTCGCTCCGTGCGGGTCAACGGTCCGAAAAATCTGACGGAACTCGGCAAAGGCAAGTACAGCAAATGGGTGGGCTGCAGCTATTCCATACAATGGGGTGACGGCTCGGGGTCGCCAGCGGGTCCCATCGGGGCTGACTGCGGACAAGGGTTGTTGCACACATATAAGGATGCGGGCACTTATAGGATTGTCGCGAAAACTTTTCATCTCGCGCCTAATGATAGCCATATTGATGACTGGGTCGGTGAAGCCCGGTTCGTCGTGAAATAAAGATAGGAAGGCTAGGTTGTGGCCTGATAGGCTCCGCGCCGTGGGGCAGCGTGTTGGGCCAGAGGTGCGGATTGACCATGCGCGAGTCCGCGAACTCCGGGCAAGCGGCAAAAGTTTCCCGGTTATCGCGCGTGAAATGGGGATTTCTGTGGGCGCGGCGTGGAAAGCGTGCGCGTAGGAGAAGGTTGCGGAGGCTTGCGACGGAGTGCTGCTGCGCGCGTTCGGGCGCTGATTCGTTACGAGTCCGTTCTAGTAACCCACATGTTAGGTTAGGGCGTTAATCAGAACCTTGGCGTGTCTTGGTCTACGAACACTCACTCACCGAGTCTTGTAGGTAGCAATAAGCAGGATTGTCTGAGTCTTGGCTTTGCGTCAGAATAAACTCGATGGTATCGGCTCAACACGACAGCCCTTGGAAATTAGTATTGCTTGTCCTAGTCCTGGCATTCTTTGCATGCGTAGGAATCGCTCACATCGTCAAGCCGGATTGGTTCGTCAAGCGTTCAGGCGTACCCAAGGGCGGTGAAATGCTAACCGAGTGGAACCGTCTGCAATTTCGACTTGGTGGCGCTGTCTTCGCGGCGTTCGCAGTGTATTTGCTCTTCTTACTCGCACGGGACTACTTCGCAAGGTAAGTCGGCCTGCCGGACATCTTTGATCAGACAATCGTGGGAACAAACGGAGTTGCAAGAGCCCCGCAGTGTTAACTTATGACTGGATTAAAACGGGGGGCAGGTCAACTTGACTGCTTCCTCAGTGGGAGTGGGTACACGCAGAGTCAATGATGGTGTCGAACAGTTCGGCGGTTTCGCGAGAAGACACGTGATACTCCACAATTTCTTGTCCGGGTATGGCCAGAATCCTCCAGAATCTATTATTGTTTTCGCCTTTACTGTCCAGACCAATTGGGCTTCCTGTCGAGTCCAGCACATTACGCTGGCTGGACTTTTCCGAACCAAATATCCACGACGCTGTCTGCCCATGAGGTGCGGCCGGATTTCCTCTGGATAGTCGAATGAATTGCATGCCTGGCTTCGCATGAATGATAAAAGGAGAATCGGGTGCGGAGGAGAGCTGCTCAGTGTGCAAGCCGTTGGGAATGGAAACACTCAAAGGCAGATCCTTGAATCTGTGTTCGCCAGAGGTGCCTTTGCAGGCCGCGATTTGCCAATCGTGCGCTGACGTGCTTTCCAACGTTAGACGAAGGTCGTTTCGGCCCTTTTCCAATACTACGCTTTGCGGACCGTAGCCTGCCTTCGTGAAGGTCAGAACCTGCCCCGCATTAGTAATGGAAAAATGCCCCGAATCGTCCGAACGAGTCTGCTTAACCTGAGGTTGACAGCAGTTCACAGTTTCCGCATAAACCTCAACTCCTGGTACGGCTGTTCCGGACTGGTCAGCGGTAGTGCCAGCAACATTCACTTGCGGAGGCGGGTCAGAATTCACTGCATCTACATGTGTGATAACAAAAAGATAGGAGGCACCCAGATGCCCGTATCCCGGTGGCCAACCTTTCACTTTCCGCCCAGCAAGAAAGGTGCCTGTCAGTGTGGCGGTTACATGATAAAGAGAATCACTTCCGTGTCTGGCTGAAATCAGAGCGTAGAATCGCTCGAAGGCTTCGTCCTTAGTCAGCGAGACTGAAACCCCCTCGAACCGTGGTGTTACGCCCGGCGGTCGAACGGTATCATTTGCGGTTGACATTGTGGGTGTCGGGGCATCCCCGCCGAAGGCGAGCCATATACCTGGCCACTTGTTCGGGCATATATCTGAATGGAAAGTAAAATCCTCGAAGGCTAGATGAACAACCCCGCGAAGTTGAATTGTTTGCTTATCGAACTTGTCAGGCGACCGAAGCACTTCGCAAAGCTCCACGGCAGGAGCGCTTTCTTGAGCTTCGGCCTGGAATACAGAAAGGCACCAAATGAGCGCCATAAGGCCCGAGAGACAAAAGGATGCGCTGCACAATCGATTCAAAACCGCTAGCCCTGAGGTGCCTATTTGCATAGATGACCAATAGAAGCAGAACAAATTACTTTTGTTCGTCTCGCTGCTTAGTAAGCTCGAATGTCACGTAGATTTTCGCCTGCACCTCGACCGGTTCGCCACTGACTGCAGCTGGTTCGTACTTCCATTGTTGTACCGCTGCGACCGCCGCTGGCGCGAGCAGTGGGTGACCAGCCCCCACGTTTTGCACCGTCACCGTCCCGTCCTTCCCTATCACCACATTTACGGAAACCAAACCCTGAATCTTCAATTGGCGCGCTTTCTCAGGATATATCGGGGGCACCCTAGTCATCAGTTTTGGTGACAGGACTGGCCCGGGTTTGGTGGTCGAAAGTACCTGCAACTCCACGGGGAGGTTTTTCAGCCGAAACTTGCCGTCCACAAAACAAAAGTACCCGACCACCTGTCTGGCAGGCCCAGCCGAGGAGTCTGTCTTCTTCCAGTCGGCTTTGAACTGGTCAGTCGGGTTTGCGAGCATATCATCCTTCTTCGCGAGGTCAAATTTTCGATTCGCAACGTCTACCTTGCTAATCGAAATCTCTCCTTCCTCCTTCGCAAGCTCCACCCAAAGCATTTCAAAATGCTGTTCACTCTGCTTTAGAGACTTCCCGTATGCGGCCGCTGGCGCCTGCCCCTTCTCTTGCCCATAAGTGCGTGTGAACCAGTTTTCGTAATCGGGTATCCCCATTTCCGCAATCTTTGACCAGAGCTTTCCTTGGTCATCGCTCTTGGCCGCGGCCAACAAATCAGTCAGAAGCGAGTGCAAACCGTCAGCAGTGTTCGGGTAGGACTCTGCTGCATTGGGCGACGAAGTTTTCTGTCCGATTTCTTGACTCGCAAGAGGAGAGGTTGAACAGATGAGACATACGAAGGCAAGAAATGCCGTCGGCTTACAAAAGAGGAGAGTTCTCATGTAGGTTATTTATCTCACGAAATTGAGCCTAGGTCCCGATGAGTCCTAGGGCAAATCGGAAAGGTTCCGGCTAGTACTTGACCTTACCGGTTAATCAGGACATTCATCAATTTTCTTGCCAACATTTATTAACCTGGATGAGCCGTACCCAATGCAGATTTTCACAATTCTGATTTGGGGTTCAGACCGCTCTGCGTTCGGGGGGATTCCCAAGAAATTATGTGTTACAGGAACGATTTCTTCCTATCGGGGCATTCCCGAGATTGTCGCTCGAACACCTAGCCAGATAAAAGGACGGTGATGTAAGCCCAAGCGACCACTGAGGGAACGGAACCTGTTGGCAAAAAACTATTGGTGTAGACGAGGGAGAAATGAATCGCGCACTTAGAGTTGGAGCAATGTTGTCGATTCTCGCAGTTCCGCTTGGCGCGAACGCTCAGAAGCTGCTTGTCACGGCATCACCACGCCTCAGAATTCGGAATGATGGCTAGGGCGGGGAGAACCGCGTTTCGCACTGATGGATTCCTGGAAACGCGGCGTTCAGCGTTTCAGGTTAATGGTGCCGCGACACTTCGCTGAGCCGCAGCGGCACGGAACCTGTACCACATCTGGGGCAAAGCGATAATCCACCGTAAGCTCTTCGCCGCGGCGAATGCGCTGCTTGCTGTAATACTTGATAGTTCCGCGCTCACGCTTGATGAAGAGATTCGGATCGCAGGAATGGTTGATCATTTCGGAGCCGTTCCCGCCCGCCCCGCCGTCAATCACCCAGCCTTTCGACAGACGTGCGAGGTACATGCGCTTCGGGCCTCTCTTGCGTTCGGTCCGTCGGGATCTTCGCATGGCTTCCCGCATGCGAATCTTTTCACCCGCATACTCAATCACCTTGCGCCGCGCTGGGATGGAATCCAACGCGAAGAGACCATTCCGGTCAATTTGCGAATTGCGCCTTTCCAGATGGAAACCAGTATGCTTTTCAGAGATTTTCATGGCTCCGTTTCTCTGCTGCAAAAAGGATCGAGGCCGGTGAGAATGACTCCGCCGGCCCCGTTAAATACTTCCTCTCCCGAAAGGGAGATTCCCGCTACGCCGAAAACTTCCAAGCAGCTTTGCTGACGACCTTCGTGGGCTTGGGGGTCTTCCCCAATGCCAGAGGCTTCGCTGGTTTCTTCGTTTCTTTCTTGTCCATCTCTATCTCCTTTTGGTCTGCGGCTATTTAGCCATCAACCAGTGAATTCGATTCAAGTTCCCGTGATACCGAGCGAGAAAGTCGGAGTCGAAAAAAGTCGTCTGAGCCGGCCGATTGCTTTCTTTCCCTGCCAGGCTCCGAAATCCTCTACCGACAATGGGCCCTAGTGCAATCTGGTGTCCAAGAGTAAGTGATGTTTCCATGGATTTCAATGCCAAGCAAACATTCGCCTTAGGCCTATTGCGGGAATGGAGGAAGGAGCGCCGTGATTAGTTGGGTAAATAATTAACCCCCGCTCGGTCATTTTTTAACCCTAAAATACCAGTCAACGGAACGTACTATTACCACGTAAAGGGAGAGCAGAATTGAAGTCTTTCTGCTCAACGGCAAGACAATTCGGAAAAGTTCGGCCCAGTACCCACATGGACGGTTTCCGCGTTTACCAGGACGTTCACGAGTTTTCCGGTGAAACACGGACCGAAGTTTGCGGATATACTTTCTGTCGTGAGCACTTTCGACCCACTTTTAACCCTGAGATTGTCAGTTCAGCAAGCCCTGATTGGAGAGGTCACGAACCGACTGTTTGGCGTCACCTGTGGGATTCACGGAAAGACTGTTCAAATTCGAGCGTACTTCTCGGGCAAAGTGACGCCGAATGACATCGAGCGAGTTTCGTTCCTCGGTGCAGAAGTCATCGCAGATTTTCCTGAACCGTACAGAATTGAAGAAACCACTTTGTCGGCAGACGACGGCGAGCCTGAGATGCTCGATTTCTGGGCATTGCTCTCTTCTTTCATGAAGTTTCGCGGGCCGGAGGCCCTAAAGGACCTACTGGGAATTGGACTCTCTCCGCGCGAGTTTTGTCAGAACGAGGATGACAACATCCCAGACGAGGACCGCGACCACAATCGACAACAAGATTGTAGAAATCTGTTCCTGATTCTTCTGGA
>Ga0210399_10002613_pt1 | contig 14022 bp, 13 predicted proteins | sample IncBWC14MmetaG_FD_150865 | JGI IMG/M metagenome (GOLD analysis project Ga0210399, IMG submission 150865) | Forest soil microbial communities from Barre Woods Harvard Forest LTER site, Petersham, Massachusetts, United States - Inc-BW-C-14-M | ecosystem: Environmental > Terrestrial > Soil >... | reverse complement strand
ACATATATAATTAACATGACTGATGAAATAGATAATATAGTTATTAAAAATGAAAATGATGCATTGGAAATATATATGAAGGGTATTATTTGTAGGGACAGCAATGATACTGAAAATATGATTAAATATTATAAACTGGCTGCCAATTTTGGACATACAGGAGCAATAGTTAAACTTGGCCAGTATTATCATAGTAAAAAAATGTATGACGATATGCTTTTATATTATTTTAAAGGTGTTGCATTGAATGATTCATATTCAATGGTGGCAATTGCAGAGTATTATAAATTTTGTCACAATTATGGCAACATGATTAAATATTATATGATGGCATTTGATATTGGTGATGTATGTGCAATAAAGGATCTTGCTAATCATTATTTTGAACAACAGGATTATGACTGTATGTGTGAATGTTATCTTATGGCTGTTGAACGTCATAAAGATATTGACTCAATGGATGAGTTAGCTGATCATTACGAAGACATTAAAAAATATGATGATATGTTAAAATATTGTCACATGGTACTTGATAACACACCAAGTGATATGCATTCTGCAGACTATAATTATCGCAAATTTGCACTTCAACGTTTAGCAAGATATTATAGAGAATGTAAAAAATATGATAAAATGATGGAATATTATGATATATTGGTAAAAAATGGTGATACAGATACGTTTGTCAATCTTGCTGACTATTATAAAATAACTGGCAATGTTGCATTAATGACTGAATACTATATAAAAGCTATTCGCTGCGGATATACAAGTGCCATAATGGGATTAGGTGACTATTATATTGATAATAAATTGATGGCAGATGGATTAAAAATGTTTGCCAAATTACAATATGAAATATACATAATATGTGAAGAAAATACAATTTTTATGCAAAAATATATATCTAAATTTCTCGATGATTCCACAACATTTGCAAACTTCTTTAATGAGTATGGCGCTTTATTGGATAGTTTAAAGAAAAAAGATGATTATATTGAAGAATTAGAGATTATGCCGGAAGGCCCTAAATATGCTGAAGCAAAAGAGCGATTTAATAAAAATGCCACTATATTGAAGTGTATGGATAATAATAAAATAAATGAAGGATTGGATGAAGATTGATATATGAAAAAAATTGAAATTCCAATATATTAGACACTCGTTTAATTTATGACACTTTATAACAAGATATTGTTGCAATCATGATGGAACTGTCAGACGGTTTGACATTTTCTGTTGAAAACAAAAAATATCAAAGCGCTTTTATAAATGCTAATGCATTTATAAAAGACGGTGAATCAAAAGTCAATAGTTTGGAGAAACAGCAGTTATTACATAAAACATATCGTGCATATACAGTCATGATATTTGGATGTATGTTTATATTCGCTTTATTTGTCACCGCATTCATGAGAAATTACAATCTACTACAACAAGATATTGTGTTAAATGATGCAATCAAAATGATTCATGGAAATATTACTGATTACAATGTATATAGCACATATTGTACAGATGGTGAATCACGTCAAGTTGTGTGTTATCGCGGTGATATATTAGTGGATAATAGTTGTATATACAATAAAGTGACAGCCAATACACGTATTGCAGCACTGCGATATTTGACACAATATTATCCACGAAACAGTAGCTATATCATAAACTATAATACTATTACAGGTAAGTGTGATGATAGAATTGATCTTAGAAATGATAATTTTTTTGTTTGGGGTCTGTGTTTTGTTTCACTAATCCTATCAGGTCTGCTGTTAATTTGGATAATATTTTCATTTTGCAGATCAATCATAGAGATAAAAATATCATCTTGAATCACATACGATAAAAATTGATTAGTTAATATATTAAAATAATATTATTATAATATATACATATAATTAACATGACTGATGATATAACCGAAAAATTTATGATATTAGCAGAGGCAAATGATTTAATCAAATGTATCCAATATATAAAATATAATACCACTTTTTATGATACACAAATAGATTTCAAACATTATAAATCTATAACTCCACTTATGATTTTGTGTGAAATGAATTTATATAATGCCGTCAGATGTTTATTAAAAAATAATATTAATCTAAATTTACGGGATGGCGATGGTAGAACCGCACTAATATATGCATGTGCAGTTAATAATCAATATATTGCTGAAGAATTGATAATTTGTAAAGCTGATGTCAATATTCAGGACAATAATGGCGACACTGCACTGATGTATGCAATAAGAAGTAAAGATGTGTGGCGAATAAATAAATTATTAGATGCAAATGCCGATGTTAATTTGTCAGCTAATGGTGGCAGTACTGCATTAATGGCTGCATGTACATGTGGATTGAAAGATATAGTGATTAAATTGATCAAAAAAGGTGCAAATATTAATGCACGGGATAAACGGCAAAGTAATGCATTGACATATGCATGTTTAAAACAATATACTGATATTATAAATGAACTACTCGCATATAATATTGATGTTGATATTCAAAATCATGATGGTAAAACACCTATGTTATATGCATGTATAGCTGGACAATTCGATGTTGTATTAAATTTAATTGATACGATGATGAAAACTGGCAAACATACAACACTAAATGCACGCGATATATTTGGACGAACCGCATTAATGTTTGCATGTTCAGATAATATGGAAGATGTTGTGTTTAAATTGGTTAATATGAATGCAGATTTAAATTATAGAGATACAAATGGTAACACGGCACTAATAACTGCATGTAAATATAAATATACAAATATTATAAATATATTGATAAATAATAATGCAGATTGTAATATAAAAAATAATATCGATGAGTCTGCATTATCCATTGCAATTAATCGAAAATTACCAAATATTATCATTAAATTAATTGATAATGGTGTCGTGTTTGTTGATATCATTGACAAATTATATACATTTGAGCATGTTATTAAACATATATATAGAAAATATCATGCCATTATAATTGATGTTATGAAGGATGAATCAATTGGTAATATTATGGCCGACTGTTTTAAAATAACATATGTGCCTGGATTAGTTGATATTATAGCTGGATATATTGTATAATGTTGTGATCAAATGAATTAATAAGATGGCTTCGGCTGTCGAAAAATTGAAAAGTTAATATATTGAAATTGTGATTAATATAAGTTATATAAATACTAATGGCAGACGCAAACATTCATGCTGGACATTTTTTAGAAATGATTGGGTTTAGTAATAACACTAAATGTATACGATATATCAATATGTACACTGATTTTCATAATATACTGATAATTGACTGGAGTATGTTAATGTGGACGATAAATTATAGACGTAAAAAATTAATAATAGAATTTATACGAAAAGGTGTAGATGTTAATCATAAGTCCCAATATGGTGCAAGTGCATTAACAGCAGCATGTGTATATGATGATTATGAGGATATAGTAATTATGCTTATAAAAGCAGGTGCATATTTTGTAGATATTATAGATACTCATATTTATAAGCATGAAAAAACGAAGCGATATATAAGAGAAATGTATCGGCAACATATTATATTAGTTATCAATAGTGGCGATAATGCTATAGCTGGTAGTTTTAAAAAAACTTATGTGTCTGGTATTATTGATATGATTAGTGAATTTATTATATGAATTTCGGAGAGGCTATTATAAAGTAATATATAGAATTTATAATGATAAAAATTGACAAATTAATCTGTTGAAATTATTAATATTTAGTATATCTCATATATCACATGGAAAAAGTGGCATATGAGTTTATGATGTTAGTTTACAGGCAACAATTTGACGGTATACCAGATGAAAATATTTGTATTGAATATATAAATAAACATGATTATTTTTACGATATTGAGACAAACTATATGACACCATTGATTATTGCATGTAATGCTAAATTGACAAATGTTGCACTTTTATTGATCGCTAAAAAATGTAATATCAGTATGAAAACTAAATCTGGAGTGACCGCGTTAATGAGTGCATGTGATAATGGATTGGATCGAGTTGTATCTGAGTTAATCGATAAAGATATAGATTTAAATTCGCAATGCAATCATGGTTTTACTGCATTGATGTATGCGTGTCATGGACTGCATACAAATATTGCAATAAAATTAATTGATAAAAATGTTGATCTACATATACGGACTCCCGGAGATGAAACTGTATTAGTTATGGCATGTGTGTCAAAATTAGACCAAGTAGCATTAAAACTAATAGATAAAGGCGTGGATATAGATATTGCTGATAATGATGGTGCAACACCTCTAACGCTGGCATGTGCAAATATGTTGAGTGATGTTGCAATTGCTCTCATCAATAAGGGTGCAAAATTAGATATAAAAGATAGTTCGCAATATAATAGAACCGCATTATCAATTGCATGTTGTGTGGATTTAGAAGATGTTGCTATTGCAATAATTGCCCGAGGATGTGATATAAATATATTGGATGACAATAAAGAGAGTGCATTGATGTTGGCATGTGCGTTGGAATTAGAAAATGTTGTGAATGCACTGATTGAGCATGATGCCAAATTAGATTTACGAAATAATCTCGATGAAACTGCACTAATGCGTGCATGTTACGGATGCATAGATGACAATAATAAATTAAAAAAAAATAATATTGTAATTAAATTAATCGATAAGGGATGCAATATGAATATACAAAATATATATCATTCTACCGCATTACTGATTGCATGTCGAAATGATAATGTGGAAATTGCAGTCAAATTAATTGATGCAGGTGCTGATATATTTATTGCGGATGAATTAGGTAATACAATTTTCGAGTATTATAACATAGGAATGATAAATGTTGAATTTCACATCACGACTCCTGTATTGCATAAATGTATTGGTGATCATATTAGAAATAAATATCGTGCCGTAATTGACAATATAATCGATGATAAAACAAATAATGCGATGGCGATTAGTTTTGCTACGACTTATCCATCTGGTGTTATAGATCATATATGTAGATATATTATATGAATATTTATAATATATCTATAGAGCTCTAGACTGTAAATATTGATTTATTGGGTATTCAACAGCTGGCGACATCACATGACGATATATTAATTGAAATTCATATATTGTTATAGATTAAATGAATAAATGTGATTGTGTCAGCTGTCGAAGTGTTATAATATAGGTAGTATACATCTAGAGCTATACCGTATGCCTCAACAAGTGGGCTACGCTTGGTGATGTTCATAAGTTGAGCTGATATATTGGGGCATACGGCATCCCTCTAGATCATTTATTTTATCGTATAAAAATTACACTCCTGAATCACATTCGATAAAAATTGATAAGTTAATATATTAAAATAATATGTTATAATAATTATAATATATTATATGAATCAGGAAACAAAAAAATTTATCGAATTAGCTGAATCAAAAGACGAAAATAAATGTATTGAATATATAAATCAACATAGTAATTTTTATAATATTCAATTCGATCATTATTATGCTTATTATTATTATAAATCTATTTCCCCACTAATGTTTGCATGCGTATTAGAATTAACTAATGTTGCCGTAACTTTAATAAATAAAAATGTAGATCTAAATCTACAGGATATACATGGTAATTCTGCATTAATATATGCATGTGATAAATATTATAATGATACTGTTATAGTTGATGAATTAATCAAAAATGGCGCCAATCTAAATATGATAAATATGTATAATGATACACCATTATTACATGCATGTGACGGTAATAATACTAAGGTCACAATTAAATTAATAGATAATAATGTTGATCTCGACAGACAAAATATGTTTGGAGAAACGGCATTATTTATATCATGTATTAAACTTAGAAAAGATGTTGTACTTGCATTGGTAGACAAGGGTGCAGATATAAATATACCGGATAAAAAAGATACAACAGCGTTCACGACGGTAATGGACAATGACTGGCCTGATGTTGCTATTGCAATGATAGATAAAAATGTGGACATAAATTATAAAGATAATGGAAACAGTACTCCGTTGATGATCGCATGTATTAAAAACATAGAATTCGTTGCAATAGCATTAATCAATAAAAATGCTAAATTAGATTTACAAAATAATATTGGTAATACTGCACTGATGTATGCTTGTTCAAATGAGCTTGAAGAAGTGGCAACCATTTTGATAAACAAATATGTTAAGTTTGATTTACAAAATAATCAGGGACAAACAGCACTTATGATAGCATGTCAAATGAAAATGGAAAATATAGCTATTAACATGGTTAATAAAAATGCTGATATAAATAAACAGGATACATCTAAAAATACTGCACTGGTATATGCAATATATTATAAATTAGAAAGAGTTATACTTGAAATGATTAACAAAAATACTAAAATAAATATGACGAATAATAACGGCCACTCCCCACTAATATTAACTATTGATTATGATTTAGAATATATCGCGCTTAAAATCATCAATAACTATGCAAATATTAATCTAAATCATCAGGATATATCAAAATGTTCTGCACTTATGTATGCATGTCATAAGGGAATGTCAAAAGTTGCACATAGGTTAATTGATAAAAATGCAGACATAACATTAAAAGATATATATAACAAAACTGCATTAATGTATGCATGTGAAAAGAAGATTGAGTCTGTTATAATCAGTTTATTGGAAAAGAGTACAGATGCTGAACATGAATATGTGTCAAATAATATAGACAAAAGATGTGTGAAAGTGATTGAATATATTGGAGGAAAATATGATAAAATTTGAATAAATAAACGTTTATATATAAAGAATAAATATATATGTTTATAATATAACAAGATGGGTGATAAAATAGAAACAATTAAAGATACAGTTAATCAATCCATATCGTTCGTGCGAGTTGATCTGCAGGAAATTATAAAATTACAAGAAGATAATCAACTACTTAGATCACAAAATAATGAGTTAAATAAAAAATTATCTGATATAATGTTTGCAAATAATCAAAAATATAATGCCGATATATCATCATTACGATCTGCTTCAGATATTATTAATTTGGAAAATAAAGAATTGAGAGACGATGTAAAAAATTTAACAGCCGAAAATAAAGAATTAAGAGATGATGTAAAAAAATTAACAGCTGAAAATAAGGAATTAAAGGATAAAAATAAAATTTTACAAGCAAAAATTAAACAGTTAGAAGATACAGTATTAGAGTTGAAGGATACAGTATTAAAACTTGAAGCCACTGTCGGACGAATGGAACAGAAAGAATATGAACGTGATTGTATTATGCAAATGAATGAATTGTGTGTACTTTTTGAAGATATTATTGTTGATGAAGTATATGGTGAAAAAATGAGCGGTGAGGTTAAAATCGGTCAACTTAATCGCGAGCAAACTAAAGGTAGACTAACCGATGCGCAGTCAGATAGATGGAATAAGATTAGAGAAGATCTTAATAAAAATCATTTCAGACAACATGTCGGTTCATTAAAGAAAATGAGAGGTGTTGTATGTCATAAACAATATAGATCATCTGATTTGACAATAGATGAAGCAACCGATTTTATGATAGCGTGTGTCGAACAAAATGAGAAAGATAAACGACAACAAAAATATAAAAAAGATGTTGTTGAATATATTATAGACAAAATAAGAAATGTTAAAGGAGATTATCCATTTGAGGATGATTCTGAAGTGAAATATTAAATATATAGATTATATGTATTAATTTATTGAGTATTCAACAGCTGGCGACATCACATTACAATATATTAATTGAAATTCATATATTATTATGATCGAGTGAGTAAATGTGATTGTGATAGCTGTCGAAGTGTCATAATATGAATAATCGACATCTAGAGGTATGCCGTATGCCTCAACAGATAAGTCACACTTGATGAGATTCATGGGGTGGGCTACGCTTGGTGAGGTTCATAAGTTGGGGCATACGGCATCCCTCTAGACCATTTATTTTATCGTATGTTGATCACCCTCCTGAATCACATACGATAAAAATTGATAAGTTAATGTATTGAAATATGATTATTGGATATATATATATATATATAATTAGCATGATTGATGAAACAGCAAAAACTGGGAATGCAATTGATATGTATAATATGGCGCAACATTATCGCAAACTTGGCAATAATGTTGAGATGATAAAATATTATAAGATGGCTGTTGGTGTAAATTATTTATATGCCATACTAGATTTGGCAGAATACTATAAAAAAAATAATAATTATGATGAGATGGAAAAATATTATAAAAATGCGATAGAAAACCATAACGATGTTGACACAATACATGCGCTTATAAATTATTACAGGGAATATGGCAGACATAATGATTCTGAAAAATATACTGCATTGATTGCTACGTCATTTAATACGTATTATTTGTATCGTTGTAATTATAATATGGATTATTACTTTTCACAACGTCATAATTCACAAAAGGCATATAAGGAAATGTTAGCTTATTATGGAGCTTTACTTGATCAAGGACATACATTTATATTAGAAAAATATGGGGATTATTACAAGTTGATTGGTGAAATTGACAATATGAAAATATATTATCTAAAAGCGATACATAACAAACATTATACTGCTATATCATCTCTTGCCGACTATTATGTTACAAGAGAGTTAAACGCTGATGGATTGGATATATTTATGAAATTACAATATGATATTAAGTATGACGCAGAGCGCACTGATACACCATATGAACATATGAAAAATAGGAATAAACAAATGAAAAAGCTGATTCAGGAATATATACTTAAATTCCTTGAAGATAGCACATTATTTGATAAATTTTTTAATGATCATAAACAGATTGATAGTATAAAAGCAAAAGATGAATATATTGAATTATTAGAGATCATGCCAGAGGGTCCAAAATATGCTGAAGCTAAAGAACGATTTAATAAAAATGCTGCAGTATTGAAGTGTGTAGATAGTGGCAAAATGGACGAGGGATTGGATGAGGATTGATTTGTTGAGGATTGATCTGTTGAGACATACGGCATAGCTCTAGATTGGCGGGATTGATTTATTGAGTATTCGACAGCTGGCGACATCACATGACTATATATAAAATGAAATTCATATATTGTTATAGATTAAATGGATATGTGTGATGGATTCAGCTGTTGAAATGTTATAATGTGAAATATACACATCTAGAGCGATACCGTATGCCACAACTAATGAGCCGATCTGTTGAGGCATACGGCATAGCTCTAGACGGTGGGATTGATCTATTGAGTATTCGACAGCTGGTGACATCACATGACTATATATTTTTAAAGTTCATTACATATTTTTATATTTAGTAGTCAATTGTTGCGCAAAGTCAATAAGCGCATCTGGTGCTACATCTCGTTTAATAATATAATTTGTAATTTCATGAATAATTTTGCCTATATTGGTCTGATCAATATAGAAGTTAAAATCATGATCATCAGTGTTAAATTTAGTTAGTAATTGAGTAAATGCCTTAATATCGGGGTAATATTTATCTGCACTTTTCCATCTAAAATATATAGGTATAAATAATCGTTGAAAATAAATACCATTTTTACTGTATTTATCTTCACCAGAATTATGAGTATCATTAAATTTATAATCGATATTACTCATCATATTGTAATACTCTTTCCAAATATCATTATATTTATTTTCATATGGTTTAATATCACTCATTAACTCTTTGAATTGTTCCATTGACATTTCATTTTTGGTAAATTTTTGGGTTACATTGACATAATTTGTATTTGGATCAGCATGTAATATAACACGATTAATATGTTCGACCACAACTTTATCGTAATTTCGCCATGCAGCTCCTTCATCACCATCTATTACACTTTTCTCTTCTGACCACACTATATATGCTCCGATAAAATCTGATAACATTGTGTATATCATATAATTATATATGCATGTATTTCAGATTGTGTATTAATCAATTTTTTATAGTTAATTAATTGACGCAATTGGCAGGCATAGCCTGTGTGGGGCCACCTATTCGGAGGCGGAGCAACGCCTCCCATGAGGCAATACCCCAGGCAGAATACCACCCTTCGGTTCGACGGCGCGAACCTGTGGGCTCATCTTGGGCCGGCGGTTCCGCTGGAACTGGCTGCCTCCCACTACGCGTGGTGCTATTATAGTAAATATATGTATAATAAATAGTTGCGCATAATATGAATTCATTATAAATTTTGGAGAGCTATTTATATCATGATATAAACGCGGTAATTAGTTTTATCATCTCTGTCATCACTATCGCCACTTTAATTGTTGTTTTTAACACTATATCCATATTCTTTAACAGACTGCTAAATCGTGTTAAGGCAGGAATACCGTCAGATATTAGTTGTTGACTTGTATGTGGGGACATTTGTTTATATATATATAAATTATCAATAGATAATAAAACTAAAGATTTATTTTAAATAGATGATTTTATCGTCGATTTATAGAAAATTTATAGAATTATAGAAATTTATAGAGATTTATAGAAAAATTATAGAAATTTATAGAGATTTATAGAAAATTTATAGAAAATTTATAGAGATTTATAGTTCTATAAATTTTCTATAAATCATAACCGCATGCAATATATTAATTCATTGATCATTCAACAGCTGAACACATCACATAACAATATATAATTTGTAATTCATATATTGTTATCATTAAATGAGTATATGTGATTGGGTTAGCTGTCAAAGTGTTATATTGTGAATAATCGACATCTAGAGCGATGCCGTATGCAACAATCGATGAGCTGATCTGTTGAGGCATACGGCATAGCTCTAAACCATATTATTAATAATATATGTATTACATGCTTGAATTACATATAGTAAAAATTGATAACTAAACATATTGATATTCAAAACTTAATATATTATTATAACAATATGAATACAAATGAAGAAAATAGAATTAGAATTGCACAGTATGTAAATCTGGTCGAATCAAGTATTAATATAACAGTTCCATATGTAAAAATAGAAGATAATTTAATTAAAAAAATATACGACTTGTTAATTGATTCAAAAACATATATATCAGATGTACAAAATATTAACAATACAGTTATTGAACTATATTTTCATGGATTATACTATTTTGCAATTGGGGATAAACTGTTCGAAAAATATTTTCTAGCTGCTAGTGCAAAAAAACATGGCGAATCATCATATTTTATGGCACAATATTATGATTTAAATAATAATCTAGAATATAAAATAACTTATTTAGATCTGGCAAGCAAACAAGGATATGTCGAAGCATCATTTGAACTTGGCGAATATTATAATAAACATGATAAATTCAAAGAAATGGAACCATATTATAAAAAAGCTGCCAAGGAAAATCATGTTGAATCAATGTATAAATTAGGTTTATATTATTACAAAATTAGTAAGTTTGATGAAATGAAAAAATACTATCGACAGGCATGTGAAAACGAAGATATAAAATCAATGGTAAATTTGGGAAATTATTACAAAGAATATAAAGAATATGATAATATGTTTAAATATTATAAAATGATAATAGATGACAATGATGATGATGCAGAAACTGGATTCAATTTGTTGGAATCATTTTGTAAAGAAATGATGAAATAGTTCATCTCTTGTGAGCCGATATGTTGAGGCATACGGCATAGCTCTAGAGTTTTCGAAGTATTTATACTTCAAAAACATTCATAAAATTGTGTTTAATCACAATTTTTATGAACCGTTTATTTTATCGTGTGTAATTTATCTTCTTGAATCACATTCGATAAAAATTGATAAGTTAATATATTGAAATATTATTATAATATAACCATATATAATTACCATGACTGATGAAACCAGTAAGATAAGCAAAGCAAAAAAGCTTTATGATATGGGCATGTATTATAGTGAAAAAAAGGATAATATCACAATGCTTAAATGTCTTAAAATAAGTGCAGAATTTGGTAATACGAGTAGCATAACTAAATTAGGTCAACATTATGAAAGACATAATATGCCCGACAAGATGCTGGAATACTACAATATTGGATCGGATAAACATGACACATTTTGTATTGCAAAATTGGCAAAATATTATGAAGGGCTGGGAGATATAGATCAGATGATAAAATACCTAAAACGCGGTATAGAATTGCATGACACATATGCAATTAGAGAGTTAGCAGAATATTATGAAAAAAAATCTGATTATGATAAAATGATGGAATATTACGATCTTGCTATTGCAAAATATAATGATCATATATCCATGACTACATTAATACGTTTTCATGATCTTATGTCCAACTATAACGAGATGGTAAAATATTGTCATATGATAATAAATTATGACGACACAATTATCGTGCAAAAAGCCGACTCTATAACCGCAAAACCTATTGAATCAGAACATGCAATGAGACGTCTAATGCATTATCATAAAGACAAACATGAATATACGGAAATGTTCAAATATTGTACTATGTTGCTCGAAAAGAAAGACACCTCTGTATATAAAGATTTGGGCGATTATTATAGTGCAATACAGAAATATGATCTCATGATTGAGTATTACGTGAAAGCCATAAATATTCATAATCGTAGTGCAATTGTACAATTGGCTAATTATTATCTGAAAAATAATTTACTATCAGATGGATTAAATATGTTCATAACGATACAAACTAATATAAAATGTAAACCGACAAAAAGTAAAAGTAAACTAAAAATATATGGTAATACAAATTATTCGCTGAACTATTATGTACGTATATTCATTAAAGATCCACAAGCATATGCAATTTTTGTTAAAAATTATAAGAAATTATTAAATAGTTTAGATGAAAAAGATAATAAAATAACTGAATTGAATAATCGCATCGAGGAATTAGAACACATGCCAGAGGGCCCAAAATATGCTGAGGCAAGAGATCGATTTAATAAGAATGCTGATATATTGAATGGAGTGGATGATGGCGGATCGGATGAAGGATTGGATGATGGCGAAATGGATGGAGGATTGGATGAGGATTGATATGTTAAATCGCTTAATAGCTCTAGACTATGAGTATTGATTTATTGGGTATTCGACAGCTGCCATCATCACATTATAATTAATATATAATATTATATTTATTGTTAAGATGGTGAATAAATATAATATTAGATAATTTATACTGATCTCACGTGAAATCAACTAAATATATGCGTGTAAAGTATAAAAATAATATATCTAATATAGTATAATGACAAACGAATTAGCCAATCAACACTATTATCAATTTTGCAATTTGGCAAATTCAAATCATGATGATTCAGTATGCGTAAAATATGTTAAGAAATATTCGGACTTTTATGATATAGTTGACCACAATGATTTGACACCATTGATGTGGACATGTATATGTAGATTGAAAAATACTGCATTTGAATTAATTAATCGAGGTGCAGATATCAATATTGTTTCTATACATGGTTCTGCATTAATGCAGGCGTGTACCACTGTGAATGAATTTATTGCATTGGAATTAATTAATAGAGGTGCAGATATAAATGAGATGGATAAAAATAATAATACTATACTGATAACTGCATGTAATTATAAATTATCAAATGTAGTAATTGAACTAATTAAACGTAATGTAAACTTGGAACTCAAAAATAATGACGGCAAAACAGCATTATATTATGCACTACAAAATGGTCCGGAAAGTAGTGCTATCACATTAATAGATGCGGGAGCTATATTTCATGATTATATAAATGATAAATGGTGTCCTAGAGAAGGTCATTTTAATGAAAATGTGACTAAACATGTCAGAAATAAATATAAAACTGAGATTATGAATACAATAAATACACCCGGCAATCCTATGAACGAATGCTTTGGATCATTAGATATACCTGGACTATTTCATATTATGATGGAATATCTCGCATAACT
>Ga0210399_10002608_pt1 | contig 14033 bp, 29 predicted proteins | sample IncBWC14MmetaG_FD_150865 | JGI IMG/M metagenome (GOLD analysis project Ga0210399, IMG submission 150865) | Forest soil microbial communities from Barre Woods Harvard Forest LTER site, Petersham, Massachusetts, United States - Inc-BW-C-14-M | ecosystem: Environmental > Terrestrial > Soil >... | reverse complement strand
AGTGCTGTACATGCGTCCGATGACGTTCAAAGAAAAATGGTGGTTGTAGTTAGCAGGGACCGCTCGACCAGAGGATCTCAGCAGTTAATTGCCAAGTGCCTGATTAACGCGGTTACCGGACAAGTGGGTAATGGTACCACCACTTAGAAAAGGCGGGGAAGGGAATCCCCGCCCGGATTACTTGCCTTGCAGTTTCATTCCAACGAAATACGCCACGCCGCCGCCGACAATCGCCACGGCAGCCGGAATGTGATGCAGACTCAGCACCGCGCCCGTACCGAGGCCCGCGATACCGCACAACTGCATTACCTTCCCGATGAATTGCGCCTTCATGTTTCCCCCTTTCTACCCGACGCGCCGACGCGCCAGCAGGTAAATCACAAAACCCAACTCCACCGCCACGATCACGCCCCACACGGCCACGGCTTGCGCTAGCGTTTGCGCTTCGCTCTCAGCCGCACTTATTTGTGAATTGATGGCAGGGGAGACGATCTCCCCGATTGTGTTTCCGATTGTGTCAAGAATGCTCATCAGTCCGCGCCTTTCATGCCGCTAACTTTCTCCCACGAACGCGCACCGACATAACCGAGCATCACCGAACCGAACAACCAAAAAAGAGGCTCAGGGAATGCGATGGGAGCACGCCCCGTCAGTGGGAAAATCAAATAGTTGCAAAGCACGATGATGTTGCACACATAGAGGAAAGTAGGCCGCGCCCGGCTGGTGTACTTGTCCCCGTTCGTTGCTTCCGCCCGGATAGTTTGCGCCGCCGCTTCCACTTCCCGCGTGATGGCATCTTGCGCCGCCATCTGCATCTGCATTTGGAGCTTGGCAATATCCGCCGCGTGAGTCTCCCGGAGAGATTGCAACTCGGCCGCTTTGTCAGGGGAGAGCTTGAACGTACCGACGACTTTGGAGAAAACATCCCCAACGTCACCGCCGAGAATTTTCAAAAGGAAATCTTGAACCGGCACAGCGTCACCCCTTTGCTGCAAACGTCCGCTTGACTATTCCGCCGTAGGACTTCCAGAGATAAACGCCGCCGACAACCGCCACGAGCACGATTCCGCCGTACACATATTTTTCGAGCGTTGCGTAAATTGTGGCCACGTTATCATCCGGCCCGCCGATCACCACGCCATCCGCGCCGCCGCCGAGCAGCCGCCCGAATACCCCGCCGATGCGCAGCCCGGCTTGATCTGGATGAGAGTGCGAGGACATCAATTCCGCGTCCAACTCGTTTTGCGCGGAGACTTGCGCCGCCGCCACCGTTGCCGGGTCAGCATCCGGCCCGCTTGCTTGCGCGATGCTGGCCGCTAAATCCTGCTTTTGCTGGTCGAGAGTCCACGGGTCAACATTCCCGGAAACCGCACGATAGCCCAGGCCGATAGTGTTGGAGAGTACAGCGTCAACCAGTCCCATTTAATCCCCCGAGGGAGCGCCCTGCATTTTCTGCGTTTCCAGCCGCATAATCCTCTCGCGCATATCCGAGAGAATGAACAAAACCAAAACTTGCAACACGCCGAGAACCGCCCCACCGATTGCAACCGCCGTGCCCACGCCCATGTGACCTTAGCCCCGTTTGGTTTTCTTGCCTTGCGACAGCCGACCGTGACACCGTTTACACGCCACCTTGCAGGACGCATCCGGCAGAGTGTGAAATCCGCCGGCGGGTTTATGCACGTCGAAATTGCGCCGATCTCGCACCGACTTCGGACGCCGCCCGCAGTAGTGGCAACGATACCCGCGCCGCCGTTTGAAATCTTGCCTCGCCTTAATTAGCCGATAGGTACGCCGCTCTTTCGTAGGCACCGGGTCAACCCTTTTTCGTAATGACGATGTACCGCACGCCGCCGCGCACGCGCCGCTTGAGCACTTGCCCGTTGCGTGATTCGGCTTTCCTCTCCGCTTTTGCTTTGTCGGAGTAAGCGCCGTGAAAACATGCGCGAGTGCCGCAGGTCGCCACGATCAGACCTCTTCCACCCGATGCACTTCGCGCGGGTCAAACGGGAAGTTTGCCGCGAGCACCTCACCGCGATACTCGCCCGAAATCCCGTTTTTGAAGTGAATGCGATACGCGCACGCCCGGAAGGTAAAGGCGTGGGGGTCGAACACGTCACTAGCAAGAGCCGCAGCAGCCCGGCCAGCTTGCGAATTGTCGTCAGTAAAATACATTTTCTCTTCTCCTTATTGCGGAAGTGGTTCACCAATCGCCAACTCCGCGTAGGCGATCTGCAAGTGCATCTTGGAGCCTTGATTCTGCCCGCCCGTCTCCACTCCATACGAATCGATCATCCCCAAAATGGCCCACCCAGGCGGCACGATGATACTTTCCTGAGAAAGCATTCCGACGTGGTTCCCCGGAGTGTTTGAATCCTGAGCTACCGAGGTGTTGGGATTCGTGGTTGCGCGGTTACTCCCCGGAGTGATGCGCACGCCGATTGTGGGAATGGCGTAAGTGGATGCCTCACCCGGAGTCTTGGAAATAAAATTCGCAATATCCCCAGACACGGACGGGGGAACCAAGAATGCAGCGAGTGAAAATCCCTGATTCGCCTGATCGTAAGACATGGAGAGCGCCATCACCCACCAGTAAAATCCCGACCGCACAGGCGTACTCAGAACCTGAGCGCCTATCGCAAAGGTTGCGTTGGCAGGAGAAACCGGCCCGATGAAATCTTTGTAAATTATCCGCGACCAATCGAAGCCACACCCGACGACTGGCCCCGAACTTGGAGGAGCAGACGCGAGAACAGGATGCGCAGGAGCAGCAGGAGCAACAGGAACCGCACCGGGAGCATTCGAGTGCACAGGCTGAGGCAACCCACCTCCGCCGGAAGTGTGCAAGGGTATCCGGTAATTCACTGGCCGAAAAACGCCATTCGGTGCCATCAAAAATCCCCCGTAAATCGAGAATAGAAATCAGCGACCTTCGCTTGATAGGGGGCGTTGCGAACGCCCCGGAGCCAGTTCAAACCGTGCCCGACGTTATACATATCCGCCGTGTCGAGCGTGATTCCCATATCCGCCATGAGATACGCCGCAGCCTCTAAGCAAGTGGCCGGGTCGAACAAGTCCCACGGGTCGAGGCCGGAAATAAATTGCTTCGCATTCCCGACGCGAACTTGCGCGATACCGCACGAAGGATTAAGGCCGATGGTAGCCGGGTCGTTTCCGTCCTTCATCCATGCCACCAGCGCCTTGCGGCCCGCCGGGTCATTCTGCCCATAGCTCACGCCGTTCAACGTGAAATCCTTTTCCGGATTGATGGAGTTCACGTTAAAACCACTCTCCACCGCGCAGATAGACTTGAGCAGCACCGGGTCAACCCCGGCAGCCGACGCCGCAACCGCGATAAGCGAGTTGTATTGCATGGCCACACCGGAAGGCGGGGGAGTGTCGGAGCCGTCCGCAGACGAGCCTCCTGAGTCACTCCCCGCGTTTCCAGCATTGCCAGCGGCAGCAAAAGCAAAATCTGGACTCCGCAGCAGCACGGCCAGCCCGCCGAGTACGACAATTCCAATCACCACAGGCGACATGCGCCCCCCTTAGAATCCGGCAGCCGGAACGATCATCTGTTTCAGGTAAAACTTTTTGTAGGCCGCGTAAGCCACCGCCGCCGCAATCGCCACATAGACCAAAGTTTTCGTTTTCACTGTCACTACCTCCCGAGAATTTTTGCAACCACAACCACCGCCAGCAGCAGCCCGCCGATCACCACGACGCCCGGCAGCGAACCCGAAGAAACTACCCCGGCAGGCGCGCCGTAGGAATCCTGAGAGTAAGCCGCGCCCACTTGCCCGAATGCCGGAGCCGAACCCGTGACCGCCCGCACAACCGTCGAGGCCGCATCACTCACCGCGTTGACGACACCGCCGAGCAACCCTTGCGCGCCGGAAGAGTTTTGCGCGTCTATCAGCGCGTAATCCTGTTTCCGCTTCTCTATCGCCGCCCGGAATGCCTTTTCGTACACACAGGCCGCGTTACACTTTCCGCCCGTGTCTTTCAAAATCGGTTTGACCTGGCCGAGCCAGTTTTGCAGCCCTTGATCTAGCGCCTGTGACGCGGTAGCCGTGTCCAACTGACCGAGCGCAAACGCCGTATCAATTCCGCGGAGAAAATTATTCGCAGCCGGAACCGCCCGGCAGAGCGTTGCTTGTTCGTTGCGCACCGCCGCCGCATGATTCCCCAAAAATGCCCCTGCAATCCCTGAGAGCAACTTACCGACAACCGGCACCGAACCGAGGCCCACAACCGCGAGTTGCTGGCCCACATCCGGCCCGCCGATGCCCGCGCCCGAGCAAGACGGTTCGTTGTAACTGAAAAAGCCCGTTTCCGCCGCGCCGCGCACAAGGTCACGCGCACCGGCATTAGGAAATTTCCCGAGGGAATTTACAATCGTGTCAGCGTTGCCCAACGGCAGAGCCACAGGAGCCTTGAGCGTTGGAACTGTGCCGAACGAAACAGCTTGCAAACCCACGAAGCCCCCTAAGAGTCACGCTTGCGAAAAGCGCCGAATGCAACCAGCGCGAGAAGCCCGAACAGAATCGCGCCGCCGAAAAACGAAAAACGCACAGGAGGAGTGAACTCCGCACCATCCGGCCCTTGCACGATTCCGCCACTGGACGACGCGCCCGGCCCGCCGCTTGCGTCATACACCGAGCCGCTCACCGTTCCCGAAAGCAGGAAACCGGAACCCGGTATCAGCGCCCCCGCCGCCGCCGAACCGCCGCCACCGCACCCGCAAGCCATAGACTCAGCCTTTCCGCAAGGCAACGAACAACAGCAGCCCGCCGATGAGCAGCCCACCCAGAATCAGAGTATTTCCGCTCGCCCCGAGAGCCGCACCGTAAGGCGATGCCGTCCCCGGTCGCCGCGTGAGAGCAGAGGAGCCGTAAGCAAGCGAAGAGGAAGAAACGCCCGCATTGTTGGCGATCGCGCCCAGGCCGACCGTTGCCGCGCCCGCCGCAAAATTGACACCGATGTTTTCAAGCGCGGAGGTTATATCGCCCGTGCCCGTGTCACCGCTTCCGCCGAAACTCTCCGGCACTCCACCCCAACCGCCCGAGCCAATATCTTGCAGCGAAAAATCCACGTTGCTTCTCCTCGTTTGCGTCCCGAGTGGGGGAGAACTTCCCCCACCCGAAACGCTTTTTTTTAGGGGTAATCCGCTTAGGCCGCTTTGACTTGGAGGCCCTGATACACGATGCGCCGACCGCGCAGAATCACGTTGGAAGGCCCGGCGCCGAACGTCACATCCAATTTGACTTCGACGCGATCTTGACTTGCGTCAATTCCGCGAGAGGCCAAACCGTCACGCAAGGCGGGGATAAAGTAAGTCCCCGTGAGGCTTTCCGCCGCATTGTTCACATGCGATTCGCGATTCCAGTTTTGAATCATCTGAGCGTTTTTGTCGCCCTGGGGAGTCCACACGCGCCCGGCACTCTGTACCGTGATGCCGTTAATCAGAGTGTTGTCCTTCGCGTTCGCAGTTTGCGCGATGAAGAGGAGATGAGTGTAGGTGAAACCGCGTTCGAGAATCACCTGCAAGTCCGCCTGAGTCTGAGTGACCGGAATGGTCTGTTCAAACTCTTCCACCAAATGGAAGGCCCCGGCGATGCCGTCGTCGTAATCGGCCCACAGTTCGACCACCAAACCAGTCGGATCCCAAGTGTTGGTGCCCGTGGTGAAGAGTTGCTCACGCCCGCCGCAGGTCACAACGACCTGATAGGACGTAAACAGAGCCATCGGAAGGCCCCACTCAACCGGATTGACCGCGCCCGGCATTTTGAAATTGACCGGCAGCCAGTAGTCAACCTGAGTCGTGCCCGCCGCGTCCGCAATCGACGTGCCGTGAATCGAATACCCGCGATCAAAAATGCTTTGCGTGATGATGCCGCGAGGAGTCAGAGCATTTTTGCTCTGAATCCCGAGAGCAGGAGCGTGCCGCGCCGTCAGGTTGAGCACAAGAGCTTCCGGGTTATCGCGGCCCGTTGCCACACCGGGCGAAGCGCCCGCAATCACCACGCTTCCGCGCACCCGGACAAAAAGGCGGGAAATCGTTTCATGCTGCAAGAAATCCTTTACATCGAAAGTGACCTGCCCTTGCGAGCTTGCGACGGCAGCCCCGGCAGATGGCCACGGCTTCGAAGTCAGCTTTTTCATGCCCCACAAATTCGGCTTTGCCACGAGTCCAACCCTCCCCGGTTAGTTACCGGACAACTTTCCAAAAATCGATTTGATCTGAGAAGTCACCGCGCCGACGAACTCCCGCGCAGGCGCACCGATGCCGGTACCCTCGAAAATCGCCACCGCAACCACGGCGACCACGGCAATACCGAGCGCCTTTTTTACGGGGGGAATGTCTATGGGCATCTTCACCGGTTTAGCTCCTCTACTCGCAGCGGATTGTAAGCCCGGTCGAAAAAACGGAATTAGCGCACGCGCGCGCGCGCGTGCACAACCTGTTGACAGGTTTTCGAGGAAAGGCGGGGAGGCTATCGCTTTCGAGGTTTGCGCACGTGCGGGGAGGCCCCGAGCGTTTTAATCTTCCCGACCATACTTTCATCCCGGAACGCTTGCGCACCGTCCGAAGTCTCTATGCAGACGTAATCCGGCAGAGTGGGAAGGGAATCAACCAGCGCATGCGGCATATAGCCCTGGGCAGCCTTGAGGGAGTTTATTTCCGTTGTCCTAAACCACCGAATGCGGGAGGCATTGGAACGCGCTATAAAATGCACCAGCGAGGGTATTTGAGCCGTACCGCAGAACGTCAGCCCCTCATGCCGCCCGGAGATCATGGCCGAGGTTATCGCAGGGGGAAGGGAACCTGCCACGCCGGAGGGAATGAACAACCCCAACTCATCCACGCACAGGGTAACGCCGCGCACAGCGCGAAGCATGATGCAAATCAGTTCTAACTGTTCCCGGAAGTTATCGCGCACGTGCACCACCACCCGGAAACTCTCCGCGCCGCGCACCTTGCGGAGATAGTCCACCACTTTAGAATCCGCCCACCCGCGAGGCTTCGCGGAGTATTCCGGCCAGAGATGCTCGAATCCCTTGAGGGTAGTCAACTGAGCGCACTTCGGGTCAACGATCAAAAGGCGGGGAACGGCGCGGACTTCGTGAAGCATCCGCGCCGTTTTCCCGGTAAACGACTTGCCGAAAAACAACTCCAAGTAAGTCAGCATTAGATAATCAGCGCCCCGGTTTCCGCGTCCCGTTTCTCCCCGGCACGCGCCGCCCGAATGGAAACGGGAGCAGCCGACTCCCCGGAAGGCTTCCCGGCCAGTGCCGCCGTCCGCTCCTCCGCTTCGAGCCGCTGAATGCGGGAAACGTGCCGCCACTTTTGCCAGTAGAGAACGCCGAGCGCCGCCGCGAGGTCGAAAAATTCAGGGTACTTACTCGCCACGCGCCCGAGAGCAGCAGGAGCGTACTTGTCCGCCACCGCTTGCAGGAAGGCTTGCATTTGCGGAGAAATCGCCGCCGCTTCGCCATCCTCCAGCGCGTAGGCCGGATGCACCAATTTTGCAGCGGGAACAAAGCACAGCCGCGCCGCCGCTTCCGCCCACTCTGGCCGAATCTCCAGAGAGTTTTCCGGCTCTGGCTCGACAGCGGCAGCGCCCGGCCCCGGCTCTGCTACTTCCGCCGACACCCGCGCCGCCGCCGCGTCGAACTCATCACCACCAGCTACCGCGTTTTGGTGCTGTTTGCTCTGTCCCCACATTTTCATTTTTTGGTGCCTCCGGTTTGGTTTTTGCTTCCAACAGTTCCGCCCTCAACTTCTCGTTTTCCTGCCCTACTGCCTTGTACTTCGCCTCCATCTGCGCGAGCGCCTTTTCTACTTTCTCCACGTCCGCATCCGTTTCAATCAATTCCTCCAACCGTTTCGACATAGCGTGCAGCGTGGAGCCATCCCCGCTAATCTCCGACTTGCAAGCAGGGCACACAATCCGCGCCGCCGAACTTAGCGCGGGCATCGGACTTACTTTCTTTCGTGGCGACACTGAGAGCCTCCTTAAATTTGGCGTTGAGCAATTCCGCGAACCGCTCCGCTTTGCCAGCAGCCGCGATACGTTCGAGGAAAGGCGTGTTGAAGAGAATGAAAAATCCATCCTCCCGGAGATACACGGAGGCGGTAAAATTCCCGCCCCCGTTCATCTTGACTATTTCGAGCAGTTCCCGAGGAGTGTCTTTCCCGATCAAGCCGCCAACTCCTTGCGGTCAATCCCAATCTCAAAATTGGGAGAGTCACTGTAGCCCTCTTTTGTGGCGGCAGTGATGCCCGTGCAGGTGAGTTCGATCACATCACCCACGGCGAAATACTTGTTTTTCGCTTCGCGCAGCGCCGCCCGGCGAGCAAGGGAAATGCCCGCAAGGTTGCCCAGGCGGACAATCGAGTGTTCCTGTAAGTCGCCCGCGTTGTCGTAGACTTCCACGGACTCAGGAGAAATCAACTTCACGGCCACATAAGGCCCGTTGCTCGACTTGTGAACGCTCAACACTTCACAAGTAATCGACGCGCCCTTTTGCCAGAAATTAGCGCCGAGGAATGGCGCATCCGCCGCTTGTTCCCGCTTTGCTATCTCCTGCCCTTGACTCGTGTTTCCTTTCAGCATTGCCATGTTTTTGTTACCCCTTTGGATTTAACTTCACGACTTCGCCCGGTTTCCCGTGCGAAACTTTTTGATTCCAGACTGGCAGCGCGGCCCGGAGAACGTCGAACACGTCCCGGAATCCCACCGTCAACTGACAAGGCGGGGACTCGAAAAAACTAAGCATTTCCAAACCGAACGGCTTTAAGTCCTCCACGGGAGTAAAACGCGGGTTTGAGATATTCGGGATCAAGTCGAACAACTCGCTTAGGTCTGCGTGCAGCATCCGCCAGCCGCTTTTAACTTTCTTCCCCCACAGCACAATGCACCGCGCCGTGGTAAAAATCCGCGCCCGCTTCGGAAGGAGTTCGAGAGTTTTGGAAACTTTGTCCCCGGCCAGATAAACCGACAGGTAGGCCGAAACACGATGCACGTCAACGTACCGAATATCCACGATCTTCCCGCCGCCGATAGCGGCCCACGCCCGCGAGAGCCACGCTTGCGAAATGTATTGCCCAACGAGCAGATGCAGATGGGCGTTGCCGTTTTTCTGAAATTCCAGCACGCCCACGAAGGGAATTGACTTTCCGAACTTCCGCGCCAGAGAGACGCGCATCTCCCGCCAGCACTCCCGGATGTAGCGATCTGTACGCTCACCCTTTGGGATTCGCTTCGGGTCGAGCGTGAGGGTCGCCATGCGTTGCAGTTTGTGCTCCGTTGCGATCTGCGCGATGCGTGCGCGCACTTTTTTGAGTTTTGGATTGCGACACCGGCGACACCGGTACGACTGGCAGAAAAGCGCCGCATGGCCGAATTTTCCCGGCTGGCCTTTCAGCGGCCCGACTACCGTTTTATTCCCACATCCGAAAGGTTTTTCCCGTTTCAACTTTCCCGCCCGTTGCAATTAATCTTAAATACAGTCGAGTGAAGTAACTGCTTTCCCGAAAACCTCTACCCCCTCCCGTCCCCACGCGCCAACCCCGCGCGCGGGGAGGCGGATTTACTCCGCTCCGGCTTGCACGCGCCCGCCCACCCCGAAAGGGAATTGAACTCACACGCAGGCCGGAGAGTCGGGAAGCCGTATGCGTCTCGGGTCGCATCCCTGCGTTGCCCGAACTTGCGCGTTTCCGACTCCCCGACTTGCGCGTGAGAACTCGCTAAAAGTGTCCGCTGTACATTTCGAAAACTCGCACGATCAACTCATCCGCCGCGCCCCAAAAACAAATCAGTAGCGCCAGCGAACCAACTACCGCGAACACGCAAACGATGAACAACGCCACGTAAGAGAGCAAAAGAGTCCACAAAAACCGTGCTAGAGCCATTTTTCGGGCCTCCAAATGCCCGGTTTACCGCAGGTTTACCGCCCGTAGGCGAACGAAAAAACGCGACAGCTATATCCACAGCTAGGGGGTGTTTTTTGGCACCGGTAAACCGCCACTTTGCCGGATGCGTTTTTTCGGCAAAAGTTTTTTGCCGTTGACGCGAATCAGCGAAGAGGGAATGCAATCCCGGCAGACACGCCCGAGCACATAGCGAACTTGCCGCCGCTTCTTTCCTTCGACACGCGAACCCGGCCCGGACTGATAGGCAACGAGTGTTAAAGTAAAAAATGGCCCCTTGTGTTCCTCTGAATTGCGACACTTTTCCGCTTCCATGTTTTTCCCCAACGATTGAGATAAGGCGGGGAAGGACTCCCCGCCGCCGATCTAGGCCGCTTGCTTTTCTTCCCCGGCCAGCGCCGCCGCCCGTGCGAGCAATTCTTTTGCGCGGGAAGTTTTTGGCGCGGGAACTTCGAGTTCAACAGCAGAGCGGGAAACAAGGAAAGAAGCATCCTTGCGATAGCCTTCGAGATAAATACGCAAACGGTGGGGAGTATCGTCCGAACCCTTGCAGGTCAGACGGTATCCACGCTTGGAGGGATATTCCGTGACGATAAGCGGAGAATTGCAGAGCGGACAGCACCAATTACCGAGAGTCGTTTCCATGTTCCGAGAGTGGCCCCGAGGAATTTACTTGCAACCCGAACGCGCGAAACAAAATCTGGTTGAGAGGTAATCGCACGTTTGACGACGTGCCCGGCGATCTTCTCCCAATCGTTCATCCCTTACCCCTTCCGACCAACGAATCCCACACCGCTGCCGCGTGTACTTCCGACACTTCCCGAAGCCACAGCAGCGCCAGCCCTTGCCCCATCACGAACGCCGCAAAAAGGAATTGCGCCATCTACCGCGCCCACACTACGGAAAGCGCCAACAGGAAACCGACGACGACAGCGAGAGAGTACAGATACACGCGAGCTTTCACGCTTTCACCCTTTCCCGCGCCCATCCCGGCAACTCTTCGGGAGGCACGCCAGTTTTTTGCCGTTTGCGAACAGCGGAGACAGGAGCAGGTAAGGAAGTGATGTTAGAGCCGGGCTTGCGCCGTGCGACACGCTCCACGATGCGCTTTTCGTGTTCGACGTACATCATGGCCCGCTGTTCACAAATGCGAAGAAATTCGTTGACCGCCTCCATCGAGGCGAGGGAGCCGATGCCTTGCTCCCAATCCTTCTTTCGAATTCCCTGATTCGCTTTTCGCTGCAAGTCGTCTGTCAAATCGTCAGCGATCTTGCGCAACTCATCTAGCGACAGCGAAGGCACACCTTCACGGCTGGACATAAAGGTATTTTTCCTTTGCGCGGAATCTAATTGTTTGGGAGGAAATCCGAACCGAACCGAACGAACACACGAAACGGCGAACCCTGGCCCCGAGCTTTTCGCAGAGTACCAGAACCGCCCATAAGGATTCCATTAAGTGGCGGGAACTTTTATCCGTAATTGTGGAAAAAGCACTAGGCCGGAAGGCGTGACGCTTGCCGCAGGTATGCGGCCCGATGTGATAGCGCGAGAGTTTGCAGGGGAGCGGGCAGCAATCGCAATCGTGGGGGCAGTAGGCGGAAGGAGGGAAGAGGTAGCCGGATTCGGGCTTGGAACCCCGGCGAAGGAGGGGCGAAAGAAACCGATTCGTTAGTAAACATAATATAGCTTATAGGACGTACTGTCAAGCGGAATATTCAACTAATTCGTTGTTTTCTTGATCTTCTCTTAAGGTCTGTCCTGGCCGGCGCGGGGGGTGCGCCGGCCAGGACCTTGCCGGGTAGGTGGGCTTCCTGAGGCTATGGGGTGAGCTCGGTGGCACAGCGATTCTTCCCTGTGCTCTTCGATTTCATTCGATTTCAAACGTAATCATAAGTGCGCCGCCTTCGCTGCAATCGCACCCGCAGCCGCGCCAATCGCAAACCACTTCGCCGCGCGGGCAATCCTTCGCATCACCGATCCGCCCTTCGCGGCCCGCAGGGCATCATCCCGTTCCCTGCCGAGCGCCTGGCTCTTCACTTTCTCATCGGCCAGATCCGACTGAGCCGCCCCTAATTTGGCCTGGCAGGCCTTGCACTCGACCGCAAAGTCATACAACGGCTTCAAATCCGCAACAGGGAAATTGACCTTCGGGGAGACCCCATCCGGCATACCGTTTGTAGTTTTGTAGGGCCCGCTTTCTGAAGCGGGCCGCTCCGGCTCAATCGTTATCGGCTCCGGCAGGCTAAGAGCATCTGGCAGGGCCGCCACCACCTCCGCCGGCTTCTGCACGGCCGCCTCTTTCCTTTTTAAGCCAGCCACCAGGTCGTTCACTGCCGCATCCCGCGAAGCCTGCCGCGCCGTAGCCTCAGCCAACGCCTGCTGCGTCGTCTTCAACTCCGCCTGTAGAGCCGCCTGCTCCTGCCGCGCATCCCGCCAGGCAACGAACACACTCGCCACCAGGACCGCAACAACCACCACGGCCGCAACCTTGCTCCAAATCCCCATCACGCAGTTACTGTTGACTGTCGACTGTTGACTGATAACTTCTTCTCACCGATATCTCCCGACCCGCGCCAGCACCTCGTCCGCATAATCCCGATTCGCCCCGCCGTTCCACGCCAACAGGGCCTTGGCCGCATCTCCGCCGGCCGCCTCCAGCTTCTGTCGCAAAATCCTGCACCCAACCGCCAATCCAACCGCGGGATCGCACAAAGTCGAAAGGTAAAGGGAACTGGCACCTTTTTCCCGCGCTGTCTGCCCCATCACCTGCATCAATCCCCACGAAATTCCCCGAGCGTAGGCTTCCGTCGCTCCTACCTTATTGTTTGTATATAAAGGTGCGACATACTTCGCAAAGAACGCCGGCTCATACCGCATCGCCCACGGATTCCACCCGGACTCCTGTTCCACCACCGCGCACACCAGTGCCGGCTCCAATCCCTCCGCCTCCGCGGCCCGCTGCGCCAGCGCCAAAAGTTGTGCATCAATGGGCATGAGTGGTGTTCCTGGGCTGGGCCTTCTCTGTGCCCTCTGTGTTCTTTCTCTGCGCTCTCTGTGTTAAATCCTTCTCTCTTATGCGCTACCGATTGCGTTCGCCATTCCGCATATCTACGTAATTCACCATTGGCTGCTCTTCGAGATGAATTCCCTGCTTCTCGGCAATCGTATTCAGCGCCCGGTAAATATTCGGCAAATGCCGCAACGCCAGTGCTCTCACAAACACCCGCTGGATCTCGTCGTCACGCATGCGCCGGTGCATCCATCGCAAAAATACGACCAGCTGCGCCCCCAGCGAAAACACCACGGCCACATACGTCCAACCCGAACTACCCATGCGTTTTCCTTTGGAGTGCGAAACGCGAAGCTTTCGCTTTCACGGTTGAAGCTAGACAGAGAGTCGCCCGTCAATCGCCAGTTCTGGAGGTTCGTAGCCGGCTCTTACTTCCTGATCGCCGTTCTCTGTTGTCTGCTATCGTCTCCCTACAAAAACATTCCCGGCACTCCACCCAGCGTCCCACCGAGGCTCGAACCCAACGACGAGAAAAACCCGCTCGGGCGCGAAGCATTCGCCCGCACGTTCAGCAACTCCGATGGAATTCCCAGCGTCCTCCCCAGCAAATTGGAATCCACGCCAAACAATCCCGAAAGCCCTTGCAGCGCCGCCATCTGCCGCTGAAACGCCGTGTTGCTGAAGTTCAACTGGTTCTGTTGCGCCAGATTCCCTTCCGCGACGCCCTTTTGCCGCGCCAGGTCGTCCGTAAGCTCGCTGAAGCCCGCGGAATTCCCCGTGCGTGCCGCGCGGTTTGCCGCCGACTGCTGCAGCGAATCAAACGCGCTCGCCAGCGCTCCCTGCGATTGCCCGGTAATCGCTGCCTTGTCCGCCGCGCTGAATCCCGGATTATTCAGAATGCTCTGAAACTGCGGCACCACCATGTTGCCCACCGACTGCTGCTGCCCCAGCAACTGCTGATTCAGCGCATTCGTCTGCTGCAACTGATTGTCCGTCAAGCTTTGCGTCTGCCCTTGCGCTCCGCGTCCCATGCGTTCCCCCTAAGTAGCTAAATCAATTTCTTGCAGTACGGTGCCCACTCATCGT
>Ga0210399_10002606_pt1 | contig 14037 bp, 15 predicted proteins | sample IncBWC14MmetaG_FD_150865 | JGI IMG/M metagenome (GOLD analysis project Ga0210399, IMG submission 150865) | Forest soil microbial communities from Barre Woods Harvard Forest LTER site, Petersham, Massachusetts, United States - Inc-BW-C-14-M | ecosystem: Environmental > Terrestrial > Soil >... | reverse complement strand
GTCACCGGGACGGGGTCGATCTGGTCGAGCGGTACGAGCCGGTGGTGGCGGGGCGTGAGTTGGGCAACGGCTTCACCGAGCTGACCGACCCCGACGAGCAGCGCCTGCGGTTCGAGGAGCAGGCGGAGAGGGCGCGAGCGGGCGACGACGAGGAGCCCGCCGAGATCGACGAGGACTACATCCGTGCCTTGGAGTACGGCCTGCCACCGACGTCCGGGTTCGGGCTCGGCGTCGACCGGTTGGTGATGTTGTTCGGAGACGTGGCCAACATCCGCGAGGTGATCGCGTTCCCGACGTTGCGGCCCGAGAGGGGATAGCTCGTCTCTACAAGGTGACGGGTTTCAGCTGTACCCGGCGTTTCTTCGGGGCTTCTTATGCTGGCGGCCCATCCCTCACATCGTCCTTACAGGATCCTCACATCTGGCCCTCAGAGTGGGCGATGTCGTCCAGAGGCGGCAGGTGCGCCAGATGGGCGCACGAAGTCAAACGGTCCAAGGAGGACACATGTTGCGCAGGATCATCGCAGGGACGGCTGTGGCCGGTGCGCTGACGCTCGGCGCGGCTGGCGTCGCCGGTGCGGCGACCCCGGGCAGCGGAACGAGCACGAGCACGGGTACCCCGTCGGCCCAGGCATGCGCCCGGGTGAGCAAGATCGAGGCTCGGGTGCAGACTTTGGAGGCGAAGGTCAACGCCCGCATTCCCAAGGCCGAGGCCCGGGAGGCCAAGGCCCGGGCCGCCGGGCACACCAAGCTGGCCGACCGGATCGCCGCCCGTATCACGAAGGTGCAGAACCGCGAGTCGAAGGTCAACGCCCGCTTGAGCAATCTCGAGGCCAAGTGCGGGACGGCCGGGACGAGTTCGCCCAGCTGACCTAGTCCGGGAGGTCGGTGAGCAGTTCGGCCACCAGTCGGGACAATCCAGCTCGCAAGTCGGGCTGGGTGATCCCGGCGGTGGCCGATTGCGCGTCCTGGACGTAGCCGTGGGCCGCCGTCACCGCCGCGCCGATGCCACTCGAGCCCATGACGATGGAGCGAGCCTTGTCACGCTCGGGCTGGGCGAGCGGCTGGCCCAGTAGCGCACGGAGATCGGGTCCGGCGTCGGGATCTTCCAAGGCGACCAGCGCGGGCAGCGTGTAGATGCCCTCGGCGAGGTCCTGGCCGGCCGGCTTCTGCAGCTGGCCGTCGGTGGCGGTGATGTCCAAGATGTCGTCGCGGATCTGGAAGACCATGCCGAAACAGCGCCCGAACTCCGTGCAGGCCTCGACCTCTGTGTTCGGTAGTGAGCCGGTGAGCGCGCCGATGCGGCAGGACGTCGCGGTGAGCGCGGCCGTCTTGCCGCTGATCGTGCTGACGTAGTCCTCCCGGCTGCGGCCCACCTGGAACGCGGAGCGCACCTCGGTCACCTGTCCCTGACAGAGGCGACCCAGCGTTTCGGCCAGCAGGGCCGCGATGTCCGTGCCGAGGCTCGCCGCTATGGCGGCGCTGCGCGCCAGCAGGTAGTCGCCGGCGACGATCGCCACCAGGTTGCCGAAGCGGCTGTTGACGCTCTCGACGTTGCGCCGGATGGTCGCCTCGTCAATTACGTCGTCGTGGTACAGCGAGGCCAGGTGGACGAGCTCGACGGCTACACCGCCCATCAGGTCGTCCTCGGTGGGGTCCCGACGGCCGCCGGTGGCCGTCGCCAGCGCGAGCAGCGGACGCAGGCGCTTTCCGCCCGCGGCGATCAAGTGGGTGGTGACCTCGTCGAGGAAGGCGTCGCCCGTGACTACCGCCTCTGTGAGCAGGGGCTCCAGACGTTGCAGTCCCTCTTGCAGGCGGGGCAGGCCGAGGGCCTCCGACGGGTTCACTAGTCCGAGACGTTAGGTCACGGCCCCAGAATCACGACAACTCGCTGGTAGAAGGGTGCGAAGGAAAAACGGAAGCCCAATGTTTCCCACCCAAGGCCTGTGGTTTCCCAAAGCTGCTGCCTATCCAGAGTAAGGCCGCAGGTACAATGGGCCGAGAAGCAAGAGGAGCAAGGAGAGGCGGTCAGGGTGTTCGAACGTTTCACCGACCGAGCACGGAGGGTACTGGTGCTGGCGCAAGAGGAAGCGCGCCTGCTCAACCATTCGTTCATCGGGACCGAACACATACTCCTCGGGTTGATCCACGAGGGCGAAGGGGTCGCGGCGAAGGCCCTCGAGTCGCTCGGGATTTCGCTCGAGGCAGTGCGCGAGAAGGTGGAAGAGACCATCGGTATGGCTGGAACGGCACCGAGCGGCTCCCCGCCGTTCACGCCGCGGGCCAAGAAGGTTCTCGAGCTCTCGCTGCGTGAGGCGCTGCAGCTCGGCCACAGCTACATCGGCACCGAGCACATGCTCCTCGGGCTCGTGCGCGAGGGCGAGGGCGTGGCCGCCACCGTCCTCGTCAGCCTGGGGGCGGACCTCGGCCGGGTGCGCCAGCAGGTCATTCAGCTGATGTCGGGCAGTCAAGGCAAGGAGTCGGTCGGTGCGAGCCAGGGTGCGAGCTCGGGCGACAACCCGTCGGGCTCCCCGGTGCTCGACCAGTTCGGTCGCAACCTGACCCAGCTGGCCCGCGACGGCAAGCTCGACCCGGTCATCGGACGCCATAAAGAGATCGAACGCGTCATGCAGGTCTTGTCGCGCCGAACGAAGAACAACCCGGTGCTCATCGGTGAGCCCGGCGTCGGCAAGACCGCCATCGTCGAAGGTTTGGCCCAGCAGATCGTGTCCAACGACGTGCCCGAGACGCTGACGGGCAAGCAGCTCTACACGCTCGACCTGGGCGCGCTGGTGGCCGGCAGCCGTTACCGCGGCGACTTCGAGGAGCGCCTGAAGAAGGTGTTGAAGGAGATCCGCACACGAGGCGACATCGTGTTGTTCATCGACGAGATCCACACGTTGGTGGGTGCAGGCGCCGCCGAGGGCGCGATCGACGCTGCCTCGATCCTCAAGCCGATGCTGGCACGGGGCGAGTTGCAGACGGTCGGCGCGACCACCATCGACGAGTACCGCAAGCACCTCGAGAAGGACGCCGCGCTTGAGCGCCGCTTCCAGCCGGTGAAGGTCGAGCAGCCGTCGGTCGCCCTGACCATCGACATCCTCAAGGGACTCCGGGATCGTTACGAGTCGCACCACGCGGTGAGCATCACTGACCAGGCGCTCGTGGCCGCGGCGAACCTCGCGGACCGCTACCTGGCTGACCGCTATCTCCCGGACAAGGCGATCGACCTGATCGACGAGGCCGGGAGCCGCCTGCGCATCCGCCGCATGGCGACCCCTCCGAGCGCCAAGAAGCTCGACGAGGAGATCATCCGGTTGCGGGCCGACAAGGAGGCCGCGATCGAGAAGGGCGCCTTCGAGCAGGCCAAGAAGCTGGCCGAGCAGGAGAAGGAGCGCCTCGACATCAAGGAGAGCCAGGAAGCCGAGCTGCGCGCCGAGGGCGTGGACCTCTTCGACGTTGTCGACGAAGAGGTCATTGCCGAGGTGCTGGCTGCGTGGACCGGTATCCCCGTCTACCGCCTCACCGAGGAGGAGACGGCGAAGCTCCTGCGCATGGAGGACGAGCTGCACAAGCGGGTCATCGGGCAGGAGGAGGCGCTCAAGGCGCTGTCGCGGGCGATCCGACGTACGCGCGCCGGCCTCAAGGACCCCAAGCGACCGAGTGGGTCGTTCATCTTCCTCGGCCCGACCGGTGTGGGGAAGACGGAGCTCGCCAAGACGCTGGCCGAGTTCCTCTTCGACGACGAGGACGCGCTCATCCAGCTCGACATGTCCGAGTACATGGAGAAGCACACCGTCAGCCGCCTGGTGGGGTCCCCTCCGGGCTACGTCGGCTACGAGGAAGGCGGGCAGCTCACCGAGGCCGTGCGTCGTAAGCCGTTCTCCGTCGTGCTCTTCGACGAGGTGGAGAAGGCGCACCCCGACGTGTTCAACACGCTGCTCCAGATCCTCGAAGACGGTCGCCTGACCGACGCCCAAGGCCGCTCGGTGGACTTCAAGAACACCGTGCTGATCATGACGTCGAACCTCGGGACCGCCGACCTGCGCAAGTCCAACATGGGCTTTGCCAAGACGTCGGAGGCCGTGACCTACGAGCGGATGAAGGCCAAGGTCGACGAGGCGCTGAAGGCGCACTTCCGTCCCGAGTTCCTCAACCGGATCGACGAGGTCATCGTCTTCCACGAGCTCTCGCGGGCCGAGGTGGCCGAGATCGTCGACCTGCTCATGGCCCGCACGGTCAAGCAGCTGTCGGACCAGGGCATCGGCCTGGAGTTGACGCCGGCCGCCCGCACCCTATTGGCCGAGAGGGGCTACGACCCGCAGCTGGGAGCACGGCCGCTGCGCCGTGCCATCCAGCAGATGGTCGAAGACCCGCTGTCGGAGCGCATCCTGTGGAAGGAGTTCCGGGTGGGCGAGACCATCGTCATCGACGTCGAGGACTCGCCGATCGAGGGTGAGGGACCGCAGCTGAGCTTCCGGGCTATCCAGGGTCTCGAGCCGCCGCCGCTCGAGCTGGCCGGCGCGGGCGCCGACCCCGAATAAGCGCCGGGCCCTCCTCTCCGACGGAGAAGGTGGCTACTCCCAGCAATATGTGAACATGCCGCGCAGACGCGCGTCGTAGCCGTCGAGTCGGCGCGCCTGGAAGTGCGGCGAGCCGACCCCGGCGGGTGCGTAGGTGAGCCCGAGCGGCCCCGCTGGCTCAAAGCCGAAACGCGCGTAGAAGGCGGGATCGCCCAACAGGACCAGCAATGGCCAAGCTCGCTCCGTTGCCGCGAGGACGAGTGACTGCATGAGGGTCGTGCCGATGCCTCGTTGCTGATGCGACGGCGCTACGCACACTGGGGCCACGCCGGCAACCGAGGTGGGTGCCCCGTCGATGCGGCCAGGCGCGGCCAACACGTGCGCAACCACTGTGCCGTTGTCGTCCGCGACGAGTTCGATGAGTTGGCCGGCGTTCTTTGCCGCCCAGGTGGCGCGCACGATGCCGAGCTCCTCACTGGCGTCACGGGTGGCGTCGGAGAACGCCGCGTCCACGACGGCGAGGATGCCTTCCTCGTCCGCGGGTCTCGCAGCGACGCGGACGATGGTCATGGCAGATGCACGCCAGCGGTGATCAGGTGATGGTCGGAGAGCCCGCCCGCCGGGATGACGGCGGGGCGGCGGGCCACGAGGCCGCGCACGAGCAGCCAGTCCAGCCGCATCGGTACGAGGTCAGGGAGCCCGGCCGATGCGCTGTCCATCGTCGGCGCCGCCACGTTGGCATCCGTCCAGACGAAACCGTGTGCACGCGCCACCTCGAACATGGACTCGTAGATGACCGGCCAGGTGAAACGCCACGGCTCGTTTTCGCGTAAGGCACGCACGGCGGCTCGGTCGAGAAGTACGTCGATGTCTGCGCCCAGGGTGTTGAAGTCACCACCGACGATGGCGGGAGCACTGGCGTCGCGGTCGTCGATCGCGCGAAACAGTGCGTCGAGTTGCTCCGCCCGATAACCCGCGGTGGTCCGGTTCTCGAGGTGGGTGGAGGCGACGTGCACGGGGACGCCATCGATGGCGACGGTCGCGACCACGGCCATGCGCCCGCCGACCCGCGGCTGTGAGCTGTCCACAGCGAACCAGCCAGCGCCGGCGTCGGGCAGTCGCACGACGGTCGGCTCGTCGAGCGACGACCCGCTGACGATGGCGTTGCCGTGCAGGCCACGGGCGTTGGTCTGGCCGGCTGCCTCCTGCTGCTCCGACTCGTCACCGAGGCCAAGCTCGACGAATTCGATGCCGAAGGCGGAGGCGAATCCGAGCGCGCGGGCGATCTCGTCAGTCGTGTCGATGTTGTGGGTCCGTGCCATACCGTCGTCGAGCTCGGAGAGCAGGCCCAGCTGGACACCCGCCGATGCCAGAGTGGCGGCGAGAGCTTCGGGACGTCGACCGCGAAGGACGTTCCATGCTCCGACGCGGACCCAACCGGTGAGCGGCGTGGGCGTATCGGCGCGGCGTTGGGCGACCTGACGGAGACATGGCAGCTCGGCCAGAAGTTGCTGGTGGGTCTCGTGCGCCCCCAATTGATCGAGCCAATCGGCGCGCTGCTCGAGGCTCGGTGTGTCCACGCTCGTGAGCCTGTCACCACTCGGAGGAGTCTGCCGAGGTACGTGGTGTGACACCCGATTCGTAGGGTTCTCGCATGGCGCCGACTCATACGACCGCGTCCCGCGTCCGGACGGAGTTCGCCTGTGACGCGTGTGGTGCCTGTTCTCCTCGCTGGAGCGGCCGCTGTGCGGGTTGTGGCGAGTGGAACACGTTGGCCGCAGTGGCGGCGCGCCCGTCGACCGTGCGCTTCGGCGAAGGACATCGTCCCGGCGCTGTCGCTCTCCGCGACGTTTCGGCCGAGGGGGCGCGTCCGCTTCCGACGGGCGTGAGCGAGCTCGACCGCGTCTTGGGTGGTGGCGTGGTCGCAGGTTCGGTGACCCTGCTCTTCGGGCCGCCCGGTATCGGCAAGTCGACCCTGCTGTTCCAGGTGCTCTCCTCGCTTGCCGCTACCGGCTCCGACGTGCTCCTGGCCTCCGCAGAGGAGTCGCTGACCCAAGTCAGCGGACGCGCCACCCGACTGGGTCGGGTGCCGGCGCAACTCCTTGCTCTCGAAGGCCCCGACGTCGAGGCGATCGAGGCCGCGACCGAGCGCGGGCGACCCGCCCTCGTGGTTGTCGACTCGCTCCAGTCGGTGACCGACCCCGGCTTGGCACAGCCGGCCGGAAGCGTGGCGCAGGTGCGCGCCTGCGTCGAGCGCCTCACGCGTTTCGCCAAGGCGAGTGGTGTGCCCTTCCTGGTGGTGGGCCACGTCACCAAGGACGGCGATCCCGCCGGTCCGCGGGCAGTCGAGCACCTGGTCGACACCGTGCTCTCCTTCGACGGTGACCGCCACCACGCGTTACGAGTGTTGACGGCGGTCAAGCACCGGTTCGGCCCGGCCGGTGAGGTGGGAATCTTCGAGATGCGTGACGACGGCCTGCGGGCCGTCCCCGACCCAGGCCCACTCATGCTGGGTGACCGTATGGCGGGCGTCCCCGGCAGCGTCGTGGTGCCCGTGATGCAGGGACGTCGGCCCCTGCTCGTCGAAGTGCAGGCGCTCCTCGGCCCTGGGGCGGCTGGTCTGTCCTCCAGGCCGCACACACTCGGACTGGACCCGTCCCGGGCCAACTTGTTGCGGGCCCTGCTTGCATGCCGCAGCGAGATCGAGTTCTCCGCGTCTTCCGAGTTCTTCGTCGCCGCTGTGGGCGGCATCTCCGTGACCGAGCCCGCAGCCGACCTCGCTGTCGCGCTGGCGATGGCGTCCGTCGTCAACGGCACGCCCGTGGCGCCCGACCTGGTTGCTTTCGGTGAGCTCGGGCTGGGGGGCGAGCTACGAACGGTTCCAGAGGCCGACCGGCGCCTCGCGGAGGCGTGGCGTGGCGGGTTCGTGCGCGCGCTGGTTCCCGCGTCGATCGCGGACGACGCGGCCACCGTCTGCCCGCCGCACATGGCGGTTCACGGGGTGCGAACCCTCGCCGAAGCGCTGGTGGCGGCCCTTGGACCGGCCGGGACGCCGACTGCCGCGGGTACGATGCCCGAGTGGTCGACGGTCCCGGCGGCATCCAGCCGCTGAACGACGCGCTGGCCCTGATCGCGCCGGGCACCGCGCTGCGAGAAGGCCTCGACCGCGTGCTGCAGGCAAAGCACGGCGCTCTCATCGTCGTGGGTGACAACCCTGCGGTGCTCTCGATCTGCACCGGCGGTTTTCTCCTCGACGCCGAATACACCCCGCAGCGGCTGTCTGAACTGGCGAAGATGGACGGCGCCATCATCCTGGCGTCAGACGCCTCTCGGATCGCGCGGGCGAACGTGCACCTCGTCCCCAAGGCGAGCATCGCAACGTCGGAGACCGGTACACGTCATCGCACCGCGGAGCGGGTTGCCCGCTCCATCGATGTACCTGTTGTCGCGGTGTCCGAGGCGATGGCGACCATCGCCGTGTACCGCAACGATCGCAAGCACACGACCCAGACAGCGGGTTGGTTGATCGACCGATCGAGTCAGGCCCTGTCGACGCTGCAACGGTTCCGTTCCCGGTACGACGACGCCCTCTCCACGCTGACGAGGCTCGAAATGGAGGACTCCGTCTCGGTGCGCGACGTCGTCTCCGTGCTGCAGCCGGGCGAGATGGTCCGCCGGATCGCCGTGGAGATCGAGGGGCACCTGGTCGAGCTCGGTTCCGACGGCCGGCTCATCCACCTCCAGACCGAGGAGCTGTCGGCTGGCGTCGAGGAGAGCCTGACCCTCGTCCTGATGGACTACACCGACGAGAAGGGGATCGCCCGGCTCCGCTCACTGGAAGCCGACTCGCTGATGGACCTGCCGAGCGTCGTCGGCGCGCTCAACCTGCCCTCGTCCAGCGACGAGTTGCACGTCGCTCTGGCCCCACACGGCTACCGGATGCTGCACCGGCTGCCTCAGCAGCTCTCCGAGACACTGATCACACGCCTGGTCCAGCGGTTCGGCTCCCTCCCCGAGATCCTCTCCGCCTCAGCCGCCGAGCTCGAGTCGGTCGAAGGCATCGGTGCAGCCACGGCGCGCCACATCCGTGACGGCCTTGCCCGCCTTGTCGAGGCCAGCATCTTCGAGCGGTACGAATAGCGCCCGTATCTGGTAAAATAGATGGCCGTCGTCGGACGGTTCGGGCCCGTGCCGACAGCCACTTTCCAGCAATGCCCGCACGTCCGTGTGCCTGCGCGGGCCTACCCGTTCCCTCAAGGAGTTCTGAGTCCTGTGTCCTTCAAGGTCGGAGACAAAGTCGTCTACCCCCACCACGGGGCTGCCGTCATCGAAAAGCGCGAGACCAAGGTCGCCTTCGGCGAGAAGCGTGAGTACCTGGTCTTGCGTCTCGCCTACGGCGACCTGATCCTCAACGTTCCCGCCGATAACACCGAGGGCGTGGGGCTGCGTGAGGTCATCAATGACGAGGAGGTGGAGGAGGTGTTCGCCGTGCTGCGCAAGAAGGAAGCGCGCATGCCGACGAACTGGTCCCGCCGCTACAAGAACCACTCCGAGAAGCTCCGCTCGGGCGACATCTACCAGGTGGCCGAAGTGGTCCGGAACCTCTCCATCCGCGACAAGGACAAGGGCCTGTCCGCGGGTGAGAAGCGCATGTTGCAACGGGCCCGACAGATCCTGGTCTCCGAGCTGACCTTCGCGCTCAACGTGGACGAGGAAACCGCCGAAGAGCGTCTGAACGAGGCCCTGACCTGATCGCCCGGCCCGGTCGTACCGTGGCGCGGGTGTGGTCGATCGTCGTCGCTGCGGGATCCGGGCGGCGATTCGGCGAGCCGAAGCAGTTCTCATCCCTGGGCGGCCGCCCGGTCTTTTCGTGGGCCGTGGACGCGTGCCGCGCCGTGTCAGACGGCGTCGTCCTGGTGGTGCCGGCGGATGCCGCGCCGTCTGATCATCCCGGTGCCGACGCCGTCGTCACGGGCGGTAAGACCCGTGCCGACTCGGTCCGCTGTGGCATCGATGCCGTGCCGGCCGAGGCGGACATCATCGTGGTGCACGACGCGGCCCGCCCGCTGGCGCCACCCCCTCTGTTCACGGCTGTGCTCGAGGCACTGAACGAGGACGGCATCGTCGGGGCGGTGCCCGGCCTGGCTCCGAGTGACACCATCAAAGTCGTGGACCCGTCGATGAACGTCACGAGCACTCTCAATCGCGCCTCGCTGGTCGCGGTGCAGACGCCCCAGGCCTTCCAGGCCGCAGCGTTGCGTGACGCACACGCCCGGGCCAAAGGCGACCCGGACGCCGTCGCCACCGACGACGCCATGCTCGTCGAGGCGTCGGGCGGACATGTGCGCGTCGTCGCCGGCCACCCGGACAACATCAAGATCACGACGCCCGAGGACCTCGCGACCGCAGAACGGCTGCTCGCAGCTGCGCACGAGGCCTGACGTGCGGGTCGGCCAGGGCATCGACATCCACCGTTTCTCGGAGGACCCGCACCGGCCTCTCGTACTCGGCGGCGTCGTGATCGAGGGCGCACGGGGCCTTGCCGGTCATAGCGATGCTGACGCCGTGTGTCACGCGCTGGCCGATGCCATCCTCGGCGCGGCCGGCCTCGGCGACCTCGGACGCCATTTCCCCGACACCGACCCGAAGTGGGCTGGTGTCAACAGCGTCACGTTGCTGACCGAGGTTGTCCGGATGGCCTCGACGCAAGGATTTGGAGTCGTCAACGCGGACTGCACGATCGTCGCGGACACGCCGCGGCTGGCGCCGCACACGGACGCCATGGTCGAGCAGCTCGGCGGCGTCGTGAACGCACCGGTCTCGGTCAAGGCGACCAGGGCCGAAGGCATCGGCGCTCTCGGACGAGCCGAGGGCATCGCCTGCATGGCCATCGTCCTGATGGAACAGCGGTGAGCCCGCCAGCTCGGCGCGCCCGGCGCCAACCCGCCCCGCCCCCCGCCAAAGGCCGCGGCGGCCGCGTCAACAAGAACAGCGGCGCAGAACGTCACGAACGTCGTGGCCGATCGTCCGGTCCGCCCCTCGGCGAGCTGGGCGGCGACCAGGTCGAAGGTCGTCGCGCCGTGCTCGAGCTCCTCGCCACCAACCGCCGCAACGTCCGCCGCATCCTGATGGCCGAGGACCAGGACCCCTCCCCCCAGCTCGACCGCATAGAGGAGCTCGCCGCACAACGCCGCGTCCCCGTCGAGACGGTGCCCCGAGCCCGCCTCGATACCCAGGCTCGCACCGACGCCCCCCAAGGCGTCGTCGCGTTGGCCCGCCCGCTCGATCCCGTCCCGCTCCAGGACCTCTGCCGCCCCGCCCCTGACGGAACCCCGCCCTTCCTACTCGTGGCGGCGGGGATCACCGACCCCCGCAACCTCGGCGCGCTCCTCCGGAGCGCCGAATGCGCCGGCGTCGGGGGCGTCGTCCTCCCGCGCCACCGCTCCGCCCGGCTGTCGGCCACGGTGACCAAGACGGCCGCGGGCGCTATCGAGCACCTGTCCTTTGCCGTAGTGGGCGGCGTGCCGGCCGCCCTCCAAGAGATCCGCGAGCTCGGCGTGTGGTCGATCGGGCTGGCGGGGGAGGCCGACCAGTCGCTCTACGACCTGCCCCTCGGCGATGGCCCCGTCGCGCTCGTCGTGGGTAGCGAGGAGAAGGGCCTCGCGCCACTCGTGCGCCGCCGTTGCGACGCGCTGGCGGCCATTCCGCAGCACGGCGCTCTGCCCTCGCTCAACGTCGGCGTTGCGGGCGCGGTGGCCTGTTTTGAGGTGGCGCGCCAGCGGGCAACTCGCGCGTAGTACTCGCCGGATCCGCAGAGTCCGCCTTCCGGCGGCCCGCCGCCCGCCGTGCCGCAGGACCCGTCACTGCGGTCCACAGCGGCGACGGCCGCGATGTTATGACGCGTCCACTTGGCCCGACGAAGGTGAGTTCGTCGTTCGCGTTACCGGACAGGTCCAGTCACCCCGGTGCACCAAATGGTGATGATGGACGCACAACAAACACAAATTGTCGAGATCCGTCGGACCGCGGTCCGGTTTCCAACGTTTGATGTGATGGGTGTTCGTGAACGTCACGTTCACACAGCCGGGGAAGCGGCAATGTCGATCTCTCCGCCGCACTTCGCGGCGTTGAGGGCCGCTTGGATCGCGGCGGCTCCGCCCCTCGTACATGGTCCGTCCCGCGTGGTCGTCGACCGCCAACGCGACGGTGGCGTCGCAGGCGAGCTGTTGCACGGTGGCCACGCTGAGCAGGCCGTCTCGCTCGAGCTCCCCTGCGAGGTCTGAGGTCTCACCAGACTCTTCGACCAATGCCGCGATAGGCACGTGCACGACGACGAAATACGGGCTCTTGGTCGCAGCGTCGCCCCCGTCGCCGCCCTTCGACTGGGAGCGGATCAATCCCATGAAACCGTCACACATGCGCTGGTCCCAGGGGGTCTCGCCGTCCGAGGGGATGTCCCGGGCGATCGACTCGATGCAGCTACGGGTTTCGGCAAAGGACTCGGGCGGCAAGTGGACAGTCATCGTGCGGAAGGTGTCATTGAATCGCAACGACCTTCGGTCGTGATCCTGGGCCGCCTGGGACGGGGCGGGTGCCTCCCTGTGCGAACGAGCCACCTCGGCCAATTCGCGTACTGAGCGCTCCCGTGCCGCCTCGACCAGCTCGGCGTCGGTCTCGGGCGTAGCGACGTCTGCGACCGCCCGCAGCTTGTCGAGGGTGATCTCACCCTCCTCAGTGCTTCGGTCAATTGCGGCAGGTCCCAGGCCTTCTCGGCGATGTGCACGAGAGACCTCGCCGTCGGAAGGGCCACGCTGAACCTCTCGACGGCCCAGTTCTCGGCCGAGGTCGCGCCATCGTCGCGGAAGGCCTGGCGGCGCTCGGCCTCGCCTAACAGGACGACGATCCGCCCGTCCACCGCTGACCGAAGCCGGAACAGCCGGTCCAGATGGCCCGCCAGCTGCTCGTTCGACATCTCCGCGACGTCGGCCGTCGTGAGCGCCAGGCGGCTCAGGCCGGAATCCGTGTCCATCGAGAGACGAATGGTCGGTGTCGGCACCGCCGACGACTGCGTTCAAAAAAATTTCCGAGTCCGAGTCCTCTGCGCAGCAATGCCCTCCGACAGTTCGCTGTTATGCCGCCGGCGTCACCACCGACGTGCAGTACGCGCACTTGTGGGCCGCCAAGGGGATCTCGCTCAAGCACTCGGGGCACTCGCGTGTCTCGGGCTCAGGTTCTTCGTTCGGCAGCATGTTCAGCCGCTTCATCAACGCGTTGATTGGCAGAACGACCGCAAAGAACACCACCGTCGCGATGATGAGGAATGAGACCACGGTGTTGATGAACGAGCCGTAATTGAACCTCGAGTTGTGGACAGTGAAATACAGACTCGAGAAGTCACTCTTTCCAAAGATGGCCGCGATGAGTGGCGTGATGAAGTCCTTCACGAACGCCGCGACCATGGCGGTGAACGCCGTGCCGACCACGATCGCGACGGCCAGGTCGACCACGTTGCCGCGCAGCACGAATTTCTTGAAGTCAGACAGCATTGGGCGCCTCCCAGTAGATCCGGTTGTCCTGCGCCCTTTCCCAGCGAGCCGAACGGCAAAACCCCAGTGCGGAGCCCGTACCGAGCCCGAGGCAGGAATCGAACCCGCGACATCTTCATTACAAGTGAAGTGCTCTACCAACTGAGCTACTCGGGCGCAGCGGCCAGATTATCCCCAGGCCGACCAGGCCTTGCGACCACCGGAAAGGCTTGCACCGGCCATGGTGGCACGGCAGGCTTGATCCACAAATGAGTCGCACGAATGCCTGAAGACGGACCGCAGCACTCCGGGGGGATGACGGGTTCGCTCAAAGCGGCACGGGCCGCTGTCGTGCTCGTGGTCTTCGTGGTGGCGGTCGCTGTCCTCGTCGCCGTCGGGACGCGCTCGACTCCCACCACATCGTCCAGCGCGCAGACAACCTCGACCACAGCGGCCACAGCCAGCGGGTCGACCACGACGACCGCAGCGGCGGGCCACGCGGCCTCGTCCACGACCACGTCGACGACCTCGAGGCACGGAAGCGGCGGTCACGGCGCGACCACCACGACGACGACGGTGCCCCACGCCTCGGTGAGCGTCGTCGTGGCCAACGCAACGAACACCAACGGCCTGGCCGCGCACTTCTCTACTGTCATCGGCGCCGGTGGCTGGAAGATGGGGACCCCGATCGACGCGTCCACGACGGAGGCGACTTCCACTGTCTATTACGCGGCCGGTCAGCAGGCGGCCGCCCAGTCCATTGCGAACACCATCGGGGTGAAGCCGACGCAGGTACAGCCGCTCACGACGGCTGCGCCGGTCAACGGCGTCACGGGCACCGACGTCGTCGTCGTCGTCGGCCAGGACCTGGCGGCCGCCTCGGGCTCTTGACGCCGGCCGGGCCGGCCGACGCACACGGCGCACCGCTGCCCGACGCTCTCGCACCCTTGGCCGCCGCCCCCGCACGTACCGCGCTGTTCCTCGACTTCG
>Ga0210399_10002605_pt1 | contig 14037 bp, 19 predicted proteins | sample IncBWC14MmetaG_FD_150865 | JGI IMG/M metagenome (GOLD analysis project Ga0210399, IMG submission 150865) | Forest soil microbial communities from Barre Woods Harvard Forest LTER site, Petersham, Massachusetts, United States - Inc-BW-C-14-M | ecosystem: Environmental > Terrestrial > Soil >... | reverse complement strand
CGATGACGGAACAGGAACTAATGGAGATTCGCAAGAAGTATGCACATTACGCGATCTTTCAATAGAAGGCCTTTCAAAGCGACCGACCAAATCACAACGATGCACTTGAATGCAAAGAATGGCTGGACGCAATGAATGGGCGTCCTGTATCCGATTAGCTTTCCTAGGTCCTGATCAACGCCGTAACCGGAAACTCGAAGTCCTGGTACGGCACATGTCCGGTAAGCCGACTAATCAGGAGCTGACAAGAAGTCAGCGGTTTTTTATTTCAATTCCGAGTATTTCGACAGCGGGCAGAGAGCGGTCTGTTCTTAAATCAGGTGTGTACCAATTCACATTTGTGCTTGCCACAACAGTCTCTCCGGTCTTGACGAAGTCTTTGAAGAATCGATTTGTAGCTATTTTCGGGCGACCGTAAGCAAACCACTCCCATCTGACGCGCTCGGCGTCACATATTTGAAATGTTGACCCTTCTAAAACAAGTCCGTTTGGGACCCACACATCCAGGGTTTCGTCCTCATTGAAATGCATTCTTAGTATGTCTTCTTTGGATTCACATCCGACCAAGCTGTGCACGTTGTCGTAAGGTCTGCCGAACCACACTCCCCAAAAACGCAAAGTTCCACGCCTTATTCGGGGTAAAGCCTCGCGTATCCGGCCTGCTATACGTCCAGCTTCATGCATACGCGCGTTGTCCATGAATAGCTTAGCCCTCGAATCCAGCGTCTCTCAGCATAATAGCGATCAAACGCGGAAACCGTCCATGTGGAGTCCTGGTACGGGACTTGTCCGATTAGCCGACTAATCAGGACTTAGCCTGTCGCTTCAGGGCCCGATTGTTGGTGGTAAAGCGATTTATCAACAGTTAGATGGCGGTCTCTAGATGAGTCTAAAGTTTGACAGCAGCTAACACTTTTCCGGCCAGATCACGAGCGAGGTAATTTTGCACGATAATCCTTGTCTCGGGATTGGCAGCCAGGTAACGGTCGAGCAGCTCAACCTCCCATCGCATGCACCGAACAGGCTCTACCACCATGGCATCTAAATCGGCCGTGACGCCACTCATGAGAAGCGCTGAGCCCACAATGTGGCCCGCGACGAGCTCCCCGAGGACACGATCATCTCTCGTGACACGCACTTTCCCGCGAACAATGACCGAGATTGCCTCAACACTTTTGCCACGCTCCAGCATTCGCTCACCAATTTCCACAGTTGTCCACACTCCGATACTCAGAATCTGCAGGACTTTCCGAGATGGCAAATCTGGGAAGACGAGCCGGCGAATTTCCTCCTCTTCAGGTGTCAATTTGACTGGACGTCGCTCGACAAAAAGACGCCAAGACTGGAACGCATTGATCGCAGCAAAGACGCTACTCCAAATGATTGGCGCCCACAGCGGTTCCGACTGCAGTATGAAATACGGGAGCGAGATCAGCGAGGCCGCCACCGCAAACAATCTCAGCCAGAGAATGTCGCGAACGCTATACGCTACCAACAGCAGGATGTTCGCAGCGTGCAGGAAATAGCTCGGGGAAAATAGATGCATGTTTGTAATCTCCCTCGGTGGCATGTCGGAACTTGTTCTGCTGGGGCTGGTGGAGAGGGCTGAAGCTGTACTATACGCTCAAGCTCACGGCTTGTCAGAGACTGATCGTCGGCCGGAATCTAGAATACTGTCAATATGCCAGGTTCTCTAGTCCAACTAAACCAATCAGGGATGGGAGGCAAGGAACCGTGGGAATCTCTGGAGTCCTGGTACCGAACTTGTCCGGTTAGCCGACTAATCGGGAGTTAATCCGATTTCCTCTCGATGGCCTCAAGAGCGGCAAACTTCCGCTCTACGTGAGGTGCTGAGCGCGGAGCACCTGAATGCAGCACACAAGGCTCGCGGATGGCCGCACCACATGAGGGACAGGAGACGGAGGATACTTGCTTGAGCGTGAGTTGGCTCTTCTTCATTGTGACAGAATGCGATTAAATGCAGTCGCAAATCTATACAATTTCGCCAATACCCGCCCTTAGCCGCATAAACGGCAACACGGGATATGTCCGGTAACCCGACCAATCAGGAGTCAGCCCGCCACGGCCATGGCCGATTACTGGTGGCAATAAGCCGATGCGACAAATTGTTCACAATTGCACATAAACTCCCGGGCCAAACGTGCTATTCATTTGCTCGTGAAAACGGCACTCCACCAACATCAACAGCGGAGTCTTTGAGACCTCAATGACTCGTCAACGTCAAAGGGCTTTTCACCCTGAAGTTTTTTTAGCAAAAATGGATGCGAAATCCATAATCGTCTTATTTCGTGAGGGGCAGGCCATCTGTTCACAGGGCGACGCCGGCAAGAAAGTTTTCTATATCGAGAAAGGGCAAGTGAAACTCACGGTTAAGTCGAAGCGGGGTAAGGAGACGGTCCTCGCGATTCTGCATCGTGGAGATTACCTGGGTGCAGGATGCATGACGGGTCAAATGTTCCGCACGGCCACCGCTACCGCCCTCACGCGATGCAGGGTCCTGGTCATCGAAAAGAAAGAGATGATGCGCGCTCTCCACAATGGCCATGAGTTCTCAGACCATTTCATCACCTGCTTGCTTGGACGGAACATCCGGGTCGAAGAGGACCTAATCGACCAACACTTATGCTCCTGTGAGGAACGGTTGGCCCGCGCACTATTGCTAATCGCTCGCTACGACAGGATACGCAAGCCAACTACGGTAATCCCGAAGATTAGTCAAAAGACTCTCGGAGGATTGATTCGCTCAACCCGAAGCCGAGTTTCTTATTTTATGAATAAGTTCAAGAAGCAAGGGTACATCGAGTATGGGAAGGGCTTACGAGTTCACAGTTCTTCGCTGGCCGGGGTCTTACAAGACTCGATGTTCTCCGATCTGCGCGCTTCTCGTCCGAGCTGAACAGCTGGGCGCAACTCGGGCCCAGAACATACTCGATGCGGCTCGGTCAGCAGTTGATTCCCATTGGCGCTGGAAGACTGCTGCTTCGGTACCCGCCGCCAATATTGCCAACAATCTATCAAAGTCGGTCTGAAACAAAATCTCAGCGTCCGGCTTGTACCACGCGGGGCAGTTTAGTTTGTAATTCACTGTGCTGCCTTCTTCCGATGCCAGCATGGCATGAGCCGTTGCCGAGCGGCTGGCGACCGTAGTCCTCGTCGTTGGGCAAGGCTTCAGACGCCATGTCCAATATTAAACACCTCAGGCGTCAATTTCTTGTGGCACGGGACACTTCCCCCCGCCTTTTAAGCATGTGCCAGCCTCTGGACACTGTTCTGTTTTACACATGATTTGGGGCGTATACTGCGGGCATGCCCCGCAAGCTGGTATGGATTGAGAGCCAGACCTTTGAGGGTTTCGGCTGCTCCGAGTGTAACTGGGTGTTTGAGTCTCCTGGTGCGCTTGTTGGCAAATCACTGGATGACGTTAAGCAGAAGTACGAAGTCCAGCGTGACAAGGAGTTTGCTGCCCACGTTTGCGTCAAGCCGCCGAGAGCATTGAGGCCAAAGACTGAATAGGTCGACGCGGTTATTACGGACATTGTCGGTACAAGCTACCAACATGCGAGACAAAGAGTGGATCAAGAAACTTGAAGACGGCAGGAAAGTGAAATTCATCTATCAAGAGCTGCCGGAAGATGGAGCGTTTCTCACCGCTCAGATTGAAAGGAATGAGGTCGTCTATTCAGTTGTGTTAGCCAAAGCGGGAAACCCGCTGAGCCGTGAAGATGTTGAAAGCCATTTCAAGAGCGAGCTTTCAAAGAAGCCCACAGCATGACGAATTCGCATGGTCTTGGTCTGTATGAATGAGAACGAATTAAACGAATTAGCGGAACTACTGCGAGAGCTTGAAGAAACCCTCTTGACGCTCCAGGCGACGAAAAACCCTGAGCATAGGCGGCTGCTCGTTAGCAAAATCAGCCGATTGTTTGCGGAAATTGAACTCCACCCTGTCGAGCCAAAATGAGTCACTCCCGGCCAATCCCTGATCTTGGTTTGAAGCTCCTCCATGAAAGCGAATCGTGGCAGGGTGATGACCCATTCTTTGCGAACCCATGTTGACTGGCCGTTCGGGGTGATAATCTTCATCCATGCCAAAAGCAAAGCCATTAGTGCCAGTTCTCCCGACTAGCCCAATTAGCTTGGTATGTCCCCTCTGCCATGCAATGAGCGGTAGAGATTGCGAATCGCCGTCACGCACACATCTTCCGCTTGTGCATGTCGCCAGAATCAAAGCCGCAGCTAAGATAGATGGCGAGCTCAGTCGCAAATTGAGAGTCAGTGCCTGATTAACGCGCTAACCGGACAAGTAAAGTACTAGTAGCCACATGTCCGGTAAGCCGACTAATCAGGAGTTAGGGCGAGCAAACTGCACGGATTCACTGCGGACTGATCGAGATCAGACCTTGCTTCAAGGCAAATAAGACGATGTCGGCGTTGCTCCTAAGGTCGAACGATATTTGAATCTTGTGTTTGTGGAATTCGACGGTTTTCTCACTTATGCCCAAAACACCGGCGATTTCCTTCAGGGGTCGCCCCTCAGCGTGCAGCTGAACTATGTCCTTTTGTCGCGCTGTCATTTCCTTCGAGGATTGCCGTGCCCTAGTCTTTGTTGAAACCCAATTTCCCGCTCTCAGCCTGGGCGTTATATAGGGCTTGCGATGCAAGACATGATCGATCGCCTTCAGCAATTCCTGTCCGGCGGAGCGTTTCAGGACAAACCCAATCGGGCCGAGTTCCAGAGCCGCCGCGGCAGCGAGATTCGGGTCCTCATTCATGGTAAGAAAGACAAACTTAATGTTGGGAGCTTGTACTTTGATTCTTCGGGCCGCATCCAGCCCATTCAAGAGCGGCAGCCTGATGCCCAGGATGATCACGTCCGGCCGGAGACGCATGGCTTCCGCAACCAAAGCGCGGCCATCCGATACCACCCCGATAATCCTAAAAGTCTCTCCCAGATAGACCCGCAATACTTCAGTGAACATGGGGTGGGCATCCGCAAGCAGGAAGCGGGGGTCGTTCCTATTTGCAAGCACACATTCCATTAGCGTCCCACCTCGCTGTCAGCGTTGCATTTACAGTGGGGTTCGCGCTTGCGGACCTGAGCTGAACTCCAGCGAAATGCCGCACAGATTGGTAGGGAATAGTGTGCCTGTGTCAATTACTGGGGGTATTGTCAAAAATAACAGATCGCACGTTCGGGAGGAACAATTCAGTGTAAGTTTCACCCTGTTAATCGAGCTGCCAGCACGACCCAGCGACCTCTGACAACTCCTGATTAACGCCCTAACCGGAAAAGTGGGTACTGGATCGAACATGTCCGGTTAGCCGACTTACCGGGAGCTACAAATTTCATTTCTTTGGCTTGTAGCAGACCTCAACTTCTACTTCGCAACCGCCCATGTTCTCGTAACTGCCACCGCCAGTCGTACAGTAGAGTTTCATCCCAAATCTTTGGCGCGATCCAACCTGCTTTAGTTCGGGGTTGCTGACGGCCCATCCTTTGTCGAGCGAAGTGGTTCCGCTAGGACTGATGTGTAAACCTCCGGGAATATCCTCGGCACGTAGATTCGATTGAGCCTTTCGGTTGCCGCCCCTTGCTCGAATCGACGTCTGCTGGTATGACGTATCGATAGTCGCGCCTGCGGGAAGTTCGATTTCCTTCTTTTCTTCGGCAGCACCGTACGAACCTGTTAGCGACAGGCTTCCAACGTAATCGAATCCTGCGGGGCAATTATTCTGAGCCAGAATTGAAGGTGAAGTGAATAGCAAGCCCAGAATCAATAGGCCTAGACGTGTAGTCATAAACGGTTCCGGTACCTAGTGTACCCGTCTGAGTGGCTCGACTCATTCGGGTGGTTTGCCTTCTCTTATCTCCCTGACAATCTCACGCGCGCGCGATTCGTCTTCAGGAAGTACAAACAACTTTACCGACCCATCACCCGGCACCTCAGCCCGAAAGCGAATGAGATTCGTCTGCAACGAGAGTTTAACGGTGGACGAGTAGTTCTCCGGATTTTCAGAAAAGATTTCGACTACGGCGTCCTCAGAGTGAAGTTTTCGTAGGTAGGTGCGTTTGGCCGCTTCGTCCAGTTCTGTTAAGCGCGGGTCGGGCGGGAGCTCAAACATTTGCCGCAGTGGAAGGTGGCGGCAGAGTCGCAGGGTTCATCCATTGGGGAAACGGCCTGACAAGACCACTCGAGGTCCCGGGCTTCTGTTTGATTCACTTGTTGCAACATGGTCCCTCCTCGTGCAGGCAGTATAAGCCTAACTGTTCTTGGGGGAACTATTCCGCAACGTACTAAGCTGAAACCGCTCCTCCCGCTGGGTGAGAGCGCTTGGATTCCCATGCCTGACGCATCTCCTCGCGCCGCGCCAGCACATATTTTTTGGCATCCTCGATGCTTTTGTAGACCCTCGTACCCTTGATCATGTTGCACGGACGGCAGCAAGCCACCAGGTTGGCGGGATCTTTCTTGCCTTTGCGAGCGCGCGGCACAATGAAATCAACTGACATGACCAGCGCGTTTTCAAAGCTGGCCTTCCCGTCCAATCCGCAATACCTACAGCGGAATTCGTCTCGTTCCAAAATTTTTAGGCCCTCGGCCTGGCTCACTGGCATATCCACTCTTGTTAGGGTCATGATGTTCAATGGCATGGAACACCTCCGAATCGGGAATGCTAATGCATAGGGAATCCCTTGAGAAGAGGCAAAGAGCGAAACCGCTATCGTTTCATTTCGGTTCGGATCCGAGCAATCATCCTGAGCGCTCTGCAGTGCGGGCATTCTGAGCGCTCCGCTTCTCCCGACGAAGGCCTGCCGTCCGGTGGAACTCCCGTTGAATCCGTCTTCAAGCAGTGCAAGCCGGAAATGCTCTTTTCCAGCCTGTCCAGCGCACGCTTGAGTTTTGCAACGTCGCGCATCGCCGGGCCTCTGCTGCGTGCGGCTCGGCCCTAATTGAGATTGAAGGTATATTATATTTACGTGCCGCGCAAGCTACTGAATGGGGGAGGAATACAAGAAAGATCTGAACTGTGACTACGGTCTTTCCCCGAGATCAGCTGCCATTCGATTGATGTCTACTTTTGGACAGTATTCAGCATGCGAGTGGGCCAATAATTTCACGCATGCCTCTCGAAACCACGAACGACAATCACACTCTACTGGGCAACATAAGATGAGCGGGCAGAAAGAAGGTGGCGAGATGCGTCCTTTCGTCGCAATTCGTTTGTTGCTTTTCGCAGTCCTGTTGATGGCTCTTTCGGCTGCTTCATTCGCTCAAATTGGTATTTCCGTCTCTTTTGGTCCTCCTGCGCTCCCTGTCTATGAGCAACCCGACTGCCCCGGGGATGGTTACATCTGGACGCCCGGCTATTGGGCTTGGGATGGTGGCGACTATTACTGGGTGCCCGGCACTTGGGTCGAAGCTCCCGAAGTCGGCTTCCTTTGGACCCCCGGGTATTGGGGTTGGGGTGACAACGCCTTCTTTTTCCACGAAGGCTATTGGGGTCCGCACGTTGGATATTATGGAGGAATCAATTACGGATTCGGCTATGGTGGCCACGGCTACGAAGGCGGTCGCTGGGAAAATAATCATTTCTACTACAACACCTCCGTGAATCGCATAAACAACACCAACATCCGCAACACCTACAACACCAGGGTCGAATACAACTCAGGAAACCGTGTCAGTTACAATGGCGGCAACGGCGGCATCAATGAGCGGCCGTCGGCACAAGAGCAAACATATGACAGGGAACGCCACACCGGCCCGGTCGCCGCACAAAACCAGCATATCCAACAAGCTCGTTCCAACCCGGAGTTGCGCGCTTCCACGAATCAGGGCAAGCCTCCGATCGCAGCCACTTCCAGGCCCGGAGACTTTAAAGGCAGCGCCGTACCTGCCAGGGAAGCCGGTGCTCCTTACAAAGCTCCCGAACGGCCCGCGACTGCGAATGAAGCTCGTCCAGCAAACAACGGCGCCGCACGTGTCAACGCCAACACTCATGCAAACGAAGTTCAGCCTCACAAGTACACTGCTCCGGCCGTCGGAAATCCTGCAACGGACCAGAAATATCAACAACAACAGGACAAGCTGGCCGCCAAACAAAATCAGGAACACCAGAAGCTGCAGCAACAGCAGGAAAAAGAACACCAGCAAGCTACTGCGAAAAACACCAGTGAACCTCAAAGACAGCAGATGGAGCAGCGCCACGCGCAGCAAACTCAGCAACTTGAGCAAAAGCACACTACACAGCAGCAGCAAGTGCAGACGCGTCAACAGCCGCACCAGGGTTCACCACCTGCCCAGGGCCATCCTCCAGGAGGAAAGCCCTAATCCAGTCAGTGAGCCGTCCAACCCCTCATTCTCCGGTACCAACCGCCGATCGCCAATAACCAAAAGTCTCAAGTGAGATGCGGGGGGAAGGACTTGCGGATTCCATTTTGTATAGCACTTCAAGGAAGCGAAAGAGGGCGCTGGCTTGGTCCTCCAAGCCGAGAAGGCATAGGGACTTCAAGATTCGCGTGATTCTCAGGTGATTGTGGTTGGATGGCATGAGCCAATTCTCCGCGCGTTCTGGGAATGACTCTGCGCAGGCCACTCTCAGCGGCATTGTGGCGAGCATCTCTAGGCCATAGAACGCGAGCATGCGGATCAGTGAAGTTTGCAGGCGTCGGCGTAGATCAGCGTCTGACCGGAAACGGTTTATGGTGTAGGCGTTCAGTATTGGAGCATTTAGATTGAAGCCGCTCCGTTCGGCCAGAGGGAACAGCCATTGAATGTAATCGTGAGTAATCTCCAGTTCGCCGTCTGACCAGTTTTGTATTTCTCTCAGGAATCGGCCCCGGCTATCCGGTCCCGTGTCGGAGTAGAAACCAACAAGTTCTCTGCTCGGATTCGCTCACTGCTTCACTCCAAATGCTTTTTTGGGGGAACTCACAGGTCAATTGGAGTGTGTGCTTTTGAAGTGTACGTGTACAGCGATTTCGGGCTTCGCCCGCAGACCTTGCCCGGAAGAAACCTCCCAACCCTTCGGTGCTAGAATTGGCCCGTGATGGAGAAACAGCCGCAGTCGGTCGTAGTTGTAACGGTCTGGAATAAATCCTACGAAATTACTGTCTATCGAAAATCAGAAACAGTTTGGATTGCTGTCGGCGAGTACGGTGGAGAACGAATTGAGACAAGGGGGCCAAGCGAACGGACTGCGGCTGCGCGTTGGCGGGAAGCAGCTCGTTACAAAGGCAATTGAATGTCAGGCCCCTGGAATGTTGGAAGCGATTTCCACAAGTGTTTTTGCAAATAACTCCGGCGCCTGGCCCGCGACCTACTTCCCCTGCTTCGCACGGCCGGCGAGAGACCTCCTCCAGCTTTTCAAACAACATAAGTCGGCCGCATTCCCCTCCATCTCAAAAGCAGTTGTTTCCCGAACCCTTCGCCGGCCATTCTGCCGGGACTGATTCTTTGCGACTTACAGCATGAGACGCCACGGGGTTTTCGGAACTCGCCCCAGTACCACTTTTTCTGGTAAGCGTTAATCGGGCATTTGGATGGCGTCTCGTTGTGAAATAGGGATTTCACCTCACCGGATTCCTGGGCCAACGTGCGTCGCTCTGCCGCATGATCCGCTCCGCTTTGGTTTTGAGAGCTGTCCCATCTTGCACAGTTTGTTAGACCCCTCTTTTGGTTGAATTGAGGTGGGCTTTCAGATCCCATGAAGTTTCACACAATGCAAACAGGGCACTACGGTGCCGTTCAGGATTGACATGAGCGGGAAGAACTCTCGAGACGTAAAGGCAGACCAGCGGACCAACGGTGACGGAAAACAAGTCACTAACAAAGTGCTGCTGGCTGCTCCTGACAATGAATACGAGTTGATGCGTGCTGACTTGAAGTATATCGACCTGCCACATCATCTCAGCCTTCATGAGCCGACGCAAAAGATCGAGTTCGTCTATTTCCCGAACCGAGGAATGGTTTCTCAAGTTGTAGTGACGAAGGACGGTCGAACCGTGGAAGTGGGTGTAGTGGGGAACGAGGGATACGCTGGGGCGGGACTCGCAGCCGGCTTAAGTAGAAGTTCGGTCCGCGAAATCATCCAAATCGCTGGCGATGGCTTCCGAATAATGGGCAATGCCCTGGAACGCATTCTGCGGTCAGCTCCGCAGTTACAGGTGATATTGAACAGGCATACGGGGCTTCAAGGAATGCAAGTCGCACAGACCGCAGCGTGCAACCGACTCCACGACATACAGCAGCGTCTCTCGAGGTGGCTGCTGATGACTCAGGATCGGGTGCATTCCGGAGTGCTTCCGATCACCCACGATTTCATTGCGACCATGATGGGTACCGACAGGTCCACGGTGAGCCTGGCCGCGTCCGTACTGCAAAAAAAAGGGATTATAGATTACGTGCGAGGCGCGGTGAAGGTTGTGAACCGCAGGAAACTCCAGAGCTCCGCTTGTGAGTGTTACGGTGTCATTCAACAGCTCGAGGATGAACTCGGACTGAGATAGCAAATTCTCTGCAGTGTTGGATACCCCACAGACAGCAACCCTCTCCTATCGCTAAGTTTAGGCCTCGTGCATTCAGCTCGATATTGAGGTGTGTTCGACAATCGATGGCTCGCGCGGAACCCTGCTCAGCGCAATGATGAGCGCGGTTTTTGTCCTCGCAGTGGCGGAAGACTGCTGCCACACAGTCATTCGCAAGAACATAACCACACCAAATCGCGAGGTGGTCATGGGTCCGATGCATCGCAAACTAGTATGGGTCGAAAGACCGAATTTTCAGGGTTGGGCTTGCTCCGAATGCGCTTGGGTTTTCAACCCTTCATGGCCGTTGGTTGGCAATTCCATTGAAGAGATGAAGACGAAGTTCGGAGGGGAACGCGACAACGAGTTCGCTTCTCATGTTTGTGCCGAGCACCCGAGGGCCACAAAAGATCCCCATTAGCCAAATCATTCACAAGTGGGTTGAAGTCGTTCCAGACTTTCGGCCTCCGAGGCGCGAGCTGAAGCTATTTGCAGAGAGCCTTGGCCAAAAGGGAGGTGTTGATCTGCATCTCGTCGTTCTGGTCGGGACGGGCGCGGTACTTGATGAAGCCAAGCTTTCTGAACTTATTCATAAAGAAGTTCACGCGCGGGCGTGTCGTGCCGATCATCGTTGCCAGGGTCTCTTGCGATATTCCGGCCAATCTGTGAAGCTTGCCCCGATTCCCCTTCGCTGCGAGCAGAAGAAGTGCGCGCGCTAACCGCATCTCGCCGCTTTGAGAGACCTGGTCGACGAAATCCTCCTCGATGCAAATATTGCGCGAAATCAGATAAGACAGGAAGGCGTAGGAGAGCGCATGGTCGGTGCGTATCGCCCGGATCATCTCGTTCCTTTCAATGACTTGTAGAGCCGTGGGGGCAATCGCGGTGGCGGTCCTTACACGAATATTCTGACTCCCAAGGCACGCTTCACCAAGAAAATCGCCTGGCCCCAGAACAGCGACAATTGCCACCTTGTCATCCTTGGAAGTCACGGAGAGTTTCACGCGGCCCCTCTGAATGTACATGAGCGTGTCGGCAGTATCGCCTTGAGAGAAAATAGTCCCTCCTGCCGCGAAGCTTTCATCCAGTGTGACCACTCCGCCCAAATCGAATGAAATTTTGGGCAGGGCCTTTACCTTAGACCTCAAGGGTTGATTGGGCGTCCCATTCTGCTGGGACAGTGCATGCCGCACAGATTGGGCCATTCGCGGCATCGCCATTTCCTTCTTGACATGGCCTATCGTGGCTTCCTGGAACTCTTCTTGCTCACTCTGCATAAGAAACCCCACTATATGATTTCATCGAAACCGAGCGCAGTCTGTTCAATTTGACACATGGCAACGCATCATCAACGGATGTTCCCGGTTAACGCGGTTACCGGACATGTGCGTACTAGCCTCCACTTGTCCGGTCTGGTCTGCCGACTAACCAGGAGTTGCGGATTCGTTTCAAGCCAAATTGAATTTCCTTGAGGGGACTTACTTGTGCGCGGGTGATGCCTTGTCGAGCGCGTCAACAAGTGGCTTGGCTGCTGGAATAACTGCCTGGCCGCCCGAGATGATTTCCTTCGCACTCATCTGCTTGCCATACAAATCTTTGTTGGCATCGTCGTCGGTGTCCATCGAAGCGCCTTCTAGCGAGACCCCAGCAAACAGTCCCTTTGACCGTGAGTACGTTAGAACGTCCGCCTTCATCGCATCGGCGTTGTAACCAGTAGCTTGAGCACCCGTGGGACCCGCGGCCGCGGCGGCATTGCCACCCAGCTTTGTCTTCCCATTCAAGATTTGGTCCGCGCCCTTTTGGTTCATAACAACCAGTACAAAATCTGTTGCCGTGGAACCGAGTTGCACGCCGATGCTGCCCTGATCGAGCTTGTACATAGCCGGCGCGCCCCATCCGCCATTCATCTTTGCGCCCGTACGGCAAACCAGCGCGCCTCGGCCGTAACTGCCGCCGATTCCGATGGCTACTTTTTTGACGCTCGGGAAGATCAGAACGCAATCGGCCTGATCAAGGATGCTCTTGGGAAGGCCATTGTTCTCGCCAAGGATCGTCTGCATAGCGGTGGCCGCATTTGAGAGACGCTCCTCTTCCTTCTTCTGAGCAAATAGAGGGAAAGTTATTGTCAAACAGACTGCAAGCATAACCAATCTTTTTCTCATAGGTGGTCCTTTCTTGGGAACGACTCGATTCTGAGTGCAAACTCGGAATCTCAATTTCCGGGCGGGAGGGTGCACCGTGGCATACAGCGTGTGCGTATTGTACAACGATTTGTTTCGCGGTTATCGGAGATGTTGGTACTGGGCCCGACTTGTGCGGTAAGCCGACTTACAAGAGTTGACACTTTTTTTTAGGGTCGCCAGACGCGGAGCAACGTGAAGGCGAGCGATGCCGACACCGCCCCTAAGGGCAGCGTGGCTATCCAGGCCAGCAGGATCTCACGCACCTTGCTCCAGTTGGCCTCGCCTTTGCGGAGCAACCCAATCCCGAAAATTCCGCCTGACGTGACATGCGTTGTCGATACGGGTAGCGCAAATGGTGAAGTAAGGATCACCAGAGTTGCGGCCACCAAATTAGCGGTGACTGCCGCTCGCGTAGCTATAGGCGTAATCTTCTTGCTCATCGTACGAGCCACCCGTGCGGCCCCGAGTGCTCCCCCGATTGCGATAGCCACAGCGATGGCCAGATAATTCACCGGATGCTTCCCCGGAAACTCGGTTGATCGAAGCGGCAACGTCGAACTTTCCTCTGGGGGCGGGGTTCTTCCTCTCCGACCGGAACCGGTTCGATTTGGACTGGAAAAATGATTTATTTTCGTGGCGTTATCGGAACAAATTGACGCTGCAACGCACTCTTGCGGTCCGTTCGTATCACTTCATCCCGTATCTCGCCGGCGAGCCGTTTTACGAGAGTCAGTACAGCAAGTGGAGCACGATGTCACTCTACGCGGGCAGTTTGTTCCCTGTAGGGAAGCATGTCCAATTCAATCTCTACTTCGAACATGACAATAACACGGGCAAGCACCCGAACCAGCAAGTGAATTCAGTCGGGCTGGTATTGAATCTCTACTTCTCCCTGGAGAACCAATGAGGCTCATACTGGGAATTTTGCCGACTGTGCACCAACTGTGCAAGAATCCAACATTTTCATTCCATTCGGGTTACTTTTGAACGAAAAGCAGATTCCCCGATTTGTTGGAAAGGTTAGTAGTTAAAGTTTCCAGTGGAATTGTTGGAGCAGAGTTTCGTGCTTTGCAAGCAGGGGGTCGCCGGTTCGATCCCGGCCACGTCCACCAGATTCTTCGCCGCGCATTGGTTTCCCGCATTTCCAGGTACGGTTTCACTCCGATCCTCAACCACCTCTAATGCGTAACAGAGTAGCCGCCACCGCCAACCACGTGAGGATCAAACACTTGGGTCCCGTTAATTGTGAGCGTGTACTTGTAGACCGTTAGCTCAGCCGGTTGCGTCGCGGCGGTTTGGGCTGTG
>Ga0210399_10002603_pt1 | contig 14041 bp, 10 predicted proteins | sample IncBWC14MmetaG_FD_150865 | JGI IMG/M metagenome (GOLD analysis project Ga0210399, IMG submission 150865) | Forest soil microbial communities from Barre Woods Harvard Forest LTER site, Petersham, Massachusetts, United States - Inc-BW-C-14-M | ecosystem: Environmental > Terrestrial > Soil >... | reverse complement strand
GTGTTTCTCTCCTTCCTCATACTGGGGAGCACTGGCGGAGAGATTGCCATCACGCGCGGGATGAAGGTGACGGGCGAACCGGAACGCTTGCGGCCTAAGGAGCTTTTGCGATTTCTCGGCAGAGCTTTAGGCAACGGCTGGTTTTGGGCAGGCGTGCCGTTGATGGCGCTGTCGTTTTATGCGCTGCTGCTGCTGCTATCGTGGGAGCCGATCAGCTTTGTGATTCCCGCGTCGGCTTTGAGCTACGTGGTCGGAACGTTTGGGGCGAAATATATTTTGCGTGAAGAGGTGAGCGCTGCGCGCTGGACGGGTGTCATGCTGGTGTGCGCGGGCGTAGCGCTGGTTGCGTTGGGATAAGGGATGTATCCTGCCAGGGTGCGGTTCTGCGAGACGAGCCGCCGGGAAAGCGTTGGCTGAGGCGCCGGGTGATTTCGCCGGCGGGCGAAAGGTGCTTGAATTTGTGCGGGATAGCCGGCTTTACACATAAAAACTGGGCGCCTGAACCTGAGCGCATTGAACGCGCCACTGCCACTCTGGCACATCGCGGGCCTGACCAGAGCGGAGTGTTTCGCTCCAGCGTTGTTTCGATGGGCGCGACACGCCTGAAAATCATTGATCTCCAGGGCGGAGACCAGCCCATCGTTAGCGATGATGGCGACACCGCGCTTGTCTTCAACGGGGAAATTTACAATCATCTCGAGGTGCGCGGCGAGCTCCTGAAGCTGGGGCACCGCTTTCACTCGCATTCCGATACCGAGACCGTGCTGCACGCATTTGTCGAATGGGACACGGAATGTCTTTCGCGTTTGCGGGGCATGTTCGCGATCGCATTGTGGAGCAAATCGTCGCGCCGGCTCGTTCTGGCGCGCGACCGCATGGGTATAAAGCCGCTTTACATCGCGCGGCGCGGAGAAGATCTCTTCTTCGGTTCTGAACTTAAAACCATTTTCGTTCATCCTGAATTCGAGCGGCGCTTGAGTCTCGCGGGTCTCGATTGCTACCTCTCGCTCAACTATGTTCCTTGCCCGTGGACCCTGGTGGAGGGAATCGAGAAGCTGCCTCCGGGACAGTGGCTCGAATGGCTGGATGGAAAAGTGCGCGTCGAGTGTTATTGGAATTTGCCGGCGGGTCCGATTCGCGAATGCTCGCTCGACTCCGCTTGTGAGGAACTCGACTCGCTCTTGCAGCAATCCGTTCGCGAGCATTTACTTTCGGACGTGCCTCTCGGGCTGTGGTTGAGCGGTGGCATCGATTCTTCGACGGTCTTGCACTATGCCGCGACTGCTTCGTCGAGGCCCATAAAGACGCTCTCGGTCTCTTTTCTGGGAAGAAGTTTTGATGAAACGGTATACGTCCGGAGCGCCGCGAAGCAGTACGGCACGGATCATCAGGAATTCGATCTGCATCCCGGGACTGATCTGCGCGGCGCAATCGAGGAGTTTGCTTATTACTCCGATGAGCCCAGTTCGGATGCCGGAGCTTTGCCGGTTTGGTTCCTCTCGAAGATGAGCCGGACGGCGGTGACCGTCGCGCTGAGCGGGGAAGGCGCCGACGAACTTTTTGGCGGCTACCTGACGTATCGAGCGAATCAGCTGGCGCGACCGATGCGGCGGTTGCCGAAGTGGTCGCTTCGCGCGGGCCTTGGGCTCGCTCGGCTTTGGCCTGTGTCGGATGACAAGATCAGCCGCGAATATATGGCGAAGCGGTTCCTGGAGGGAAGTCTGATGTCTCCGGAACAGGCCCACGTTTATTGGAACGGTACTTTTTCCGGGGCCGAAGTGCGTTCTCTTTCCTCGGTTCCCCTGCCAAATTCTCTTGATAGTGTTCTTGGCGAACTGTGCAATTCACCGGCGACGCATGACGGAGTGTCTCCGTATCTTTGGTGGGACCAAAAATATTTTCTGCCAGACGACATTCTGAACAAAGTCGACCGCATGAGCATGGCCCATTCGCTGGAAGTGCGGCCGCCGTTTCTGGATCATCGCATCGTGGAATTTGCCGCGACTTTGCCGCCCTCTTTGAAGATCGAGGGCTCGCGTCAGAAAATAGTTCTCAAGCAATTGATGAACAGCAGGCTTCCCGAGATGATCCTGCGGCGGAAGAAGGTTGGCTTCGACATTCCGGCGCACGAATGGCTCCGCGGTCCGTTGCGCGACCTTCTGCTCGATGCCATACAAGAAGGGCTTGCGGACAACAAGGCGCTTTTCAGGCCGGGCATGATCCAGGAGTTGGTGCGCCTGCACCTGGCGCGCCGGGTAAACATCGGCTACCACTTGTGGGGTCTGCTGCTGCTTTTCCTGTGGATGAAAAAATGGCGAATTCAGGCCGGGCCGTCTCCGTCACGGACTTCTTGGATACAGGAAAAGACAGGCATCTCTAGCTAAGCTAGCGGTCCTGCTCCTTGCGGGAGCGATTCATGTGGGTCGCATCGTTTTTCGCTCGGAGATGGCGTTTTTGGCCATCTTCTTGTTTCGCGGTTTGCCTTGGCCTTGGCTTGATTGTAGAAAGAGGAGCGTTTGCTGTATCTAACTAGGGCGGTCGTTCATCATAGTTTTCATAGGACGAGAGGACGTATTCCGGCTCTAATCACGTATACTGTATGGAGAAATAGACGGCGGAGAATGTAGTCGGGCGCTCCCAGGTAGCCTAGTCATCCCAGGTCAGGCTGGCACAGGAGAAGTGTGCCGCGCCACGCAATCATATTGACGCAGAGGGATTTCACTAAGGAGGAACGATGAAGATTGCTGTGCTTGGAGGGGACGGCTATTGTGGATGGGCAACCGCTTTGTATCTATCGAAGCAAGGGCATTCCGTCGCCATCGTTGACAATTTTGTCCGCCGTCTGTGGGACCACGAGCTCAATGCCCAGACCCTGACTCCTATTCGTCCGCTCTCCGACCGTCTGCGCGTTTGGCAGGCGGTGAGCGGCAAGACCATCGAGTCTTTCTACGGGGATGTTTGCGACTACGAGTTTCTAGCTTCGACGCTGCGCGCGTTCGAGCCTGACGCGGTTGTGCACTTCGCCGAGCAGCGCTCCGCTCCCTACTCAATGATTGATCGCAGCCACGCCGTCTTTACACAGGTAAATAACGTGGTGGGCACTCTGAATCTGCTGTTTGCACTGCGCGAGTACCGGCCCGACTGTCACCTGGTCAAGCTCGGAACGATGGGGGAGTACGGCACGCCGAACATCGACATCGAAGAGGGTTACATCGCCATTGAGCACAACGGGCGGAAAGACATCCTGCCGTTTCCGAAGCAGCCAGGCTCCTTCTATCACCTCTCGAAAGTACACGACAGCCACAACATCATGTTCACCTGCAAGATTTGGGGGTTGCGCGCGACGGACCTCAACCAGGGTGTGGTGTATGGCACGATGACCGACGAGACGTCCATGGACGAGGCGCTCATCAACCGTTTCGACTACGACGATGTATTTGGCACGGTACTGAACCGCTTCTGCATTCAAGCAGCAATCGGACAGCCGCTGACCGTTTACGGAAAGGGTGGCCAGACGCGAGGATTTCTGGATATTCGCGACACGGTGCGCTGCATCGAGATCGCCTGTGAAAACCCGGCAGCTCGCGGAGAATGCCGAGTTTATAACCAGTTCACCGAGCAGTTCTCAGTGCGTGACCTTGCGAAGATGACCGTGGCTGCGGGCAAAAAGCTCGGCCTAAACGTTGAGGTCGACCACCTGCAGGATCCGCGCGTTGAAGCCGAGGAGCATTACTACAACGCCAAACACTCGAAGCTGATCGATCTGGGTTTGAAGCCGCATCTGCTCTCCGATTCCTTGCTGGACTCGCTGATGAACATCGCAATCAAGTACCGCGACCGGGCGGACGGCTCGCTAATGTTGCCCCAAGTGAACTGGCGGGAGCCGCGCAATGACCGGCGCTTGCAGATGAGCAAGACCGCGAGGAACTCTTTGGGAGCATCGCGAGTCCAAACGGCCAGCGAGCCCGTGGAGAAAACCAAGAAGCATTCGCATCGGTAGCATTTCCATGGCCCCTTGACGCCGGCTCTCAGCGGAGAGCCGGGGTGTCATTTGAAACGCGCAACGCAAATTCCAGATTAAGAGGGAAGTCTGCTCCCTCCAGAGATCCTTCCACTTTGGCGATGAAGCGCTGAATGATGGGCTCCTTCTGGGACAGAAGATCGATGAATGCCACGCGGGTGTTTCGTCTCTCCAGCCAAACACAGCGCTCATCTGGCTGCTCGTAGCCGCAGCGAATCTCCAGCACCGCGGACTGGGGAATTCCGTACGCCCGTATCGCGAGCAGATGAGAGCCTAGGTTGGCCATCGCCGGCATCCCGGTATGATCGGGCCTGCTTAAAAAGAAATGGCCTCCGAAACGAAGCCCTGTTCCCGGGTGAAAATCTCTGCGCCACCTTTCGACTTCTTCCAGAAGGCAATACTCGAAATGCACGGCAATGAGGCGGTGGAGTGCTTTGGCCCTCGCTGTAAGTGATGCGGTCTCGCGCTGCGAGCCTTCCCACGGTTTTTCCACTACCACGTGGAGGCCCGCGTCCAGCGCCGCCTCGATCATGATGGGAATATGAGGACCGGGTAGCACCGCGAGCCACGCGATCTGTGCGTCGCTCGCGCGCATGGCTTCGGCGAGACGCGACCTATAGGCGGCGTCTCGTTCGCCCGAAGCGCGCCGTGTCTCTGGGTTGGTCTCGACGCGGCGACCCTCCGATTGCAGTATGTCCTCGATCCTTGCGGCCCAGCGTCCCCGGCCGAGGATTACGTAGGAACGTCCGTCAAGCATGACGTTTTCCTCGAACCATTTCGCAAACGAGGCGAGCGGCCTTCACCGCACTAACCACCTTGCCGGAGAAAATGTGAATTTCGCCCGGCGCGCCTTCGCGGACGTAGAGGATTCTGCGGTCGTGCTCCGGATTGTCTTCCACCACGCGGATCGTGAAACGCGAGCCGATGTAAACCGCGTCCTTTGCCGCGGGCACGCTGAGACAGCAATCCGCGCGCATGGTCTCAAAGCGCGTGAAGGACACCGCCTCGAAATCGGGCTTGTTCAATATGCCCGCGTAAGGCTCGGGAATCGGTTCGCCGGCCCTGGTTGTGGTCCAATGATTTGTATTCTTTGCTGAGCCGAACAGAGAACGCGAAGAGCTGCCATAGGGATCGAAGGCGGTGAACGGTCCATCCACGACGACCAGCGCGATGCCCTGCAATTTGGAGGGGAGTTCGATTAGCATTTTTTCCGCGACTTGGTACTTGGCGGCTTTGAAGAGTCCGCCGCCGGGGCCCAAGCCGTAAGTAGCCCACACTACAAACTCGTAGTCGGGCCGCATCTCCGGGGTAAATGGATGTTGCCGCAGGCCAATCCCTAGCGCTGTCAGGCGAGCTTCGATTAGCCCCCTCAACAGATCCGGATCATAGATGTTTTCCTCGACTTGGTAGCATCTGTCGATGAAATCGAAATTCATCCACGCCGGCCGGCATTGCCGAAGCGAGAGTCCATGCTTGCTCATCACGCGCTCGTATAAGTCCGGCGGAGTGAGAGAGTGCTCCTTGGGAATCGCGTAGAAATGACGGCTGTTTCGCACGATGGCGCCCCTGAAAGTCTGCGTAAATTCCGCGCGCGCCTCGGCTATCTCGCGGATCGTCTCTGCGCTGCGGGGATAGTGGTAGCCGGCGTGAACGCGGTACTGGTTGATCGCGGATGCTGCGCGCAGCACGCCCAGGGGGTCGAAGAGATGGACCTGGTGGCCCTCGTCGGCCAGACGGATGGCCGCCGTCGCGCCGTAAATGCCGGCCCCGGCTACAGCGATCTTCACTCCCATAGTCCTCTGCCGACTTTTCTTTCGCACCAAGAAAAACAGCTCATCAAACGGTTGAAGCGTGAAGTAGGAGCGGGCCTCGCTTGCGCGCTCACTTTTGCGGAGCAGGCGGAGCTACGGGAACCAGCAAGCCTTCGCGAATACGATAGTCAATGTCGCGCCAGCGAATGCTTTTGCGGCCGAAACTGAGCAGCCAGATCAGCAAGGCCCACGCGTCCCAAAGCGGTACGAGCGCCATCTTTCGCCAGATACGCTTTTGCTTCATCCCCCAAACACCGATTAACCAGGTCATGGCAACGCGCACGCATGTGTATCCGCCGAGATAAGACAGTGCCACTTGCGGAGTGGGATGAACCGCCACCGCGGCCACTGACCACGCTAATCCTTGCGTAAAAATTAGTCCAAGGTGTCCCCATGGGCGCATGTGGCGCATTACCGTCATCCAGCGCAGGCGCTTAAAGAAAAATTCGCGCAAGGATCGAAAATCAGCGACCGTCTCCACGGCGTACGGCAAGAGCTCCACTTCAAAACCTTGTTCAGCAACAAGACGCCCGACAAGCAGATCATCCGCAGGGCGCCTTTCAATCGCGGTGTAGCCGCCGAATCCCGCGAGATGCTTTCTGGTGGTCACAATGGTCTGTCCGAACGCAAACTTCACACCGTCCAGTTGCCGCGCCACCAAAATGCCCGGATAGAAGTCGCAAATCATACCGATAGACTGAAGCTTCTGGAGCAGCGTGTGCTCTTGCGTGGACACATACAGACACGTGACGGCACCCACTTTGGAATCGCGAAGAGGCGCGACCACCGAACGAAGATAGTCCGGCCGGACGCGCACGTCGCTGTCGTTTATGACCAGAACCTCGTTTTGTGCTTCGGTCACCAGCCTGGCCAGTTTCACCACTTTGTCGTTGGGCGCGGTATGACCGGAGACGTGGACTACTCGAATGCGCCGCTGCGGAAAATCGCGTTTCAGCTTCTCGATGACTTCCAGAACGGCCTCGTCACCGTCGCCGATGGCAAAAAGCAGCTCGTAGTCGGGATAGTCCTGTTTGCAGTAACTTGCGAAGTTTTCGTAAGCCTCGGCATCTAAGCCACGGATCGGTTTTAGATTGCTGACCGGGGGCGTGTAGTCCGAAGGCTGACTCGGTTTTCTGGCTTGCCGGAAGAATCGCCACGAACTGTAAAGCGCAAGGAAGTAATATATGAAAGGAATGGCGGCCACGCCCAGGAAAACGTAAACGAGAACAGCTGTCGTCATGCAGGCCCCCGCGTGGGAAGGAGCAAGCGTGTATTTCTTGGCGGCGCCGGAACGACACGTTGGCCGGTGTTTACGATTCCACGTCCGGGGAGCGGAATGCCAGGCAACCGGTTCAGGGCGGCGATCATTCCTTTTTCAGCAGCCGGTCCTTTCAGAATATTTGCGGAGTGTACTGCTAGCTTCAAAAGGATAGCAAATAGCCGCGAATTTCACTCTGCCAAAAGCGCCCTATCGAGCTCATTTGGCGGCTTGGTTCGAATCCGGATCAGGGAGTGGGCCGGGAGGCAAAGAACAGCAGGGGAGACCAAGAGCCGCGTTTGGGAGGCCTCCGAAAATCATGTCATAATGAAGGAGGAAAATCTGTGATGGAATCTGAGCTTCTGGTGGTTTTACCAGATGCGATCGCGTAAACCGAGGAGTGCCATTCGCTTGTTTTCTGTCCAATACCACCATCGGCCGTTTATCCTCACGTCGGGCGCGCGCCTTGCATGACTTCTAGGGCCGGCCTGCACTTCAAGACATATTGCATGCTTTTGATCATGATCGTGTTCGCCCCTCTAGGAAATGTGATGCTTGGCAAGGGAATGAAAAATGTCGGCGCGGTGGTAACCTGGGCGCCTTCCGAACTGCCGCACGTGGTCTCGCGTGTTTTCATGTCCGGTTACATTTGGCTCGGCGTCGCTTCTCTGCTCACATTTTTCGTGGCCTACATGCTGATTCTTTCCTGGGCCGATTTCAGTTACGTTCAGCCCGCGTCTTCGGTCGCGCTGCTTGTCGTCGCGCTCTTGGGTTACTTCTACCTGGGCGAGAGGATTTCGCCTCTGCACTGGGCGGGCATTGTCGTCATCTGTCTCGGCGTTTTCGTCGTCGGGAACACTCCCCCGCGCACTACCGAGGTGCACTGAACATGAGGGAAGCTCTGCTTTTATTTTTTGTTGTCGTTAGCGGAACGGGCGGGGAGATTTGTGTCACGCGCGCCATGAAACACGTCGGAGAAGTAAAGGATTTTCGCCCACTTGCGGTCGCCCGCGTCATCTTGCGCGCCATGAAGTTGCCCTGGATGTGGATCGGGATTTCCATGATGGCGCTGGCTTTTTTCTCCTTACTGGCAGTGCTTTCCATCGAAAACGTGAGCTTCGTCGTCCCGGTCACCGCGCTGAACTATGCGGCCGGGGCGCTCGGTGGAAAACTTTTTCTGGGGGAACGCGTGACTCCCCGCCGCTGGGCCGGAGTGCTTATCGTTTGCATCGGCGTCACGCTCGTCTGGCTCGGCAAGCGCTGACTTTCGCAGGCCAAGTTCGTTGACCACATAGTGTGTTGGCAGACCATGACCTTCTGCGCAAAACATCCTTCCACTTGCAACAAGCATCAGTATAATCAAGGCAACGTGCCGTAATCGTGCGTGCAGGTTCTAAGCTGTGGTCATCGAACGGGGGCGCACCTTCCTCGGTCTCGATGATTCCTGCGATTCGCGACGGAGTCCCGGGATTTGGCCACTGAAGTCTAATAAGCTTGCTCGAAGAGGCAGTCCGTGCTCTCAATAATTAGCTTGGCTATCCTCATTTTGGCGCTCGCTCCGTTGGCCTATTACCTTTTGTCGTTTTATTGCGTCCTGGAGTATTTCCAGGGGCTTCGCAGGCTGCCGCCTGTCAATCCTTCCTTTGTGCCTCCGGTGAGCATCGTCAAGCCCGTCCGCAACGTGGACCGTGAAGCCTATGAGAACTTCGCCAGCTTTTGCCGTTTGGATTATCCGAAGTACGAAATTGTCTTCGCCGTGGCCGATCGCGATGACCCGGTGATCCCGGTCATCCGAAAACTTCAGCAGTCTTTCCCCAAGTGCTCTATACGGCTCGTTACCGCGGTGGCGAACCTGGGTGCCAACAACAAAGTGAATAACCTTTGCCAGTTGGTTCAGGAAGCCAAGCACGAGCTTATCGTTATGAGCGATAGCGCGGTGCGCGTTGAATCTGACTATCTCCGCAATGTGGTGGCGCCATTCTCGGATCCGCGAGTGGGAGTGGTTACCGCGCTCTACCGCGGCATCTCAGGAAGGGGCCTCGTCTCCGCGTTGGACGACCTCGGAATGTACACCGACTCGGCGCCGGCAGCTTTGGTTGCGCGCAAACTCGAAGGCAAGATGCGGTTTGCCTTTGGATGGACGATGGCGACCACGAAGAAAGTTCTGTCGGAAATCGGCGGCTTTGAGTCCATGGTGAATCATCACTCGGACGACTTCGAGTTGGGCAACCGCATCTCGGAGTTGGGCTACCGGGTCGAGCTGATGCGAAAACCTGTAGACATGGTCCTTCCCGACGAAAGCTTTGGCGAATTTTTGAAGCATGAACTGCGATGGTCCATCGGCCTTCGGAACGTGCGTCCCGTGGGATATGTCGGAATGTTGCTCACCCATGGGTTGCCGTGGACTCTTCTGGCCGTGGCGTTGGCCACTGCTTCGGGATGGGGAAGCGTCGCCATTGCTTACGCCGTCGCCTACTTGATTTTGCGTCTCGGAGTGGTTTGGACTACGGCCGTCTGGGGCCTCGGCGATTCTCAGATAGCGGGAAAACTGTGGTTGGTTCCATTGCACGATGCCATCAGTTTTGTGGTCTGGGTTGGAGGGTTTTTCTCCAATAAGATCGTGTGGCGCGGCTCTGTCTATCGCGTCAGGAAGGGCTTGCTAATCCCCGAAGTGAGCGGGGGAGGGGCGCACTAAGAAACGTGGCTGGCCATGCCCCGGTCTCGTTCGATTTCTGGATTCCGCGCCAAGCTGAGTGGGGTGTCAAAAGAAACTCGAAACCTTTCCGTCACCGTGCGCATCCTGCGCCAATTCCTCGCTGGGAAATACCGCACGGTTTCACTTTGTGGCAAGCTAGTGAAGCAGCGCTCAACCGAATCCTATCCAGGAAATCTCAGGAACAGGAAGAGAATCTCGGCGTGACGATTTTTCATTCAGGATGGCGCGATACGGTGCTTCTGTTGGCGGCAGCGCCACTCGCTTATTACCTCGCGGCTACATTTGCCGCCTGGCGCTTCTTTCGCCGCGCGCGCAGGCACAAGTTGCGAAACTACACTCCGGGCGTGAGCTTGCTGAAACCGGTCCGAGACGTGGATTTCGGCACTTATGAAAATTATTCGAGCTTCTGCCGCCAGGATTACCCCGACTATGAAATTCTCTTTGCTGTGAATGACGCCTCAGATCCGGCCGTTCCGCTCATCCACCGCTTGATCGCCGAATTTCCTGCCCGCCAGATTGGTCTGCTTGTTGGCGCGGACAATTTGGGGGCGAATCGCAAGGTCAACAAGCTCGCACGGCTCTCTCGTGAAGCGCAGCACGAAATCCTGGTCCTCACGGATGGGGATGTTCGCGTCGGTCCAAACTATTTGCGCGAAGTCGTCGCTCCCTTCGTCGACGAAAGCACGGGCGCGGTGACCTGTTTCTATCGCGGCATCGCCGAGAAAAATCTTGGCGCAGAGCTGGAAGCCGTCGGCGCATCCAGTGATTTTTTCGCGGGCGTGCTGATGGCGGAGTTGACCGAGGGCATCAATTTTGCTCTCGGCGCTTCCATCGTCACCACCAAGCGCTGGCTCTCCAAAATCGGCGGTTTTGAGTCGATCGCAGGCATGCTTGCAGACGACTACGAACTGGGTCTGCGCATCGCCAATGCCGGCGGACGCGTTCTTCTTTCGCGTGAGTCCGTCTGGACCATGTACGCCGCGCAAACCGCCAAGAGCTTCTGGGAGCATCAGCTGCGCTGGGCGAGGACCGTTCGTCTCTGCCGCCCGCTCTCTTATTTCGCGCTGATCTTTACGCTCGGCCTTCCGTGGTCACTGTTGGCGGCGTTTGTCGCCCCGACGAAGTGGATCGCCGCCGCCTACTTGCTGGCCTACCTTGTGTTGCGGCACGTCATGGCTTGGACCGTGGGCGTCTGGGGAGTCGGCGATGAGGTGCTTCGCCGCAAACTCTGGCTCGTACCGCTGCGCGACGCGCTTTATTCGGCCGTCTGGCTCGCGAGCTTCGCTTCCAACCGCATAACCTGGGGCGGTCAGGAGTTCACCATGCACAAAGGTCAAATGGTACCCGAGGCAGCATCGGGAGAAGCGAATTCGACTCCAGCCACTTCCGCTCGCGGTTGACGCCCCAGCGAATCCCGATTAAATTAGATAAGAAGAATCGTGGCCGTCCCGAGCCTCGGGATCCTGCCGCGGTTTCTTTTTCCTCCCATCGGCTGGGAGATCGTCCAATTGGTAGGACTCCAGACTCTGAATCTGGCTATCCTGGTTCGAGTCCAGGTCTCCCAGCCAATCTTTTCTCCTCGTCCAACAAGTCGGCTCCGTACCGCTGCGGGCGCGTTTACCCTCCCCGGTGCCCCTTATGCCCGAACTACGCCCAAACTCAGCGGAAAGGCATTGACTGCGTTTCAGAGCCGCATCGGTATTGAGCGGTCTGGCCAACTTCCGGATGCCGGGTGTCCGCAAGTAATTCGGAGTAATTCGGTGACTTCCGCATCCCCGTGACCGGCCCGCAATCTGCGCTGAGCGACCACGTGCAACGTCCCCGAATCCGAATTCTGCGGAGTCACGGAGATTTCGCCAGCCGATAAGCGCGCTCATCAGGAATTAGCCGATTAATTCCGAGTGGGCGGTGCGCGATGGCTCAGGGCCCACACATACGCTGCGAGCGCTGCTACCTGGGCCGGCGTGAGTTGCGCGCCACCCATTGGCGGCATGGGGCTGCGATATTGTTTTGGTTGCGACACACCATCGGTGATGGTTCTCGCGATTCCGGCGTAGCCACCATCGCTCCATAGCCATTTCTTGCCCAGTAGATCGGGGCCCAAAGGGGTGCCCTGACCGCTGTCACCATGACAGCCCGTGCAAGCCGCTCCGCCCACCTGGCCGCGGTAGATGCGCTCACCGAGCGCAACCATTTCTCGTGTCGCGCCCTCAGGAGCGGGAAGATTGCCCACTGCGGCTGCACCGGCGTCTGGATGTGTGCCCTCTGGCGGTTGCGCGGCCGCTTTAACGGGATCGCCCGCCGCAGCGGTTAAGCTCGGACACGCGGTGACGTTCGCGCCACTGCCTTCGGAGCCGCCTTGATAGACAATCCGGTAGATCCGTCCGCGTATATCGTCGGAAACGTAGAGCGAACCGTCCGGTCCCACCGCCAAGCCACTAGGACGATGTTCGGCTCTGGCCGGCGATTTCACCGCTCCCGCGAAACCATCCGCAAATATTTCGCACTGGCCGGCGGCGTGGTCCCCTGCGAGTGGCTGAAAAACCACGTTGTAGCCATCTTGCGCATAGGGCGCCCGGTCCCATGACCCGTGGAAGGCTATGAACACGCCGTCACGGTAGCGCGCCGGAAATTGTTTCTGGTCGTAACGCACCATGGCATTAGGAGCCCAATGGGCGGGAAATGCCGCAACCGGAGCAATCTTGTTCGCGCATACCCCGATCCTTTTGCCGCCGTCGCCGCCGAATTCCGGCGCCAGGACCAGCTTTTGCGCGAACGCGTCGTAGTAGCACTCCGGCCAGCCGTAATCCCCCTTGGCCTTTAGAAGCAACAACTCTTCGGCTGGCAGCGTGGCCTCCTGGTCGGGTTTATACAGGTCGGGCCAATTCGCGTGCAGCTGGTCCCGTCCGTGTTGGGTCGCAAAGAGTCGCCCGCTTGCGTCGGTGGCAAAACCCTCCGCGTTGCGGATTCCCGTCGCGAAGCGCTGTGCCGTTGAAAAGCTTTGGTTGGTCTTATTCGCGTCATAGAGCCAGATGCCGCCACGGGTCTCAAGTTCCGTGCAGGGGTCCACGCCGGGCGATTTTAGGGTCCGATTTTTCAGCTGGCAGGAATTGGTCGCCGTGGCGACATCGACGTACATCGATCCTTCGGCATTTATGATGAATGGATGCATCGGATGGTCGCCGCCCAGAGGCAATCCGGCGACGATGGTGTCGGCAGAGCCACTCGGGACGGCGGAGCCGGCGGACAACGAATAGCGTACGATTCGATCATTGATCTCGGCGTAGATCGATCCCTTGTACATGCCGATGCCGGTTCCGCCGGCTCCGCCAGTTTGCACGGTTTCGCCAAAGCGTTCAGTCACATCGGCCTTTCCCGCATCACTCTTGTCTTGCAGAGCGACGAGGAAACCGCCGGCATGGGGAGTGTCGTTGCCGTAGTACCTGCCGGACCACGTGTTGACGTAAAGAACGCCGCTCGGCGCAACGACCATATGGCGGGCGTGACCGATGTCATCAGCGAAGACCGTTGCGCAGAAACCAGCCGGTAACTTCAAGCCGCTGTCATCGTTCGGGCATGCTTCGCGCTTGGCTTCTGCGGCCGGATTGTATGGATTGTGAGCCGGCGCCCATGAACTACCCCAGCACGCTGCGGCGATGGGGAGGAGGGCAAACAACAGAGTTTTATTTTTTATGTTATTGCGCATCGTGTAGGTCCTTTCCAAACCATTCGTCGTCCGTACGAGAGGCTCCTTCTTGGGGACAACATTCTAGTGGATAAGTCCTGATAACGTGCTACCGGACAGGTGTCTGCAATTCGAGATTGCCATGGATTTTGCTTCCATACCCGCAGCCGTTCGGAGCGGGCGCTACCGGCACCCCGAAAGACTTGATCTGAAGGGGAGCTTACGCACCAGTGATGCCACCGAGCGAAGCACCCCGCGGGAACAGGCACAGCATGCCGTGCCCGGCGGCTGATCCTTCGCGGGTTCGACGTTTTTAGTGCCCGGACTCTTGCAAACCGCGGTACTTCATCATTGGCTCGACGCCTGGGTCTTTGCCGCGCCAGGCTGCATACATCTTTGCCAAGTCCTCGGTGTTGCCGCGCGACAGCACCATCTGCCGGAAGCGGTCGCCATTGGCGCGCGTCAGACCGCCGTGCTCTTCAAACCATTGGTAGGCGTCGTCATCGAGCATCTCCGACCACAGATAGGCGTAGTAGCCCGCAGAGTAGCC
>Ga0210399_10002602_pt1 | contig 14046 bp, 9 predicted proteins | sample IncBWC14MmetaG_FD_150865 | JGI IMG/M metagenome (GOLD analysis project Ga0210399, IMG submission 150865) | Forest soil microbial communities from Barre Woods Harvard Forest LTER site, Petersham, Massachusetts, United States - Inc-BW-C-14-M | ecosystem: Environmental > Terrestrial > Soil >... | reverse complement strand
CGCTCAAACCTTTAGTCTCTCGGGAATAATCACACCGGCGGCTGGCGGAGGCGGGGCGACGGTAACACTGAGCGGAGCAGCAGCTGCCACGACGACAGCCAACAGCTCAGGCAGCTACACATTTACGGGTTTAGCTAACGGCACCTACACGATTACGCCCAGCCTTACGGGCTACACCTTTGCGCCCACAAGCCAGAATGCGACCGTAAACGGAGCGAACCTTACGGGAGTGAATTTCACAGCGACCCAGCAGACCAACCCAACTTATAGCATCTCCGGGACGATCAGTCCCTCAGTAGGCGGGAGCGGAGCGACACTGACGTTGAGTGGAGCAGCAACCGCCACGACAACTGCGAATAGTGCGGGCAATTATACTTTTAGTGGACTAGCGAATGGAGTGTACGCAGTTACTCCCAGCCATACCGGTTACACTTTCAGCCCAACCAGTCAGGGTGCAACGGTCAATGGGGCGAATGTCACGGGAATCAATTTCACGGCGACAGCGCAAGTTGGTCCGACCTTCAGCATTTCGGGGACTATCAGTCCGACCGCGGGCGGGAGCGGCGCGACAGTAATTCTCAGCGGGGCGGCAGGCGCCACGACGACCACGAACAGCGCTGGCAATTACACTTTCAGTGGGTTAACAAATGGAGTGTACACCGTTACCCCTAACAATACTGGCTACACGTTCAGCCCAATCAGCCAGAGTGTCACGGTCAACGCAGCAAACCTCACGGGAGTGAACTTCACCGCAACGGTGCAGCAGGCCCATTCGGTTGCGCTGACTTGGAACGCGAGCACGTCGACGGTCGCTGGGTACAACGTTTACCGCAGCACGGTAAGCGGGACAGGGTACACGCTGATCAATTCTTCTCTCGTTCCCGTACTAACCTTCACAGACACGACTGTTGCTAACGGCACAACCTACTACTACGTAACAGCCGCAGTGGACTCTAGCGGCAACCAGAGCACTTATTCGAACGAAGTGCCCGCCACTATTCCTTAATAGTCAATGGAAAGGGCTAATCCGATTCTCCCTTTGCTCAGTCGCGACTCCAGCCTGGATTCGCGGCGAATTCTGACGAAATCGGAGCTAAGTTCTGGGCGTGTCGCGTAAAGCTTGGCGCGCTTTGCCCGCGATGCTAGAGTTCGGATCGATGCTGATTGCCTTCTCGAGTTCTGTCCGCCCACGCTTGGAGTCATTCAGTTTCTGATAGATCATTCCGAGATGGTACCGATAGGTAGCGTTTAGCGGAACCTTCTTCACTGCTTCTTCGAGCAGAGGTGCCGCGACGGAAAATGCGCTGTTGTGGTAGTACGCCCACCCGAGTGTGTCTGCAGAATTTGGCATGTTCGGCAGGCCCCGACGCGCGGTCTGCGCAAGCGTCAGCGCGACATTGACGTTTCCGCCGTGCTCCAGCATGAGATATGCGAGATTATTCGCGGCCAGCGCATCTTCCGGCTGGATTGAGAGTGCTTTCTGATACAGAAGCTGGGCCTGTTCTGTGTTGCCTTTCATTTCAAGTAGACTTCCTTTGGCAACATAGAGCCGAACGTTAGAAGGAGCGAGTTCGATGGCCCGTTGATAGCTGATTAGCGCTTGATCAACTTCGCCGCGCGACGTCTGCACGTCAGCAAGTAGAATCAGGGCATTCTGATTTTCCTTGTCAAGTTGAGCGGCTCGCGTAAGCGCTTGCTCGGCTTCAGCGGGCTGTTTGTTTTTGAGCTGTGCTTGGCCTAGCAGGAAAAACAGCAGGGCGGTATCCGGGCTATGTGCAATTTGCGACTTGAGCTTTCGGACGGCCTCCGCAGGTTGGTTCCGGCGCATGTCCAGATCGACGAGCCCCTGAAACGCTTCCAGAGAGCCAGGCTCCTGCGTCAGTGCCTGGCGGTAAAATGTCTCGGCTTCCCTCCAGCGATTCTGTGCAGCACGGAGCTGGCCCATGCGCGCATAGCCGAGGGCACTTTGCGGGGCGATTTCGATCAGTCGGCGGAGGTTGGCCTCCACGCTCGCTGCGTCATCCTTGTTGAATCGAGCGGTCGCACAAAACAGATATCCATATTGTGCAGTTGGGGCAATCTTCTTGAGCTGCTCGCCGATGGATTCAAGCGCGTTCCAATCACCGCGTTGGGTGGCGCTGATTCCAAGAGCGCGCCAGGCTTCGACAAGATTCGGACCTAGCCGCACAGCTTCCCGCCATTCACTCTCCGCCTCCCCAGCGTTGCCTTTCTCCTGGAACGCCATGCCCAGTTGGTAGTGCCCAGTCGCGTTTTCCGGGGAATTTCTGACGGCCTGCCGCAATGTCACAATGGCATCATCAAGCTTTTTCTGCTGAATCTGAATTTGCCCTCGGAAGATGAGTATTTCCACATCCTGAGGCCGCGTCTTGAGTAGTTCATCGTTGAGCCGTGCCGCCTCGCTGATTCGCTGATTTAGAATCAGAAGATGGATGTACGTTTTCTTGACTTGAAGGTCGTTGGGATGCTGTGCGGATAAGGAAGAGAATTCCGCAAGTGCTTTAGGAAAATCGCTACGTCTAAGATAGTAATCGCCGAGCATGCGGTAGCCAGCCGGATCGTCATGGAGCTGTTGTTTTGCATCGGACAGGACCTTCTCTGCTAGATCGTTCTTCCCTTGACTCAAGTAGAGACCTGCCAGTGCCCCGCGAGGCAGAGGGTTCGCCGGAGCGAGAGCGATGGCCGAATACATCTGATCTTCCGCCTCTGGCCAGCGCTGTTGCCTCTGATACAGATTCCCAAGTGCCATGACGGGAGCAATCGAGTTGGGCTCCAGGGAGTGCGCTTTCTTAAGATGTGCCTCTGCCTCCTGAAATGCGTTGGAACTTTCTTCGACGAGAGCCAAATTCATATATACGGAAGAACGTGTTGGAGCCATGTCGACCGCTACTTTTGCTACCTGCAATGCGTCTTTCAAATTTCCGAGTCTGACGTCCGCATTCGAAAGTAAGACTTGCGCTTCGGTGTTTGAGGGATTGCTGTGCAGAATTAACAGGGCGCGATCCTTTGCTTCCTGGGACTTGCCCCCCGCAAGGAAAAGTACGCCGAGATCAAGCTGTGCTGCCCAGTTATCCGGCTGCAACTCGATCGTTCGCATCAACTCCGAGTGAGCGAGTGCCCAGTTGCTTAGCCGGAGATGACACTGAGCCAGCTTGTAGTGCGCTTCCGCGAAGCGAGGATCAATCTGGAGCGCGCGCCCGTAGAAGATTAGGGCCTCGGGGTATTTGCCCTGCTGAAAGTCTCGATTGCCCTGTTCGATAAATTTCTGCTTCCGCACCTCGGGGTCACGAGAGCAGCCGCCCCCGGAAACCGATAACAGAACCAGGAGAAACAAGTGACATCGCAACTTGAATGTACGACCCATTTAACGTGTTCGCGGGGCAAAGTTCCGACCTTCTCCCATGAAGAAACCCCTCCACCTTAGCCTAGTGCATGTAACAGCCCTTGGCCCTGCGACGAAAGTGATTGGGCAACAATTTTGCAAGCTAAAGATAATGAACAACTTACACGGATCAAACTACGCCGAATCCATCGCTTTTCAAACGCATGCCTCAGAAGTGAGGGGCGTAGACCAGAAGGATGGAGAATTTTAGGGATAATGTGGATAAAGTGCTTCCACTACAGGACCTATATTCTTGTGCTAGGCAGGTTCGGTGCGAGAGAAGTTCTCGTTCTTATTCATAAGATGTTGAAATTAAACAGGTTACTGGAATGCTCGGAGTGGACGAAAGCCCCTTTTCCTGGCAGTAAGCGTGCTTTAACTCACGTGTGAGAATCTCTGCCTGGCCGCGATTCTTCGGTTCATCCCCATGGCAGAATTCGGTCCTCGGGATTCCTAAGGAATAGCCGGGAAGGAATTGTAGCGAGGCAGATCATGGTTCGAAACGGTGAAATTGCGCTTGAAGACGCAAAGCGGGTTCTTCGCAGGTACTGGTGGATTCTTCCGATTACGGTTGTGGGTTGCGGAACGATTGCACTGTTGCTCGCGTTGGTTTTGCCAAAAAAGTACACCTCGCAGACCCTCATACTCGTCCAACAACCCACTGTCCCGAGCGATATTGTGAGACCTGTCGTAACTGAAGACCTGAATCATCGCCTTGCATCGATGCAAGAACAGATTCTGAGCCGCACACGTCTCGAACCGATCATTGAAAAATTCGGTCTATACCCGGAAGTTCGCGGAAAAGTTCACATCGAAGATTTGGTTGAGCAACTGCGGGCCTCGATTGCGGTCACACCGCTCGTATCCATGCCGGGGACTCAAAACCAAAGCCTGCCCGGCTTTTATGTGAACGTAACCTTCAATAATCCACAACTTGGGCAACAGATCTGCACGGAAATCACGTCGATGTTCATGGAACAAAATGCGCGCGCCCTGGAACATCAAGCGACGCAGACGACTTCTTTCCTGAGCCAAGAACTGGCGGAGGCGAAGGCGAAACTTGACGCGCAGGATGGGAAGCTCGCCCAGTTCAAAAGGCAATATCTTGGTTCACTGCCAGAAGAGGAACAAACAAACCTGAGCTTGCTCACGGGGATGAACTCCCAACTCGAAGCAAATACCCAAGCGTTAAGCCGCGCGCAGCAGGATAAAACCTTCAATGAGTCCTTGCTCAATCAACAGGAAGCGAACCTGGAAGCCACGCAAGCGATGCCGGGCAGGAACCCGGAAACAGCGGAACAGCAGCTGAATGCGCTGCAAGACCAACTCACGGCACTGCAGGCACGTTACACACCAGAACATCCAGACATCATCAAGCTCAAGAACAGTATCGAACAGATGAAGAAGCAGCTGGCTGAAAAGCCAAAAGCAAATCCTACGGAAAGCGGGAACGCCCAAATCTCAAGAAGCGAGCCTCCGCAGATGCAGCAGCTCCGGGCGAAACTGCGCCAAGACGAACTTAATATCGCGGATCTGACTAAGCGACAGTCTCAAATCCAGAATCAGATCGGCGTATTGCAGGCACGTGTGCAGGCAAGCCCCGTTATCGAGCAGCAGCTCAAGGAGATGACCCGTAGCTACCAGAGCGCGCTCGAATTCTACAATGAATTGCTGAAGAAGAGTAACAACTCAGAGATGGCAAAAGATCTCCAGCACCAGCAGGAGGGCGAACAATTTCGTGTGCTTGACCCACCTAGTCTCCCAGATAAGCCTTCTTTTCCGAAAAAGGCGGCTTTCCTGGGCGGGGGCCTCGGAGCAGGTTTTGCATTGGGTGTGGGAATCTTGGGGTTGATCGTTATTAGTGACAAGGCGATTTACACTGAACGTGACGTCGAGCTGTGCCTTAAGCTTCCGGTCATCGGACTGATTCCAAATCTTGGTGCAGAGATATCCGCCGGGGAAAGCACCCCGCGAGCGGACAATGGCTATTTGCCAATTGGCACGAGGGCTTGAGGGCCTTGCTAGAGGAAAACATCCGAGGGAAAAATGAGCCGGATTCACGAGGCACTTAAGAAAGCATCGCAGGAAAAAGCATCGCAGGCGGCCGCTGGTACAGTGCTGGACCTAGAAGATGTCGCGTCACACTTTGTGTCTCCGTCCGATGTCACCAGGCAGGTTGTAACACCAGCCGCTCGCAACGCTCCTACCTCGGCGGGTTCGTCCTTGCTGAGTTTTGATGACCTTTTGAAACGTTGCGCTCACCCGAACTGGCAATTGGACACTCGCATGAATGCCTTCCTAAAGAGAAACGACGGCAGGATTGCTAGGGAGCAGTTTCGTACGTTGCGTTCGAGGCTGCATCAAATCGCAGCGACCCGTCCATTGAAGCGTGTGCTCGTGACCAGCAGCGTCCCAGCTGAAGGAAAAACAACTGTTGCAGCAAACCTAGTACATTCGATCATGCGACAGCCGGACCGTCGCGTGCTTCTCATCGACGCCGATCTGCGCTCTTCGCGCATGCATAAATTGTTCGGTGCTCCGAGTGCTCCGGGCCTCACTGACTACCTTCGAGGGGAAGCGGATGAGTGTGAAGTAATTCAGAATGGTTTGGAGGGGAACCTGTGCTTTATCCCCGGTGGAAACACAGTTTCGAACCCGAGTGAACTGCTTCTTAGTGACCGGATGAAGAAGTTGCTCGACCTCGTCACGCCTTTCTTTGATTGGATCATTTTGGATTCACCGCCAGCGCTGGCTGTCCATGATGCAAGCAGTCTGGCAGATCTCTGCGATGGTGTGCTTTTTGTTGTAAAGGCCGGAGAAACCGACCATCGATTGGCGGAGAAAGCTTCCTCAGAATTCCTGAAAAAGAATCTCCTTGGTGTGGTGCTTAATCGTGCCGAGGAGGAGGCGTCCTACGGTGACTATTACTCCGGTTATGCAGGTGATGACCAAGAGGATGCTGAGAAACAGTAACCCTTCAAGCCGAGCCGCATGCGCGAATATCCGTTGCATGCCTAGCTTAGGATATTTTAATTCTTCAAACCTTGATCCCAGGGCTGTAGTCCGACGAAACATCTGTCGGGACGCCATCCAGTCAGAAGTCCCAATTCCATGGTTCGAAGAGCGTATTAACCCTCGGCTGATCCTCATCCCTCCGCTAGCTACTTATTAAGCGTCTCCGCGCGATTTGTGTAATGCCGCTCATAGTATTTTCGGTATTCGCCAGAGCGCGCATGGTCGAGCCACTGGCTGTTGTTTTGATACCATTCGATTGTTCGGCGGATTCCTTCCTCAAAGCTAACCTCGGGTTGCCAACCCAGTTCCTGACGGATCTTGGAACTATCCAAAGCATATCGACGATCGTGTCCCGGGCGATCCTGCACAAATTGCATGAGCGACTCCGGTTTCTTGAGGTGATGCAGAATTGTCTTGACAATCTTCAGATTCGGTTGAGGTGTTCCTGCGGACACATTATAAATAGCTCCCGGCTTGGCCTCATCCAGGGCCAGAGCAATGGCCCGGCAGTAATCCTCAACGTAGAGCCAATCGCGTTCCTGCATTCCATCGCCATAAATAGGAAGCGCTTTGTTCTCTCTCGCGTTGGCGATTATGAGGGGAATCAGTTTTTCAGGGAATTGAAATGGTCCGTAATTATTCGTGCAACGCAAAACGATGGCCGGAACCCCAAAAGTATTAGAATATGCAGAAACCAGGTGATCCGCTGAAGCCTTGCTGGCGGCGTAAGGACTGCGCGGATCCAAAGTGGCCTCCTCCGTGAAACTATTTCCCGGTTCTGCACTTCCATAGACCTCATCTGTGCTGATGTGCACGAATCGAGGCAATCGCACCTTTCTCGCGGCCTCAAGCAGGCAGTGGGTCCCCAGCACGTTCGTTCGAAGAAAAGGAGACGCGTCTTCGATGCTCCGATCCACATGCGTTTCCGCCGCAAAATTCACCACTGCGTCGGCGCCTTTCGCAAGGGCATCGCTAACGGTTTGTGGGTCAGCTATATCGCCACAAACAAATAAATACCGAGGATTGCTGGCAATTCCTTCCAGATTTTCCGCGTTGCCCGCATATGTCAGTTTGTCGAAATTCACCACCTCGGCCTCGCGGTTGGACGTGAGATAGTGACGAATGAAATTCGAGCCGATAAAACCCGCACCGCCTGTTACGAAAATTTTCAAGGTCTGCCCCTTTGTGCTAAAGAACTGCTTACCATGACCGAAATCGTCGCGTTATTCGTCACTTCTTCCGTGTCGGGGCGGGGCTCCCCGCCCCGGGATCTTGTTTGCCCCTGATTCCGCGACCATGTTAGTTGCACGAAGAAGTGATTCAAAAGTGCCAGCATCGGTCCACCAGCCATCGAGAATACTATGCGTGAGCGTAGATTCTCGAAGGTACATGTTGTTCACGTCTGTGATCTCCAGTTCATTACGCCAACTTGGTTTAGTTTTTCCAATCTTCTGGAACACAGTCGGGTCGTAAAAGTAGATGCCGGTTACGGCGTAGTTTGATTTCGGCACCTTGGGTTTTTCCTCGATCCCGAGAATCCGTCCATCCACGATCTCCGGGCACCCGAACCGCGTCGGGTCGGGAACCTCCTTTAGAATAATGTGCGCGCCGCGCTCCTGCTTTTCGAAAGCTTCCTTCGAGGCAATTATGTTAGCCTCAATAATATTATCTCCCAAAACGACGCAGATTTTTTCACCTTCGACAAACGGCTCTGCGAGCCTCAGGGCATCGGCAATTCCACCTTCTCCTTCCTGATAAGTGTAGTGAATGCGACATAGCTCGAAATCCTTGCCATTCGAGAGCAGTCGCAAGAAATCTCCTGAGTTCTGTCCGCCGGTAACGATGATGATGTCCCGAATCCCAGCATCCATTAGAGTCTGGATTGGATAAAAGACCATCGGCCGGTCATAAACTGGTAGCAAGTGTTTGTTAGTGACACGCGTGAGCGGATAAAGCCGTGACCCCTTGCCACCCGCCAAAACTACACCCTTCATGGAATTGTTCTCCTCTTTGGAAGCAATTGTATTAGGCTGGACGGCAAATCACAATTGTCACCCGGATAGGAGGCACAAAGGCTCCGTCGGAAGTGACAATGTTCGCGATAGGTCAATTGAATCTCATTCTTGCGGAAACACTAGCATGACAAGTTTCAATTGCCTCTAGATTAGTGGCGTGTCGCGAAATTCGAGTAATTGCCAGTAAGATATTGTAACTTATTTGCATTCTGTGTCACCTGTTCATACACGAAAATATGCGATTTCAACCGGGGCTGGTTTAACCTCGCGCTGCACAAACTCTCCAGCGCAACGGTACTAGCTTGTCCTCAAAGCCGGTGAAATCTCGCCCGAATTTGCCCCTGCGGGAAGACTGCTTAATTGGTTGCCGTGACCTCCCCCCGTTTTCCGCGCACTACGATATATGATTTTCGGATTTTGTGGGGAGGAGGGGGCATGGCGAAGAAGAAGTATAGCGAAGTGGAGATGATTGGGGTGTTGGATGGAGGCGGGGAAGAGTGCGGCGGAGGTGGGGCGGGAGCTGGGAGTATCGAAGCACACGGTGTATGCATGGAAGGCGAAGTACGGGGGATGAGGGCGGGAAAGGCGCAGCGGTTACGGTAGATGGAGGATGAAAACGGGCGGTTGAAAAAGTTGGTGGCGGATTTGAGCCTGGACAAGGAGATGCTGAAAGCGGTGATTGAAAAAACGGGTGGAGCTCGTAGAACGCAAGCAGGAAGTGCGCTGGCTGAGGAGCCACTTTGTGGTGAGCCAGCGGCGGATCGGCGGGCTGCTGGGAGTGGCGGAGTCGAGCCAGCGATATGGGAGCTGGAAGAACGATGAGCTACTGCGGACGAAGTTGGTGGAAGCGGCGAGAGAGAGGCCGTGGTGGGGATACCGGGCGATTGCAGTTGAAGCTGGAAGAAAGAGGCATACACGTGAACCACAAGAAGGTGTATTGGGTGTACCGGGAAGCAGGGTTGTTGATTTGGCGGAGCAAAGAAAAGGGTTGCTGCGAGCGGATTTTGTGCGGCCGATGGTGACGGGAGCGAACCAGGAGTGGGCTTTGGATTTTGTGAACGATGCGGCATAGAGCGGGAGGAAGTTTCGCGTGTTGAGCATGATCGATGTGTACGCGCGGGAATGTTTGGCGCTGGAAGTGGAGACGAGTCTTACCAGCCGTCGAGTGACGCGAGAGTTGGAGAAGATTGTGGTGGAGCGCGGAGCGCCGGAAGCGATCCGCTGCGACAACGAACCGGAGTTTACGAGCCGGCATTTTCTGGCGTTGGCGATCGAGCGGAAGATCGAGTTGGTGCATATCGAACCGGGGCGGCCGGTGCAGAACGCGTATGTAGAAAGCTTCCACGGGAAACTGCGGGATGAGTGCCTGAACACCAGCTGGCTCGGAAAATTTGTTCGAGGCGCGGACGAAGAACGGTGCCTGGAAAGAGGAGTACAACGAAGAGAGGCCACACAGCAGTTTGGGGTATTTGGCGCCGCGAGAGTTCGCGCGGAGAGTTGCAGCGCTCCGGTCGCCTACGGATCCGTGCGCGCTGCAACTCGAAGAACGGGCTGAGGCAAAAGTCATGAGCTCAGGAGATTTGGGTCTCGTATGATTCTGTGCGCGGATCTAGGGGGGCAGATCATAATTGTCTGGTTCTCTCTTTACGGGCGCATCATTGGAGGTAGGCATAGAGTCGCTGTGTGCCAAATGGGCTAGCACCGAATCGCGAACTTTCTGCCGGGGCTGGTCCTCTCTCTGTCCGACGAATTCAGCAAGGGTAATGGCTATTTATGGAATCGGTAGGATTTCGCAGATCGTCAAGTTATAACGGTCTCCACTAGGAGCAGTATCATTAATGGTTACCGAGGTTCCGCTAATAGGTGTTGGTCCGTTCTGCATCTGTGTCCAATACGTGTCCCCTGTCGGCGTCAAGAATTGATGCACTAAGGTCTGGCTAGCCCCAACCGTTCGCGAAATGGCGTTGTCGTAATCGTTGCCAACACCGATTACCCAAGAATTATTTCGCGTAGTAACTAGGGTCGCTGTCGGGGCGCCTGACGGCGCATTTGTACTCTTCGTTGCCCCGATCGCGCCCGAGCCGTTTGTCCCGGTGTTGTCGACGCCGGTAAAGCTCATCACCGTCATAGAAGAAACGACGCTCTGCGAAAGCGTTGCTGTAACTGTGACGTTGCTCAACGACGAGGCGGCGAAGGCGCGCCAGATCTCGGAGGAGCCACTCTGCGCGTTGGTCCGGGCCACGAGTGCCCAGGTCAATCCGCCGCCAGTCACGCCGGTCACCGTGGTATTCGCGCCGGTATTGTAGTCGGTCGAGATCAAAGCGAGCAGCAATTCGTTCCCCGCAATAGTGGAGAATACTGGACAAGTGATGGAACTGCTAGCGCTGCCATTGTCCTTGAATATCTTAGCATCTATTGCCAGCGGATTCGGTGTCGCACCAATCGTGAGCGTCACGGTCACGACCGCGGGCGAACCAAGTCCTCCGGTTGCTATGACCGTGATGTGTCCAGTGTAGGTCCCCTTTACCAGCCCCGCGATGGAAGTGGATGCTTGAATCGGTTGCGGAGCGTTTCCACTTATCGGCGATACAATTAGCCAAGAACTGTCGCTGCCAGCAGTGAAACTCAGTGTGCCGGTTCCAGAATTGGTGATGTTAATCATGGCCGGGGAGGGATTGCTCCCTCCAGAAGTGGCGCTGAAGGAAAGTGTCTGGGGGGAAACCGACAGGACCGGACCTTTCGTGGGCAAGGAGAAAGCTCCTACAATGCCGCCCCCAGAGAAGCTGGCCCAGGAGCCAACATAGAGATTGCCGCCGGCAACGATCGGAGCAGCAAATGTGGCGGCGGCACCATACGTCGATCCGCTCTGCCAGAGTGGCGTTCCCGTCAGGGAATCGTACGCGTGGATCACGCCTGAATTGCCTTGGCCGACGAAAACGATCCCATTGGCAATCGTCGGGGTCGAGTTGGGGTTATCATTCCCTCCCAGGGCGTTGCTCCAAGCGACCTGGAGCATGCAATTGCTGGTTACTTTGAGCCCCACAACGCCTCCAGCTATTCCCGTCACTCCTGGCCCGGCATCGGTGATGTACAGCATATTGTTGGCGGCCGACCACGCGGGAACTCCACCAACACCTCCGCTGCCTAGTGAGTCATTCGGAGCATTCATGGAGAGGATCTGGAGCGGCTGGCCGCTAGCGATCAGGTCCACAGTTCGGAACAGATATAAGTTGCCATTCTTGCTTCCGGCGGCTGTCATCGTCGGACAACCGGTGGGCTGGAAGAGCGTGGGAGTCGAGGCAAAGTCCAGGTCGCATGGCGCAGCCGAGCACGAGATCGTCGAGGGCTGCGGTCCCTGGAAATATCCCAGCAAGCTGAGGCCAGAATTTAGCGCGATCATGCTGTTCGAGTAGAGCGCTGTGTTTTCATTTCCATTGCCCGAAACATTCGAATCAAAGGCAGTGCTCGCATAGACATTACCGGTAGCCAAATCCGCTGAAACGCCACCGTAACCCCAGATTCCCCCACCTCCATTGGGCGCTGGAATGGATGGCACAACAACGAAGCTCCCCGCAAGTTTGGGAGTAGCGGAAACATCGATCTGGTACACCTCACCGCGCCATGGAGCGACATCGCCGCCGTTGCTAGCGTCTGCGACATAAATACTATTGCCGACTCGATTTAAGCCACCCCAAACCTTGTTTGTCACTGGATTGGCAATTAGTGCTAGAGCCGGGTAGACATCTGTTCCATCAAAGAGCGAGACCGTGCGGAAACTGCCATCTGTCGAAACAGTGTAGATGCAACCCGCAACGCGATCGATGTACGGAGGGCCTTCGATGCCAAAGCCGTCGGGGAGACCCCAGGTGTTCGGTGTAGGAGCTCCAAAATTGCGATTCCATAGGACGCTTCCATTGCCGGCATCCAGGGCATAGATGGAATTGCCTCCGGTGGCGACGATGAGCACATCGCGAGTCTGGCCAGCAATCTGGATGGCGTGAACGTAGAGCGGCTGAGCCGTCACACTGCCGTCCACGTTAGTCGACCAACTGAGTTGCAGACTTCCCGCGTTGGCGGTTGTTAGAGTAGTCTCATCCACAGCATTGCCGCTGCGGCTGGAATCATGATCGACGGTGAGCCAGTCGGTCGCTACTCCAATGGTCAAGGTGACATTCACCAAGGCCGGAGAACCCTGCGCACCAGTGGAGGTGATCGTTACGTGGCCGAAATAGGTGCCGAGTGCCAGGCTGCTGATGTTCGCGGAGAGCTGAAGTTGCTGGGGAGCTGAGCCGCTTGCGGGACTAACCGCCAACCAAGTGCTGTCACTGGCCACATTGAAATTCAGCGTGCCTCCTCCGGTGTTGGTCACGCTAACCATGGAAGGCGCAGGATTGCTTCCACCCTGGTTGCCCACAAAAGATACGCCAGTAGGGACAACTGAAAGAATTGCGGGTGGAGCAGACGCAGTGAAGTTCACGCCCGGGACATTGGCGCTGCTGATCGTCACCGGTTGACTGGAAGGAGTGAAGACGTATCCCGGGTTACTTGGAGTGATGGTGTAATTGCCGCTGGTCAGGCCGCCAAACGAGTAGTTTCCCCACGAATCAGTAATGGCGGTTACGGCGGACGCGCCACTTAAAGTTACGGTCGCGCCGATGCCTGCGGAAGCGGGATTGATCGTGCCGGAGATGGTGTACCCGGACGTGCTTCCGGTTGCCGGCTTAAACGTGACCATCATCGCGAACCACGTTCCGTTCGTTTGCGTGAAGGTCGCGGCGACGCTGCCTGCTACCGGTTGCACCAAATACTCATCGAGGTCGCCGTTGACAAGGGAGAGGCTGGTGAAGCCGGAGCCAGCTGCTGCGGTGTTAAGTACCCACCCGTAGCCAAATACTAATTCTCCGTTGACCGTCGTCGACTGAGGGCCACTAGACGCTACTGTGCCGGTGCCGGTGGCTGAGGCGATTTGGTCCACGGGCGAAACTGTTGCCAGTCCGGACCATTCGGAGATGTGAATCTCTAACGCGCTCGCCGTAGCGGGGGTGATGGTGACGGTGTTCGGCCCCCCTTTGCAAGTCGGCACATACCAGATGTAGGCGGTAACGTTTTGAGTGGCGTCGGTGACCGGGCCAAACGCTGGAAGGTACGTGTTCCCAGTGGTGTCCGAAATCACGATGGTGCTCGCGGGGCGAGCCGCGGTGCCGGTAACAATCAAAAAATCGCCCGCTGTGTTACCCGATGGGAAGTTTATGGACACGCTGGTGCCCGTGGCCTCGTTGCCAGTGCTACTTAGTTGCACTAGTTTAATATTCGAGACGTTCAGCGGCGCGATGGTGGTGATATCGTTGGCGGTGTCATTGGATGAGTTGGTTTCGCCACCGCCGGCCACCGTGGCTGCGTTCGTGACCGAGGCAGGCGCATTACTGGCGATGTTGACCGTCAGGGTGATAGCTGGATAATTGGAGACTGCCGCCAGTGCATCAGTGCGAGTACAAGTCAAGGTTGCGAGCGTGCAGGTCCATCCCGGCCCGCCGATTGCAGTGGGGAACAACGCCGCAGGCAAGGCATCGTTCACCGTGACTGTGCCGGAAGTGGCTGCCCCCCGCTGTTTGCCAC
>Ga0210399_10002598_pt1 | contig 14055 bp, 14 predicted proteins | sample IncBWC14MmetaG_FD_150865 | JGI IMG/M metagenome (GOLD analysis project Ga0210399, IMG submission 150865) | Forest soil microbial communities from Barre Woods Harvard Forest LTER site, Petersham, Massachusetts, United States - Inc-BW-C-14-M | ecosystem: Environmental > Terrestrial > Soil >... | reverse complement strand
ACCAAGCACCGCATTCTGCACCGACTGGCTCGCCAGCTCGGCCAGAAAATCGTCCCCAATCCAGCGGCCGTCGTCTGACAGCGTGTTCATGGAGAGGGTCTCGGTCCGGAAATAACGTGATCGAGGCGCATCACGCAAGCGATGCGCCTCGATGCGTCCGGAAGTCGCTCCAATCCGTCAGTGCAATCGCAGGCCGCCGCTATTCCGAGCGGTCCGAGGTCCAGCCCTTGTAGTCCTTGACGTTGTCCCGGGTGACGAGCTTCGACGGCAGCAGCTCGACGGTCGACGCGGGCTTCTGCCCGCTCAAAATGCCGACACCGACCTGCACGGCGCGGCGCGCCATGAAGAACGGGTCCTGCGAGGAGGAGGCCTGGATCTGCGGCGACTGCGGGTCCTTGAGAGCGGCCTCGATATCGGGTGCGCCATCGACCGCGGTGATGACGATGCCGGAGCGCTGTTGCTGGCGCGCCGCAAGGTCGGTGCCGATGGCCTGCGGATCATTGATGGCGAAGATCGCGTCGATTTTCGAAAAGCGGGTCAGATAGCCCTGCCCCACAGTCAGGCCACCCTCGCGCGATCCCTTCGCATCCTGGTCGCTGGAGAGGACCTTGATGCCCGGATTCTTGGCGAACACGCTCTTGCAGCCGGTGACGCGATCGATCACGGCAGAGACCTGCGGCCCATTCTCGATGATCACATCGCCTTTGCCGCCGAGCTTGTCGACGATGTACTGACAGGAGATCTCGCCGGCCTGCACATTGTTCGTGGTCACCGTGGCATCGGCGCCTTCGGCCGCGGTATCCACCGCGACGACGACGATACCGGCGGCTTGCGCCTTCTTGATCGCCGGTCCGATCGCCTTGGGATCGCCGGGATTGAGCAGGATCAGGTCGACGCCGGCGGCGATGAAATTGTCGATCTGGGTCACCTGCTTGCCGAGATCGTATTCGAAGCCAACGGTGGTGATCTTCACATTGGGATTGGTCTTCTTGGCCTCGAATTCGGCGCCCTTCGCCAGCGCGACGAAGAACGGGTTGCCCATCGAGCCGAGCGAAACGCCGATCGATTTGAGGTCCTTGGCGCTGGATGGCGCTGAGCCGAGGGCAAGCGCCATGGCGGCGCCGGCAAGCAGGATCGTCTTCAACATTGGCTTCCTCCGTGGTCCGTTTGTTTTTACCGGCACGGCGGACCAGCTGCCGTAACGGATCGATTGCGACATCAAACCTTGCACTTTGCATTTTTTCAAGTGCGCGCCGAGCCCTGCAGCCGATAGCGGTCGAGCGCCACCGCGCCGATGATCACCAGACCCTTGATCACGTACTGCCAGATGTCGGACACGCCGACGAGAATAAGGCCGTTCGACAACACGGCGATGATCAGCGCGCCAACCAGCGTGCCCCAGATCGAGCCGATACCGCCGACGAACGAGGTGCCGCCGAGGATGACGGCGGTGATCGCGTCGAGCTCGTAGGACTGGCCGAGCTGCAGCCCGTTGGCCGCATAGAGGCGCGCCGCCTGCATGCCGCCGCCGAGACCGGCCAACAATCCCGACACGCCATAGACGAAGATGACGACAGCCCAGACCTTGATGCCGGCGAGCCGGGCTGCGCTCTCGTTGCCGCCGACCGCATAGATATGCACGCCGAGCACGGTCCGGCGCAGCACCAGCCATGAGACGAGGATGACGAGCAACGCGATCACCGACAGCCACGGGATGGAAGCGACGCCGGGAATCAGCGTCAGCGACGCATTGCCGATGAATGCAAAGGGAATCGAAGGATTGAACACGGTGGTGTCGGCACCGAGCAGCCGCGCCAGGCCACGCACGGCGGTCAGCGAGCCCAGCGTGACGATGAAGGGCGGCAGGCGCAGCAGCGCAATCAAAGCGCCGTTGATGACGCCGAAGCCGAGGCCCGTGAGCACCGCGGCCGGCAACCAGAGCGCCTCAAGACCGGGAAGTTTTGAGACCGTCAGCCCGGCCATCGCAGACGCAGCCAGGATGGACCCGACCGACAGGTCGATGCCGCCGGTGAGGATGACGAAGGTCATGCCCGCGGCCAGCACGGTGTTGACGGCGGCCTGCTGCAGCACGATGCCGAGATTCTGGCCGGTGAAGAAACGGCCCTCGGACAGGAAGTGAAAGCCGACGCACAGGATGAGCAGCACCGGCAGCATGCCCACCGCGCGGATCAGCAGCCGGATGCGCTGGCGCTTGGTCTCCTGCGCGGCCGCTACGGTAGCTGCGGCAGCGGGTGCTGTTTTCGCCTGCGATGGACTGTCATGCATCGAGGTGCTCCGTCCCGGTGGCGAGGGCCATGATGTCTTCCTGGTTCAGCGGCGATGTCGCGCCGCGCCTGATCTCGCCGGCAATGCGGCCGACGCGCATCACGACGACGCGGTCGCAGATGCCGATGATCTCCGGCAGATCGGATGAGATGACGAGGATCGCGGTGCCGGCTTTTGCCAGATTGTCGATGATCGAATAGATTTCCGACTTGGCCCCGACGTCCACGCCGCGCGTCGGCTCGTCGAGAATCAGGACTTTTGGCGTCGTCGCAAGCAGGCGCGACAGCAGCACCTTCTGCTGGTTGCCGCCGGAAAGGCTGCCGGCGGTGATGCCGGTATTCGCGGCGCGGATGCCGAGCGTGGCAAAAGCCTTGTCGGCACGGTCGCGGGCCTTGTCGCGGTCGAGGATGCCGCCGAGCTTCGCATCCCTGCCGATCACGCCGAGGTTGATGTTGTCGAGACACGACATGTCCAGGAACAGGCCGAGCGCCTTGCGGTCTTCGGTCAGATAGGCGATGCCGGCGTCGAGCGCCTCGCCGGGCGTGCGGATGTCGACCACCTGGCCGTCAAGCTCGACGTGACCGGATGTCCTGGCCGACGCGCCGATGATGAGATGCGCAAGCTCGGTGCGGCCCGCACCGATGAGACCCGCAAGCCCGACCACCTCGCCCGCGTGCACGGTGAGCGAGCAGCCCTTGACGCGCTGCTCGTCGGCCATGTCGACGGCCGCGAGCACGGGGTGCCCCCGCCCCGCCTCCGGGTCATGGTCCTTCTTGTAGAAGGACGACACGTCACGCCCCACCATCATCCGCACGATGGTGTCGGCGCGGATCTCGCTTTTGTCGAGCGAGCCCACCAGCCGGCCGTCGCGCAGCACCGTGACCCGGTCGCCGAGCGCGTAGACTTCATCCATGCGATGCGAGATGTAGATGATGGCGAGCCCTTCGGCCCGCAGCTGGCGGATCAGCGTGAACAGCCGCTCGCTTTCGCCGGCCGACAGCGCGGTCGTCGGCTCGTCCATGATCAGTATTTTTGACCTCGCGTGCAGCGCGCGGGCAATTTCCACCAGTTGGCGCTGGCCCATGGACAGATGCGCCACCAGCGTCGCAGGCGTAAAATCCGCCCCCAACCGTTCGAGAATCGGGCCGACGCCGTCGCGCATGGCGCCGCGGGCCAGCAGCCCGGACTGCGACATTTCACGGCCGAGATAAATATTCTCCGCGACCGTCAGGTTGGGCGCGAGCGACAGTTCCTGGTAGATGATCGAGATGCCCGCCGCGCGGCCGCCGAGGGGGCCGTGGATATGCACCGGCTTGCCCTCGATGCGGATTTCGCCGCCGGGATCGGGCCGGTAGGCGCCCGACAGGATCTTCATCAGCGTCGATTTGCCGGCGCCGTTCTCGCCCATCAAGGCATGGATTTCGCCAGCATAGACGGTCAGGTCCACGCCCCGCAACGCCACGATGCTGAAGAAGGACTTTGAGACCCCGCGCATCTCGAGGATCGGATCGGTCATCGTGCCTCCCGACGCACGCCATTCTTCACCCGCGTCTCGTTTGCTGGCGCGGTTCAGCGATTAAACAAAACGCCGCGGGAGAGAGCAATACCGAAGACGCGCGGATGCGGTGGTATACGTCCCGCTGCGTTGCGAGACCCTTATGGTGAGGAGCGGCGCCCGCACCGGGTCGGATGGGTTAAACTCTTGCGAAAACCCATCCTGCGCACTAGCGATCCCGAACCACCCAGTCCAACCATAGATCCGGGACCATGCTGGAGGTGTCAACCACCTCGCCGTTCGGCAGATCGTTGCCCTCAACCCGCCTTGCGATTTCTTCACTCGGCAATCCGAACGATTCCCAGCGATCCGCCAGGCGCCGGCGCAGCACCGCTTGCGGGGTCCTTATTCTGACGGAGATGTCGAAGAGCCCGGCAAGCGCCGCCCAGGGTGGCGAATCCAGCAACAGATAGTTGCCTTCCACGATCACGACGCGCGTCGACCGCGTGATGATCAACGCTCCCGCTTTCGACACCTCCAGCGCACGATCGAACACCGGTCCGGCGATCTCATCTTCCGTATTGGCTCGGATCCGTCTCAAGAGCGCGACCAGGCCACCGACATCGAAGGTGTTGCTGGCGCCCTTTCGCGCGAGCAGGTTGCGCGCCCGGAGAACAGTATCGTCCAGGTGAAAGCCGTCCATGGGCACGATTTCGGTGGACGCACCGAGTTCGTCGACACAACGCTGTTGCAGGATGGATGCAATGGTCGACTTTCCGGCTCCGGGCGGTCCGGCAAGCGCGACGATCAGCCGGTGCGAGTCGAGCCCGGCCCCGATCAGGGCGATCAGTTGATCCAATCCCTCAAGCTCTTCGTCAGACAAGGCTCCGATCCTCATTCTGGCTTGTACTGGCCCGCATCGACAGAGCAACGGCTCTTGCCTGAACCGGTTGTCGATGGCAAGCGTGTGCCGGCATCTCCCGGAGCAGATCATGCCGCAATCGGATCATTCACCTCAATCTCCATCCCGCCTGGCCGGGCGATACGCGCTCGTGACCGGCGCCTCCCAGGGCATCGGTCGCGCGGTTGCGATTCGGTTCGCTCAGGAGGGCGCGCACGTCGCGATCAATTTCGTAGGCCCCCGCGCCGGAGCCGAGGACACGCTGGCGCGCGTGCAGGCGGCGTCGGCGGGGCGCGGGCATGTCGATCGGGACCATGTCGTGGTCCAGGCCGACATCGGCAGCGAGGCGGAGATCGCAGCGATGTTCGAGACGGTTCTGGCGCGCTGGCCGCGGCTGGATTGTCTGGTCAACAATGCCGCCTTCCAGAAGGAGTCGCCGAGCGAGGCGCTCGACGTCGACGCCTATCGTCGCATGCTCGACGTCAACCTGACCGGCGCCGTGCTCTGCGCGCAGCACGCGCTCGCGCATTTCGTCGCGCGCGGCGGCGGCGGCAACATCATCAACTGCTCCAGCGTGCACCAGATCATCCCGAAGCCGGGTTATCTCGCCTATTCGATCAGCAAGGGCGCCATGGCCAATCTGACCCGCACGCTGGCGCTGGAATTCGCCGGCCGCGGCATTCGTGTCAACGCGGTCGGGCCCGGCGCGATCGACACGCCGATGAACGCGGCCTGGACCGGTGACCCGGCAAAGCGCGCGGCGGTCGAGGCACACATCCCGCTGGGGCGTCCGGGCACGGCGGACGAGATCGCCACCGTGTTCGCCTTCCTCGCCTCGGATGATGCGAGCTACATCACCGGGCAGACCATTTTCGCCTGCGGCGGTCTCACCCTGTTCGGCGAATTCCGCGACAATTGGGCGAGCTAGACCATCATGAGATGAGGCTTCGATTGTTTGCCGCATAGGAGGCGCGCGCGCCGAAAAATTATCGCAGCCAATGTCGGCCTGTCCCCGGGTCCTTCGTCCTGAGGTCAGGAGCGCCGGAAGCGGATCGGATTTCCGCCTATGGCGTTGCAACAATGCGCCTTGTCCCCGTGGATGGGGAAGGTTGTCGGCGCCCTGCTGGAACCGATTATCGCCTCATCATTGATTTTTGTGGAGCGACGAAAATGACGGACACTCTTATTCCTGCCCGGGAATTGGCTGCCGGACGGCACCCTCGGTTTCCGGATGAAAGCGCAGCCTATGCAAACGCGCGGCAAGCGCTGCTGGCCGAGGAGATCGAGCTCCGCCGCCAGATCAGCCGCCTTGCGGAACAGCGTCGGGCGCTTCCGCCAGGCCCGGTGATCAAGAAAGACTACCGCTTCGTCGATGCAAACGGCACCGAACTTGGCCTGCGCGAGCTGTTCGGGGCGCACGACACGCTGGTGACCTACTTCTGGATGTACGGTCCGCAGCGGGAACGGCCGTGTCCGATGTGCACCAACCTGCTCGGACCTTTGAACGGCAATGCTGCTGACATCAAGCAACGGACGGCGCTAAGGGTCCTCGGCCGCTCCCCTGTCAGCCGCCAAATTGCGTTCGCCCAGGAGCGCGGCTGGACGCAGCTGGATTTCGTTCAGACGGTTGGCGATGATTATGCCAGGGACCTCGGTGTGCTCACGCCGGACGGGTTGGAATGGCCCGCGCTCGTGGTCTACCGGCGGGATGGACATGACGTTCGGCTGTTCTGGGCCGGCGAGATGAGCGGGGCGATGGCCGACCCCGGGCAAGATCCCAGGGGTGCTCCGGACCTCGCGCCACTATGGACCATTCTCGATCTCACGCCTGCCGGTCGTGACCCATTCTGGTATCCAAAACTGAGCTATTGACGCGCGCAAGCCGCAAGGAAACCGACATGAAGATCTACTGGATCAGGGCGCAGGCGCCCCGGCGCGTGTTGGCGCTCGCCGGGCATCTCGGGGTGAATGCCGAATTCGTCGAGATCGGCCGCGCCCTCAAGACCAAGGACTACGCCGCGCTCAATCCCAACATGAGGGCGCCGACGCTGGTCGATGGCGACGTCGTGCTGTGGGAATCCACGGCGATCATGGCCTATCTCTGCATCAAGCAAGGCTCGGACATGTGGCCGGCCAGCAATCCACGGGAGCAGGTCGAGGTGCTGCGCTGGCTGTCGTGGGACGACTGCCACTGGGGGCCGGCCGTCGGCCCGTTCTATTTCGAGCACATCGTCAAGAAGACGTTCAACATCGGCCCGCCGGACCGCGCATCGCTGGTCGCCAAGGTGCCCAACCTGAAAGCCTTTGCCAAGATTTTGGACGATCACCTTGAGGGCCGCAGCTTCGTGGCCTGCGACCGGCTCACCATCGCCGATTTCCATCTGGCGTCGATGGCGGCCGACTGGCGCGACGCGGAGATGCCGTTCGCGAGCTGCTCCAACGTCGTGCGCTGGCTCGATACACTGGCGCGCCTGCCGGCTTGGGCCGACCCGTGGCCGCAAGCGACATCGGCGGCGGCCTGAACACCGCGTGACCCGTGGAGGCGCATCGGCGTTGCGTGACCGGTGCTGACGGCTGCCCAGACAGGCAGTTTCCCGCATGCGCGCCATGCGCAAACTGCCCGTCGTGCCATTCTGTCGCATCTGGCCGCTTCTGATTTTCTGAAACGAACTTGACTTTTCCAGAAATCAGAAGCATCATCCGCGCTATCCCGCCTCGTTGAGGGGCGTTTCGGCCGATCGTCACGATACGTGGAGCGCGGGATGCGGTGGACGCGATGGCGTCGCGGCGCGCGAGTGCGCATGAGACGACCGGTGCCAACGCGGACGGCGAAGTCGTGTGGTCCTGACACCCCGACGCTGGTGTCAAGTTGCGCGAAACCTGGTTTCGCGCGACGACGGGGGCAAGAAAGCCCGGTCCCCGGGGAGAGCGCGAAGGACACCGTTAAAACCATCGCGCGGGGAATGCCGGATGATCCGGCTGAACCTGGTGACTGCCGCCAGCTTTTTTTGTTGCTGGCGGGCCATGGGTGAGGCCCTCACCCGGCATTCCCCGCGCCCTCTCGTTTCGAGGGCGGTGCTTCGCAAGCCTCGGGCGCGCTTCGCGCCGCGAGAATGCGCGAACGCGTCACTCCGCTGTCATGCGCCCACCCCTGAGGTGCTCACCTCATGCCACAAATCGCGCCGGCCGACATTGTCAGACGATCCGATTATGCTAGCGTGCGCGCCGGCTCGACGAACAATGATCGGCCGCGCCGTTTGTGGCGATTGCTTGAAAAAGATGCAAATGGGAGGAGGCATAATGAAGAAGGTACTTGTTGGCGTTGTTTCCATCGGCGCGCTCCTTGCCGCCACCGCTGCGTTCGCGGACACCAAGGACAAGAAGATCGCGCTCTCCAACAACTACGCCGGTAATTCCTGGCGCCAGGCGATGCTGAAGAGTTGGGACAAGGTGACGAAGCCCGCGGTCGCCTCCGGCGTCGTCGCGGCAGCGGACGCCTATACCACCTCCGAGAACCAGGTGACGGAGCAGGCGGCGCAGATCCAGAACCTGATCCTGCAGGGCTACCACGCCATCGTCATCAATGCCGCCTCCCCTGACGCGCTGAACGGCGTCGTCAAGCAGGCCTGCGATGCCGGTATCACCGTCGTGTCCTTCGACGGCATCGTGAGCGAGCCCTGCGCCTGGCGCGTCGCGGTCGACTTCAAGAAGATGGGCCGGGTCGAGGTCGACTACCTCACCAAGAAGATGCCGGCCGGCGGCAATCTGCTGGAGATCCGCGGGCTTGCCGGCGTGTTCGTCGACGACGCCATCCACACCGGCATCGACGACGGCGTGAAGGCCAATTCGCAATACAAGATCGTCGGCTCCGTGCACGGCAATTGGGCGCAGGAAGTGGCACAGAAGGAAGTCGCCGGCATCCTGCCTTCGCTGCCCGAGATCAAGGCGGTGGTGACGCAGGGCGGCGACGGCTATGGCGCCGCGCAGGCTTTTGCGGCGGCTGGTCGCCCGACCCCGCTCATCATCATGGGCAACCGTCAGGACGAGCTGCAGTGGTGGAAGGAGCAGAAGGACAAGAACGGCTATGAGACGATGTCGGTGTCGATCGCGCCGGGCGTCTCGACGCTGGCCTTCTGGGTGGCGCAGATGATCCTCGACGGCAAGCAGGTGCCGAAGGACCTGACCGTTCCATTCCTGCAGATCGACCAGGCCGACCTCGAAAAATCCCTCGCCACCACCGAGAAGGGCGGCGTCGCCAATGTCGAATACACCGCTGACGACGCAGCCAAGGTGGTCGCCGGAGCCAGCAAGTAAGCCAAGACCTTGAGTGCTGAAGCGATCAGACTGGACGGCGTCGAAAAATCCTTCGGCGCCGTCCGCGCATTGGCGGGCGTCGATCTCGTGGTCGGCGTCGGCGAATGCCTGGGCCTTGTCGGGCACAACGGCGCCGGCAAATCCACCCTGATGCATGTGCTGGCGGGCGCGCTCGCGCCCGATGCGGGCCGGTTGTCGGTCGGCGGCATCGAGCCGAAAGGGCAATGGTCGGCGGCATCATCGCAGGCCGCAGGCATCCGCTGCGTGTTTCAGGAATTGTCGCTCTGTCCCAATCTCAGCGTCGCCGAGAATGCGCGCATCGTGCATGGCGCGTTGCGCGGGTTTGGCTGGAAGGCGCGGGCGCGCGCGCTGATCCGCGCCAAGCTCGACGAGATTTTTCCCGGGCACGGCATCGATCCCGACGACGAGATCGCGGATCTGCCCATCGGCAAGCGGCAGATGGCGGAGATCGCCCGCGCCTTCACCGTCACCGGGGCCCCTCTCCGGCTCGTGATTCTCGACGAGCCGACCTCCTCGCTCGATGCGGTGACCGCCGAACAACTCCTATCCTACATCCGCACGGAGACCGCCCGCGGGACTGCGATCATCCTGATCTCGCATCTGCTTGGCGAAATTCTTTCCGCGTCCGACCGCATCGTCGTGATGAAGGACGGCAAGGCGGTGGCCGCGCGCCGCGCGAAGGATTTCGATCGGACCTCGCTGATGGCTGCGATGGGCTCCGACCTCAACGAGGTCGCCGTGTCGGGACATTTGCGGCCAGCGCCGAAGCCGGATGCTGCCGTGGCGGTGCGCGCGCGCCCGATTGGACAGCCGGCCGGTGCCGAGCTCATCGTCCACAAGGGCGAGATCGTGGGCCTTGCCGGTCTCGCCGGACATGGCCAGACCAGAACCCTTTTGCAGATTTTTTCGCAGGCGAACGCGCAGGTCGAGGGCCCCGCGGCCTTCATCGCCGGCGACCGCCAGAGCGACGGCATCTTCAATCTGTGGTCGATCGCAGCGAATGTGACCGTCCGCTCGTTGCGTTCCCTGACCCGCCACGGTTTTGTCGATCCCGCGGCCGAAGCGAAACTCGCGCGCACATGGCGCGACCGCATCGGCATCCGTACGCCGGACATGGACAACAACATCCTGACGCTCTCGGGCGGCAATCAGCAGAAGACGCTGTTTGCGCGTGCGCTGGCGTCGAACGCAAAAGTCATTCTCATGGACGATCCGATGCGCGGCGTCGATATCGGCACCAAGCTCGAGGTCTATGCGATGATCCGCGCCGAGGCGGCCCTCGGCCGCAGCTTCCTCTGGTACACGACCGAGGTCGACGAACTGACCCATTGCGACCGCGTCTATGTCTTCCGCAATGGCAGGATCACCGAGGCGATCGACGCGGCCGACTTGTCGGAACAGCGCGTGCTGCAGGCGTCGTTCGCGGAGAGCGGCGCATGACAAATCCGCGTCAGCTCCGCGCCGCCCTCCCCTTCCTGACCCTGGCGATCGTGCTTGCCGCGACGTTCTATGTGCAGCCCCGGACCATGAGCTATTTCGGGCTCAATTTGATGCTGCAATATGCGGTGCCGATCGCGCTCGCGACCATCGCGCAGATGTTCATCATCACGGTCAACGATCTCGATCTGTCGATCGGTCCTTTTGTCGGCCTGATCGGCGTGATCGCCGCGACCGCGCTCAATGCCAGTCCGGCGCTCGGTGTCGCCGCGCTGCTGGCCTGCGTCCTCGCTTACGGCCTGGTCGGCGCGTTGATCCACGCGCGTAACCTGCCCTCGATCGTGGTCACGCTTGGGCTGTCTTTCGTCTGGCTCGGGATCGCGGTGATGATCCTGCCGTCTCCGGGCGGCAAGGCGCCGGCTGCGCTCAAGGCGTTCATGACCGTGCAGACGCCCTATGTGCCGTTCCCGATCCTCGCCGCGGTCGCGATCGGCATGATCGTCCATCTTGCGCTGATGACGACAAGCTTTGGCGTGATCGCACGCGGTGCCGGTGGCAACCCGAAGGCGCTTGCGCGCGCCGGCTGGTCGATGCTCCGCACCAAAATCGTCATGTACATGCTGGCCGGCGTCTTCGGGCTGCTGGCCGGACTTGCGCTGCTGGGACTGACGACCTCGGCCGACGCACACGTCGCCGACCGCTACACACTCTATTCGATCGCCGGCGTGATCCTTGGCGGCGGCGAGTTCATCGGCGGCCGGGTCAATCCGCTGGGTGCGGTGGTCGGCGCGCTGACCCTGGCGCTGGCGGGCGCGTTCCTGATCTTTTTGCGGATCTCGCCGGACTGGCAGATCGGCGCGCAAGGAGCCATCCTCATCGTCGTGCTGGCGATGCGTGCGCTCGTGACCTATGGGGAGAAACGGTCGTGAACGCGCATCGGACACGTCTGGCCGAAAAACCCTGGCTGTGGTCGTTCCTTGCCGCCGGATTGGTCTGGGGCCTCGCGGTCGCCTTCGCGGGCGGACACGGCGCCGGCGAAATCCTGACCTCGGCGCTCGCCTTCGGCACTTTCACCGTCATCGTCGGCCTCGGCCAGATGATGGTGATCACGACCGGTCCCGGCAATGTCGATCTGTCGATCCCGGCGACGATGACACTGTCCGGCGTCATCGCGATGAAGGTGATGGACACCGATTCCGCAGCTCTGCTGGTCGGAATTTTGGCGGCGATGGGCGCGAGCCTCGTCGTCGGGATCGTCAACTACGCCCTGATCCGCCTGTTGCGCATTCCGCCGATCATCGCGACGCTGTCGTCGAGCTTCCTGGTGCTGTCGACGGCGATTTCCTATGGCCGGGGCCTTCGCATCAAGCCGCCGCCGCCGCTCGCCGATTTTGCCACCGAGCGGGTTCTTGGCGTTCCGCTCGCGGCGATCGCGATTTTCGGCCTGAGCCTGCTGATCGCGCTCGTTCTCAAGCACACGGTCTATGGGCGAACCGTCGCGGCCGTCGGACAGAACGAACGGGCGGCCTGGCTCGCCGGTCTCAATGTCCGCAGCACGCGCTTTGCGACCTATGTGCTGAGCGCCCTGCTCGCCGGCCTCTGCGGCATCCTGCAATCCGGATTTTCCGGCGGCGCCGCGCTCAACATGGGCGATGACTTCCTGCTGGCGTCGATCGCGGTGGTGGTGATCGGCGGCACCCCGGTCGCCGGCGGTCGCGGCAATGTCCCGGGGATCTGGGGCGCCGCGCTGTTCATGTATCTGCTGGTGACGATGCTGAACATCTTTGGCGCCAGCCCGGGCGTGCGCCTTGTCATGACCGGTGTGATCATCATCGGCGTCATCACGGTCGCGGGCGGCGAGAGGCAGACGCGTTGAAATTAACCCCGCGCCTCGCGCAAGGCACTGTCATAGGCGGCGACCGACGCGCGGGCGGTCTCGCGCACCTCGGCCGCCGTCATGCCCGGGCGATAGAGGCTGGAGCCAAGCCCGAAGGCGCGGACGCCTGCAGCCACATAGGAAGCCAGGTTCTTGTCCGATACGCCGCCGACCGCGCCGACAATCGTGTCCTTCGGCAGCACGGCCAGTTGCGCGGCGATCCCCGACGGCCCGAGAGCCGACGCGGGAAAGTATTTGAGCGCCGAGGCTCCCCAGCGCAGCGCCAGAAACGCCTCGGTCGGCGAGAACACACCAGGCACGGTCACCATCCGCCGTGCCCGCGCCGCCTTGAGCACATCGGGGTCAACATTCGGGCTGACCATCAATCGTCCGCCAACGTCGGCGACGTGCGCGCAATCGGTCGGGGTCAGCACCGTGCCGGCGCCGATCAGGCAATGCCTGCCGAAGCGTTTGCACAGACGCTCGATCGAGACGAAGGGATCCGGCGAATTCAGCGGCACCTCGATCAATTCGAAGCCGCAGTCGATCAGCCCTTCGACGATGATCTCCGCCTCATTGGGGCGAATGCCGCGCAGGATTGCCACCAGCGAGCGTTTCACGTCGGGCCAAGGCACCGTCAGAGGCACCGTCAGTGTCATGTCAGACCTTTGCTCCCCAGATATTGATGGCGGCCTTGGCGAGGCCGCGACGCGACGCCGCTTCGGCATCGACGACACGGACGTCGAAACCCGCCTCGCGCAGCGCGGCCTCATAGAGTCCACCGAGGGCGCCGGCGCCGATCAGCCGCAGCATCTGCTGCGCGCCGTGGCGGTGGACGGCGTCGGCGATCTCGGTTCCGATCAACAGCCCGGAGAGGCGGGCCGCGCCATCGGCGCGCTGCTCGAAGCCGAGAAGCTGGCCGGCGCGCAACCGGAACAGCGAGGCGGTCAGGCCCGTGGGCGCGGCCTGCGCCATCGCAAGGCCGTCGCGAAACGGCTGGCTCTCCGCCGACGGCGGGCTCCCCGCTTCGACCGCATGGACAAGAATGCTGTGCTGGGACATGACCGAAAACAGCTCGCCCGTCATGTAGGTCGAGAATTCGATCAGGTGGCCTGCCTCGATCCTGACCCACTTGCTGTGCGTGCCGGGGATGCAGACAAGCCCGGTGAAATCAGGCTCGGTCACGCCCAGAAGCTGGGTCTCTTCCCCCCGCATCACGTCGGGCCGATCGGCGCGCGCCTGCGCGACGCCGGGCAGGATGCGGATATCGGTCGCGGCGTCGATTCGAACAGCGCCCTCATGCAACGCGTCGAGGCGCGTCGGCGTCTTCAGATAGGGCGCCTCGACCCAGCCCTGCCGCGCGCCCGCCATGCCGCAGATCAGGACCTGAGTTCCCTCGCCGGCGCCGAGCCTTGCGAGGTGGTCGCGCAGCACCGGTGCGAAGCCGGTGCCGCTACAATGCAGCATGCCCTCATGGCCGCGACTTTCGGCGAGCACCTCACCCTCGGCCGACAGCAGCCAGCCGCGAAAGCTGCTGGTGCCCCAGTCCACGGCCACGACGGCGCCGCGCGCGGCAGCCGCCGGCCTTGCGCCATTTTCCTCGTTTGTCCTCATGACGCTGTTCGCTAGACCATCGGCCGGCTGGTTTCCAGCACCATTTCGGACATGTCGCGTTGCATCCCAAGATCGCCACATGCCTCATCGCCCGGACGGCCCGAGACGCGC